>Ga0136638_10000076_pt1 | contig 15623 bp, 12 predicted proteins | sample AntDrymUQ8582206_2_FD_104671 | JGI IMG/M metagenome (GOLD analysis project Ga0136638, IMG submission 104671) | Polar desert sand microbial communities from Dry Valleys, Antarctica - metaG UQ858 (22.06) | ecosystem: Environmental > Terrestrial > Soil > Desert | place: Antarctica: Dry Valley...
CGCAAACACGCCGCTCTTGCTCATGCGCATCTGCTCGGCAAGCGTCCCGATGGTCAGCCCTTCAAGACCGTCACGACTAGCCGCCTGCAGCGCAGCCTCGACGATTGCTGCGCGCGTGAGATCACCTTTGCGCAAGCTCGTTATCTGCCCGGTCGAAACGTGATTCATGCGGCTCTGTAAAAAATCGAACGTTCGTACTATTCCAGAAAAGACGGCCCGCAGTCAACCCGGTCGTTAGAGGCGCGCAACTATTTTGTCTGGTTCGCCCCGCCAAACCATTCTTTGACGTGGTCGACGAACAACCGTACCTTCAGCGAAAGATGGCGGTGGCTTGGATAAACAGCCCAGATGTCTCCGCGCATTGCTTCGAAGCCCGGCAGCACGCGTACCAGGCGGCCGGCGGCGATCGCGTCGCCAACCAGAAAATCCGGCTCGCACACGATTCCCAATCCGGCGATTGCTGCGGCCGTCAGGGTGTCGCCGCTGTTGGCGTGCAGGCTGCCTGTCACGCGCACCTCATGGTGCTGCCCGGAGGGATCGGTCAAACGCAAACTGCGCGGCGCGCTCGCATACGCATACGTCAGCACGTTGTGCGCGGCCAGATCCGCCGGTGACGCCGGACTGCCGCGCCGTTGCAGATACGCCGGAGCGGCGCACGCGATCAGTTGCATCGACCCGAGGCGACGCGCTACCAACCGGTCACTGCCGACCTGCCCGACGCGGATGGCAAGGTCGAACCCCTCGTCGATCAAGTCGATCATGCGATCGGCCACAACGACGTCGAACTTCACGTCCGGATGACGTTCGACGAACGCGGCTATCGCCGGCGCCACGCGCTTTTCGGCGATGTTGTGCGAGCACGTCAAGCGTAACGTGCCGCGCGGTGAGACCGCCGATTGCCCGACGATGGACTCGGCTTCCGCCAGGTCGCTCAGCAGCGCAACCGAGCGCTCGTAAAACGCCTGCCCGCTTTCGGTCAGCGACAGCTTGCGTGTGGTGCGGTTCAGCAGGCGCGCTCCCAAATGGTGCTCGAGATCCGCGATCTGGCGCGACAGTGACGACGTCGACGTGCCGACGCGATCGGCGGCTGCGACAAAGCTGCCGCTTTCGACGACGCGCACGAACGATTGCATCGCGGACCAACGATCCATTGCGCGATTCTCCCGTATTTCGGGATGAACATTTGCGCGCCGGCATCTTTGTCTGGACCACGAGCGCGTTTAGATTGCGCATCAGACAACCAACAGGAGAAAGCTGATGATCGACGCTCGCACCGCACCCTACGCTGCACTGACGTTGCGCGTAGCGCTCGGCGCAATGTTCATTGCGCACGCACTAGTTAAAGTATTCGTATTCACATTGCCCGGCACCGTGCAATTTTTTGAATCGCTGGGCCTGCCTGGTGTGATGGCATACGCCACCGTCGCCGCCGAACTGGTGGGCGGCGTTATGCTGATTCTCGGTATCGGAACGCGCTGGGTGGCTGCGTTGTTGATACCGGTGTTGCTGGGGGCGACTTGGGCACACGTGCCCAACGGGTGGGTATTTACCGCGCCTAAGGGCGGCTGGGAATATCCGGCGTTCCTGAGCATTGCTGCATTCGCGCAAACACTGCTCGGCGATGGTGCGTACGCGCTGTCGTCGGTGTTCAATATCAAACAGGCGGCGCATCTGCGCACGGCCTGAACATTTTTCTAAGGAAATGAGATGAAACTTTACTTCGCGCCGGGCGCTTGCTCGCTCTCGCCTCACATCGTGCTGCGCGAGTCAGGCGTCACGTTTACTCCGGTTAAGGTCAACTTGAAGGCGCATCAGATCGATGGTGGCGGCGACTTCTACGCCGTCAATCCAAAAGGCTACGTGCCGGTGCTCGAGCTCGATGACGGCACGCGGCTGACTGAGGGACCGGCGATCGTGCAGTACATCGCTGACCAGGCGCCGGCCGCAAAGCTGGCGCCCGCCAACGGAACGATCGCGCGCTACCAACTGCAGGAGTGGCTTAACTTCATTACAGCCGAGCTGCATAAACAGTTTTCGCCGCTGTTCGACGCGAGCACGCCCGATGAGGCAAAGACTAAGCAGCGCGACAAGATCGCTGGCCGGCTCGACTGGGTCGTGCAACAGCTTGGCGACAAGGAATATTTGGCCGGCTCGAATTTCAGCGTGGCCGACGCGTACCTGTTCACCGTATTGAACTGGACCAAATCGACGGGCATCGATATGACGCGCTGGCCGGTGCTGCAAACCTTCATGAAACGCGTTGCCGCACGGCCGCACGTACAGGAAGCGCTCAAGGCCGAAGGATTGGTGAAGTAGTCAATGACGCCGACGGTCTTTATTTCGCATGGCTCACCGATGCATGCGATTCATGCGGGTCGCGCCGGCGATGTGTGGGCAGAATTGGGCCGCACGTTGCCGCGGCCGTCGGCGGTGTTGATCGCGTCGGCGCACTGGGAAACTGAGTTGCCGATGCTTTCGAGTGCACGCGAGCTCGAGACGATTCACGACTTCGGCGGGTTTCCGCCGGAACTCTACAAAATAAATTATCCGGCGCACGGCGCGCCCGATGTCGCTCGGCGCGCGATCGAGTTGCTGCAGTCGAGCAGCTTATCGGCCACCGGCAATGCGTGCCGCGGCCTGGACCACGGCGCGTGGGTGCCGCTGCGCCGTATGTTTCCGAACGCCGATGTACCGGTGGCGCAGTTGTCGATTCAGCCGTCGCTCGACGCCGCGCATCACCTGCGCGTCGGTGCTGCACTGGCGCAGCTCGGAAACGAAGGCGTTCTTATCGTCGGCTCCGGGCATATGACGCACAACCTGCGCGAGTGGATGTCGACGTTGCGCAATCGTGTCGCGATGACGTTGGAAGACGGGGACGCCGCCATTTACGTGAGCGAGTTTCGCGAGTGGATTGCCGCTGCTCTGGCGCGCGACGATCAGGCTCGCCTTATCGGCTGGCGCGAGTTCGCACCGCACGCGTTGCGTGCGCATCCGACGCCAGAACATTTCATGCCGCTGTTCGTCGCGCTCGGCGCCGCCGGAAAATCACCCAGGGCCGAATTCATCGACGCCGGAGTCGACCATGGAGTACTGGCGATGGACGCCTATGTATTCTGGCCACATGCTCGCGCGGCCGAGGACTCATGATGGCGCGCCGGCAATTCGAGGACACGATCTTCCGCCACAGCGAGCACGCGATCACCCTGTTCGCGCTCTATATAAGCACCACCCGTGAAACTGCCGAAGGCCGGAAGCACCATTAATCCGTCGCGTAACCAGAAGCACGGCAGGCGAACGCTGTCATCGGCACGCCCGCTGAGGCGCACTGCCGGATGCAAATGCCCGGCAAATGCGAAAGCCGCGTCGATAAAGCGTGGGTAATGGCAAAAAGCGAAGTCCTTAACGCGCCACGGATCGCTTTCGGTGCGGATACGCAACGACGCCGGCGTGGCGCCGGCGTGGCGATCGTGGTTTCCTTCGACCAGCACCAGATCGATCGACGCGTAGCGCTCGCGCCACGCGTCCAGCGCCGCCAGTGTATGCGGCGCGTGCGCTTGTCGCGCATGAAAAAGATCGCCCAGAAAAACGATGGCGCTTGGCTGCAACCGATTGATGAGCCCGCTTAACCGCGCCAGATTTTCGGCAGTCGTGCCGTGCGGCACCGGTACGCCAAGCGCTCGAAACGTTGCCGCCTTGCCAAAGTGCGCGTCGGCCACGATCAGCCAACGGCGTTCGCCCCAGTAAACAGCGCGCTCGGGCAGCAGCCTCCATATAGCGCCGCCGATCTCGACTTCGCATTCGCCGTGCAACGCGCGCGTCACGATTCGCTTATCAAAGTTTTGCTTTTCAAAGCTCGATCAGCGTATAGCCTCGTGCGCGCAGCAGCTCGACCAGTCCCTGCGGTCCGACCAGGTGCAACGCGCCCACTGCGAACATGTAGTTCTTGCCATCCGCCATCATCGTTTCGATCCTGCGCACCATTTGCGGATGACGCCCAAGCAATATGGTGTCGATAGTAAAGCGCGAGCCGGGCGACGATTGGGCGCGCATTTCGACGAGCAAGCGCTCGAGTGATCCTCGATCCGCCGTTTCCCACGCTTGCACGATTCGATTCAGCTCGCGCCGCGCGCCACGCGTTTCAACTGCTTTTAACGCGTCTTCCAGAAAAGCAACCTGCGTCGCCCACGGCGCGTTTTCAAACAGCTCGAACTGTTGCTCTATTCCTTCGAATTCTAAAATAGGTTTGCTATCAGTCTTGGCAACGCGCATCAGATACGCCTCGACCGACAGCGCCGGCACGTAGCCGGCCTGGGCTGCCTCAAACAGCGCGAGCACGTTGGCAAGCATCCATGGCTTCATACGCATCATCGGCGCCGGGTCGAGCTGGTTGCGCGACAGCACAGTTTCGATCCGCTGCCGCAGCGCCGGGCTAAGACGGGTGTCCAGGCCCGGTGCGCCCGGCGCGTATTGCGCGTACTTCTGGGTCGCAGTGATCGCGCGAGCACTATCGGAAACATCGGCCTCGAGCACGATCGCATCGGCGCGCTTGACCTGCGCCAGCCGCGACGGCGGCAGCGGATAGAACTCGGGGCGCCCGACGTGGATCGTTCCAAAAAGCCACGCCACCTGCTTACCTTTACGCACTTCCCATAAAAACCCGCGGCGATCAGTGCTTTGGGCGTCAACATCGCCAATAAAGACCAGTGGCAGCAGTACGCACGCGAGCAGCGCGATCCACAGGCGGCTTAATGAAGAATCAGACATGACGCAAACATTGTACGGTTGACGTTGCTCGCAACGGGCGGTCTGATTAGACTGCGCCGAACTGAAAAGGGAGAGGGTATGCGCAACTTGTTGATTGGGGTGTTATTGGCCGGCGCCAGTTTGTCTGTGTCTGCACAGCCGCTGGAGCCGCCTCCAGGTTATATCGGCGCTGGCTACGGCGTCTCGCGGTATCAGGATTTTTGCGGGACCACGCCGCCCGGATTTGACTGCGACGAAGAAGGCTCTGCGTGGCGTTTGCAGGCGGGCTACATGTTCCGGCCGTGGATTGGCCTGGAAGGCGCGTTCATTCATTTCGGAGATGCGCACGCGCCGGGGTTTTTGGTAACGCCGCCGCTCAATACGACGCGGCTGCCGAGCGCTTCTGATGGCCGCACGTACGCCTTTGCCTTGTCCGCAATCCTGCGTGCACCGCTGGGGCCGTTCGGGCTGCACGCCAAGCTGGGCTATGGTGCCGTCACGTCGAAGTTTGTTGGCAATGCAGCCGTGCGTAACAACACGACGGGTGCCGTCACCTTCTTCAACTCCGAGGCGCGTGAGACCAAGGGTCGATTCATCTACGGCCTGGGCGCAACGTACGATGTAACGCGTCAATGGCACGGCCGCTTCGACTGGGACCGCACCGAAGGCAAAGACAACATCAATCCGAAATATGACGTCGATGCGTTTACGCTCGGCATCGGTTATCGCTTCTAACGGGTCCTGATCTGAGGCCAACGGCTCCGCTGTGCGGGGCCGTTTTTCGTTGATGGCACCGGATTTGCATGTGTTCGCTGAGTAATGCACATTTGGGGTATAGCCAGCCGGCGTCGCCCCGACAGAATCTCTGGTTGCCCCAGCGTCGTTATGGTCCCGCAAAGTTCATCCAGTCCGTCGTCAGGCGAAAGCGTTGGCCGCTTTCGCGGTCCGGTGCGCGCCACACTTTGGCCCACCCGTTCGCTCGCGGCTGATCAGCGCTGGTTCGACGAGTTGTACTTGTGGACCGAGGGCGGCAACGCGTCGACTACCGAGCGGGCCAGCATTCAGCTACACGCCCTGCGCAATGCATTCGACTGGCTCGCCTACGACCTGATAGACCGCATCGGCGTCACCGTATCGTTCGGCACGGTCGAGCGTTCGCTCGATCCTCTGACAGAACTGTTCGAGAAAAATATTTTAGTGGCGCATCGAATGTTCGTGATGATGCGCGGCGCGCCGCAACGCTTGCGCTCGCGCTATCGCCTGCGCGCGTTTGCCGACATGCTGCGCGTCTGGCAATTTCCGGTCGGCTATCGAATCTCGGCGCCACGCGTCAGCATGGAGTTTGCCGGCATCGATCTGGTGCAGCCGATTTTCGCCAAAGTGCTCGCAACGACCTCGCCCCGCGCCGAGGCGTGGAACGACCTGGCGCTCGAGGTGCAGGCGCTGTCGCTCGATACCAAGAGCACCATCGTCGGCGCGGTTGAAACTGCTCAGCAACAACAATCCGCCAGTCGGGTCGGCTTCGAGCTGGGTCAAGGCCGCGCGATTTGCATGCCATATCCTCCGCCGACGCTACCGACGCGAAGTTAGTAGTTCGCAATTCCCGGATTTAACAGAGAATCGGCCACTCGCAGCCGGGGGCACTTTTCAACAAGAAATGGCAACTAAGAATTTCAGGTCCGAACAACTCGGCAGCCATCAGGTCGAACTCGATCCCACCGTTGACTCGCTCAGCCGCTTCGGCTCGCGCGTGCGCGCGCTGGTGTGGCCGACGCGGACGCTGGTTGGATCGCAGCGCTGGTTCGACGAGCTGTACGTATGGACCGCCGACTTCGAACCCGATCGCTCACTGCGTTCGCAGATTCAACTAGCCGCCATGGAACACGCGTTTTCGATGCTCGAGCACGAGCGGGTCGAGCGCGTCGCAGTAACTGTTTCGTTCGGCTCGGTGGAACGATCGCTCGAGGCCTTCGCCAACGTGCTTCAAACGCATCGCATGACGGCGCATCGGCTATCGGTGCTGCTGCGCGGCGCGATGGATCGCTTGCGCTGGCCGTATCGCGTGCGTGAGTTCATTGATCTGCTGCGTTCGTATCAGATCGCCGTCGGCTACCGCTTCGCCGAGCCGCGCCCGAGCATGGAAATGGCCGCTATCGATTTCGTCGCGCCCGATTTTGCCAAGATGCTCGCGCCGATCAGCTCGCGCGAGGAAACGTGGCAGGAGATGTCGCGCGAAGTCAACGCGTTGGGGCTGACGCGCGAAACTTTCGTACTGGCCGGCATCGAGCGCGAGGAGCAATTGATTCTTGCGCGCAACACCGGCTTCGTGCTCGGACAAGGGCGCGCACTTAAAAAGCCCTACTTTCCACCGCGAGTTCTTCGCCCGCGTTAAAACCTTACCTCCGCTTGTAGGTCTTTGACCTACCGATCGTCCGCGCCGCACGAATTGAGCGGTGCAACGACTTCTATTCCGTACTTGTCAGTACCGCCTTCTGGCTAGATTGCGAGCCTGCTTCGCAGCCGTTTTCGCGATGCGCGTCATAGACGCGCATCGACGTGGTCGGCAACGAACTTTTGCAATCTTCAGCGGGGATCTGACATGCACCGAGTTTCGATTATTGCTTTCGCAACGTTCGCGTTTCTTGCAGGCTTGACGCACGAGGCGTTCGGGCAATCAGCATCCAATGGCGTTGAAAGCCGGCTGACGCAAGCCAAGGTCACGCGCGGGTCCGACGGCAAAGAGCGCCTTGAATCGGCAGCGACCGCGAAGCCCGGTGAAGTCATTGAGTACCGCGCGTCCTACGCGAACAAAGCGAAAGAGGCTGCGCGCAGCTTGGAAGCGACGCTGCCGGTACCGCTCGGGCTCGAGTACGTGCCGGGCACCAGCAGTCCCGCAGGCGCGCTGGCGACGATCGACAACGTCAAGTTCGAAGCGATTCCATTGAAGCGCATGGTCAAGCAGGCCGACGGCCGCATGGTCGAGCGTGAAGTGCCCGCCACCGAGTACCGCGCACTGCGCTGGAGCTTGGGCAGCCTCGAAGCAGGCAAAGACACGGTGGTGAGCGCGCGTATGCGCGTCGCCCCACTCGAAGTTTCGCAAGTTAACGCACCAGAGCAGAAGTAAGCCATGCGCTACCCACCGGTTAAGGATTCAAAAATGACTGACGCTAACCCGATCATGGCCGCGCGCAAACGCACGCTCGCCTCAGTGACCTGGACTACGGCCCTTGCGCTTGCGTTCGCGTTCGCTGCCGCGTTCACTTCGGGCGCTAAGGCAGCGCCGCCGCCTGCAAACTCGGTGATCGGCAATCAGGCGACCGCGACTTATCAAGACGCCGGCGGCACGTCACGCACCGCGACGTCGAACCTAGTGCAGACCACGGTCGCACAGGTGTACAGCCACACGCTGACCGCGTCGCAATCGCGCATCGTCGCACCGGGCGGCACGGTTTACTTCCCGCATACGTTGACGAACACGGGTAACGGGACCGATACGTACACGCTTGCTTCGGTCGATCCTGCCGGCGGAAATACGTTCAGCGCGCTGGCAATTTATGCAGACGCCAATGGCGACGGAGTGCCCGACAACTCGACCGCGATTACGACGACCGGAACGCTGGCAGCCAACGGCGTGTTCCGCTTCGTTGTAGCCGCGACTGTTCCGGGTTCTGCAACCGCAGGTGCATTTGAAAGCGTGACGGTTAACTCGACCGGCAACGTCGCCGACACCGCTAACTCGCCTGCCGTGGCTGGCACGAACACTGACGCCGTGGTCGTATCAACCAACGCGGTGATCAACGTCGTCAAGTCGCTGTCGATCACCAGCGGACCGGCGCCTTCAGCCTCGACGATCAGAGTCACGTTGACTTATACGAACACCGGCGCGGCCACGGCATCGAACGTTACGTTTGTCGACCACATCGGTGGCAGCGGCACCGTGGGCTCGACCGCCTACAACACGAGCGGCATGAGCTACGTGGCAGCCTCGGGTGCATGGAGCGGCTCGGGAACTGCATTGACCGACGCAGCAGGTGGCGACCCCGCCGGTATTGCGTTCGACCACAACATCAGCACCGCAGGGCGCGTGACGGCAACGGTTGGCTCCGTCGCACCAGGAGCATCGGGCACGGTGAGCTTCAGCATCAACGTGTTGGGCTCGGCTACCGCCGGCATCGGCAGCACCAGCAACGTCGCCAGCTACGCCTACAACGACGGTGTCGGTGCGATCGCGGCTGCACCGAGCAACGTCGCGTCTTACACGGTGGCAGCAGCCGTCAGCGTGAACGCGACCGACGTCGGCTCGACGACAGACGGGGACGGCGCGAATGACATCGTGCACATAGCGAGCGCGCTGCAGGGCACGATCGTGCAGTTCCATAACGTAATCCAGAACACCGGCTCGGGTACCGACACAATCAACATCACGTTGCCTGCCAACACGTTTCCTGCCGGCACGACGTTCGCGCTGTACAACACGACCAACTCGGCGCCGCTGACCGACTCGAACGGCGACGGCGTCCCCGATACCGGTCCGCTCGCAGCCGGTGCATCGACCAACGTGTGGGTGCGCGTGCAGTTGCCGCCGACGGCGACGAACAACGCCGCGATGACGGTGACCAAGCGTGCGACCTCGGTTGCGAACAGCGCGACGTTTGATGAAGTCACCGATCGCCTCGCGACGATCACCGCGAAGACAGTTGACTTGACCAACAACGCGGTTGGTGGTCTGGGCGCCGGCTTCTCGGCAACGGGCGAGGTGGCTGCGCAGGTTACGCAGACAGTGAACCCTGGCGCGAGCACTTCGTTCCAGCTGTTCATCAGCAACACCAGCACAGCAGCCGAGAACTATGACCTGATCGCCACCACGACGCAGGCTGGCATCAACACGGCCACTCCGACGATCTCGCTGCCGGCAGGCTGGACGGTCACGTTCCGTCTGCCCGGCACCGGTAGTTGTGTGGCTGGTGCAACGACGGCCAACGGCGCGGTGATTACCAACACCGGCAACATCGCTGTCGGCGGCAATCTGCAGGTGTGCGCGATCGTAACGATTCCGGGCGGCGCGAGCGCTGCGACGACCGATCTGTTCTTCCGCTCGGCTTCGCCCGCGTCGGCGCAATTCAGCAACGTCGCACCTTCGCAGTACGCGGCGTTCGACGTGAAGCACGACGCGGTAACGGTCAATGCGGTTGCGAACCTGACGCTGGTGCCGAATCGCAGCGGCACGATCTTCCCCGGCGGCAATCAGATCTACAGCCATACGCTCGCCAACAACGGCAACACGGTGCTGAACGGCATCACGTTCCCTGCGCTCGGCAACAACAATTCTGCTGCCGGCTGGACCAACGTGCTCTACATCGACAACGGCGACGGCGTCTTCTCGACCGCCACCGACACGCCGATCACGCCGGGCACGACCACGACGAACCTGGCCGCCGGTGCAAGCGTCATCATCTGGGACAACGTGTTCGCTCCGCTCGGTGCAACCGACGGCCAGACGAATACGACGACCATCACCGCGCAGCACGCGCTCGGTGCACCCGCCGGTGTATCGGTGACTGACGTTACGACGGTGGTTACCGGTACGTTGACGGTGCTCAAAGAGCAGTCGCAGGTCGACTGCACGAGTGGCGCCTTGATCGGCGGATTCTCGACCGCACAGTTGTCGAATTTGGCACCGGGGTTGTGCGTGAAGTACCGCATCACTGCGACCAACAGCGGTTCGAGCGCAATCACCACGCTGCTGTTGAGCGACGCGGTACCTAGCTTCACGACACTGGAGACGACGCCGGCAGGATGTCCGGTGGCAGCGGTCTCGACCGACGCCACGTTGCCTGCCCCGGTAGTCGGCGGCACGGCAGCTGATGAGGCTACGGGCTCGGTCACGGCAAGCAAGGCCAGCCTGGCGCCGCTGACCAACGTCGTGCTGACGTTCTGCGTGCAGATTGATCAGTAAGCACGATGCGCCTGCCTTCAAGCTGAATTGAAGCAGGCGCGTTGCGCCGAACAAGAGCCGCCCAGCAAATGAAGCGGCTCTTTTTCGTTTTGGGATTGGTTGCAGCGCTTTGCATGCCGCAAAGTGGGCGAGCGGCGCCTCCACCGGCCGGCACCTCGATCCAAAACGTCGCCGCCGCGACCTTCGTTAACAGCGGCGGCCCCCAGGCAATCAACACCAACACCGTGCAAATCACCGTGGGACAGGTCGCGAGCTTCACACTGGCTGCATCGCAGACGCGCACCGCCGTACCGGGCTCGACCGTTTTCTTTCCGCACACGTTGACCAACACCGGCAACGGAGCCGACACGTTGGACCTGTCGTTTACCAACGACGCCGGCACGTTCAACTTCAGCGCGATCACACTGCACGTAGATGCCGACGGCAACGGCGTGCCGGACAACCTCGTCGCCATCACGTCGACCGGTTCCATCGCAGCAGGGGCGCAGTTTCGCTTCGTTGCCGCGGCCGTCGTGCCGGCTGGCGCGCTCCCGGGACAGACCGATCAGTTGACGGTGCGTGCAATTGGCAATGCCGCTGCTGCCGCAGCAGGCGGCTACGTGCCGGCAGCCTCGCAAACCAACGCCGATGTCGCAAATGTGATCAGCGCGGCAATGATCGCTATGACCAAGTCGCTGAACGTCACGAGCGGGCTTTCGCCGAACACCAACGGCGGCAACCACATCACGATCACGCTGCAGTACGCGAACACCGGCGCGACCACAGCGACGAATCTAATTCTGAGCGACGTGATCGGCCTCGCCGGCGTCGGGTTCAACACGCAGGCGTTTGCGTACGCGCCCGGCAGCGCGCAATGGAACGGCGTGCCACTGACCGACGCGCTCGGCGGCGATCCGGCCGGGATCAACTACGACTTCGGGCAGACCTCGGCTTCGACCGCGCGCGCAGTGATTGCTTCGGTGGCGCCGGCTCAGAGTGGAACGTTGACGCTGAAGTTCGACGTGTTGCCCGGCTTTGCAGCGGGCACCGCGTTTAGCACAAACCTCGCGAGCTATTCGTACTTCAACGGCGTCGCTGCACAGAACGCGAACACGAACACCGCCGCGTACACGGTCATGGGAAGTGCGGCCGGCGCTGACCTAACGCTCTCGAAAAGTCACAACGGCGATTTCGCAGTCGAGAACAACAACAGCTACGCACTCGTCGTGCGCAACATCGGCAATCAACCATCGGCCGGCGCGATCACCGTAACGGACACGTTGCCTGCAGGATTTGCGTTTGTCGCTGCAGGCTCGGGTGGCACAGGTTGGACGTGTACCACAGCCGGCCAAGTGGTCACATGCACGTCAAGCGCAATCGTGCCCGCTCAAGCCGGTGTGACCCCCGGTGTGCATCCGAATGCGCTCGCGATCGTCGTGCGCCCGCAGGCGGCAAGCTTCGCGACACTGCCGGCGAACGTGACCAACAACGCTGCGGTTGCCGGCGGCGCTGAACCTGCGGCGAACAACGGGAACAACACTGCATCGGATGCGACTGTGATTCAACCAGCTGCCCGCCTCGCCGGCCGCGCTTGGCACGACGCGAATCACAACCGGATCTACGAGCCCACGACCGAGGCGAGCTTGAATTTGCCGGGCTGGATCGTCGAGCTGTGCCCGGCGGCTGCGCCAGTGTGCGATGCCTCCACGCGCATCGCTGTCACGACGACGCTGGCCGATGGCACCTACCTGATCGCGAACATTGCCGCCGGCAGCTACAAGGTGCAGTTCCGCGATCCCACCAACAACCTCGTGCACGGCACGCCGAAGAACGGCGAGTTCGGCACGCCGCAGCCGGGCTCGACCGAAGATCCGCAGCTGCGCTATTTGTTCGTCACGCTTGCTCCCGGCGACAACCTGCAGCAGCAAAGCCTGCCGCTTGATCCGAGCGGCATTGTCTATGACTCGATCACGCGTTTGCAGCTCGCAGGCGCATCGGTTACGTTGACCGGCCCTGCTGGCTTCGAGCCATTCCTGCTCGGTGGCGCAGCGAATGCGACGCAGGTCACGAGCGCCAATGGTTTCTATCAGTTTCTGCTGACTCCCGGCTTTCCGGCCGGCGCGTATTCGATCACAGTCACTCCGCCGCCCGGCTACGAAGCTGCGCCGTCGCGCTTGTTTCCCGCGCAACCCGTGGCGCTCGATCCGCCGGCGGGGTGCACGTTTCCGACGCCGACTGTGTGCTCGGTCGATCCGGCGAATCTGATCGCACCGCCGCCGAATCCATCACTGCCGTTCTATTTTCTTTCGTTCCAGCTTGCGGCCGGCGATCCCGATATCGTCAACAACCACATTCCGCTCGATCCGATCGGCGCCGCGGCAAATTCGGGACTGCTGGTGGCCAAAACCGCGGCGCGCGAGCTGGTCGAGATCGGCGACTTCATCGATTACACGGTGCGCGTGCAGAACGCTGCACCGACCGCGTTCAACAACGTCGTGCTGCGCGACACGCTGCCGTTCGGCTTCACGTACGTCAAGGGATCGGCGCGGCGCGATGGCGTGCCCATCGCCGAGCCGCAGATCGCGAGTACGGCGCTGACGTTTCCGCTCGGTGCGCTCGCCAGTGGAGTGACGACCGCGATCAGTTACCGCGTCAGAGTCGGAGCTGGTGCGCAATTGGGCGACGGCATCAATCGTGCGCAAGCGTCATCCAGCAGCGCGGCGTCGAACGTCGCGTCGGTGCGCGTGCGCGTGCAAGGCGGAGTGTTCAGCGACCGCGCGTTCATCCTCGGCAAGGTCTATCTCGACTGCAACGCCAACGGCGTGCAGGACGCTGGCGAATCCGGTGTGCCAGGCGTGCGCCTGTTTCTCGAAGACGGTTCGATCGCGATTACCGATTCGGAAGGCAAGTACAGCCTGTACGGAATTCTGCCGCGCACGCATGTTTTAAAGCTCGACCCGATCACGTTGCCGAAGGGTGCGACGCCGCTTGTGATTGCGAACCGGCAGGCGCTCGACGCGCAATCGCGTTTCGTGGACTTGAAGCGCGGCGAGCTGCATCGCGCCGATTTCGCCCTCGGTGGCTGCAATGCGGACGTCATTGCCGACGTCGACAAGCGCCGTGCAAAACGCGCGGTCGACGTTGCCGAGACGACGCGCATTCTCGAACGCCGGCTTGAAGCCGACGCGCGCGGCATCGAGACGCCGGATCCGCGCAGCCTGCCCGCCACCGGCAAACTGGGCGATGCCGCCACCGCTGCGCCGGCGGCGCCGCCGTCAAGTTTCTTGCCGATCGCTCCAGTTGCACCCCCACCTTCGATCAACGCAGGCGTTGCGAGCCTCCCCGCTCCGCCGGTCGCACGTGTGCCGTCAGTCGCGCTCGAAACGCTGATACCCGATCTCGACAATACCCTCGGCTTCATCGACCTGAAAGACGGCGACACGCTGCCGATCCCGCAGGCCAACGTCCGCGTCAAGGGCGCGCTCGGCGCGACGTTCCAGCTGACGGTCAACGGCAACGAAGTGCCAGTGTCGCGTGTCGGCAAGCGCTCGAAGCTCGAAGACAAACAGATCGAAGCATGGGAATACATCGGCGTCGATCTGAAGCCGGGCGAAAACGTGCTGACCGTGGCGACGATCGATCCGTTCGGCAACGCGCGCGGATCGCAGACAATCAAACTGATCGCGCCCGCCGGACTAGGCAAGGTCGTGCTCGATGCACCGGCAGAAGCCGCAGCCGACGGCAACACTCCGATCAAGATCCGTGTGCGATTGACCGACAGCAACGGCGTCCCGGTCACGGTGCGCACTGCGCTGACGCTCGAAGCAAAGCGCGGGCGCTGGCAGGCCGACGATCTCGATAAGGTCGAGCCGGGCGTGCAGGTGTTCATCGAGGGCGGCCACGCCGAGTTCCTGCTGCTGCCGCCGCAGGAACCGAGCGAAGATCTGATTCGCGTCTCGAGCGGCGTGCTGAAAGGCGAGCGCACGATCGTTTATCTGCCCGACCTGCGCCCGCTGGTCGGCGCGGGTGTCATCGAAGGTGCGATCAATCTGCGCAAGCTGAGCCTGAAGGACTTGTCGCCCGCGCGCGAGAACGACAGCTTCGAGCGCGAGATCCAGCGTTGGAGCACAGAAGTCAACGGCGGCAAGCGCGATGGCGGCGGACGCGCGGCATTGTTCCTGAAAGGCGTGGTGAAAGGCGACTTTCTGCTGACACTCGCGTACGACTCGGATAAGGATCTGAACGAGCGATTGTTCCGCGACATCCAGCCAGATCAGTTTTATCCGGTCTACGGCGACTCGTCGCTGAAACTGTTCGATGCGCAGTCGACCGAGCGGCTGTACGTGCGCATCGACAAAGGCCGCTCGTTTCTGCTCTACGGCGATTACACGACGCAGACGCCGACCGAAGCGCGCAAGCTTTCGCAGTACAGCCGCTCGCTGACCGGCATCAAACATCACTTTGAAACGAGCCGGCTCAACATCAACACGTTTGCGTCGCAGGACACCTTCCGCCAAAGCATCGAGGAATTTCCTGCGAACGGCACGTCGGGCCCGTTCCAGTTGAACGCGCGCGGACTGATCAATAGCGAAAAGGTCGAGATCCTGACGCGCGACCGCGATCAGCCGTCGGTCATTTTGAAAGCGGAGCCGCAGGCGCGCTTTGCGGATTACGAAATAGAACCGTTTAGCGGCCGCATCCTGTTCAAGGCGCCGATCGCGAGCTTCGATTTCAACCTGAACCCGAAGTCGATACGCGTGACCTACGAGGTCGATCAGGGCGGCGACAAGTTCTGGATCTACGGCGCCGACGCGCAATTCAAGCTCACCGACGCGTTCGAAGTCGGCGGCAACTATGTGCGTGATGAAAATCCGCTGGCGCAGTATCAGCTCGGCGGCGCCAATGGCACGATCAAGTTCGGCGAGCGCACGTTTCTGTTCGGCGA
>Ga0136638_10000077_pt1 | contig 15614 bp, 18 predicted proteins | sample AntDrymUQ8582206_2_FD_104671 | JGI IMG/M metagenome (GOLD analysis project Ga0136638, IMG submission 104671) | Polar desert sand microbial communities from Dry Valleys, Antarctica - metaG UQ858 (22.06) | ecosystem: Environmental > Terrestrial > Soil > Desert | place: Antarctica: Dry Valley...
GAGGACATGACCGACACGTCCAAGCTCGGCTCGGCCGATCCGTCCGACATGGAGGCGGTCCAGAAGGCGGTGACCGAGCTCGGTGAGGTTCAGGAGATCCAGTCCACCCTGCAGACCCAGGTCAAGGAAGACTGCAACGTCACTCTCGGCTGAAGTCGCCCGACCGCGTCCACGCATTTCCTTGCAGCATCGTCGTCGTGGTCGATAGGTTCAGACCCACCGACGCCCGAGCCGCAGCCCGATCTCCTGAGGTGACTTCCCTTGGCACTTCCCCCCCTCACCGACGAGCAGCGGCGCGCTGCCCTGCAGAAGGCCGCCGCCGCCCGTCGAGAGCGGGCGGAGATCAAGAATCGACTCAAGCACAGCGGAGGATCGTTGCCCGAGGTGCTGCATCAGGGTCGTACCAACGACGTCGTCGGCAAGATGAAGGTCGTCGACCTTCTGCAGTCGGTGCCTGGCCTGGGCAAGGTGCGCGCCAAGCAGGTGATGGAGCGGATCGGCATCGCCGAGACCCGTCGCGTCCGTGGGCTCGGCACCAACCAGATCGCTGCGTTGGAGCGCGAGTTCTCCGACCGTGCCTGACGGGGCGAGCTCCCGCCTCGTCGTCCTCGCCGGCCCCACCGCTGTGGGCAAGGGGACGATCGCGGCGTGCATCCGCGCGGAGTATCCCCAGATCTGGATCTCCGTCTCTGCGACCACGCGTCCCCCACGCCCCGGCGAGGTCGACGGCATCCACTACTGGTTCGTCTCCGAGGCCGAGTTCGACGCGATGGTCGAGGGCGACGAGCTGCTGGAGTGGGCGGTCGTGCATGGGGTGCACCGGTACGGCACACCGCGGGAGCCGGTCGAGGAACACCTGGCCGCGGGTGACCCCGCGCTTCTCGAGATCGACCTGCAGGGGGCTCGGCAGGTGCGCTCCCGCATGCCAGAGGCGCTGTTCTGCTTCCTGGCACCGCCGAGCTGGAGGGAGCTCACTCGTCGGCTGGTCGGCCGGGGGACCGAGGACGCCGAGGAGCGCGAGCGCCGGATGAGCACCGCGCAGCTCGAGCTCGCGGCAGAATCTGAGTTCGACGTCACCATCGTCAACCGCCGGGTTCGGCAGGCGTGCGCCGAGTTGGTAGACTTGCTGTTGCCAGGACCGCGCTGACGCTCTGGTCAACGCACGAATCGGTCCTCGTACCACTCCACTTCTCTTCGAAACCTTGTGAGGCCACCCACGTGTCTGGCACCCATGCCACCGCCGAGGGCATTACCAACCCGCCCATCGACGACCTGATGTCCAAGACCGACTCCAAGTACAAGCTGGTCCTGTACAGCGCCAAGCGCGCCCGCCAGATCAACGCCTACTACTCCCAGCTCGGGGAGGGCCTGTTGGAGTACGTCGGCCCGCTGCTGGACACCCACGTCCAGGAGAAGCCACTGTCGATCGCGCTGCGCGAGATCGACGCCGGACTGCTCACCTGCGAGGACATCGAGCCCGACGAGGCCTGACCGCCCCGGACTCGACGATCCCATGACCGCGGTGGTACTCGGCGTAGGCGGCGGTATCGCCGCATACAAGGCCGCCGAGCTGCTGCGGCTGTTCACCGAGTCCGGCCACGGCGTACGCGTCGTGCCCACCCGCTCCTCGCTCAACTTCGTCGGCGCGGCGACGTGGGAGGCGTTGTCCGGTCTGCCGGCGCACGCCGACGTCTTCGACGACGTCCCCGGCGTGCCCCACGTGCGCATCGGGCAGAGTGCGGACCTGGTTGTCGTCGCCCCCGCCACTGCCGACCTCCTCGCGCGCGCTGCACACGGGCTGGCCGACGACCTGCTGACCAACACCCTGCTGACCGCCCGGTGCCCCATCGTCCTCGCTCCGGCCATGCATACCGAGATGTGGGAGCACCCAGCTACCCAGGACAACGTCGCCACGCTTCGCCGGCGCGGCATCGTCGTTCTCGAGCCTGCGGTGGGTCGCCTGACCGGCGCCGACTCCGGGGCGGGCCGGCTGCTCGATCCCGAGGACATCTTCCACGCCTGCCTCACCGTCCTGCAGGGCGAAGCCGGTGACCTCGCCGGACGCCGGGTGCTCATCAGCGCAGGCGGCACGCGCGAGTACCTCGACCCCGTGCGCTTCCTCGGCAACCGGTCCTCAGGCCGACAGGGCGTCGCCATCGCCCAGGCCGCGGCAGCCCGTGGCGCCGAGGTGTGCCTCGTGGCCGCCAATGTCGGCATCGACATCCCCGGCGGCGTGGACGTCGTGCGCGTCGAGACGACCGCCCAGCTGCGCCACGAGATGCTCACGCGAAGCGGCGACACGGCCGCCGTCGTGATGGCAGCGGCCCCGGCGGACTTTCGTCCGGCACAAGCCAGCAGGACCAAGATCAAGAAGGACGGCGACCTCGCCGCACCCGAGCTCGTGCTGGTGCAGAACCCCGACATCCTCGCCGAGCTGACCTCGCAGCGGACCAGCAAGCAGCCCGTTCTCGTCGGGTTCGCCGCCGAGACAGGGGACGACGCCGGCTCGGTCCTGGACCACGGGCGCACCAAGCTCGAGCGCAAGGGATGTGACTTCCTGATCGTCAATGACGTGAGCCAGGGTCGTGCCTTCGACAGCCCCGACAACGAAGCGGTCATCCTCGGCAGCGACGGGTCGGTCACCGACGTTCCCCACGGCCCCAAGATCGCATTGGCACACTCGCTCTGGGACGTCGTCGTCCAACGGCTGGACCTGGCCTGAGCAGCTGCGACACCCGTTGTAGTCTGAGTCGTCAAACTTGTCTCTCCCAGGAGTATTCGTGAGCCGTCGCCTCTTCACCTCCGAGTCGGTCACCGAGGGCCACCCGGACAAGATCGCGGACCAGATCAGCGACAGCATCCTCGACGCCCTGCTGGAGAAGGACCCGCACAGCCGCGTCGCCTGCGAGACGTTCATCACGACCGGCCTCGTCGTCGTGGGCGGTGAGGTGACGACCGACGCCTACGTCGACATCGCCGGCATCGTCCGCCGCAAGATCCTCGACATCGGCTACGACTCCTCGACCAAGGGCTTCGACGGTCTGTCCTGCGGGGTGCAGGTGACGATCGGCCAGCAGTCCCAGGACATCGCCCAGGGCGTCGACACCGCCTATGAAGGGCGGAACGAAGGCTCGGTGGACCCGCTCGACCGCCAAGGCGCGGGCGACCAAGGGCTGATGTTCGGCTACGCCACCGATGAGACCCCCGAGCTGATGCCGCTGCCGATCACGATCGCGCACCGACTCGCCGAACGCCTGTCGGAGGTTCGCAAGAACGGCACGCTGTCGTACCTGCGTCCGGACGGCAAGACCCAGGTCACCGTCGAGTACGACGACCACGACAACGCGGTCCGCGTGGACACAGTGGTGATCTCGACCCAGCACGCCTCCGACATCGACCTCGAGGCGATGCTGCTGCCTGACGTCAAGAAGCACGTCGTCGAGGAGGTGCTGTCCACCTTCGACATCGATCACAGCGACTACACCCTGCTGGTCAACCCCACTGGCCGATTCGAGATCGGGGGGCCGATGGGTGACGCGGGGCTCACCGGGCGCAAGATCATCATCGACACGTACGGCGGGATGGCGCGCCACGGTGGCGGCGCGTTCTCCGGCAAGGACCCCAGCAAGGTGGACCGGTCCGGGGCCTACGCAATGCGCTGGGTCGCCAAGAACATCGTCGCCGCCGGGCTCGCGAGGCGGGTAGAGGTCCAGGTGGCGTACGCGATCGGCAAGGCGCACCCGGTCGGCTTCTACCTCGACACCTTCGGCACCGAGACCGTCCCCGTGGAGGCCATCCAGCAGGCGGTGGAGTCGGTGTTCGACCTCCGTCCGGCGGCCATCGTGCGCGACCTCGACCTGCTGCGGCCGATCTACGCCCAGACCGCGGCATACGGCCACTTCGGCCGTGAGCTCGACGACTTCAGCTGGGAGAGGACCGATCGTGCCGAGGCGCTCAGGAGTGCCGCCGGCCTCTGATCCCCGCTGGCCGGTCACCGGCGCCGTGTCGCAGGCGGCTGGTACAACGGCCTCGTGACCGATCCGGACGTGCACCAGCAGCTCGAGCTGCTCCGCGCCCAGGTGCGTCCGCCCCCCAAGCCCAAGGCACAGGCGGTGGCCGCGCACCTCCCGGTGGCGCGGGTGGCGGTCGACGTCCCCCTCCCACACCTGGACCGGCCGTTCGACTACCTCGTGCCGGCCGACCTCGACGACCAGGTCGTCCCCGGGTGTCGGGTCTCGGTGCGGTTCTCAGGCAAGCTGGTGCGCGGGTTCGTGCTCGAGCGGATCGCTGAGTCCGAGCACGACGGCAGCCTCGGGCGGATCGCCAAGGCCGTCTCGCCGGAGGTGGTGTTGCGGCCCGACATCATCGCGTTGGTGCGGCAGGTCGCCGACCGCTACGCCGGCACCTTCTCCGACGTCGTACGCCTGGCGGTGCCGCCACGGCACGCCCGCACTGAGCAGCGGGTCTCATCGCCGACTCCACCGGGTTCGTTGCCGCCTCTCGATATTTCCCCTTGGGAGCGCTACGACGGTGGTGCCGCCTTCGCGCGTGACCTCGCGGCCGGACGGGCGCCGCGGGCGTGCTGGGGCGCAACCCCCGGTGCGCCGCCCGAGCAGGCGATCGCCGAGGCCGTACTGGCCACCCTCCACGCCGGTCGCGGCGCCGTCGTCTGTGTGCCGGACGCACGCGACCTCGCCCGGCTGGACGGCGCATTGACGTCCCGGCTCGGCGTCGGCCACCACGTCACACTCAGCGCCGACCTCGGTCCGGCCGCGCGGTACACCGCCTTCCTGGCGTTGGCACGCGGCCACGTCAAGGCTGTGATCGGCACCCGTGGTGCGGCGTTCGCCCCGGTCCGCGGCCTCGGGCTCGTCGCCATCTGGGACGACGGTGACGACCTGCACGCCGAGCAGCGGGCGCCGTACCCCCATGCGCGCGAGGTGCTGCTGACCCGGGCGCTCGAGGATGGCGTCGCGGTGCTGGTCGGCGGGCACGCCCGTACCTGCGAGGCCCAGCAGCTGGTCGAGTCCCGGTGGTGTCACCATCTCGGCCTGCCGGCGGCCGAGCGTCGCAAGGCGTGGGCGCGGGTTGCCGTCGCGGGCACCGACGACCGTTCGGCTGCGCAAGACCCCGCCGCGCAGGCGGCACGGCTGCCGCACGATGCCTTCGCCCTGTTGCGCACCGCTTTGGTCGACGGGCCGGTGCTGGTGCAGGTGCCACGTCTGGGCTACCGCACCTCCCTTGCATGCGCGACCTGTCGTACACCCGCGAGATGCCGGACCTGTCACGGCCCCTTGGCGCAGGTGGCCGCCGGAGAAGCGCCACGTTGCCGGTGGTGCGGCGAGGTCGCGGCGGACTGGGCCTGCGCGCACTGCGGGGCGCGTCGGCTTCGTGCACCGGTCGTGGGGGAGCGGCGTACCGCCGAGGAGCTCGGGCGGGCGTTCCCGCAGATCCCGGTACGTGTCTCGGCCGGCGACTCTGTCGCGCACAAGGTCGGCAACGCCCCGGCCATCGTCGTGGCCACGCCCGGTGCCGAACCGGTCGCTGCTGACGGTTACGCCGCGGCGTTGTTGATGGACACCTGGCTGTTGCTCGGGCGCCCTGACCTACGCACGGAGGAAGAGGCGATTCGTCGGTGGTTCAACGCCGCTGCATTGGTCCGCCCGTCCGGCCGGGTGCTCGCCATCGGCGACCCCACGGCGCCGGCACTCCAGGCGCTGGTGCGCACCGACCCGGTCGGCCACGCCGCCCGCGAGCTCGAGGACCGGCGCCAGGCACACTTCCCGCCAGCGGTTCGTCTCGCCTCGATCGAGGCGCCGGCAGACGTGCTCGACGCGCTCGCGGCAACCGCCTGGCCGGCACCGGCCGAGGTGCTCGGGCCCGTGCCGCTGGACGCCGCCGAGGGCACCTCGCGGCTGATCGTGCGCGTCCCCAGACGTCAGGGCTTTGCGCTCGCGGGCATGCTGCAACAGCTGCAGGGTGGGCGGAGCCTGCGCAAGGAGCTGGGGATTCGGGTGCGCATCGACCCGATCACGCTGGGCTGACGAGTGCCCCGACGCCCTGTCGTCTCCTCCACCTGGTTTACCGTCACTTCTCCGACGTTGCAGCCTCGGTGAGGTGACGCCGTACCAGGAGAACCTGGTAGGGGTGTGGCGCACCGGAATTCAGCTGCGGATCGCGGGGCCAGAACCTACGGATCGCGGGGCCAAGAGCTGCGGATCGCGGGGCCAGAATCTACGGATGGCGGGGCCAGAATCTACGGATCGCGGGGATCGTAGACTCAGCGGGTGAGACTGGTCCTTGCCGGCACCCCCGGCGTCGCTCTCCCGGCGCTGCACGCGCTGCATGCCAGCCACCACGAGGTCGTGGCGGTCCTCACCCGGCCCGACGCCGCCACCGGTCGCGGCAGACGTGCCGAACCCTCCGCCGTCGCCGTCGCAGCGCGCGAGCTCGGACTCGACGTGCTCACGCCCGACCGGTCGCACGACGCAGACTTCGTCGCCCGGCTCACCGAGCTCGAGCCCGACTGCTGCCCGGTGGTGGCCTACGGTGCACTCATCCCCGAGCCTGTCCTTGCCATCCCGCGGCACGGCTGGGTCAACCTGCACTTCTCCGTCCTGCCCTCCTGGCGCGGTGCCGCACCGGTACAGCACGCGGTGATGGCCGGTGACGAGGTAACAGGTGCGACGGTCTTCTCGCTCGTCCACGCGCTCGACGCCGGACCCGTCCTCGGCGTGCTCACCGAACGCATCGGCGACACCGACACAGCCGGCGAGCTCCTCGACCGGCTCTCGCGCCACGGCGCACGACTCCTGCTGGAAACGCTCGACCACGTCGAGGCCGGTGACATCACCGCCTGTGCCCAGCCCGAGGACGGAGCGTCGTACGCGCCGAAGCTCACCGTCGACGACGCCCGCATCACGTGGACCCAACCGGCATCCGCGATCGACAGGCGGATCCGGGCCTGCACACCGGAGCCTGGGGCGTGGACCACGGTCGGCGGAGACCGGCTCAAGCTCGGGCCGGTGCGCCCTGCCGTCGACCACCCGCCCTTGGCGCCCGGCGCGCTCGCAGTGACCAAGCGGAAGGTCCATGTCGGCACGGCGACGACACCGGTGCTGCTCGGCGAGGTGCAAGCGCGTGGCAAGAGGCCGATGCCCGCCGCGGACTGGGCACGCGGGGTACGTCTGGAGGGCGGTGCGCGCCTTGACTGATGAGGTCCGGCGGGTCGCATTCGACGTCCTACGCGCGGTCGACGAGAAGGACGCGTACGTCAACCTGTTGCTACCGACCCTGCTGCGCGAACGCGGAATCGCCGACCGCGACGCGGCCTTCGCCACCGAGCTGACGCACGGAACCTTGCGACGTCAGGGCAGCTACGACGCCGTCCTGGACCGGGTCACTTCGCGCGGGGTCGACGCCGTGGACCCCCCGGTACGCGACGTACTGCGGCTCGGCACCCACCAGCTCCTCTCACTGCGCACGCCGAGCCACGCGGCAGTCTCGACGAGCGTCGACCTGGTGCGCTCCGCGGTGGGCCACCGGCCGGCGTCCTTCGTCAACGCCGTGCTCCGCAAGGTCGCGCAGAAGGACTTCGCCATGTGGATGGATCAGGTGGCACCGGACGTTGCCACCGATCCCGTCGGCCACCTCGCCACCGTGCACTCCCACCCGCGCTGGGTGGTCGAGGCGATGCGCGATGCCCTCCGCGGAGATCTCGTGTCGACCGCCGAGCTCCTCGCTGCCGACAACGACGCGCCAGGCGTGACCCTCGTCGTGCGCCCTGGCTGGGCCGACGCCGCCGACCTGGGCGGCGTCGACGTACGCGCCGGGCGGTACTCACCCCACGCGCTGTACCTCGACGCTGGAGACCCCGGACAGATCGCCGCCGTGCGCGACGGGCGCGCCGGGGTGCAGGACGAGGGTTCGCAGCTCGTCGCGCTCGCCCTCGCACAAGCGCCCGTCGGCGGTGCCGACGAGCGCTGGCTCGACCTGTGCGCCGGGCCCGGCGGCAAGGCCGCACTCCTCGCGGCGCTGGCCGGCGGTCGCGGAGCGACGCTGGTGGCCAACGACGTGCTACCGCACCGCACCGAGCTGGTCGCCAAGGCGTTGCGCCAAGCCACCAACGCCACCGTGCACACCGGCGACGGTCGCGAGCACCTCTGGGGGGAGGCCGCGTTCGACCGGGTTCTCATCGATGCCCCGTGCACCGGCCTCGGGGCGTTGCGGCGCCGACCCGAGGCGCGCTGGCGCCGTAGACCCTCAGACGTCGCGCCGCTGGCGACGTTGCAGGGACGGCTCCTCGACAGCGCGTTGTACGCCGTCCGTCCCGGCGGCGTGGTCGCCTACGCGACCTGCTCGCCGCACCGCGGCGAGACGACCGGCGTCGTGGAGGCAGCGCTGTTGCGGCACCCTGACCTAGAGGTGCTCGATGCGCCATCGGCGTTGCCTCAGGTCGGGGGGATGGCGGGGCCGTACGTCCAGCTCTGGCCGCATGTCCACGGCACCGATGCGATGTTCCTGGCGCTGCTGCGCCGGACCGGGGAAGTGGGACGGCGATAGAGTCGGCTCCATGGTCATCCAGATCTCGCCGAGCATGCTGTCCGCGGATTTTGCCAACCTGGAGGCCGAGGCCAGGCGCATCAGTCACGCGGACTGGCTGCACGTTGACGTCATGGACAACCACTTCGTCCCCAACCTCACCCTCGGCGCAGCAGTCCTGGAAGCGCTCGCCGGAGTCGCCTCCCAGCCGGTCGACGCGCACCTGATGATCGATGACCCCGACCGGTGGGCGCCGGCCTACGCCGAAGCCGGCGCGAGCAGCGTGACCTTCCACGTCGAGGCGGCGCACGCGCCGGTACGCCTTGCCCGCGAGCTCCGCGGCCTTGGGGCGCGCGCCGGCATGGGGCTCAAGCCGGCAACTCCGATCGAGCCGTACGAGGACCTGCTCCCCGAGCTCGACATGATCCTCGTCATGACCGTCGAGCCCGGCTTCGGCGGACAGAAGTTCCTCGACGTCTGCCTGCCCAAGATCCGCCGGACCCGTGCGCTGTTGGACAAGCACGGCGGCGACATCTGGCTGCAGGTCGACGGCGGAGTTACCGCCGAGTCGATCCAGCGATGTGCCGAGGCCGGTGCCGACGTCTTCGTCGCCGGGTCGGCGGTCTTCGGCGCGGACGACCCGGACGCAGCTGTTGAGCAGCTGCGAACCCTGGCGGAGTCCTCGAGCCCGTTGGGCTAGACTCAGCACGTACGAGCTCACGCTCGCGTGCTCCGGGGTCGGTGTAATTCCGAGCCGGCGGTGACAGTCCGCGACCCGGCCGCTTCGGCGGCCGGTTGACCTGGTGGAACTCCGGGACCGACGGTGAAAGTCCGGATGGGAGGCGCACGCAGCCGCAGGACCCGTAAGTCCGCGCCGACCGGCGCGCGACGACGAGCCTGCGGTGAGACCCCGGAACCGCCCGAGCAACGGACGGAAGGGGTCGGCCCGATGGCCAGCCAAGCAGAGGCGCAGTCGATGCGACGGGCGATCGCCGCTGCGCGCTCACACCCGTTCCGAACGCTGCCCAACCCTCGCGTCGGTTGCGTCATCCTGGACCCGGCCGGCACTGTCCTCTCGGTCGGTCTGCACCGCGGAGCCGGCACCCCACACGCCGAGGTCGACGCTCTCGCCCACGCCGGCGAGCGGGCACGCGGCGGCACCGTGGTCGTCACGCTCGAGCCGTGCAACCACACCGGCCGGACCGGTCCCTGCGCGCAGGCCCTGCTAGGAGCAGGCGTCGCGCGGGTCGTGTTCGCCCAGACCGATCCGACCCGTGCGGCCAGTGGTGGCGCCGCGACGCTGCGCGCGGCCGGTGTCGACGTCGAGGCCGGACTTCTCGCTGACGAGGCGCGAGTGCTCAACGAGCACTGGACCTTCGCGGTCGAGCGGGGACGCCCGTTCGTGACGTGGAAGTATGCCGCGACCCTCGACGGGCGCAGCGCCGCAGCAGACGGCGGCAGTCAGTGGATCACCGGCCCCGAGGCGCGCCACGACGTGCACGCGCGCCGCGCCGAGGCCGACGCCATCGTGGTCGGTACCGGGACTGTGCTCGCGGACGACCCACGGCTCACACTGCGTGACGACGACGGCGTGCCGCTGCCGTACAACCGGCAACCGTTGCGCGTCGTGGTCGGTGAGCGACCGATCCCGGCGGACGCGAGGGTGCTCGACGACGCCGCACCGACGCTGCAGGTGAGCGAGCGTGACCCTGATGCGGTGCTCGCCACGCTCGCTGCCCGCGAGGTCTCCCACGTCTGGCTCGAGGGCGGGCCCGTCGTCGCCGGCGCGTTTCTGCGCGCCCGCCTCGTCGACGAGGTCGTCGGGTACGTCGCCCCCACCCTGCTCGGTGCGGGTGCGCCGGCGTTGCACGAGCCCACCGTCACCACCTTGGCGCAGGCCTACCAGCTCGACCTGCTCGACCTGAGCCGGCTCGGAGCAGACATCCGGCTCGTCGCCCGTCCCCGACAAGGAGCGCGCTGATGTTCACCGGAATCGTCGAGGAGCTCGGCGCCGTCGCCGGGGTCGAGGAGCAGGCCGACGCCGTCCGCCTGACCGTTCGTGGCCCGCTGGTGGTCGTCGATGCCCGCCGCGGCGACTCGATCGCTGTCAACGGGTGCTGCTTGACCGTGACGGACCACACCGCCGAGACCTTCACCGCCGACGTGATGAAGGAGTCACTCGACCGCACGTCGCTTGGTCGCCTGACTGTCGGCGACCCGGTCAACCTCGAGCGGGCGATGCGCGCGGACGGAAGGTTCGGCGGACACCTCGTCCAGGGTCATGTCGACGGCACCGGCGTCGTCGTGTCCCGGACACCGAGTGCCCACTGGGACGTCGTACGCATCACCTGCCCCGTCGGCCTCGCACGGTACGTCGCGGAAAAGGGTTCGATCGCCGTCGACGGCACCTCCTTGACCGTCGTCGAGATCACCGACGGCGACACACCGACGTTCACGGTGTCCTTGATCCCCACCACCTTGGAAGCCACCACGCTCGGCAGCAGGCGGCCCGACGACCTGGTCAACCTCGAGGTCGACGTGCTCGCCAAACATCTCGAAAGGTTGATGTCATGAACGTCCTGAGCTGGTTGCTCGAGGGAACGGTGTCGGTGGGGGGCGGGCACCTGCTCGTGCGCGAGATCGTCGGCAACGGGTTCGGCCTGGCCAGCGCGGTGTTCGGCATGCGCCGGCTGGTGCTCGCCTGGCCGATCGGCATCGTCGGCAACGTGCTGCTGTTCACGGTGTTCGTCGGCGGGGTGCTGAGCAAGCCCCAGATGCACGACCTGTGGGGCCAGGCGGGTCGGCAGGTCTTCTTCGTGGCCGTCAGTGTGTACGGGTGGCAGCAGTGGCGCCGCCGCCGGGCCAGCGGGGAGGCAGCAGACGGCCGGGCGGTCCAGCCGACCTGGGCAGGTCGGCGTGGGCTGATCGAGCTTGCGGTGCTCGCAGTGGTCGGCATGGCGGTCTTCTACCCCGTACTCAAGGCGTTGGGGTCATGGGGACCGCTGCCGGACGCCTGGATCCTGACCGGCAGCATTCTCGCCACCTGGGGCATGGCCCGCGGGTGGGTGGAGTTCTGGCTGATCTGGATCGCCGTCGACGCCGTCGGCGTCCCGCTGCTGTTCGCCTCGGGCTACTACCCCTCTGCGGTGATGTACCTCGTGTACGGCGTCTTCTGCGCCTTCGGATTCGCCACCTGGTGGCGGGTCTCGCGCACCGGCACCGAGGTGGCGGCCCCGAGCGGTGTCGCGACGCAGGACAGCCGCGCATGAGCGGCCGGTTGCCTCTGGACAGCGTCGAGCGCGCTGTGGGCGAGATCGCGGCCGGGCGGGCGGTCGTCGTCATCGACGACGAGGATCGTGAGAACGAGGGCGACCTGATCTTCGCCGCGAGCCGTGCCACCCCCGAGCTGATGGCGTTCCTCGTCCGCTACAGCAGCGGGTACGTCTGCGCCCCCGTCACCGGCGAGCTGCTCGACCGTCTGGTGATCCCGCTGATGACGCCGCACAACCGGGACCGACTGCGCACGGCGTACACCGTCTCGGTCGACGCACGCGACGGCATCACAACCGGCATCTCCGCAGCGGACCGCGCGCGTACCGTCCGGGTCCTCGCCGACTCCGCGACCGAGCCGTTCGAGCTGATCCAGCCCGGCCACATCCTGCCGCTGCGAGCGATGCCGGGCGGGGTGCTCGAGCGGGCCGGTCACACCGAGGCCGCGGTCGACCTCGCGAGGCTCGCCGGGCTGACCCCGGCCGGCGTCATCGGCGAGCTCGTCGCCGACGACGGCACCCTGCTGCGCGGGCCTGCACTGCGGGAGTTCGCCGACGCTCACGGGCTCGCGATGATCTGCGTCGCCGACCTGGTCACGTATCGCAAGCGTCACGAGCAGCAGCTGCGTCGGGTGGCGCAGACGATGCTGCCGACGGAGTTCGGCGAGTTCACCGCGTACGGCTTCCGCGACGAGATCGACGCCAGCGAACACGTCGCGCTGGTCCACGGCGACATCGGTGGGGGACGCGACGTCCTCACCCGCTTGCACTCAGAGTGCCTGACCGGTGACGTGCTGGGGTCGCAGCGCTGCGACTGTGGCCCACAGCTGCAGGCATCCATGGCCAGGATCACCGAGGAGGGAGCCGGTGTCGTGGTCTACCTGAGGGGACACGAGGGGCGCGGCATCGGCCTGCTCGCCAAGCTGCAGGCGTACGCGTTGCAGGACGCGGGCCGGGACACCGTCGATGCCAACCTCGATCTCGGGTACGCCGCGGACAGTCGCGACTACAGCGCCGGGGCGCAGATGCTGCGTGATCTCGGCATCGTCTCGGTCCGGTTGCTGACCAACAACCCGGCGAAGGAGCGAGCGCTCGAGACGTACGGCGTGAGCGTGTCCGAACGCCTCGCGCTGGCGGTCGAGCCGACCGCGGGCAACCTGCGTTACCTGCAGACCAAGGCCGCCCGCATGGGCCACGACCTGCCTGACTTGGCGGACCCGGTCGACGCGGGAGCAACGACATGAGTGGAGCGGGATCGCCGATGCTCGACGTCGACGGGCGTGGCCTCCGGGTTGCCGTGGTGGCGTCGTCCTGGCATGACGAGGTGATGGCGGGACTGCTCGCCGGTGCCGAGGCCGCCCTCGCCGATGCAGGTGTGCACGAGGTGACGGTCGTACGGGTCGCCGGCTCCTTCGAGCTGCCCGTCGTCGCGCAGGCGTGTGCGAGGGCCGGCTACGACGCCGTCGTGGCCCTCGGCGTCATCATCCGCGGTGGCACTCCCCATTTCGAGTACGTCTGCCGCGCGACCACCGACGGGCTGGCCGGCGTGCCCGTGCGCACGGGCGTACCCGTGGGCTTCGGCCTGCTCACGTGCGAAGACGAGCAGCAGGCGCTCGCCCGCGCCGGTCTGCCCGACAGCTCCGAGGACAAGGGCCGCGAAGCCGCCCAGGCCGCGGTCGCCACAGCCGTGACGCTGCGGACCATCGGCAGCGACTAGGCTGAGGCTCGATGAAGACCTTCGACCAGCTGTTCGCCGAGCTCTCCGACAAGGCGGCCAACCGGCCGTCCGGCTCGCATACCGTCGCTGAGCTCGACGCCGGCATCCACAGCATCGGCAAGAAGCTCGTCGAGGAGGCCGCTGAGTCGTGGATGGCGGCGGAGCACGAGAGCCCCGAGCGCGCGGCCCAGGAGCTCAGCCAGCTGCTCTACCACGCACAAGTCATGATGGTCGCGACCGGGCTGAGTCTCGACGACGTCTACGCCCACCTGTGACGGACAGGTCACCATGCTGAAGATCGCTCTACCCAACAAGGGCGCCTTGTCGGATTCCGCCGCGCAGATGCTGACCGAGGCGGGCTACCGGCAGCGGCGCAGTACCCGCGACCTCGTCACGATCGACGCCGACAACGACGTGGAGTTCTTCTACCTTCGCCCGCGCGACATCGCCATCTACGTCGGGGAGGGCACGCTCGACGTCGGTGTGACGGGGCGCGACCTCCTGCTCGACTCCGGCGCCCACGCCGTCGAGGCCATGCAGCTCGGCTTCGGCGGCTCCTCGTTCCGCTTCGCCGCTCCGCCGGGCACCCTGTCAGGCGTCGACGACCTGCGTGGCAAGCGGGTCGCGACCTCCTACCCCGGTGTGGTGAACCGCTACCTGCGCGAGCGGGACATCGACGCGGCCGTCGTCCACCTCGACGGGGCCGTGGAGTCCTCGGTTCGGCTCGGAGTGGCCGACGCGATCGCCGACGTAGTCGAGACCGGCAGCACCCTGCGCCAAGCCGGTCTGGAGATCGTCGGTGAAACGATCCTGGAGTCCGAGGCTGTCCTCATCACCCCCGCTGGCGCACCCGAGCCGGACAAGCTCGACGTGTTCAAGCGCCGTCTCGAAGGCGTCCTCGTCGCTCGGACCTACGTGATGATGGACTACGACATCCGGGTCGAGCAGGTCGAGTCGGCCGTCGCCCTCACGCCAGGGATCGAGTCGCCGACGGTCTCGCCGCTGCATCGCGAGGGCTGGGTGGCGGTCCGCTCGATGGTGCCCCGCCGGGCCGCCCAGCAGGTCATGGACGAGCTCTGGCAGCTCGGAGCGAGGGGAACCCTCGTCACCGACGTGCTCGCGTGCCGGTTGTGACCACGATGACCGTACGCCCGGTCGGCGCGCGCGTCGTCGCGTACGTCGCCGGTGGGTGCCTGATCGCGATGTTCGCGGTGATCGCGGTGGCACTCTCACCGGAGGTCCGGTCAGGGTTCACCCCGAGCCAGGTGGGCACGCTGGTGCTGATGCTCGCCGTCGTGCTCGCGGTGCTGTGGGGGATCGCCCGGAGCACCGTGCGCACCGACGAGAGCGGTATCCACGTCCGCAACGGCTACCGCAGCCACCACGTCCCGTGGGCCGACGCACGTACGGTGTCGTTCGGCGGTGGCACACCGTGGGGCGTGCTCGAGACGGTGGACGGCGCGTCGATAGCGATGATCGCCATCCAGGGCTCGGACGGTCAGTATGCACGGACCGCTGTCCAGCTCCTGCGCACGGAGATCGTCGCGCGGCACTGATCTGTCCATGAACGAGGTCAGGCCCCCTGCCGCGCCCAGGCAAGTCCGGCGCGGGTCCGTACCAGGGTGTCGCCTGCCGCGAGGTGGAGCAGGTCGGACTCTTCGACCACGACCGCGACCGGGCCGGCAACGTCGAGGACGATCGCCGTCGCTCCCTCGGCCTTGGCGGCCGCCGCCACCTGCTGGGTGAGTACGGGTACCGGTCGTGCATCGGCCTTCCAAGCAAGCAGCGACCGCAGGTTCGAGAAGGCCAACAGTGCCGTGCGGCCGTCCGCTCCGGTCAGCAGCACCGCAGCCATGTCGTCGCCCTTGTCCCCGGCGGCCGGGGACATGTCGTCGCCCCGGACCGCGACCACCGGCACGAGCAACCGGACCCCTGGGAGCGCCTGCAGCACGGCAGGCAGCTCTCGGCTCTGCTCGTACGTCGCGAGCGCCGTACCGAGACGGGGATCAGCCGATCCGTCGTCATCGGGGAAGATCGGCCGCGCGAGAGAGAGCATCGCTCCACGCTAACGGCGCACCCACCGATGC
>Ga0136638_10000078_pt1 | contig 15603 bp, 11 predicted proteins | sample AntDrymUQ8582206_2_FD_104671 | JGI IMG/M metagenome (GOLD analysis project Ga0136638, IMG submission 104671) | Polar desert sand microbial communities from Dry Valleys, Antarctica - metaG UQ858 (22.06) | ecosystem: Environmental > Terrestrial > Soil > Desert | place: Antarctica: Dry Valley...
CGCCGGCAGCGCCGATTTGGTCTGGCAATTGCCCGAGAGGCCCTGGTCGCCGGACGGGCGCTTGGCGATCTGGTCGATCGATCAGCATGCCGTCCACCGCATACCGATCGTCAATTATACAGACGCGACAGAACGGGTGACGATGGTCCCCTATGCCAAAGTCGGTACGCCCATTGCCAGCGCAAAGCTGCACCTCTTCGATCCGGTGGCGGGGACGCTGACGCCTGGGGCTCCCGCAGGCGAAGGCTATGACTGGCTAGCCGGCTGGCGCGACGACGGCACCGCGCTGGTCCTCCACCTGACGCGCGACGGCAAGCGGCTCGATCTGCTCGGCGTGTCGCGGGACGGCAGCAGCACGCGCCTGCTCCGCGAGGAACGGCGCGAGACGAAGATCGCCGATCTCAATTTCGCCGTCGACGGCTGGCGCGCGCAGGTGACGCCGCTGCCGATGAGGCGCGGTTTTTTGTGGATGTCGGAGCGGGACGGCTGGCGCCACGTCTATCATTATGACGAGGCAGGTCGCCTGATCCGGCAGGTCACGAGCGGCGCCTTCCCCGTCGTCCGCGTCGATCATGTCGGTGCCCGCTCATTGCTCGTCACCGCCACCGCCGACCCCGCCGCTCCCTATGACGAGCGCCTCTACCGTGTCTCGCTGCGCGGCGGGCCGCTCCGGCCGGTCGCGACCGAGCCGGGCGTTCATCTGGCATCGGCGTCGCCGTCCGGGCGCTACGTCGTTGACAGCTATTCGTCCTGGACCACCCCGCGCGTCCGCGAACTGCGCCGCCACGACGGAACGGCGACGCTGCGACTGACGACAGCAGACGCACGCGCCGTCGGGGCAACCGGCCGGCAATCGCCCGAACCGCTCCGCGCTCTCGCGGCGGACGGCGTGACGCCTCTCTACGGCGCGCTATACCGACCGCCGAGTTTCGACACTGCCAAACGATATCCGGTGATCGTCTACGTCTATGGCGGCCCCTTTGGTACGGTCGTCGCACGCAACTTCACCGGCAGTGCCATGACGCACGTCGCGGACGCACTGGCGGCGGCAGGCTTCGTGGTCGTCTTGATCGACCCGAGAGGCAGCGCCGGGCGGAGCAAGGCGTTCGTCGACGCCACGTATGGGCGGATCGGCCAGATCGAGATCGCGGATCAGGTCGCAGCCTTGCGCCAAATCGCGACGAGTCGCCCGTGGATGGACCTGTCGCGGGTCGGCATCCACGGCCACAGCTGGGGCGGCTATTTCGCGATCCGGGGCATGTTGACGGCACCGGACTTCTTCAAGGCCGGTTATGCCGGCGCGCCGGGGGCGCTGGATGAGGACGCGTTGGTCAACGAGCCGAACATGGGCATGCCCCGCACGAACCCGGCTGGCTATGCGGCCGGGTCCAACCTTGCCCTTGCGGAACGGCTAAAGGGCCGATTGCGTATAATGCATGGCACGGCAGATGTGAGTGCGCCGCTGTCCAGTACCATGCGACTCGTCGATGCGCTCAACCAAGCCGGGCGGCCGGTCGAGCTGCTAGCGATGCCGGGCGTTGATCATAATCCCAAAGGCGCGGCAGAACGCTACTATCTCGATGATGTGATCCGCTTCTTCCTCAAGAGCCTTTGATAGCGGATCAAGCATGCAAGCCTGACGTAAGCGGAAGGACGCGCCGCTACTTTTCTGGCACCTAAGCGCCCAAGCTTACTCTTTAGCCAAGATTTGCATGCAGCAGTGCCAATGTCTGCTCATGTGCCAGAAGCCGACTTCAGCAGGCGCCCCGGTCGGCGGCTTTGTCCCAACTCTCGCCATTTCAGGCGGCAGGTGCGGCCGCCGATCTCACATGAATGCGCGTCCGGAGTTGAGAAGCGGGAAAGGGCGCGTGAACGGCGGCTTGTGGGTCATTTGAGCTCCGACCGCAAGATGAATGGGGAGTAGAGCCCCTAGAACTGCCGAGTTCACTACTCGCCGCTACTCCAGCCGTTCCGCCCTTGCGTATAACCGTGCGACGGCTCAATTCGTGGGCAGATCAGTACCGAGCCGGGGAGCCCGCTTGACCGACACCGCCGAATACACGCCCCCCAAAGTCTGGGCGTGGGACAAGGAGAGCGGAGGCCGGTTCGCCAGCATCAACCGCCCGATCGCTGGCGCGACACACGACAAGGAACTGCCTGTCGGCAAGCATCCGCTCCAGCTTTATTCACTTGCAACGCCCAATGGCGTGAAGGTGACGGTGATGCTCGAGGAGCTGCTCGCCGCTGGGCACACGGATGCCGAATACGACGCCTGGCTGATCAAGATCATGGACGGCGACCAGTTCGGCAGCGGCTTTGTCGATGCCAACCCCAATTCCAAGATTCCCGCGCTCGTCGATCACAGCAGCGCAGCTCCGATCCGTGTATTCGAATCGAGATCGATCCTGTTCTATCTCGCCGAGAAGTTCGGCGCGTTCCTCCCTACTGATGCCGCCAAGCGCGCCGAGGTGATATCGTGGCTTTTCTGGCAGATGGGCGCAGGGCCGATGCTTGGTGGTGGGTTCGGGCATTTCTACGCCTATGCGCCGATCAAGATCGAATATGCGATCGACCGCTTCGCGATGGAGGTGGAGCGTCAACTCGACGTGCTCGACCGACGCTTGAGCGTGAGCGAGTATCTAGGCGGCAGCGAATACTCGATCGTCGATATGGCGGTATGGCCTTGGTACGGCGCGCTGGTGAAGGGCATCGTCTATGAGGCCGGCGAATTTCTGCAGGTACAGGATTACAAGAACGTGATGCGCTGGACTGACGAGATCGGGGCCCGGCCAGCGGTGAAGCGTGGGCGGATAGTCAACCGCGTGATGGGCGATCATGCCAGCCAGCTCCACGAACGCCACGACGCCAGCGACTTCGACTCGAACACGCAGGACAAGCTTGAACCTGCGACCGCTAAAGCTTGAAACGATGAAGCTCTATCAAAGCAAGCGCGCGCCCAACCCGCGCCGAGTCCGCTGGTTCATGGCCGAAAAGGGGATTGAGGATATCGAGATCGTCGAGGTCGACATCTTCGGCGGCGATCACCGAACGCCCGACTACCTCAGCATGGCAGGACTGCCCAATGCCCCTGCCTTGGAACTCGACGACGGTACCGGGATCACCGAGTCGATAGCGATATGCCGGCACTGTCAGACTAACCAGCATTTGGTTCGTTGTCGCCCTTCTCAGCCAAAAAACGCCCATAACGCGAACGCTTTGCGCGGAACGAATTGAAGAGATAAGACGAACAAAAGAGGAAATTGGTAAACTTGAAAGCCGCCCTAACCAAGTAGGAAAATGGCGGTGCATTTGGTTTGACAGTCCCCTCCAGGTCGCTCTGCCAATTCTCGTCCACCACCGTCGCAGGTCATTCCGGCCAGCCGATACTGACACCGGAATCAACGGTCATTCCAACCGGTTCCTTCAACCTGCTAAAGTAGTGCTAGTCTTCAACACCAAAGGGCCGCGCGGACAGCAGCGCGAGAATAGCGCTATTCTGTGATTGTACGGCCGACGGGCTTTAAACCTTAAAAGGGGTAGCATGCTCATTGCGCAGATCACTGACACACACATCGGATACGGCGATCGCGCTCGCGTCAATGCCGATCGCTTAGCTCAGGTCGTTGCAGCGGTAGCGGCCCATGATGCTTCGCTGGTTGTGGTCACCGGCGACCTGACAGACTGCGGCAACGTCGACGCTTATCGTCTCTTCAAGCGATTGCTCGAGCCGTTGGCCGGGAGATTGCTGCTGTTGCTGGGGAACCATGACAAGCGAGATGCCTTTATCTCGGTTTTCGAGGACGTCGCGCCTGCAGCAGGCTATATTCATACGGCACACACGCATAGCGAAGTGCGGGTCGTCACGCTCGACACGCTCGACGAAGGCCGCGAAACTGCGGCCTTCTGTAAGACGCGGGCGGCCTGGCTCGAGACGTGCCTGCGCGACCAGCCGGATACGCCGACCTTGATCGCGCTGCACCACCCGCCGGTCAGGACCGGCGTCGAGTGGATCGATGTAAACGCCGACGGTCGCTGGTCAAAGCGGCTCGAACAGGTCGTGTCACGGCATGCCCAGGTGATTGGCTTGATGGCGGGCCATGCTCACCAGCCGATCGCCACAGTGTTTGCCGGTCGCCCGCTGATCATTGCGCCATCGGTCGCCTTCGCCGTCGCTCACGACACCCGTCCGCTTTCGAGCAACACGCCTGACGGCCGTGCACTGATCGTCGATAGTCGGCCTGGCTACGCGCTGCACCGCTGGACGGGCGAGCGGCTGGTCAGTTGGTTCGGTACGGTCGACGACGCGCCGGTCGTGATCCGGTTCAATCGCGACAACCAGGCCATGATCGCCGATCGGTTCACGCGTGGTGTGGCCCATGACATCTAGCGGAGCGCAAATTCCCAGCAAAGGGCGACCAAGGTCGTGCCGAACCCGATCAAGAACGTGGTGTATGCATGGGCGAGGTAGCGATACTTCTTAGCGTAAAGCGAGCAGCCGTTTTGATAGAGGTCGCGGGCCATCGCTCGGTACACGGCTTCTTCCGACTGCATCGTTTCGATCACCTTATCGATAAATTCATCTTCGGGCGTGCCGACGAAGGCGCCAAAGAACATAAAGTTCACCCCCGGTCGCATATGCTTGGGCGGCGCCGCCAAGTTCGGCTTGATCGCCAGCACCGAAAAGATCGTCGCGAGAAACGAAAACCCGCCCAGTACGAGCATCGGCACGGTCATCTGGCTGGTAGACAGTTGACCCAATGTTAGCGAAAATACTACGAAGGTAGCGGCCATCAGCGTCGAGGCTTTTGTATCAGCCATCGACGACATCGTCATGTGCGCCGCTTGGGCGACGACCAGAAGGTTTTGGACTTCCTTGGGAAATTCATAATCGGCATGCCCATAGGGTGGTCGCGTCAGTCCCTGGCCCGTTGTCTGCGACGTCGCCTGATCCTCTGCCATTATACCCCCCGCCCGGTCGTACAATCCTAACAGAGTTCAAGCCTGGCGGCGAGGGGTCATGCAAGACTACAGTTGCGGCCCAGACTTTCTAACAGTGTTTGTAATTGGACACCCTTAGCGCGGGCGGCCACTTGCTCTGCTTGGGGAGAGCGAAGTCATGCGTCATGAGCGAGTACTCACGCGGCTGTCGGCAACATTACTGGTCCTAATCGGTCTGTTAATGACAGTACCCGCCATTGCTCAGCAAGCCGAAGACATTGCGCTCGATCAACTTATCGACACCAGCGCCACGACTGAGGGCGCGCTGACGCTGGCGCGCAGCCAGGCCGGCAGTGGCAATCTGCTCGATGCCGCGGCGACGCTCGAACGCGCGTTGCTCAATCGGCCCGGTACCGAGTCGGACTTGTTGCGGCTGTTGTACGCGACGGTGCTCTGCCAGCTCGATGACCGCCGACGCGCCGCTTATCAGATCGCCAACGCGCGTCTGGTAACCGCCACAGACATGGCGGAAGTTCGCCAGGCGTGCGGCAACATCGTATTGCCCCAGCCGACCCGCGGCGACGGTTTCGCCGGCGAGCTGGCGTTCGGCCTGGCCTATGACGGTGACGCCTATGGTGCGCTGGCGACCCAGCTCGAACTGCCGACGCTGCCCAGCTTGAGCGACAACGGCCTGTCGATTACGACCAGTGCGCGGATCGACGGCCGCTTTGATAGTCGTGACGACCACCATTTCTATGGCGGCGTTTCGTTCCAGAGTAAGGACAGCGTCGATGGCCCCCGTCTCGACTATCGGGTCGGCGGCGCCAGACTCGGGTTCGCGACCCGCCTGGGCAACGGCGGCAGCGACCTGTGGGTCGGCGGCGTCGTCCGTCACGCTCGGCTGTTCGATCGCCCGTTCGTCACCGAATATGGCGGGCAGGCCGTGATCGGGATTGCTACCGGCGCGGTCGACCGCGTCGCCATCGCCATCGAAGCCGTCGATCAGCGTTATCACGGCACTGCCATCGACAGGGCACGCAGCGGCACTCGCTACGACCTGGCCGCCAGCTATCAGGCGCAGCCCGCCAGCGGGCACAGTTATGTCGCGGGCGTCGCGGTCGAATTGAAAGACGCCGACATCAGGACGCTCGCCTATCGCGGCGGTCGCGCCTTTGCTGCGGCCAGCGTTCCCATTGCCGACAACGGCACCTATCTCGGTGTGTCCGGAACCGCGCGCTACGTCGACTATCGCAGCGTCGGCGCCACCAACTTGACCGAGTGGCGGCTGTACGCTCGCGCCGCGGTCGGATTGCCGCTGGGGCCTGAGGGCTTATTCGCCGAAGCCGCCACGTCCTACACTGCGCGCCATTACAACGCTGCCAGCCTGCTGCGCGACTATAACAGCTTTAGTGCAGAACTGCGGCTCGTGTTTCGGTTCGGCAAGTGAGGAGCGCCTAAATTGACCCAGCTTAAGATGCGCATCGCGCTAACCTTGATCTTCGCCGGTGTCGCGATGCCGGCGCTGGCGCAGACGGTTGGCGTCAATGCGGCGGTCGTGAACGACGTCCGCATGATGAGCACTGCCAACCCGCTGATGCATGCCGCCAAGGTTAAGGAACGGGTCGGGCTGGGCAACCAGATCCAGACCGGCCGCGCCAGCGCGCTGCAAGTGCTGCTGCTCGACCGCACGAATTTCCAGGTCGGTGGCAACGCCCGGATAACAGTCGACAAATTCGTCTATGATCCCAGCCGCGCCGCCAGCGCGGTGGGGCTGAGCGTGGCCAAGGGCGCATTTCGGTTCATGTCGGGCAAGACGCTGCGCGCCAGTCCCGGCCAATCATCGATCCGAACGCCAGTCGCCTCGATCGGTATCCGTGGCACCATCATCGAAGGCGTGGTCGGCGACGACGCGATCGCGATTGCGGGCAGTGAAGCCGGTGTGCTGTCGGTCGCCGACGCCGATCGGGCGACAGCGTCGCTGATCCTGCTGCGCGGTCCAGGCGTCGGTGCCAGGGGCGAGACGCCCGGCGCGATCGACGTCACCGCCGCCGGGCAGACGGTCGCGGTCGAGACGATCGGCCATGCGGTGTTCGTCGCCGGCCCCGGGGCGGCGCCGGTCGGGCCGTTCCTGTTGTCCGATGATGGGCTCGCGCGCCTGGCGGCATTACTGTCGGACCCGCGGCGACGCGGTCTGCCGGTCAACGAAAGCCCGCTGGCGCAAAATCCCGTGGTCGACTATTTCTTCCAGCGCGATATCGAGGCGCCGGCGCAGGTTCCGCCCGGTCGCGGCGGCTGACGGAGCGCCTCCGGATCCCCTATTTTTCGGTCGCCTGGAACACTCCGTCCCATGCGCTGCCAGGGTCGTCCTGCGTGAACAGTGCGACCCGGTCGCGTAGCAGCGCGTAGAGCTTAGTCATTTCATAGCGGTCGGCCGCCTCTGCATGCGCGTCGAGCAGGCGCACCGCCTCTCTCCAGTCACGCGCCCTGTAAGCTGCGATCAGCGCGGCATGGGCGTCGGCATAAGCGATGAAATTGGTATCGAGCGCCAAGGCCTCGTCGCCGACCAGCGCATATAACGTCTCCGGGGCGTCGCGACCGACTACCCGCACGCGGTCGAGCTCAAGCCACGCGAACTCAGCCAACTCACAGTGCAGCGCGCTGCCGATCGCGATAGACACGCCGTAATATTTGGTCAGCCCCTCCAACCGCGAGGCCAGGTTCACCGTGTCGCCGATCAGGGTGTAGCTCAGTCGCTGCGCCGCACCCATGTTGCCGACGCAGCATGGGCCCGAATTCAGGCCGATCCCAATCTTGACCTCGCCTGGCCACGGCTCGACCGATTGCTTTTGCATGGTTTCGTTCAGCGCTTTCAGGGCAGCGACCATGCCCAGCGCGCCGTGCGCGGCGTTGACGTGCTGTTCATGGTCATCGAGCGGCGCGTTCCAGAACGCCAGGATGGCATCGCCAATGAACTTGTCGATCGTCGCCTGTCGCGCGATCAGGACATCGCACATCGGCGTCAGGAACGCGATCAGGAAGCGGATGATCTGCTGCGGGGTCAGCCCTTCCGAGATGCGCGAAAAGCCGCGAATGTCGCAGAACATAACGGTCATCTCCCGCTCTTCACCGCCCAGGTCGAGCGCGTTCGAGCTGTTGGCGATCCGGCGCACCATCTCCGGCGATAGGTAGCGGTTGAAGGCCCCATGAATGTACGCACGCCGCCGTTCCTCGCGGTAATAGCTGATCACCGTCACAGCAGCATAGACCGCGATCAGCCCCAGCACGGGGTAGGTTGGATCGATCAGAAAATCATAACGGCGAAACGCGAGCCAGCTGACCGCCGACATCGCGCCGACCGCGCCAAGTCCCGCTGCCGCGCCTATCGCGGCCCCGGTCCAGGGCAACATGAAGGCGAGCACCAGCCCGGACAGCAGCAGCGCCGCGCGTTCAAGTCCGGGCGCCCAGTCGGGCCGCGCCAGGAATTTGCCCAGGATGACCTGTTCGACGATCTGCGCGTGAATAGATGCGCCAAGCTCGCGCTCGGCGACCGGGGTGCTGACGAGGTCACGCAGTCCGATTGCTCCCGCCCCGACGAACACGATCCGGCCGGCAAACCGCTCTTTCAATTGTGCTGGCGTCAGCGTGTTCTGCAGCAGTCGCCACGCTGGCACGCTGCGCCCCGCCTGGGGTGCGGTATAGCGCAGCCAGAATTCACCCGAGTGCGTGGTGGGTATCTCGAACCCGCCGACCTTCAGTGCCACCACGTCACCGCCGTCGCCGCCGGTTTCTCCGCTGGCGTCGTTCGACTTCACCGTGATCGATCCGGCCTGCTGGGCGACGCGCAGCGCTTCCAGCGACAAGCTCGGCAGCAAGTGGCCGCCCTGCTGCGCGATCATCGGGGCCTTGCGCATGATCCCGTCCCCATCGCCGATCATGCTGACAAAGCCGGTACCGGCAGCCGCGTCAGCCAGCGGGGCCAGCGCGACGATCGCATTGCTGAAGCTGGGTACCGTCGTAGGCGACGATCCCGCGATCGCGATCCCGGCCTTTGGTGGCGTGGCCGCAGCCTCGCCGTCGCGAGTAAGAAAATAGCCGAGCACGACGGGCGTCCGGCCGAAGGTCGCAGCCAGCGTCGTGTCAGGATCGGGTAAGCCAGCGAGCGTAGCCAGTGCCTGGCGATCGACCCGGCTACCTAACCGCTCTACCAGCCGGGCGGGCGCGGTACGGTCAGCTTCTGAAAACACAACGTCATAAGCGACCACCGCCGCTCCGGCATCACTCAGCCGCTGCGTCAGTTCCGCAATCTGGTCGCGGGGCCAGGGCCATTGGCCCAGCCGACGGATTGATTCGTCGTCGATGTCGACGATCCGCACCGCCGCATCTTCATAGCTTCTCGGGCCCAGTCGCTGATAGCTGTCGAATATCTGTAACCCGATGCGCTCAACCGCTGGCAATGCTGCGAGCTGCAAGCCCAAGACGAGGACCAGTGCGCCCACGCCCGGCAGTGCCGGCGTCAGCTTGCGTCTCAGACGTCCGACAATCGCACTCGCCATGCCCCGGCCCCTCTTGGCCCGGCCTAACGCTATCCTGCGATGATTTGACAGCGACATTCATGACGCGAGCCAAAGCTGACAGCATTTGTAAGCAGCACGATCGCCTGAGTTGTCGTAGCGCTCGACAAGGACGGGGTGCAATGCAATGCGACTTGGACGATCGGTTGTTCTCCAGCTGCTGAATCTTACGCAGTCGCGCGGTGCACCAAGGCGAACTGTCGGTCGTGCCCTTGTTATCGAGCAGTGGTTGTGACCGCGCGACGTCGTGCCTTGTGGGGCGTCTCCGGGTTATGGTTAATCGTGACTATGATCGAGCTTGCCGCACTGCGCAGCGCGATACCCTTTACTGCATTCAACTGAGGAAATAGACCGTGCGCACCACTCTATCCCTGATGCTCATTGCCCTCGTCGCCGGCGCCCCCGCTATGGCTGCCGCCAAGCCGCGCGATCCGGTCAAGGTGTCGAGCCCGAAGCACGCGGCAGGACTGCAAAGCCTGGTCATCGCCAGCTTCAGCGTGGCGTTCGTCAACGAAAAGACTGACGCCGCGTTCGCCGGGTCAAAGCGCCAGTTCAAGGCGATGGGGTCGATCGTGAAGTCCAAGCTGGTAGGCGTCGGCGACGCCGAGTTCCAGGCCGTGACCGACGCCGCCTATGCCGACTTCGTAGCGAAGTTGGCTGCGGCGGGATACACGGTCGGCGACCGCGCGGCGCTGATCGCGGACAAGCAGATGGCCAAGGCGCGCTATGTGGCGTCGGGCGCGCGCGGCAGCGTGCAATTCGGCAAGGATGCCAAGGGCAAGGCGTTGTTCTATGCCCCTACCGCCTTCGGGGCCAGCGGCCTGTTCGAAGGCGAGACGATGGCCGGCTCCCCGACCGGTAGTGGGTTCGGCGGGTTGGGCGCCCTAGCCGGCCTGATGTCGGGCTCTATGGCGGGTACCCAAGGCAAGCTGATGTATGCGGTGATGAACAAGCAGCCGATCATCAACGTCGTCTATGTCGTCGATTACGCCGACGCCGAGCGTTACGGCGGCACCTTTGCTTATCAGGCGAATGTGACGACGCAGGCCAGCTTGGCGGTGGTCGAGACGGTGAGCAAGGTCGACACCTATAATGCCAAGGGCGCGCTGACCTCGCTGGTACTGGCCGAACCGGTCGGCATCGGCGGCGACTTCGGCACGCTGGCCGACACCACCAGCGGGGGCAAGAAGGTCGAAAACGTGCTGGGCGCACTGATCGGCGGCCTGGGCGGGGTCGGCAGCAACAGCTATAGTTCACTGACCTTTACGGCCGATCCCGTCCGCTATGCAGCCGGCGCGACTCAGGCAACGGCTGTCGCCAACGCGCGTTTGGTCGAACGCCTGGCTTCGCTACGCTGACCGTCGACGCCGCTTCGCCTGCTCAGTTGACTACGAGATAATATGACGTGGCCGCACTGGCGGCATTGGTCACCCGGATCGCAAAGCGTTGCGTGTATAGCGGCACCCATTGGCATTGCGCTTGGAAACCGATCGGCGGGTCGCATGGCGACTGTCGATTGGAGCCAAGCACCTCCAGCCGCAAGGTTCCACGGTCAAAAGCCTGCACCGCGATGCGCGCTTCCTGCCCAGCCAGGAACACTTGCTCGATCAAGACGCTGTTACCCTTAGCCAAGGTACCCATTCGGTAGGCCGGTCCGAGCCCGCGGCCGCGCAAAGCGGGCGCGGCTTGCAAGCCCAGCAGCTCGCGCCATATGCTGGTCACGTCTTTGTCCTCGGTGCGTGCACCCATCGCCTCGACATCGGACAATGCGCGCCGCAGTGCTGTGTAATCACGGCGGCTCGCTGCGAGATCGCCTGCTGCCAGCGCAGCCGCCAGCAGCGCGCCGCGGTTGGGCTCGTCGCCGCGCGCCGTGCCGCTAGTGGGGATGGCGACTGCGAGCACTATGGCGAATGTCAGTCTCATGGCGATGCCTCAATAATGAAACAGGTCCCTTTGGCGTCGCTGCTGACGCTGATCGTCCAACCGTGGCGCACGACGATGGCGCGGACAAGCGCCAGCCCTAGGCCATGGCCGCCTGCGCCTGCGCTGAACCGTTCGAATAGCCGTGCCTTGACCGACTTGGGGAGGCCGGGTCCGGTGTCGGCAACGGTGATGCGCGGCCCCGACGCGACGGTCAACTTGACATTGTTGCCGGCCGAAACATAGCGCACAACATTGTCGAGCAGGTTGGACAGCAGACGCCGCAGCTGCGCCGGGTCGCCGTCGATAGTTACGGCGCGCTCGATCTCGCTGGTCAGCCGCAGCCCTGCTTCCTCCAGGCTGGCGCTGTAGACGTCGAGTACCTCGGCGGTGAGCGCGGACAGGTCGAGCCGCACCAGCCCTTCGGCCGAACCCGCATGCGCTTCGCTGGTGGCAATATCGAGCAGTGAGGCGAGCATGGTAATGACCGCGCGCACGTCGGCGCGCGCAGCGACCGCGATCGCTTGACGCTCGGCATCCGACGTCACCTCGGCAAACCCGCGCAGCCGGGTGTCGAGGTGGCTGAGCGGGGTCCGGATTTCGTGCGCGATGGTGTCGGCCATGCGGCGATACGCGTCGGTCAGCGCGCGCTGGCGTTCGAGCACCTCCTGGCTGCGCGCGGCCAGCAGGTCGATCTCGTCGCCTGCCACGGCGACCGGCGATGCAGCCGCCAGCCCCCCGCTGACCGCCACGATACGGGCGCGCAGGCGCAGCGCGGCGACTGCTGCCAGCGCGGACACGATCATGACGATGGCGATGCCCACGAACAGGAAATTGCGGGCCAGTCGCTCACGCAGCGCGCGCGCCGCCGGGTCGGCATGGGCCACCGCCAGCCTTGCATCGGCCCCAAGCTGCGTCGCCCGCTGCCAGCCATGGGTCCCGGCCAGCGTTACCTGTCGTCCTGCTGACGCCGTCACCGTCCCGATCGGTGCAAGCCGGCCATACAGTCGCGCCCCACCTGCATCCTCGACTCGGTAGGCATTGATGCGACCGTCGGTACCACTGAGCGCATCACGATCGGCCAGGCGGTCGAGCAGTTCTGACCGACCGCCGCTGGCGTAGATATCAGCAAGCCCGACCAGGTCGGTATCGACTGCCCGTGCGAGGGCCGCCGCCTGGGCATGGTCGAGCGCCGCCAGTGTCACGCCGCGCAGCACCACAACCGCCAGCAGCGCGACCACTGCCGCGCGCAGCGCCAGCGCCCCGAACACCGAACGTCGCCAGCCAAACGTCACGTTCCGTCGGTCAGTCGGTAGCCGCTGCCCCAAACGGTCTCCAACGCGGGGGTGGGAAAGCCGTCCTCGAGCTTGCGGCGCAGGCGGCTGATGTTGACGTCGACGACGTTCGTCGTGGGGTCGAAGTTCAGCTTCCACACGTCGCGGAGCAGCATGTCGCGCGTAACGACCTCGCCAGCATTCTCCATCAGATAGGTGAACAGCGCGAACTCCTTGGGGCTCAGCGCGATATGGCGGCCGACGCGAAACGCAGTGCGCGCCTTCAGATGGCATTCGAACTGGCCGTGGATCAGCACCGCGGAATGGCTGGCGATGCCGTGCCGGCGGTGTAGCGCGCGCACCCGTGCGATCAGTTCGGCCGTGTCATAGGGCTTGCCGATATAGTCGTCGGCCCCGGCATCGAGCCCCTCAACCCGGTGCGTGCTGCGTTCGAGCGCCGACAGGATCAGCACCGGGGTGGTGATGCCCAGCGCGCGCAACTGCGCCACCGCCTGCGTCCCGTCGCCGTCCGGAAGCATCCGGTCAAAGATGATGACGTCGAACGGTTGGCCCGCCCCCAGGCGCAGCCCGTCTGCTACCGACGCGCAGCGGATCAGGTCGAATTCGGTGCCAGCCACGGTGTCGGCAAGCGCGGCGGCAGCGAAATCGTCATCCTCGACGCATAGCAGACGAAGTCGGGGAGTGATGACCATGACCTTGCGATAGCGGTACGTGATCATGCCGAAAAATGACAAATATTGTAATGCGCAAGTTCACCCTGGGTGCGCAGCCGCTGCCACCAAGCACTGGCAACGCTATTTGGTTGTTTCGGTTAGGATATGAACGATGCTACCCCCACTGACATTCGAGGGGGCTCGCAATGACTAGGACTGCGCTCTGGCGACGAGTGGCTTTGACGGCACCCTGCGTGCTGCTCAGCGTGTCGCAGGCATACGGCCAACCGGTGCCCACCACCGTCGTCGCCGACGACCTAAGCCTAGCGCTACGGCGTTACCAAGCAGGCGATATTGTTCGGAACCCGCGGCCGGCCATCGCCGCGCTGCCCGAGCTGATCCGCCGGGCGCAGCGCGATCCCCGCGTTGCCTTCGACGATCTGGTCACCGCTCGCCAGACTCTCGCCTTTGCCCGCACCTATGACAATGATCACGCGGGCGGCATCGCCGAACTCGACCTGCTGGCCGCCGATTTGCGGAGCCGCAACGACGTCGGGCCGCGGCTGCAGGAAACACTGCGCCGCAAGGCGGTGATCCTGAGCGCGTTGAAGAAATATCGGGAAGCGGCCGCGATCTACACCGACGTGCTCGAGCGCGAGGAGCGGACCGGGCGCGGCCAAAGCGCAATCGTGTCGGCCACGCTCAACGGCCTTGCGGTCGTGCGCGCACGCGAAGGCCGTTATGTCGAGGGTGAGGCGCTGGCGCGGCGGGCGACCGCGATCGGCTTGGCCGCGCCCGAGGCCAAGCCGCTGGCGGTCGGCGACGCCTGGCGCACCTGGGTCGTGCTGCTGGGCCTGGCCGACAAGTCGAACGAGGCCATCGTCGAGGCGCAGCGGTCGCTCCGCTATAACGAGATGCACCAGGGCGAAGCGAGCGAGAGCACGGTGGGGGCGATGAACAGCCTGTCCTCGATGCTGTCCGAGGTCGGTCGTTACGCCGAGGCCGAGGCGATCCAGCGGCGGATGATCGCAATCGAGCGGCGGCAGGCGACGACGCAAGGCCAGACCATGGCGATCTACCTCGGCAATTTCGGCGCGACGCTGATGGCGCAGGGCAAGGTTAGCGAGGCCGAAGCGATCCTGCGCGGTGCCCGCGACCTGATGCTCGACGTCAAGAACCTGCAGCGGCCGGACTTCCTAGGTATTCTGACGCTCAACCTGGGCAATGCGGTCTATACGCTGCGCCGCGACGACGAGGCGATGGCGCTGTTTCGCACCGCTTCGGCCGAACTGGCGCGCGACGCCGGCACCGACCATCCCAGCTGGGCCCGCGCGCAGGCCGACATCGCCCGGGTCCTGATCGATCAGGGCCGCGTCGCCGAGGCGATGGAGCCGCTGCGGCTGGCGCGCGCGGTCATGAACCAGCGCCTCGACCCGCTCAACCACTTGCGGCTGACGGCCGACCTGCTAACCGGTGAGGCGATGGCGGCCACCGGCGATGCGCAGGGGTATGCGCTCGCTCGCGGTGCCGTTGCCGCCGAGCGTGGCGTGCTGGTCAGTGCGGCGATCGACCCGCTGCGCAGTGCGCTGATGGCGCGCGAACGCGTCAGCAACTTCATGCGGTTCGCCAAATTGGCGCTGGCGCGCGGTCAATTGGGCGATGCGTTTGAAGCGCTGCAGCTGGCGCAGTTCAGTGATCTGGACAGTGCCGGAATCGCCTGGGCTACGCAGCAGGCAGCAGCAACGCCTAGATTGGCGGCCGCGATCGGCGACCTGCGGGCGACCGGCATCAGGCTGAAGCAGCTGCAGTCGCAGCGCACGAAGACACTGGCGTCCGCCAATGCAGCAGCAGTCTCCGGCATCGACGGCGAAATCGAGGCAACGCAAGTGCGCTCGGCCACGCTGTTGAAGGCACTGGCGACTGAATTCCCGGCCTATACCAATTTGGTCCGACCCGAGCCCCGCAGCCTGACCGAGGTGCAGCGCGCGCTGCGGCCCGACCAGGCACTGGTGCTGGCGATGCCCACCGACCAGGGCGACGTCGTGTCACTGCTAGTGACACCGACTGCGGCGTCGGGCGCCTACATTCAATTGCCGACGGGCGCTTTGAACGGCTGGGCGGCGCGACTGCGCGACAGCATCGACCGGGCGTTGGTCAACCCTGAGCGCGCAAGTTATGATGCCGGGGCAGCCTATGCGCTGTTCGGCGCCATCCTTCCGCCAACAC
>Ga0136638_10000079_pt1 | contig 15599 bp, 15 predicted proteins | sample AntDrymUQ8582206_2_FD_104671 | JGI IMG/M metagenome (GOLD analysis project Ga0136638, IMG submission 104671) | Polar desert sand microbial communities from Dry Valleys, Antarctica - metaG UQ858 (22.06) | ecosystem: Environmental > Terrestrial > Soil > Desert | place: Antarctica: Dry Valley...
AGGTGAAGGTGATCGTGATCCGGGAGAGCCGCGCGATCGAAGTCGCACGATAGGCCCGTAGCCACCCCCAGCGTGGACGGCCTTCCGGACACGAGCACTAGACTGACCCGCTAATGAAGCGTTACCACGTCACCACCTTCGGGTGTCAGATGAACGCCCATGACTCGGAGCGGATCAAGGGAATGCTCGAGTCGCTGGGGATCGGCGAGGCGCCCTCACAGGAGGAGGCGGATGTGCTCGTCTTCAATACCTGCACGATCCGGGAGAAGCCAGACACGAAGTTCGCCGCGCACCTCGCTCAGGCGACGGCACTCAAGCGCCGAGACCCTGAGAAGGTGATCGCTGTCGGCGGTTGTTACGCCGAGGCCCAGCGAGAGCGCCTGTTCCAGCTCTATCCCGAGGTCGACGTCGCCTTCGGGCCAGGCTCGATCCCGCATCTCGGCGACTGGCTCGGCGTTGGCGGCCAGGTCGCTGGCAGTGCCGAGCGCGGCCGGTTCGGCACGCACGAGCACTTTGCGGGCGACCTGCCGATGCGCAGAGAGCGACGGTTCCAGGCCTGGGTGCAGATCTCCATGGGCTGCAACTCGAAGTGCGCGTACTGCATCGTTCCGGCAGTACGGGGGCGCGAGCAGAGCCGCCGACCGGGCGACATCCTCGCCGAGGTGACGCAGCTCGCGCAGGACGGCGTGCGCGAGATCACACTGCTCGGTCAGAACGTCAACTCCTGGGGTCGCGACCTACGACCCGCGCTCGACATCGAGTTCGGTGAGCTGCTCCGTGCCTGCGACACCGTCGCCGGGATCGAGCGCATCCGCTTCACGAGCCCGCACCCGAAGGACTTCCGGCAGCCGGTGATCGAGGCGATGGCGGAGTGCACGGCCGTCTGCGAGCACGTCCACCTCCCCTTGCAGTCCGGCTCGTCCAGGATCTTGAAGGCGATGCGACGAACCTACGACCGTGAGCGGTACCTCCGCCTCGCCGCGACCCTCCGCGACGCGATCCCCGACCTCGCCCTCGGTACCGACCTGATCGTCGGCTTCCCCGGTGAGACGGAGGACGACTTCCGCGCCACGCTCGACGTCGTGAAAGAGGTGCGCTACGACAGCGCGTTCACGTTCGTCTACTCACCGCGGCGCGGCACCGAGGCTGCGAACTTGGACGATCAGGTGCCGGACGAGGTCAAGCGCGACCGGATCGAGCGCCTCGTCGAGGTCGTCCAGCGTGTCGCGGCCGAGCGGAACGCCGAGCGGATCGGCTCGGTCGAGCAGGTGCTCGTCGAGGGCTCGAGCCGTACCGACGTCGGCCTCCTGCGCGGACGCACGCGCCGCAACACGACGGTCGTCTTCGCCGGGAACGCTCAGCCGGGGGATCTCGTCGAGGTCCTCATCGAGGGTGCAACCTCCACCACCCTGCGCGGCGCGCAGCCCGCGGCGGTCGCGGCATGAAGGTCTTGATCACGGGATCTTCGGGCCAGATCGGCACGAATCTCGCCTCCAGGCTGCTCGCCGACGGCCACAGCGTGTTCGGTGTCGACCAGCGACTCAACACGTGGACGAACGACTTCCAGTACCTGCTCCAGGATCTGTCCGGCCACTATCCGGCCTTTCCGGACGGAATCGGCGGCGTGCCGTATCCGGAGTCCGATCTCGTCGTCCACCTTGCAGCGCACGCGAAGGTGCATCAGCTCGTGGCGCAGCCGCATCGCGCGCTCGAAAACACGATGATGACCTTCAACGTCCTCGAGTACTGCCGCCAGCGCATGCTCCCGCTCGTCTTCTCGTCGACGCGAGAGGTTTATGGAGACGTGCACCGCTTCGAAGGCTATGGCGAGGCGACCGCCGACTTCGCCTTCACCGAGAGCCCGTACTCCGCCTCGAAGATCGCGAGCGAGGCCTTCATCTACGCGTACGCGCGCTGCTATGGGCTCAGGTACCTCGCGTTCAGGTTCTCGAACGTCTACGGCCGCTTCGACAACGACCTGCACCGGATGTCGCGCGTGCTGCCGCTCTTCATCCACCTGATCTCGCGAGACGAGCCGATCACGGTCTACGGAGGAGCCGACAAGGTGCTCGACTTTACGTACGTGGACGACTGCGTCGAGGGCATCGTTCGGGGAATCGAGGCGCTCGGCGAAGGCCAGGTCACGAACGAGACCATCAACCTCGCCTACGGCCAGGGCAACACGCTCGTGCGGGCCGCGGAGTTGATCGCCGCCGAGCTCGAGGCCGAAGCCCGCATGACGATCGCGCCCTCGCTGCTCGGAGAGGTGACCCACTATGTCGCCGACATCCGCAAGGCGCACGATCTGCTCGGCTGGACACCGCGGGTGCCGTTGCACGAGGGGATCCCGCGTGCCGTCGAGTGGTTCCGCGAGCAGCGTGCCGCCCATCCGGAAGAGGATCGCCCCGTCGTGAACGAGGGCGATTCGGTCGGCTGGAAGACCCTGGCCGGCGACCCCGGCTAAGTGCTCAACCGCCGCCTGCGCGAGCGCCAACTCGCTTGGGATGGGTGCGCCAACGTTCGTGATCTCGGCGGGCATCGCACCGAGGACGGAGGCATGACCGCCTTCGACAGAGTCGTCCGCGCCGACAGCGTGAGGCGGCTCTCGGAGGAGGGGTGGTCGCAGCTCGTCGACTACGGGATCGAGCGGATCGTCGACCTGCGCTTCCACGACGAGCTCGAGGCGGATCCGCCCGCCACCATCCCCGTGGAGGTCGTGCACGTGCCCGTGCTCCCGGATCCCGCTTCGGCAGACTGGCATGAGATCGGCGCTCTCCTCGACGCATCAGCAGACAGCGTCTCGGCCATGTGCGCCGTCTACCTCGAGTTCCTCGACCGGTATGCAGAGGGCTTCGGCCAAGCGCTGGCAGCAGTTGCAGGAGCCCCGCCGGGCGGCGTGCTCGTGCACTGCATGGCGGGCAAGGATAGAACGGGTCTCGTGTCAGCCCTCCTGTTACGGGTAGCCGGTGTCTCGGTCCAGGACGTCGCCACCGACTATGCGCTCACCGAGCAGAACCTGAGGCCGCTGTGGCAGCCCTGGTTCGACGCAGCGCGCGACGACAGGGAGCGCGCCCGCCGTCGCCTCATGTCTCTCACTCCGGCCGCCACGATGGAGGGCGTTCTGCGTGAGCTCGGCACACGGGGAGGGGAGGAGGCGTACCTGCGGGATGCAGGCGTCGACCCGTCGGAGTTGGAGGCGATCCGCGCTCGGCTGCGAGCGTGAGCGTCATCGCCATCTTCGGCCCCACCGGGTCGGGCAAGACGGCGGTTGCCGAGGCACTGGCCCGCCGAATTCCTGCCGAGACCGTCTCGGCAGACTCGATGCAGGTCTACCGCGGGCTGCCGATCCTGACGAACCAGGGAGCGGGGCGACTCGTCGGCATCTGGCCGCTCGACCGGCAGCGGACAGTTGCCGAATTCCAGGAGCTTGCCCACGCCGCAATCGACGACATCCTCGAGAGCGGCCGGACCCCGATCGTCGTCGGCGGCTCCGGTCTCTATTTTCGGGCGGCTCTCGTCGACCTGCAGCTCCCTCCGCCCGTGACCGAGGGCGAGCGCGCCCGCTGGCAGCGCGTCTATGACCGGTTCGGCGGCGAGACGGCGCACGGCCTCCTGCGGGAACGGGACGCGCGCGCGGCTTCCCAGGTGCACCGGAACGACCGCAAGCGGGTCGTCCGCGCGCTCGAGCTCTGGAGCACGGGATTCTCGCTCGCCCGCCCGACGTCACGTCTTTGGACGGAGGAGACGCGGCACCCGACGGCGGTTGTCGGACTCGACGTGCCGCCGAAGCTACTGGAAGCGCGGATCGTTTCCCGTACACGCGCGATGTTCGATCGGGGGGTGGTACACGAGGTGCGAGAAGCAGGTCGTATCGAACCCAGCATCCTCGGCTTCGAGGCTGTGCTTGCGTTGTCTCCACCCGACGCAGCCCAGGAGATCGTCCGTGCCACGCGACGCCTGGCGGCGTACCAGCGCAAATGGATGCGCCGGATTCCGGGCGTCGTTATGGTCGACGCGGGACGTGCAGTCGACGAGGTGGCGGATGCGATTTTCGAAGTGGCACGCGCTGGGCAACAGCTACCTGCTCGTTGAGGAGCAGGCCGACGCCGATCTGGTGCAGCTGCTCTGCGACGTCAGGTACGGCATCGGCTCGGACGGCGTCCTCGCGGTCGACGGGAACGAGGTCACGATCTGGAATCCAGACGGGTCGCGGGCCGAGTTCTCCGGCAACGGTACGCGCATCGCCGCCGCCTGGCTCGCGCGGCGCGACGAGGCCGACGAGGTGACTGTCACCGTCGGAGGCCGGAGGTATCCCGCGCGCGTCCGGGATGGGCTCGTGGAGCTGGACGTCGGGGCTGTCGACGTGGGGGAGACGCAGACTCTCGAGCTCCCGGCGGAATGCGTGGAGGTCACTGTCGTCTCGGTCGGCAACCCACACGCCGTCCTCAGGAGAGAGCCGGCACGGGACGATCTCGTCCGCCTCGGTCCCCTGATCGAAGTTCATCCGCGATTTCCCGACCGCACGAACGTCCAGCTCGTCCGCGTCGACGGGCCGAGGGAGCTGACGGCGGTCGTCTGGGAGCGCGGAGCGGGAGAAACGAGCGCCTCGGGCTCGAGCGCAGTCGCCGTCGCCGCCGCCGCAGTCGCCAATGGCTGGTGCGAGAGCCCCGTCACGGTCCGCATGCCAGGCGGCTCGCTCGAGGTAGGACTGGACGCGCACGGCAGCGCAACTCTGACCGGCCCTGCCGTCGAGATCGCCCGAGGCGACGTCTTCCTCGGCCGCGTCTTCCTCGGCGGCGGGCTCGTGGGCGAGGTGCCGTAGGCGCCTGTCGTTCAACTTTTGGCACACGCACGTAGTGCCTGCGCTGCTAGCGCCCGCGCCGTTCGTCTGAGACCTTTCCCAGCGGCTCGGGCCTCCGCGGACTTTCGTTCCTCCCCCGACACGCACACGTTACGCCGCCACTGCTAGCGCCCGTGCCGTCCGTCTCTGAGACCGTTGCGGGCCGCACGCGGTGGATCGCGACGCCCGCGATGACGAGCGCGAGCCCTGCCGCCTCGGGTCGCGTCGGCAGCTGGCCCAGGACGACGATGCCGATCACGGTCGCGGTGGCGGGAAGGAGCGAGACGAGCAGCGCGTAGGTCTCGCGGCGCATCCGCGCCATCGCGAGCTGGTCGAAGACGTAGGGGATGACCGACGACGAGATTCCGACACCTACCCCGGCAACCAGCGCGACTGCATCGTCGAGCACTGGCACCGCCTCCCACGCCGCGATCGGAGTGACGACTGCTGCGGCCACGAGCATTGCGGCTCCGAGACCGTCGATGCCGCCGAGCGAGCGCCTGTGCGCGAGCCGGTGCGCCAGCACGATGTACAGCGCGAACAGCCCGGCGTTCGCAAAGGCGACGGCCACGCCCAGCGGCTCACCCTCGAGCCTCACGTCGGTCAGGAGGTAGACGCCGGCCGCCGCTAGCGCTAGCGCGAACAGGTTCCGCACACCACGGGTCCCGACAGCCGCGAGCGCGATCACGGGCAGGAACTCGATCGCGGCGACCGTTCCGAGCGGGAGCCGGTCGATTGCCACGTAGAAGCAGACGTTCATCACCGCGAGCACCGCGCCCATGGCGAGAAGCAGCCGTAACCCTGACGCATCGAGGCGAGCGACGATCCGCCACGGCCGACGCCAGAGGGCGAAGACGAGCGCGGCGCTGACGATCCGCAGCCACGCGACGCCCAGCGGCTCCACTCGCGCGAAGAGCAGCACCGCGAACGCCGGCCCGAGGTAGTGGAAGACGGCGCTGCCGACGAAGTAGCTCTCGGGCGGCAGTCGGCGTCCCACCGACGTACTCTGCGGTAGCGGTACTCTCCCAGGAATGGGCAAGCAAAGGCGTCAGGACCAAGGTGCCTAAGGATCGTCGACCTACGGGCACCGCGGCCTACGAAAATGGGCTGTTGGACTCGACTAACCGTCGACTGCTCGCCGAGCTGCAGGCAGACGCCCGGCTGACGATCGCCGAGCTCGGACGTCGCATCAACCTCTCGGCTCCTGCCGTCGCCGAGCGGATGCAACGGCTGGAGCGCGCCGGCGTAATCACCGGCTACCGCGCGGAGGTCGACCCCAAGGCGATCGGCTTCCCGATCTCAGCGATCGTGCGGATCAAGCCGGCCACACGCCAGCTGCAGCGGATCCCGGAGATTGCGCGGGCCACGCCCGAGGTGGTCGAGTGCTACCGCATCACCGGCGAGGACTGCTTCCTGCTGAAGGTCCAGCTCCGAGCCATGGACGACCTGGAGGAGCTCCTCGACCGCTTTACCCCGTTCGGGCAGACGACGACATCGATCGTCCACTCGGCGCCGGTACCGCGCCGCTCCGCGCCGATCGAGTCTTAGAACCCGAATCAGAATGACGCTTCGTCGGCGGGGCAGGTTGGGGGAGTGCGATGCCAGAGCGCCCAGATGGGACATCTGGGCGCGACCGAGAACGCTGCAGCGTGCCGCCCAGGCCGTTCCGGCGACACAAGTGCTTTATCTTGATTCGGGTTCTTAGACAGCGAGCTCGAACTCGCGCAAGGCGTCGTTCAGGCTGAGCCGCTCGTCGTGTGACTCGCGACGCCAGCCGATGATGAGCGCGCAGTCGAGTTGATACGTGCCCGCAGGAAACGCCCGCGGCCGGGTCCCCGGCACGACAACCGCGCGGGCGGGCACCGAGCCCCGGTGCTCGACGGGATCGGATCCCGTCACGTCGATGATCGGCACGCTCGCCGTCAGCGAGACGTTGGCGGAGAGAATCGCCCCAGCGCCCACACGGACGCCCTCGGTCACGATGCAGCGGGATCCGACGAAGGCGCCGTCCTCGACGACCACCGGCACGGCGTTCGCAGGCTCGAGCACGCCGCCGATGCCGACTCCGCCGGCGAGGTGGACGTCGGCACCGATCTGCGCGCACGAGCCGACCGTCGCCCAGGTGTCGATCATCGTTCGGGGCCCGATCCAGGCACCGATGTTCACATAGCCGGGCATGAGAACGACGCCCTCCGAGAGGAAGGAGCCGTAGCGGGCGACACCGGGAGGCACGACACGCACCCTGCGCTCGGCGTAATCGGTCTTGACCGGGATCTTGTCGAGGAACTGCAGGCCACCGACCTCCATGGGCTCCACCTTGCGTTGGCGGAAGTACGCGAGGATCGCCTCCTTCGCCTCCACGTCGACCACCCACTCGTCGTCGACCGGCGACGCGACGCGGCGTTCGCCGCGATCGAGTTGCGCGACGATCTCCTCGACCTGCTCCGGCGTCACAGGACGCCCTCGAGGATCTCGATCGCCCGCCGGCAGTCGTCTTCGGACGGGACGAGGGCGAGGCGCACGTACCCCTCGCCGGCGGCGCCGAGGTAGGAGCCCGGCGTCACGAGCACTCCCCGCTCGAGCAGCCGCTCGGAGAAAGCCTCCGAGCTCTCGGAAGTCTCGCCGCGTGGAATCGCGAGCCAGAGGTACATCGTTGCCTCGCTGCCTGCGACCCGCACACCCTTCCGAGCAAAGAACTCGAGGAAGAGCGAGCGCTTGCGCCTGTATAGCTCGCGCGTCCGCTCGACGTGGGTCTCGTCGCCCCACGCGACGACGGACGCACGCTGCACGAATTCCTGCGGCGCAGTGCCGACCGTCGGCCGAAACGCCTTGAGTGCGGCGATCAGCTCCGAGTCACCGGCCACGAAGCCGCTCCGGTAGCCCGTCATCGAGGAACGCTTCGAGAGCGTGTTGAAGACCGCGACATTCGTCAGGTCGTCGAGTTGCAGCGCGGACGTTGGCGGCTCGTCGAACCAGAGTTCCGAGTATGCCTCGTCGGAGGCGAGGACAAAGCCGTGCTCTCGCGCCCGCTCCGCGAGCCGCTCGTAGAACGAGAGCGGTGTGATCGCGCCCGTCGGGTTGTTCGGGTAGTTGACCCAGACGGCGGCGAGCCGGCTCCACGTGTCGACGTCGAGGGCGTCGAGCTCGGGCAGAAAGCCGTTCTCCTCCAGCAGCGGCAGCGCCAGCGGGCGCGCGTGCGCGAACAGCGCACCCCGCTCGTACACCGGGTAGCCAGGCTCGGTGTAGGCGATCGTATCTTTGCCACCGTCGAGGTCGACGACCACCTGAGCGAGGCTGAAGATCGCCTCCTTGCTCCCGAGTGTCGGGATCACCTGGCGATCGGGATCGAGCACGACGTCGAAGCGCCGGCGCGTCCAGTCGGCGATCGCCTCGCGCAGCTCGGGCAGCCCCTGTGCGAGCGGATAGCCCATCCGCTCTCGCACGCCGTCCACGAGCGCCTGGCGGATCAGCGGATCCGTCGCCTCCCGCGGGTCGCCCGTGCCGAAATCGATCACATCGACGCCACGTGCCTCCACCCGCCGCGCGGCCTCGTTGAGTCGCACGAACGGATATGTCGTCTGCCCCTCGAGAACAGGAGAGATCGGCACCTAGGGGACGCTACCCGTGACGAACGTCCACAGCGCAGTAAACGCTCTCTCGAGTGCGGCGATCTCGACCTGCTCGTCGCGGCGGTGGGCGTAGCGGGTCGCGCCGGGCCCGAAATTGACGGCGTCGATGCCGCGCGACGTGAAGTCCGCGACGTTCGTCCAGGCTTGCTTGGGCTCGAGCGCCAGATCGCCGGCAGCCTGCAGGCGCTGCACGAGCGGCGAGTCCGTGACGACGCGCGCCGGCGGCGAGTCGCCCGCAGGCTCGTAGGTCGCGCCGGGGGGAAGCAAGCTGCGGAGGTAGGCCTCTGCGCTCGACGGCGAGCGGTTCGGCGCGTAGCGGAAGTTCACCGTCGCGGTGACGAGGTCCGGGATCACGTTCGAGGCGATCCCGCCCTCGATCTGCGTCAGGCTGACAACTTCGGTGAACGTGAGCCCGCCGATCTCGACCGGGCGTGGCTCGATCGCGGCGATGGGACGTAGCCCCTCGAGCGCTCGCTCGATCGCGTTCTCGGCCGTCCAGGGGCGCGCCGAATGGCCGCTGACGCCGTGGAAGCGGAGGAGGGCGTTCAGGTTGCCGAGGCAACCCGCCTGGATCGTGCCGTTGGTCGGCTCGAGCAGGATCGCGAGCGCTGCCTCGTGCACCACCCGCGACTGGTCGAAGAGGTCGGGCAGCGGGCTGTGCTCGGCAGGAAGCTCCTCTTTTCCGAACACGAGCAGCGCGAGATCGACGGCCGGGTCGACGCCAGTCGCATCAAGCTCCCGCGCCAGCTCGAGCAGTACCGCGAGACCACCTTTCATGTCGCTTGCGCCGAGGCCGACGACCGCGCCGTCCTCGCTCCGTCCCGGCAGGTTGCTCTGCGCCGGGACGGTGTCGTAGTGGCCGGCGAGGACGACGAGCTCTCGGCCCTCGCGCCGCGGGGGAGCGAAGATGAAGGCGTCGTCGCTCGCATACTCCGCCTCGAATGACGGTGGCACGAGCGAAACGATGTGTGCGGCGATCGCCGCCTCGTGACCGCTCTCGGACGGAATGTCGACGAGCTCGAGCGTGCGCGCGGCGAGCCTCTCGGCGAGCGGTGACATGGCGGTAAGCGTGGCACAATCTCCCCCGTGACGACGCGCAGGCCCGACACCCCCGCCACGGGCACCGAGCCCGAGCGGGGGCTCGTGCTCGCCGTCCTCGCGAAAGGCACCGACCCCGAGCAGGAGCTCGGCGAGCTTCGCGAGCTCGCGCGGACCGCCGGTGTCGAACCGGTGGAGGCCGTGGTGCAGCAGCGAGCGCGTCCCGACCCGCGCAGCTACGTCGGCAAGGGAAAGCTGAGTGAGCTGAAGGATGCCTACGGGAACGTGCGCGCCGAGGTGCTGCTCGTGGACGGCGAGCTCGACCCGACGCAGCAGCGTTCACTCGAGAACGCCCTCGACGCGCGCGTCGTCGACCGGACACAGCTGATCCTCGACATCTTCGCCCAGCACGCGAGCAGCGCGGAGGGCAAGCTCCAGGTCGAGCTCGCGCAGCTCGAGTACAACCTCCCGCGCATGCGCGGCATGTGGAAGCACCTCGAACGCCTCGGCGGCGGCACGGGCGCCCTCGGCGCAGGGGTCGGCACGCGTGGCCCGGGTGAGTCGCAGCTCGAGACGGATCGCCGGATCGCGAGCCGACGCATCTCGTTGCTGCGCCGGCGGCTGCGCGAACTCGGCAAGCAGCGCGGCCTCCGACGCAAGTCCCGGGAGAAGAGTGGGACACCGATCGTGGCGCTCGCGGGGTACACGAACGTCGGCAAGTCGACGTTGCTGAACGCGCTGACGGGCTCCGACGTGTCGGTGAAAAACCGGCTGTTCGAGACCCTCGATCCGACGACGCGCGGCTTCGACCACGACGGCAAGCACTACCTCGTCACCGACACGGTCGGCTTCATCCGCCGCCTGCCGACCCAGCTCGTCGAAGGCTTCGCCTCGACGCTGGAGGAGACGCTCGTGGCCGATCTCATCCTCCACGTAGTCGACGCATCCGTCTCCGAGGAGCGGCTGGAGGAGATGATCGCCTCCGTCGAGTCGGTGCTGAGCGGGATCGGCGCCGACGAAGTTCCGATCGAGCTCGTCCTGAACAAGGTCGATCTCGTCGACTCGCTCGGGCGCCGCCGGCTCGCAAACCGGTTCTCGGGAGCGCCTCAGGTGGCTGCATCCACGGGTGAGGGGCTCGAGGCGCTCTACGCACGGATCGCCGACCGCTTCGCCGACCGCTACGAGGACGTTCGTCTGCTGCTTCCCTACGACCAGGGCGCCAAGCTCGCGGAGCTGTATGCGCTCGGCGCCCCGATCGAGGAACGAGAAGACGGCAAGGACGGCGTCCTCATCCGCGCGCGGCTGCCGCGGCGGCAGATTGCGCGCTTCGCACCCTTCGTGGTAGCAGACTCGATCTATCAAGTCCGCGAGGCGGAGACGACGTGATCGAGCTGGCGATCACGCGTCTGCACGTCGACGCGGTGATTCCCGGGCGCACCTACGACGGCGACGCCGGTCTCGACCTCGCCTCGCTCGAGCAGGCGGTGCTCGCGCCGGGCGGCCGAGCGACGGTTCGCACCGGCTTCGCCGTCGCCATTCCCGCGGGGTACGCAGGATTCGTACAGCCGCGTTCTGGACTCGCTGCGCGGCACGGCATCACGGTCCTCAACTCACCGGGCCTGATCGACTCGGGTTATCGTGGTGAGCTCCGCGTCGTTCTCCTCAACACCGACCCGCGTGAGAGCTTCACCGTGGAGGCCGGCATGCGAATCGCGCAACTCGTGATCCTGCGCGTACCCGAGGTCGAGCTACTCGAGGTGGACGAGCTTCCCGGCAGCGAGCGCGGCGCCCGGGGCTTCGGATCCTCGAGAGCCTGACGGTGGGCCACGACCCCCGCGTGCGCGTCTCGGCCGTCCTACGCTGGCACGGTCGGATGCTGCTCTGTCGTCATGAAAAGGACGGCCGAGACGCCTGGCTCTTGCCGGGCGGCGGTGTGCACACGGGCGAGAGCCTGCTCGAGGCACTCGACCGCGAGCTGGCCGAGGAGGTGGGACTGACACCGCCGCGATTCGAAGGTCCGATCGCGATCGTCGATTCCATCTCGCCCAAGGAGAGCCACACCTCGAAGCACGTCGTCCACATCATCTTTGCCGGCGAGCTCAACGGCTCGCTCGATTCTGTTGCCTCACAAGACAATGCAGTGCGGGGTCACCGCCTCTTTGCAACGGACGATCTACGGTCGATCGTCCTCCACCCGCCGATTCAGCACTTCCTGGAGGGCTGGCAGTCCGGGGATCCCGCGATCTATCTTGGCTCGCTGTGGATTCCGTAGACGAGCTCCTGCGGCTCACCGCCGACTACGCGACACGGTTCCATGCGACGCTGGACGAACGACCGGTGCGGGCGTCAGGCTCGTTCGAGGACGTGCGTGCTGCATTGGGCGGCTCGCTGCCCGAGCGGGGGAGCCCCGATGCGCAGGTTCTCTCCGACCTGATCGCCGCGGCAGAACCCGGCGTCGTCGGCTCGCAGACCGGCCGCTACTTCGGCTTTGTGACCGGCAGCGCGCTGCCCGCTTCCCTCGCCGCCGACTGGCTTGCGACCACGTGGGACCAGAACGGCTTCTCCGTCGTCACCTCGCCTGCGGCCGCCGCCGCAGAGGACGTCGCCGCGGAGTGGCTGGCGGAGCTGCTCGGGCTTCCGGACGCGATCGCCAGCGGCTTCGTCACCGGCGGCCAGGGCGCGAATACAACCGCGATCGCCGCCGCACGGCAGCACGTGCTCGCGCGGGCCGACTGGAATGTCGCAGAAGAGGGGCTGAACGGCGCGCCACGGATCCGCGTGTTCGCGGGCGCCGAGCGGCACGTCACGATCGACCGCTCCTTGAAGCTCCTCGGCCTCGGGACGAACGCCCTCACGGTGATCCCTGCCGACGACCAGGGCAGGATGCGTGCGGATGCACTGGGCGACGCCCTGGCGGGCAGCGCCGGGGCCACGATCGTCTGTGCCCAGGCAGGCAACGTCAACTCCGGCGCCTTCGACCCGCTCGCGGAGATCGCGGAGGCGTGCGAAGGGGCCGGTGCCTGGCTTCACGTCGATGGAGCCTTCGGACTGTGGGCCGCCGCGAGCCCGCGCTTCCGCCATCTCGTTCGAGGCTCGGAGCGCGCGGACTCTTGGGCCACGGACGCGCACAAGTGGCTGAACGTCCCGTATGACTCGGGGCTCGTCTTCTGTCGTCATCCCCAGGCTCAGGCGGACGCGATGGCCGTAGCGGCGAGCTACCTCCAGCGGGGTGGCGGTCGCAGTCCGTCCGACTGGGTCCCGGAGTCGTCCCGGCGTGCACGAGGCTTCGCGGTCTGGGCGGCTCTGCGCGCGCTCGGTCGCAGCGGCGCGGCAGCCCTCGTCGAGCGGTGTTGCGACCACGCGCGCAGCTTCGCCGTGCTGCTGGCCGCCGACCCGGAGGTGGAGATCCTCAACGAGGTCGTCCTCAACCAGGTGCTCGTCCGCTTCGGAGACGATGACGAGGTCACCCGGGAGGTCGTCCGCCGCGTGCAGGAGGACGGTACTTGCTGGCTCGGCGCCACCGAATGGCAGGGTCGCGCCGCAATGCGCATCTCCGTCTCGAGCTTCCGTACGACTGAGGACGGTGTCGAGCGATCGGCCTCAGCGATTCTAGAAGCGGCCGCCGCGGTCTCGGGCGCGCTGCGCTGAGACGGCGTGTGCCTGCGCCTCGAGCCGGTCGGAGAGGGGTGCGAGCTCGAGCGGTTCGCCGCCGGTCGCGTGCGCGAGCGCCTGGGCGAGGAGCCAGTCGGCCAGCCAGGGGTTGCGCGGCAGGAGCGGTCCGTGCAGGTAGGTGCCGACCGCCCGGCCGACCCGGCAGCCCTCGTAGCCCGACTCGCCGTCGTTACCGAAGCCTGCGACGACCCGCCCGAGCGGAACGGCGCCAGGATCGAGGCGGGTCCGGCCGGCGTGGTTCTCGAAGCCGGCGAGCGTCTGCCGAACTCCCGGCTCTAGCTCGCATTCGAGTAGGACGTCGCCGATCATGCGCCGCTCGCCAGCGATCGTCGCGTGTGGGAAGAGGCCCACACCCGGCATGTCGACGTCCCGGCGGCCGAAGTAACCGCGGCCGAGAAGCTGGTAGCCACCGCACACTGCGAGTACGGCGGTTCCGGCCGTGACGGCCGTCCGGACCGCGTCGCCCTTGGCGGCGAGATCCGGCGCGACGAGCGCCTGCTCACGGTCCTGACCGCCGCCGATGTAGAGGAGATCGTGCTCACCAGGGCGCAGCTCGTCGCCCACCGAGACCGAAGCGACCTCCAGCTCGTGCCCCCGCGCTGCGGCCCGCCGCGACAGGACCGCGATGTTGCCCCGGTCGGCGTAGATGTTCAGATAGTCCGGATACAGGTGACCCAGCCGAATCCTCACGTGAGGAACCTCATCGCTGTAGCTGCTCCCAGTACGGCTGCACCAGGCCGCGCTCGGTGAAGATTCGGCGCAGCGCAAGCATCGCCGTATAGGTCGGGAGGACGACGAGCTCGCCCCCCGCCGGAGTCAACTCGAGCCCGCGTTCGAGCGCCCGATGGAGCGCCGGCTGCACCTCGAGGCGGTCTTCCGGCAGACCGCCGTAGACGCAGCGGACGGCCAGCTCGGCGGCACGTTCGCCGGTGACGATCACGCGCTCGGTGCGGGCGAGCAGCGGCTCCAGGTCGACATCCCAGATCCAGGAGACGTCCTTGCCGTCGGCGGTTGCATCGTTCAGCGCAACGAGGAGGAGCGGCGGCACGCCTCCCCCCTCGAGCGTCCGGATCACCTCGTTGGCGCCCGCCGGGTTCTTGATCAGCAGGACGAGGATCGTCCGGTCGCCGACCACGATGCGCTCGAACCGACCGAACGCCGCCCCGAATCGCTCCAACCCCGACCGGATCTCGTCGAGCGTGGAACCGAGCACCTGCGCCAACGCCGCGGCCCCGAGGGCGTTGTAGACGTTGTACAGACCGGGCAGCGGCAGCCGCACGCGCGTCTCACCGGCCCGTGTCACGAGGTCGAAGGTCGCGCTCTCAAGCCCCCGCAGCTCGATCGCCTTCGCCCGCACCTGCAGCTCCGGGCGAGCGTGGCCGCAAGAGGGACAGCGGTAGTCGCCGAGGTGTCCGACGTAGACCGCCGCGAACTCGTACGGCCGGCCGCAGCGGACGCAGTGGCGCGAGTCGGCAGCATGCTCGAGCGCGCGCCGGCCGTGCACCGGGTCGTCGACCCCGTAGGTGACGGCGTTGCGCCGGTCGCGGGCGAGATCGCCCAGTCGGGGATCGTCGGCGTTCACGACGAGCGTCGTCCGTTCGCCGAGGGCGGACATGGTCGCCCGCCAGCGTTCCGCGACGAGCTCGAGCTCCCCATAGCGGTCGAGCTGGTCGCGAAAGAGGTTGCCGAGGAGCAATGCGCGGGGGCGCACCCTCCGGGCAACCTCGGTTAGAGCGCCCTCGTCGACCTCGAGCAGGCCGAGCTCCGCTCCTGGCCTCGCGAGCAGGGTGGAGGCGATGCCCGAGACGAGGTTCGCCCCCGAGCTGTTCCAGGCAAGCCGCCGGCCATCGCCGAGGATCGCGGCCGCCATCGCGGTTGTCGTCGTCTTACCGTTGGTTGCGGAGACGAGCGCGACCCCCTGGGAAAGGCGAGCGGCAAGCGCGTCGATGGCGGCCGGGTCGAGCTTCCACAAGAGCTTCCCGGGAAGCGTCGTGCCGCCGCCGGCGCCTGCGAGCCGCGAGAGACGGCCGGCCGCACGAGCGGCGAGCGTCTCGACGGCAAGGCGCGCGCTCATCGCCGTCGAGCCTACCGAGCCGGGGTCGCCACCGAGCGCATCCCTCGGCTGAGGGACGTATGCCGCCGAGCTTCGATCACCCGTTCGGGGGATTTTCACCGGGGTACCGCAATCGGGGGATGCCGCGGCCCGAATGCGCGCATACGTTTCGCTCAGATCCACCGGGGGGCGGGCTTGCGGCTCGGGCCGGAGGAGACTCGAGAGAAAAGCGGCGATGACCAGGGCTTCCGGAGGCGCGACATACGTGCGATCTTGTTGAAAGGCGCCGTCGAGCGTGTCCTCGGGGGCGGGCGGCCGGCGCACACGCTGCCACCGCTCGCGCTGCTCTACCTCCTCGGTCTCGGTG
>Ga0136638_10000080_pt1 | contig 15592 bp, 9 predicted proteins | sample AntDrymUQ8582206_2_FD_104671 | JGI IMG/M metagenome (GOLD analysis project Ga0136638, IMG submission 104671) | Polar desert sand microbial communities from Dry Valleys, Antarctica - metaG UQ858 (22.06) | ecosystem: Environmental > Terrestrial > Soil > Desert | place: Antarctica: Dry Valley...
AGGGAGGACCCATGAACCTGCACCGGCTGGAACGCCACCAGCATCCCAAGCCCCCGCACCAAGAACTGCGCCAGAAGAGCGTCTTCGACTCGGGTTCCCGCAACGTCGGCCAGGTGGGCAACCTCTACGTCGATGAGGACAGCAAATCTCCATCCATACGGAGTGCGCTCCGCTGTCGCTGTCCTCGCGGAGAGATCGAGGACGGCGACATGTATGTCATGCGGTTGCGAACCCGAGGAGGAATAGCGGATGAGTGGTGATGAGGTAGGCCAGCAACCAGTATCAGTGGACCCGCCGGAGCCAGATCGTTCGGAGCCGCCGAAGGACTTTTTGCCGGGGCTGGCCGAGAACTGGAAGAGCGACGCGGTTTCGGGGTTCGTCATATTCCTGATCGCTCTCCCGCTGTGCCTCGGGATCGCGCTGGCTTCCGGGGTTCCGCCGATAGCGGGGATCATCTCCGGGATCATCGCGGGGATGGTGGTCTCGCTGATAAGCGGCTCGCACGTGACGATCAACGGCCCCGCCGCGGGCATGATCGTCATAGTCCTCGGCGCGGTCCAGGAACTCGGCGGCGGGGACGCGATGGCGGGTTATCAGCTAGCGCTCGCCGTCGGCGTGGTAGCCGGGGTGATTCAAATCGGGTTGGCGTTCTTGAGGGCCGGCAAACTCACCGGCTTTTTCGCCTCCTCGGTGATCCACGGGATGCTCGCAGGCATCGGCCTCATAATTATGTCGGGGCAGATCCACATCGTATTCGGGAACGAGAACCCGGGCGAACACGGGTTCCACATCCTCACGGCGATCCCGCCGAGCATCTTGAACCCCAACCCCTACGTGGCGATCATCGGGATAACGGCGGTCTTGATCATGGTCTTCTGGCCGAAGCTGGGCCGCATAGCCAGCGTCGTCCCTGCGCCGTTGTTGGCGGTGATCGTCGGCACTTTGATGGCTATCGGCCTCGGCATTGGCCGCGACGGCTCGTACTCGCTCTTCGGAAATAGTTATGAGACGGGGACGCAGTTCCTCGTGCCGCTGCCCGAGGGCGGGCTTCTCGCCGGGTTCGCGTTCCCGGACTTCTCGCAGATATACACGGCGACTTCCATCAAGTGGATCCTCCTCTTCGTCTTCGTGGCGAGCCTGGAGTCGCTGCTGACCGCCGAGGCCGTGGACAAGATAGACCCGTACAAGCGGCAGTCGAACATGAACAAGGAGTTGCTCGGCAAGGGCGTGGGGAACGCGCTCTCGAGCGGCATCGGCGGACTGCCCATGATCGCCGAGGTCGTCCGAAGCAAGGCGAATATCCTGCAGGGAGCGAAGACGCGCTGGTCGAACTTCTTCCACGGCTTCTTCCTTCTGGCGTTCGTGCTCGCGGTGCCGGGTCTTCTGAGCCAGATTCCACTCGCGGCTTTGGCGGGCGTACTCCTCGTCATCGGCTTCCGCCTGGCGCATCCGAGCGAGTTCCGCCACGCCTGGCACGTCGGCAAAACGGAGTTCCTTTTCATGGCCGTCACCGCGATAACCGTGCTTTTGACGGACCTCCTCATCGGCGTCGCCACCGGACTCGTCGTGGCGTTCATCATCGCGTTCGTCGTCGGGCGGACGAAGCCGAGCAATGTCTTCAAGCCGAAGGTGAACGTCGAGTCGGAGAACGGGACGGTTCCGGTTCATTTCTCCGGCGCGCTCGGGTTCCATAACTTCCTCGGCATCCGGAGCAGGCTCGACTCGCTTCCGAAGGGGAAGAACGTGGTGATGGACTTTTCGGGTGTCCACTTCATAGACCACACGGTGATGGATCGTCTCAGCGACTTCGAGCGGGTGTACACTGACGACGGCGGCGAGGTCGAGTGGCGGAACATGGACCACCTCGAACCCTCCGGCCACGACGACCTCTCGCCGAGGCGCGGGACGCCGGTGGCCGCGGATGGACCAAAGACCCCGACCCCGGCGTAGGAGGGAGGTAGACTCGATTCATGCTCATTGAATCGTTTATGTCCCGGCAGGAGATCCTCGCTGTGGAGCCGGATCAAAGCCTCTCCGAGGCGGCCCGGCGCATTTGGGAGCGCCGCGTGGGTTCGGCGGTGGTGCTTTCCGGGGAGGACGACCCCGGAATCATCACCGAGCGAGACCTGCTCCGGGCGGTCGCCGAAGGCGCCGATCCCACCCGTACGAAGGTCGGTGCTTACATGACCCCCAATGCGGTCGCCATCACCCTGAACTGGCACGTCGTGGACGCCGCCCGGACGATGATCGAACGCGGGTTTCGGCACCTGATCGTACTCGACGCCGCCGGAGAGGTCGTGGGCATGCTCTCGATCCGGGACATGGTAAGAGCGTTGCTGGAAGACAAGAAAAGGACGCTTGCCGGATGAGGAGATGAGGAAGATGAGGAGCTTCTTATGTCTGTCGTGAACAACATCCCTATTTTGAGCGTGATCGTCTGGCTGCCGCTCGTCGGCGTCGCGGTCATACTGCTTTTGCCCGCAAAGCAGGTGAGGGCGATACAAGCCGTCGCGCTCGGATGCGCCGGCATCTCCTTCCTCCTTTGCTGGAGCCTCATCTTCGCCTTCGACCGAGGCACGACCGAACTCCAGTTCACCGAGCGTCTCGAGTGGATCCCCGACCTCGGCATGACATACTCCCTCGGCCTCGACGGCCTCTCGTTCCCTCTCCTTCTTTTGACCACCCTCGTAGTTCTCTCGGCGGTGGTCGCCTCCCTCAGCCTCATACGAGAGCGGATAAAAGGCTATTTCGCGTGGTTTTTGCTTCTCGAGGTCGCGGTGCTCGGGGTTTTCGTGGCGCAGGATTGGTTCCTGTTTTACGTGTTCTATGAAGTTGGCCTCGTCCCTATGTTCTTCCTGATCGGCTTGTGGGGCGGAACACGCAAGGACGTGGCGGCGATGAGCTTCTTCCTTTACACGCTCGTCGGCTCGATCTTCATGCTCCTCGGCATCATCGCCGTCTATCTCAACTCGGACCCCGGCACCTTCGACATGCGCCAGCTTCTCGAGTCCCGCGAGGGATGGACCGACACGTTCCAGAGGGGCGCCTTCCTCGCCTTCCTCGCCGGGTTCGCGGTGAAGATCCCCATCTTCCCCCTCCACGGCTGGCTGCCGCTGGCGCACGTGGAAGCCCCCACCCCCGTGAGCATGGTCCTCTCCGGCCTCCTCCTGAAAATGGGGGCATACGGCCTCTTGCGGGCCGGAGAGCTTTTGCCGCTCGGCCTCGAATGGTTCGCGCCGATTCTTCTGGCGCTCGGATTCATAAACATTTTGTACGGCGCTTTGCTGGCTTGGCGGCAGACGGACTTGAAATCCATAGTGGCCTTCTCGTCCATAGACCACATGGGCTTCGTGCTGGTAGGCATCGCCGCGCTGAACGTCCTCGGGTTCACCGGGGCCGTGATGATGATGGTAACGCACGGTATTATCTCGGCGGCGCTGTTCTTCCTCGTGGGGGTCATCTACGATCGGGCGCACACCCGCGACATGACGGATTTCAGCGGGCTTATGTCGAGCGTCCCGGTCTTCTCGATTCTCATCTCGCTGTCGTTCCTGGCTTCGATGGGGCTTCCGGGGCTGGCCCAGTTCGTGAGCGAGTTCCACGTGCTCGTGGGCGGTTTCCAGGAGTGGGGATTGTGGATCATCATCGCGCTCCTCGGGGTTCTTCTCACCGCCGCGTATTCGCTTCGGACCATCGGCAGGATGGTGATGGGGGATGTGGATCCCCGCTGGGCGAGCCTCAAGGACATCGGGGGGAGCGAACTCGTCGTGATATTGCCTCTGGCGGCTTTGATGCTCGTCCTCGGCCTCTATCCCGGCGTGGCGCTCGGACTCATGAACGCGACGATGACTCAGATGGCGGCCCTCTTCGGCTAGAAAGGGATACATGCTCCTCAACATCACCAACGAGATGCGCCACCACCTCAAGCACGAGGTGGACCATTTCAGCCACCTTCTGGCCGGACAGGGGCCGATCTCCACCTTCGTCCACCACAATACCCTCCACGGCCTCCAACATCTCCCTTTCGAAGAGGCGGTGGTCGAGGCTCACCGCATACTCGGTGGCCGGGGATACCTCCCGAACGAGCAATTCCGAGGCTTTTACGCGAGAGGCAGAATTTCGGACGACGACATCGCCGCCGCCTTCGAGAGCCGCCCGTTCCCCGAGGAAAGTGTGGCGGTGGGAGAAAGGCGGATCGAGGCCGCGGAGATCCGGCGCGTCCATCTCCTCCGCGGCATCGAACCCCTCGACCCCGCCCGGCTGCGCTTCGAGGTGTACGAACGCGGCGCGACCCGCCGCCTCCGCGACGACGTGCCGGAAGAAACCCGAGCGGCGATCATGGAGAAGGCATCGGATGAACTCGCTCGCGGTCTGGAGCGCGTAGGCCGCGAATGGACGCTTTCGGACTGGATGGGAGTCCACCTCAATCTCGACCCGGCCAGACGGCTTCGCGCCGAAGTCCGGGTCGGGATGGAGGAGGGACGGGGCAAGTCGGGGGGCGCGGAGGCCGGGCTTCGCGCTATGGGAATTCCCGACGAGCGGCGGGAAGGCTACCTCGCGTGCATAGACCGCCGGTTCGGAGCCGCTCCCGTAAACGAGGCGGAGCGTGAACAAATCCGTCGTCTCTGGCTCGACGCCGAGGCGCGTCTGGTGAAGACGCTCGCCCGCCGCCACTTCGGAGTGCGCGGGATTTTCTCCGACATCGCCGCGCACTTCGAGAAAAACCCGGAAGCCTATGCGGTTCTCTCTCTTTGGGACGCGTGCCTCGCCGCGCATGGTCTCGAAGACCCGCTTTCGACGACGGATCCCGAGCATTTCGGGGAGCGGAACCCGGACGGCGCGGCGGAGCGGATGGAGGAGCGATTCAGGCACATGGAGCGGTGGGGAGGGCCGCCCATCCCGCTCACCGACGAACTCGGGAACGCCGTCCGGGACGTTGTCCATGCCGAGATGGGCCGTTTGGAGGGAGGCTTCGAAGATGAGGCTTCCCCGCTGGAGGCGGCCCATCTTTGCTGGCTCGTCCTCCACGACCTCGGGTCGGTCGGGCTGAACCGGAGGGGGTTCGCCGCGCTGGAGATCCTCCTTTCTCTGAGGGAGGAGCAACCGGAACATCCCGGCCTCATGGAAGAGCTTCGCCGGAGGGATCCTCGCCGTCGGATGCGCGAGTTCATGAGCCGGAGTATCGAGGAGGAGATGGGGCGGCTCGGGCGGGACAAGTCCCACAGCGACTTCCTGAAGGAGATCACCGGCGAGGACGTGAGCGGGCGGGTGAACGAGTACGTGATCAAACGCTGCGCGGCCTTCCTCGACGAGGGGTTGGCGGCGTGGCGGTTGCCGGGGCGGGCGCTCGGGTTTTACGATGCCTGGAAGAGCCTCGCCGGGAAGGATCGATCCTTCGAGTTCGACGACCTCCCCGGCTGGCGGGACGCGCTGCACCATCTCCCCGCGCTGGCGAGGGACGCCGTCATACAACGCCTCCGCGAGCTTGGCGTCCGGGAGGAAGATTGGGGGGATTATCTGGGGCGTTTGATCATTCAGCTCCCCGGATGGGCGGGCATGATCCAATGGCGCGAGAGCCACCCGGACTACGCCCGCCAGGAGACGCAGCCGATAGACCTCATCCAGTACCTCGCGGTGCGCCTGTTCTACGAAACACTACTCGTCCAGAAAATCTGCGGCGAAACGTGGCGCCTCGACGGAAGCGCGCAGAGCCTGCGCGACTACTTCGAGTCCCACCCGTCCGAGTTCTTCGTTCGCCGCGAGCTGCGAAAAGGGAACCTCCCCGACTATCTCGCCGAACAAACCCGAACCCTCGCGGCGGACCCGTCGTCCTCCGGCGGCCCCGAGGACGAGCGTTGGCAGACCCTGGCGGACATGATCTGGGCGCACCGCGAGAGCGACGCCTCGTCGGCGGTCTGCGGCGATGCGTGGCGGCTCTTTCACCTGGCGCAGTTCCTCGGCCTCACGGGCGAAGAGGTCCGGTCGCTCTCCGAAGAGGAGCGGGGGCGTTTGATGGGGATTGTGGACGGGTTTCCGGCTTCGGAGCATGGGCCGGTATGGCTCGTGGCTTATGAGCGAAACTACAGGGAGAAGATTCTCAACGCGCTCGCCGACAACCGGGGGAAGGGTCGTTGGAAGACGAGGGAGACGCGGCCCAAAGCACAGGTCGTGTTTTGCATTGACGAGCGCGAAGAGGCCATCCGCCGTCACTTCGAGGAGATAAACCTGGAGTACGAGACGTTCGGGGCGGCGGGCTTCTTCGGGGTCGCGATGCAGTATCAGGCTCTGGATGACCACGGCACGACTCCTCTCTGTCCGGCGGTCGTCAGCCCGGTGAACAAGATATCGGAGGTCCGCCGCCCGGAGGAGGCGGAGCGGCTTGAGACTCACAATACGCGCTCGAAGTGGGAGGAGACGTTCCACAACGCCTACTGGGAGACCGAGCGGAACTCCGTCTCGGCGTACTTCCTCATACACCTTGTCGGTATTCTCCAGAGCGTGCCTTTGATCGGGAGGATCCTCGCGCCCCGCGAATATTCGAGGATCGCGGACAAGGTGCATCACCGCGTCGTCCCGCCGGTGCGAACCGCCCTCGCTCTCGACGCCGGGGAGACCCACGCGCTCGAAGGCGCGTACAAGATCGGGTTCGTCGTGGAAGAGCAGGCAAACCAGGTGGAGACGATGCTCCGGAACCTCGGCCTCACATACGGCTTCGCCCGGATAGTGCTTTTCAGCGGACACGGCTCCGCCAGCATCAACAACCCCCACGAGTCGGCGCATGACTGCGGGGCGTGCGGCGGAAAGCACGGCGGGCCGAACGCCCGCGCCTTCGCCGCGATGGCGAACCGCCCGGAGGTTCGCTCCATCCTCCGCGAGCGCGGGATCGATATCCCCGACGACACATGGTTCGTCGGTTCGCAGCACAACACCGCCAATGAGCTTTATACATACTCCGACATCGAGGACATCCCGGAGATGCTCCGCGGAGATTTCGAGAGCCTCACCGCCGACCTCGACGAGGCCCGCGCCCGCTCCGCGCAGGAACGCTGCCGGCGCTTCGCCTCCGCCCCCAAAGATGTGTCCCCGAAAAAGTCGCTTCGCCACATCGAGGGCCGCTCCGTGGACCTCAGCCAGGTTCGACCGGAGTGGGGCCACGCCACGAACGCCTTCGCCGTCGTCGGGCGAAGGTCCATCACCCAGGGACTCTTTCTGGACCGGAGGCCGTTCCTCATCTCATACGACCCCACGCAGGACGCCGACGGCACTATCGTGGAGAGGATACTCCTCGCTGTCGGTCCGGTCGGCGCGGGCATAAATCTCGAATACTATTTCTCCACGGTGGACAACCAGAAATATGGCTGCGACACAAAGGTGCCTCACAACGTCTCCGGCCTCATCGGGGTGATGGAGGGGGCGATGAGCGACCTCCGCACCGGACTTCCGAGGCAGATGGTCGAGATCCACGAGGCGATGCGCCTCCAACTCGTCGTGGACGCGAAACCCGAGATACTCGGCGAGATATACGGTCGCCAGCCCGCGATCCAGGAACTCCTCGACAACGCCTGGGTGCATCTCATCGCGATGCACCCGGAGACGGAGGAGTTCCACATCTTCGTCCCCGGCGTCGGCTTCGTCGTATGGGACGAGCCGCTGAAACCGCTGCCGGAAGTGAACTCTTCCTTCGAGTGGTACCGGGGGAAGACGGACTTCCTCCCTCCGGCCCGGATCTTAGGTAACGGAGGAGGGTCGTAGCGTGTTCGAGCTTCTCGTCGTCCTCATCGTGGGGCTGCCGCTTTTGGCGGCGCTCGCCAACGGAATCAACGCGCTCTTCGGCGAGAGGTATTCCTATGTCGTCGTGTACCGGCTGGCGTGCGGCGCGATCCTCCTCTCCTTCCTCGGCGCGTTGTGGGTCTTCGTCGGGGTCCTTTTGGACCCGGCGCCGCGCGAGGTCGTCGTGTATCGCTGGCTGTTCAGCGGCGACCTCAATGTGGACTTCGCCTTCCTCATAGACTCGCTCTCCGCCGTCATGATGCTCGTGACCACGGGCATAGGGTTCTTGATCGCCGTTTTCTCCGTAAACTACATGCACAACGAGCGAGGCTTCTCGCGCTTCTTCACGGTGACGCCTTTGTTCGTGTTCGCGATGCTCGTTTTGGTGATGGCGAACAACTATGTGCTTCTCTTCCTCGGGTGGGAGAGCGTGGGGGTTTGCTCGTACTTGCTCATAAGCTATTACTACGAGCGGCCCGCTTCGGCGAAGGCCGGGACAAAGGCATTCGTGATGAACCGCATCGGGGACGCGGGGTTTTTGATCGGGATCTTCCTGATCGTCGCCACCTTCCAGACGACGGACTTTTCAGGGGTTTTCTCCCAGGCCGAATCGGCGGACACCGCCACCCTCACCGCCATCGGGCTGTGTCTTTTGGTGGGGGCGGTCGGGAAGTCCGCGCAGTTGCCGCTCACGACGTGGCTGGCGCGGGCAATGGAGGGGCCGACTCCGTCGAGCGCGCTCATCCACGCCGCGACGATGGTGACGGCGGGCGTGTACATGATCGCCCGCAGCCACGTGATCTACGACCTCGCCCCGAACGCTTTGCTCGCGGTCGCGATAGTCGGGGCGGCGACGGCCTTGTTCGGCGCGATGGTCGGCCTCGTTCAGACGGACATAAAGAGCATTCTGGCTTATTCGACGACATCGCAGCTCGGCCTCATGTTCCTCGCGTGCGGCCTCGGGGCTTATCCGGTGGCGATCTTCCACCTCGTGGCGCACGCTTTCTTCAAGACGCTCCTTTTCCTTACTGCGCCTTCGATATTGCATCATCTTCATGGCGGGGCGGACGCGCGGAAGGTGGGCGCGGTCAAACAGAGCGTCCCGGTCGTGTACCAGTTGTTCCTGGTTGGCGCGGTGGGGCTTATGGCGCTCCCCTTCGTCTCGGTGTGGTGGCAGAGCGAAGCCCTCGGCGCCTTCTCGGGCGGTCTGTACATCCTCCTCGCCGTCGGAGTGATAGCGGTGTTCGCCGCCGCGTTCGCCACGGGCCGGATGGTCCAAGAGTCGTTCTTCGAAGACGTGCACGGCGGACACGGAAACCACCGAGGTTCGCCATGGAAGTTCGTGAAGCCGCTCGTGATTCTGGCCGCGGTCGCGGGGGTCGGGGTGGTCGTCGGAATACTGCCGGGCGGACTCGACGGCACGTGGTTTCAGGAGTTTCTGGCCCCGGTCGTTTCCGCGCAACCGGGGGTGCCGGGCGGGAGTATTCCGCTCGCCGCGACTTTGCTCGGGCTTTTGATCCTCCTCCTCGTTGTCGGTTGGTTCGCGCCGCTTTACCTCGACCGTTTCAGGCCGGAGCGTCCGGGGCTTCTCTTTTTCAAGACGCGGGGGATTTACAACCTCGCTTTGAACCGTTTCTGGCTGGATGAGATGTACGAGGCGGCCTTCGTCCGGACGAGCAAAAAACTGGGGCGCCTCCTCGAACGGGTGGACACGGCGTTCATTGACCGGGCGACGGGGGTCGAGGCTCCGGCGGGCCGGGTTCAGACGGCGAGGGAGACGTGGGAGGAGCAACGCCTCATCAGCTCCGCCGTCGAGCCGACCTCGACGTGGGATGAGGAAGAAAAGAAGGAGAAGGCCGCTCTCGGCGGCGCGGCGGGCGTCCTCGGGGCTTTGACTCGGGCGGGCGGCGGCGCCTCGGACTGGGTCGAGAGGGAAGGCGTCAGCCGCGCGCCGGGCATCCTCGGTGCGTTGACGAGGGTGGGCGGCGGAGCCTCCGATTTCGTGGAGAGGGGCATCCGCCGGGCGCCGGGCTTGCTCGGCTGGCTGACCGGGCTGAGCGGGAACATCTCGAACTCCATAGAGAGGAGCATAGACCGCGTGCCGGACATGCTCGAGCGGATGACCGAGGGCGTGGTGTCCCTCTCGGCGTGGGTTGAGAAGGCCACGTTCACCGGGGTGCATGTGAGCATGCCGCAGGCGAGCGGCGCCCTCGGACGCGCCATGACGAAGACCGAAGAAGTCATCGGGCGCCCGGTGGTCATCGGGGGGATCATCATAGTTTCACTCTCCGCCATATTGATAAGGGCGCTATGGTTCTGAGCGAGATAACGGCCATGGAGCAGATCGGGTTCCCGATACTGAGCGTTTTGCTTTTCCTTCCGGTGGCTTTCACCGTGGCGTTGGCTTTCGTAAAGAACGAACGCCTCGCGTACCGGGTCGGGCTGGCTGGGGCGACGCTCACGCTCATCCTCGCGGCCTTCCTCGCGTACAGTTTTAGGATCGGCACCGCCGACATGCAGTTTGTGGAGCGGCTCGGGCCTCTTCCGGGCGTCGGGGTCGGCTATTATCTTGGCGTGGACGGGGTGAGCATCCTCTTCATCCCGGTGACGGCGCTTCTCGCTTTGCTCGTCGTCCTTTACGCCGAGTACTCCATTCAGGCGGACGCCCGGCATTATTTGATGGCGACGCTCGGGCTGGAGGCGACCATGATCGGTGCCTTCGTCTCCCTCGACCTCGTGATGTTCTGGCTTTTCTTCGTCCTCGAACTCATTCCGGCGTATTTCCTCATCACTCGATGGGGGACCGGAGAGCGGAGGCGGGAGGCCGCTCTCTCGTACATCTATTTCATGCTCACGGGGGGCGCCCTCATGCTCACGGGGATGGTCCTCCTCGCGATCAATTACAGCATGGTCGCGGGGCCGGCTCTCTCTTTCGATTTCGCCGCGCTCCTGGAAGTCCCGGTGCCGGAGAGTTTGCAGACGATCATCTTCTTCCTTTTGTTCATCGGGTTCGCGGTGAAGGCTCCTTTGTTCCCGTTGCACACGTGGATGCCGAAGGTATTGGAAGAGGGGCCGGTGGTGGGGATGAGTGTTTTCCTCGTGGGGATCAAGCTCGGCGCTTACGGGATGCTCCGGTTCATCATTCCACTTTTGCCGGAGGCGGCGCGGGAGTGGTTGTGGCTCATGGCGGCGCTCGGGGCGGTGAGCATCGTGTATGGAGCCTTGATCGCGCTGATACAGACGAACCTTCGTCGGCTTCTCGCGTTTGCGAGCGTGAGCCACATGGGGGTCGTGGTTTTGAGCATATTCACGTTGAACATATACGGCCTCGAAGGCGGACTTTTGCAAATGATCAACTTCGGAGTCGCCGGGGCCGGGTTGTTCTTCGTGGCGGGGTTCATAAACACGCGCGTGGGGCCGCCGGAACTCTCGTCGCTCGGCGGCGTGTCGCTGTACGCTCCGTGGCTGACCGTCGCCTTCCTCGTCATCGCGCTGGCGACCGTCGGGCTCCCCGGAACGGGCGGATTCAACGGGGAACACCTCGTCCTCATCGGCGCGTTCGAGGTTCATTGGGCATTGTCCATAGTCGCCGGTTCCGCCATCTTCCTCACCGCCGCCTATTTCCTGTGGTACTTCCAGCGGGCCTTCCTTGGCGACGCCAACGAGCGAATCGCAAACAAAATGAAGGATCTCCGGCTTCGGGAGATGGTCATCGCGCTCGCCCTCGGGGGTATGATCTTCTGGATCGGCCTCGCCACCACCCCGTTCGTCGAGAGGATGCGTCCGTCGCTGGAAGCCCTGGAGAGTCGCGTGCAACAAGGATCTCTCGCAGCCGGCCAGCCGGACGATTCGCTTGGATCGCTTCGCTCCCCGGAAGCCGGGAGGCGCGTCGCTCCGCGCTCCGCTCCGCGACGCCTCGGGGGCCGGGAGCCGGAAAAAACGAAGAATCGAGACGTCCGCCGTCGAAGTCTCCATAGCGGTTGGCGAGAGTCCGTCGAGCGGGAAGGCGAGGGTATCGAAGGAAAGGAAGCCGGGAACACCCCGATTCCCTACTCCCTACTCCCTACTCACTACCATAAAGGAGGTGGGTCGTGATCCTCGAAGAAATCCTCGCCATCGAGCAGATCGGATTCCCCATACTAAGCACGCTCATACTCCTCCCCGTTTTGTGCGCGGTCATTTTGGCTTTCATCAGGGACGATGGGCTGGCTCGCAAGGTGGCGCTCGGGGGCACGTCGCTGACGCTCGTCGTCGCGCTCGTGATGGTCTTTGGTTTTGTTCCCGGAACGTCGGACATCCAGTTCGCGGAGCGGGCGGAGTGGATGCCGAACCTCGGGGTCGGATATCACGTGGGGGTGGATGGGATCAGCGTCCTGTTTATTCCGCTTACCGCTTTCCTCACCGTGCTTGTGATGCTTCTTTCGTGGAGTACGGTGAGGTTTCTCACGAGGGGGTATTTGATCGCTTTGCTCGGCCTCGAAGCGGCGACCATCGGGGTCTTCGCTTCTCTCGACCTCCTTTTGTTCTTCGTGTTCTGGGAGCTTATGCTCGTGCCGAGCTATTTCCTTTTGAAGATGTGGGGTACGGGGCCGCGTCGGCAGTACGCCGGGACGAAGTACGTCATGTATATGCTTGTGGGATCCGCGCCGTTGCTCGTCGGGATCGTGGTTCTCGGTGTGAACCATTTCAACGCGACGGGGGAGTATTCCTTCGATTTTCTCGCGCTTCTGGAAACCCCCGCGTCGTCGGGGCTTCAGACTTTGATCTTCTTCCTCCTCGCCTTCGGGTTCGCGGTGAAGGGGCCGCTCTTCCCGTTCCATACGTGGATGTCCTCGGTGTTCTCGGAGGGGCCGGTGGGGATGAGCGTGATGCTCATCGGGTTGAAGATGGGGATTTACGGTTTCATCCGCTTCGCCATCCCGCTCGCGCCCGAGGCGGCGAGCCAATGGTTCTGGCTCATAGCCGTCCTCGGTCTTATCGCGATAATTTACGGAGCCTTGATCGCACTCGTCCAACCGAACCTTCGCCGACTTCTCGCCTTTTCGAGCGTGAGCCACGTGGGACTCGCCACGCTGGGGATGTTCACTTTGAGTACGCAAGGTTTCCAGGGCGGCCTCCTCATGCTTGTGAACATGGGCATCGCAAGCGCCGGACTTTTCTTTTTGGCGGGCTTCCTTTATGCGCGGACCGGGTCGTGGGAACTCTCGTCCTTCGGGGGGGCGGCGCGGACCATGCCGCTCCTCGCCGTGTTCTTCTTCATCGTCGGACTGGCGAGCATCGGGACGCCCGGAACGAGCGGGTTCCCGGCGGAGTTCCTTATCTTCCTCGGAGCCTTCCGCGTGCATTGGGCACTGGCCGTCGTCGCTGTGATCGGGATAATTTTGAGCGCGGGGTATTTCTTCGTTTACTATGAGCGGGCGTTCTTCGGCCCGGTCACCCGCGAGTCGGTGCGGGAGGCTCGGGATCTCCGCCCTCGGGAGACCGTCATCGCGGCGGCTCTCGTCGTGGTGATTTTCTGCATCGGCCTCTTCCCCGCTCCCCTTTTAAACATAACGGGCGGCTCGACGGAGGCTCTGGCGGAGAGGATCGAACAAGGGCCAGCCGGACAGCTCGCACAGGACGAAGTTCAGGTGGCGGAGCGTGAATAAAGGAAGGGTGGGAGATGGAGATTAATTCGATCACGCCTTTCCTGGCGATGGCGGTGCCGTTGGCGGGGGTCGCGCTCATATACGCGGCCCGGAACAACCCGAACGTCCGGGAGGGATGCTCGCTGGGGGCGGCGTCGCTCCAGTTCCTCGTCGTCCTCACGATGGTTCCGGCGATACTCGGCGGGAACAACCTCCACTTCACCCTCTTCCCGTTCTTGCCGCAGGTTTCGATCGCGTTCCGGGTGGACGCGCTCGGGATTTTGCTCGCCCTCGTCGCTTCGTTCTTGTGGATACTCACGGTCGTTTATTCCATCGGGTACATGCGCGCCCTCGGGGAGCATGACCAGACGAGGTTTTACGCTTGCTTCGCCGTCACCCTCGCGGCCACGATGGGGATCGCCTTCTCCGCAAACCTCCTCACTTTGTATGTCTTCTATGAAATCCTCACGTTCGTCACGTACCCTCTCGTGACGCACGAGGGGACGCGGGAGGCCGTCGCGGCCGGACGGAAGTATCTCTTTTACCATCTCGGGGCTTCGATCATCTTCATGTTGCCCGCCGTTTTCCTGACGTACATAATCTCCGGCACTTTCGATTTCCAGTCGGGCGGAGTCTTCGCCGCCGGGGCGGGCGGGGCGGTTTTGGTCATCGTGTACTTCATGTTTCTGGCGGGGGCCGCGAAGGCCGCGATCATGCCCCTCCACGCCTGGCTGCCGGACGCGATGGTCGCCCCCGTCCCCGTGAGCGCGCTTTTGCACGCCGTGGCCGTCGTCAACGTGGGCGTCTTCGTGATACTCCGGGTGATACTCGATATCTTCGGGCCGGAGTTGATGGGGCAATTGAACCTCGGGTTCGTAACCGCCATTATCGCTTCGTTCACCATTTTGGTGGCTTCGTTTTACGCTTTCACGGTGGACAACATCAAAGGCATCCTGGCTTACTCGACCATCAGCCAGCTTTCGTACATGGTGCTTGGCGTGGCTCTCCTCAGTCCCGAGAGCATGACGGGTGGGATCCTCCACATCGCCAACCACGCCTTCGGCAAGATTACGCTATTTTTCTGCGCCGGCTCGATATACATCGCCGCCTGCACGTTGAAAGTCTCGGAGATGGGTGGCATCGCGCGCCTCATGCCGTGGACGGCGGGGGCGTTCGCGGTCGGGGCCATAAGCATCGTCGGCATCCCGCCGACCGCCGGGTTCATAACGAAATGGTACCTCTTTCTCGGCACCATCCAGGCCGGGCAGATCGCCTTCTTCTTCGTCCTTCTCATAAGCACGCTTTTGAGTGCCGCCTATTATTTGCGGGTCTTCCGCATGATCTTCTTCGGACGCTCCGAGGAAAGGGACGACGACGAAGCCTCCCAACCCGCCAAAGAGGCATCGAAGAATCCGGTCAAAGAAGTCTCCTTCTTCATCGTGTTTCCCCTCGCTTTGAGCGCGGCGATCTCCATAGGATTGGGAATTTATCCGAACTTCCTCCTCGAACTCGCCCGCCTCGCCTCTCCATGAACCGACCGATCCCGTTTCCAAACCTTGGCTTCGACGGCCACGGCAAGGGAGTACGGCATCCGGGTCGACCTCGAAAAAACGGGAACCCCATAGCCCCGAACGGCCTCCTCATAGCCGCTCGCTCCCGAAATGTCTCGCCTCTACCTCAATGGAGTTTCGAAATTACAACACGCACCTTCAAGCTTCGTGCCATCCTTAACAAGGACGGTGCTGGTGATGTAGAACTGACAAAACCTTAGGGAGAACCTACAAGACGGTAGATACCACGTATGCGGCCAGGGTATGTCAGGCGCTCGGGCGGCGTATCCGTGAACTGCATTGATCGCAGAGTAGACCAAACACTTCGCTGGAGGACTATGGTCGCGTCACTGTTCATGACGAGTTAACCCTACGGTTTCGTAGGGGTTCGCTACATGGTGGTCGAGATGTTGCGGTGCTTATGCGCGTAGCGGTACCATTCCGGGCAGCGTGTTGAGAAACGCGGCTGTGTGTCGCGGGACGATAGCGAAACCGAAGTAGACGCGGCCTTCCGGGTGGCCGCAGCGCCGCGACCTGGGCCGGCTTTCCCGGTCCCAGACCTCCGCAGCTCAGCAGCCTCTTTATGTTCTGACCGGCGGCGGTGACGAGGACCTCGGTGTTCACCTTCTCCAGCGTCCTGAGAGG
>Ga0136638_10000081_pt1 | contig 15582 bp, 16 predicted proteins | sample AntDrymUQ8582206_2_FD_104671 | JGI IMG/M metagenome (GOLD analysis project Ga0136638, IMG submission 104671) | Polar desert sand microbial communities from Dry Valleys, Antarctica - metaG UQ858 (22.06) | ecosystem: Environmental > Terrestrial > Soil > Desert | place: Antarctica: Dry Valley...
CGCTCGATCACGTCGGTAGACGCGGGCACGTCGAGCTGCGCGCGTTCGGTGCGGGTCGCGGTGATAACGACGCGGTCAAGTGTCTGCGAGCTTTGTTGAGCATGAACAGGCGACAGCGGCAGCAATAGCAGCGGAATCAGACGGCGCATAGGCCACCATGGTAGTAGCTACGGCAAAAACAAAGGAGCGGCACGCGGCCGCCCCTATTTTCCGCGCGCCGATTCGTTACTTGCCGCGCAGCTTGCGAATCGCAGCCAGCTGAGCCGCCAGTGCCGACATCTCGGCTTCGACCTTCGCGATTTCGAGTTCGCTGCCAGCGTTCTTGCGCGCCTCTTCCGCCTTGGCCAGCGCATCGCGCGCCTTGGCCTCGTCGAGATCCTGGCCGCGAATCGCAGTGTCGGCCAGCACAGTGACAACGTTCGGCTGAACTTCCAGTATGCCGCCGGCGACAAACACGTGCTCTTCGTCAGCCTTGCCTGGCATCTTGATGCGGACCACGCCGGGGCGAATTCGAGTGATCAGCGGTGTGTGGCGCGGATAGATGCCGAGCTCGCCCGCTTCACCGGGTAGCGCGACGAATTCCGCATCACCGCTGAAGATGCCCTCTTCCGCGCTTACAACGTCGACGTGGATCGTCGCCATTACTGAACTTTCTTCTCGAACGCCTCGTCGATCGTGCCGACCATATAGAACGCCTGCTCGGGCAATGCGTCGCATTCGCCGTCGACAATCATCTTGAAGCCGCGAATCGTGTCTTTCAGCGACACATATTTGCCCGGCGAGCCGGTGAACACTTCCGCCACCTTGAACGGCTGCGATAAAAAGCGCTGAATCTTGCGCGCGCGCGACACGGCGAGCTTATCTTCGGGCGAGAGCTCATCCATGCCGAGGATCGCGATGATGTCGCGCAATTCGCGGTAGCGCTGAAGCGTCGCCTGCACGCGGCGCGTGGTGTCGTAGTGCTCTTCACCGACGACGTTCGGATCGATCTGGCGCGAGGTGGAATCGAGCGGATCGACTGCCGGATAGATACCAAGTGCGGCAATATCGCGTGACAGCACCACGGTTGCATCAAGGTGGCCGAACGTGGTCGCAGGCGAAGGGTCAGTCAAATCGTCGGCCGGCACGTACACCGCCTGAATCGACGTGATCGATCCAACCTTGGTTGACGTGATGCGCTCCTGCAGCTTGCCCATCTCTTCGGCCAATGTTGGCTGATAGCCTACCGCGGAGGGCATGCGGCCGAGCAGCGCCGACACTTCTGTACCCGCCAGGGTGTAGCGGTAAATGTTGTCGACGAAGAACAGGATGTCGCGCCCTTCATCGCGAAATCGCTCGGCCATCGTCAAGCCGGTCAGGCCGACGCGCAAGCGATTGCCAGGCGGCTCGTTCATCTGTCCGAACACCATCGCGACTTTCGACTTGCTCAGATCATCCTGCACGATAACCTTCGCATCCGACATCTCGTGATAAAAGTCATTGCCTTCGCGCGTCCGCTCGCCAACTCCTGCAAACACCGATAGCCCCGAGTGTTCGGTGGCGATGTTGTTTATCAGCTCGAGCATCGTGACTGTCTTGCCAACCCCGGCGCCGCCAAACAGTCCGATCTTCCCGCCTTTGGCAAATGGACAAATCAAATCGATAACCTTAATGCCGGTTTCGAGCAGCTCAACCGACGGCGATAGCTCATCGAATTTCGGCGCCGCCTGATGAATCCCTCGCCGCTCGTCCGACAAAATCGGCCCGCGCTCGTCGATCGGACGGCCCAGCACATCCATCACTCGACCGAGCACACCGGGACCGACCGGCACCTGAATGTTGGCGCCGGTGTCGGTGACCGACATCCCACGCCGCAGGCCATCCGATGATCCCATCGCGATCGTGCGCACTATCCCGTCACCGAGTTGCTGCTGCACCTCGAAAGTCAGCCCCTGCTCGACGAGTTTGTTGCTCTCGTCTGCATCGAGCGTCAGCGCGTTGTAGACCTGCGGCATCGCGGTGCGCGGAAATTCGATATCCACCACTGCGCCGATGCATTGAACTATGGTGCCAGTACTCATTGCGTCACTCCAACTATGAGACGGCAGCAGCGCCACCGACAATCTCTGAAATCTCTTTCGTGATTCCTGCCTGCCGCGTCTTGTTGTAGACGAGCTGCAATTCTTCGATCAACTTTTTCGCGTTGTCAGACGCCGACTTCATCGCCACCATGCGCGCACTCTGCTCGGACGCCATGTTTTCCGCCACCGATTGGTAAACGAGAGCCTCGACGTAGCGCACCATCAACGTGTCGATCACCGCGCGCGGATCCGGCTCGTAGATGTAGTCCCACGAATACGCGCGCTTTTCCTCTTCGCTCTGCGTCAGCCGGTCAGCCGTCAGCGGCAGCAATTGCTCGATCACCGGCTCCTGCTTCATCGTGTTGACGAAGCGGGTGTACGCCAGATAGACCGCGTCCAGCTTGCCCTGGGCGTACTGATCGAGCAGCACCTTGACCGGGCCGATCAGGTTTTCGATATGTGGCCGGTCGCCCATTTGCACATAGTGCGAGACGACGTTCGCGTTTAAACGCTGAAGGAAACCAAAACCCTTGTTGCCGATCGCGGTGGCAAGGACCTTCACTTCCTGTCCGGTGAGTTCTTTCACCTTCGACAACACCGCACGTTGGATGTTGGTATTCAACCCGCCGCACAGGCCCTTGTCGGTAGTAATGAGGATCACGCCCGCGGCTTTCTTGCCCTGATGTTTGACGACGAACGGATGCCGATACTCCGGATTGGCCAGCGCTAGGTGCGCCACGATGTTGCGAATCTTGTCGCCGTACGGCCGAATCTGGCGCATGCGCTCCTGCGCCTTGCGCATCTTCGAAGCAGCAACCATCTCCATTGCTTTGGTGATCTTGCGCGTGTTCTGCACGCTCTTGATCTTGCCTCGGATTTCTTTGGTACTCGGCATCAGACGCCTCTTGCTACGAGCTCTTTTTGAACTCTGCGATTGCTTTCGTCAGCTCGGCTTCGTCATCCTTCGACATTTCCTTGCTCGTCTCGATGCGATCGACCAGCGCCGCGTACTTGGTTTTGACAAAGTCGCGCAAAGCTTTTTCGGCGGACAGGCAATCCTTGATTTCGATATCGTCGAATGCGCCCTGATTTACCGCAAACAAGGTGACGGCCATTTCCCATACCTGCAGCGGCTGATACTGCGGTTGCTTCATCAGCTCGGTCACTCGCCGGCCGCGCTCGAGCTGCTTGCGAGTGGCGTCGTCGAGATCGGATGCAAACTGCGCGAACGCCGCGAGCTCGCGATATTGCGCGAGCGCCAGGCGAATACCGCCTCCGAGCTTCTTGATGACCTTCGTTTGCGCATTGCCGCCGACGCGCGACACTGAAATGCCGGCATTGATTGCAGGACGAATACCTGCGTTGAACAGATCGGTTTCAAGAAAGATCTGACCGTCGGTGATCGAGATCACGTTGGTCGGCACAAACGCCGTAACGTCGCCGGCCTGCGTTTCGATGATCGGCAGCGCGGTTAACGAGCCTGTCTTGCCTTTGACTTCACCCTTGGTGAATTTCTCGACGTAATCGGCGTTCACCCTGGCAGCCCGTTCCAGCAATCTCGAGTGCAGGTAAAACACATCGCCCGGATACGCCTCGCGCCCCGGCGGGCGCCGCAGCAGCAATGACACCTGCCGATACGCCCACGCCTGCTTGGTCAGATCGTCATAGATGATCAACGCATCCTGCCCACGGTCGCGGAAATACTCACCCATCGTGCAGCCCGAGTACGGAGCGATGTACTGCATCGCCGCCGACTCCGACGCTGACGCCGCCACGATGATCGTGTAATCCATCGCGCCGTACTGCTCGAGCTTGCGCAACACGGTCACGATCGTTGAAGCCTTCTGACCAATCGCGACGTACACGCAAATCAGATCCTTGCCCTTCTGATTAATGATCGCGTCAATGGCCACCGCGGTTTTGCCGGTCTGCCGATCACCGATGATCAGCTCGCGCTGGCCGCGACCGACCGGCACCATCGCATCGATCGCCTTAATTCCCGTCTGCACCGGTTGCGAAACCGACTGGCGCGCGATCACACCGGGAGCCACTTTCTCGATGACGTCGGTCATTTTCGCGTTAACGGGGCCCTTGCCATCGATCGGCTGACCGAGTGAATTGACGACCCTGCCGAGCAACTCCGGTCCGACCGGGACTTCGAGAATGCGGCCGGTCGCCTTCACCGGATCGCCTTCTCGAATGTGTTCGTAGCCGCCCAGCACCACCGCGCCGACCGAATCGCGCTCGAGGTTGAGCGCCAACCCGAACGTATCGCCGGGAAACTCGAGCATCTCTCCCTGGCTCACATCGGCCAGGCCGTGAATGCGGCAAATGCCGTCGGTCACCGTGACGACTGTCCCCTGCGTGCGGAAATCCGCGGTCAGGGTGAGCTTCTGAATTTGATTGCGGATCAGCTCGCTGATTTCGGAAGGTTTCAGTTGTTGCATTGAGGTTCCTGCTCTAGTTTGACTATTCAGTACGCAGTGCCGAAGCCATGCTCGCAAGCCGGCCACGCACGGTGCCGTCGATCACTTCATCGCCGACCGTGATCAGCGCGCCGCCGATAAGCGCGCGATCGACCGTGACTTGCGGCCGTACTTTGCGTTTGAAACGCTGCTCGAGATCGGCAACCAGTTGCGCCAGCGCAGCGTCGTCGACCGGAAATGCACTCTCGATCTGCGCTTCGATCACGCCCTCGCGCTCATTCTTCAGCGACTCGAACAACGTTGCGATTTCGGGCAGGACAGACAGTCGATCGTTCTCGATCAGAACGCGCACGAAGCTCTGAGCGTCTGCGCTTAACGCTTCGCCAGTCCCCGCCCCAACGAGCCCGTACAGCTGATCCGGACCAACTTTCGGATCGCCGATCGCGTTATGCATGTCGGGGTCTGAGACGATCATCGCCAGTCGTTGTAACGCTTGCGACCACTCTTGCAGTTTGCCGCCGGCGTCGGCCGACGAGAAAGCGGCTTCCGCATACGGGCGAGCGATCGTCAAATTCTCGGCCATGCCGCTTATCGCAACTGCTCGCGAAGTTGTTTCAGCAGATCAGAGTGCACCTGCACGTTGACTTCCCGCTGCAAAATTTTCTCCGCGCCGGCAACTGCGAGTAATGCGACCTGTTCGCGCAGTTGATCCTTCGCGCTCGCCATCTGCTGCTCGATGTCGGCTTGCGCCGCGGCCTTTTCGCGCGCACCTTCGGTCCGTGCCGCGCCCTTGGCTTCCTCAACCATCTGGCTGGCGCGCTGCTCGGCCTGCAAAATAATCTGCGACGAGCGCTGACGTGCCTCGCCGACCGACACATCGGCCTGCTTCGACGCGTTTTCAAGCGTGACGCGGGCTTTCTCCGCATCGGCCAGTCCGGCGGTGATCTTTTTCTGCCGCTCGTCGATCGCGCGCGTGATCGGCGGCCATATGAACTTGACGCAAAACCAGATGAAGAGCGCGAACGTGATCGCCTGCGCGATCAGGGTCAGATTGATATTCATTGTTCGACGCGAACCTAGTTGAGCACCGTCAACAATGGGTTGGCAAAGGCGAAGAACATCGCGAGCCCTACGCCGATAATGAACGACGCGTCGATCAGGCCGAGCAACAGGAACACCTTGGCCTGCAATTGCGGCATCAATTCCGGCTGGCGCGCGGCGCCCTCAAGAAAACGGCTGCACATGATGCCGACGCCAACGCAGGCGCCGAGAGCGCCGAGCCCAATCATCAGGCCGATTCCGATGCTGGTGTACGCCTGAACCATTGCCAGCAATTGAAGCTTTTCCATAGTTATAGCCCTTCGTTTGAAATCAGTGATGTTCGTGCGCGATCGCGATGTAGACAACTGTCAGCATCATGAAAATGTAGGCCTGCAACGCCACGATCAGGATATGAAAGATCGACCAGCCAAGCGCGAGCACGATGCTTGCGATGGTGCCGACCAGGCCAGCACCCGCCATTGTCCACAGCAGCAGAAAAATGATCTCGCCCGCGTACATATTTCCGAACAACCGCAGCGAATGCGACAGCGGCCGCGATATCAGCTCGACCAGATTGAAAAGAAGATTGGGAATCCACAGCAGCGGATTCTTGCCGAACGGCGTGCAGAACAATTCATACATCCAGCCGCCGAAGCCTTTAACGGCGATTGAGAAGTAAATCATCAGCAACCACACCGACAGCGCCAGCGCAAACGTGGTGTTTACATCCGCAGTCGGCACGTTGCGGAAATTTTCCTGACCCAGAACGTAATGATGAAACGCTGCCACCAGATCCACCGGCAAAAAATCCATCGAGTTCATCAACAGCACCCACAGGAACACAGTGAGTGCGGTAGCGGCGACGAATCGGTGCGAATCGCCGTGGTAGATGCCCTTCACCTGATCATCGACGAATTCGATCACGAGCTCAACGAACGCCTGGCGTCGTCCCGGCACCCCCGAGGTTGCGCCGCTGACGACCCAGCGCAAAAGCGCCAGCATCAGCACGCCGAGCAGCACCGACACGGCGATGGTGTCCCAGTGAAACGCCCAGAACCCCTCACCCGACGCGTTGAACGTCAGGTGGTGCGCGATATAAGACGTCGGTGTTTGGTTCTCGGTAGCCACGAGTTAGGTTTCTTTAACAAAAAGTGCCATCGAAAATAGAATCGTCGTAATCGCGAAGGTGGCTATCAAACCAATCGCAACAACGTTCTTGTAAAGAACGAAAACCGCGGCCAGCCCGGCGACGATCAAAAACACCTTCAAACCCTCAGCGATCAGTGCACTTGTAACGGCCGTTGCTGCGTCATGCGCCGGCTTGCGTAATGCGAACCATGCCGCTGCCAATCCGCCGGTCATGCTGATCGCTCCGCCCAGCGCAGCTGAAATCGCGCCATGGGCGCCGGCCAGCGCACCCAGCGCGACGACACCCAACGCGGTGGCGAGTAGCTGCCACCTGAGCACCGTGCGGATCGGCCGGCTCAGCGCAAACGACATCGATTGACTAGACGGGAATTAGTGCAAGTCGAAAATAAAAAAGCTGCGCATTGTACTGCGGCGCGACAAACGCGGTCAAAGCGCGGCAGCCCGGGCACTCACTCAGTGTTTCAGCCGTGAGACGATGCCATCGAGCTGGTCGAGATTCGCGAATTGAATCGTCAACGACCCTTTGCCGCGTCCGTCAGCGTGCAGACGCACACTCGCGCCCAATGCGTCGGCGAGTTCATCTTCGAGCCGGACGATGTCGCGGCTGCGCGCTTGCGCTTTCTTCGATGTCTTGCGCGTCTTCGCCGCGCCGGCGCGCATCACCAGCGCCTCGGCGTCACGCACCGACAACTGCCCGGCTACGATTTGATTGCCGAGCTGTACCTGCTGCGCAGCGCTCAGCGACAGCAACGCCCGCGCGTGACCCATGTCGAGCTGTCCATCCAACACCATTTGCTGCACCGACGCCGCGAGATTGGTGAGTCGCAGCAGGTTGGAAGTGGCGCTGCGCGAGCGCCCGATCGCATGCGCGGCCTGCTCGTGCGTAAAGTGAAATTCGCGTATCAGGCGTTGCACCCCGTGCGCTTCCTCGATGGGATTGAGGTCCTCACGCTGGATGTTTTCGATCAGCGCCATCGCCAGCGCCGCTTCATCGGTTACCTGCTTGATGACGACCGGAATTTCGTGCAACCCCGCCATCGCAGCGGCCCGCACACGACGCTCGCCGGCAATGATCTCGTAGTCGTCACCGTCGTTAAGCCGGCGTACCAGCACGGGTTGGATGACGCCCTGCGCCTGGATTGATTCGGAAAGTTCACGCAGTGAATCAGCGTCCATTTTTGTTCGCGGTTGATACTTGCCCGGCCGCAGTCGTGCCAGCGGCAGCGCGCTCGGCGCAGAACTCGCCGATGCGCTCTCGCCGCCCAGCAGTGCGTCGAGGCCGCGACCCAGACCTTTGTTTCGCTTCATCGTGGTTGCCTGATCATAAAATGCCTTCTGCCTCGGACTGCGCGCGATACCAATAGGCGTAGCAGTCTTCAAATCCGAACTTTGAATACGCACGCCGCGCGGGCGCATTGCTCGCTTCGACCTGCAGATAGGCGGTCGTCGCGCCAGCATCGCGTGCTTGACGCAGCAGCTCGGCAACGATCGACGTTGCTACGCCTCTGCCACGATGAGACTGCGCTGTCACCATGCCGAAAATGCCCGCCAGTGCGCCGTCGATGGCGACGCTGCCGCACGCGACTGCATCCTCGCCATCGAACGCACCTACGTAAGAGCTGCCAATCGCTGATTGCGCATACCGATCGCGCTCTGCGCCGGTCTTGGCAGCGTCGAGTCCGTGCAATGCGCCGAACAGCTGGGCGAACCGCGCAACGTCCAGCAGCTGTATTGGCGTGACTGCCGGAACGGCCCGCTCTGCTCTGGTGATGTCGAGTTTCATAACGCGGGTTTCGCCGACCGCAGCGAAGCCCGCGTCAGCCAATGCTGAGTCGAGGCGTGGCGGCTGCGCGAAAGGCGTAAGGCGAAAGATCAACGGTAAGCGTCGCTGCCGGTAAAACTCAGCGCAATGGGCAATTTTTCCGGAAGTCGGCAGCACGCCGCTGCCGATCGCATTCACGGACCTGGCGCGCCGCGCTTTGCCGGGCGAGTATCGCAAGATCCAGCCGTCATAAAAGATTTGCTGTTGCGGCTGCGCGACCGACAGCGCTGCACTTTCGATGCGCGCAGCAAGCGGTTCGCGGTTCTCACGCAGCGCCGGCGGAATCGACATCACATCGAACATGTGACTAAAGAGTACTAACGCGTTCGATCATTTCAGCCCCAAAGGCGATGTACGCCTGCGCGCCCTTGGATGCGCGATCGTATGCAACGCCCGGCAACCCGTAGCTCGGTGCCTCCGCCAACCGGACATTACGCGGAATGATGGTGCTGAACACCTTGTCGCCGAACTTCGCTTCAAGTTGTTCCGAGACCTGCTGCTGCAACGTCATGCGCGGATCAAACATCACACGCAGCAAACCAATGATGCGCAGGTCCGGATTCAGATGAGCGGCAACTCGTTGAATCGTGTTGACCAGATCGGCCAGGCCTTCGAGCGCAAAGTATTCGCATTGCATCGGAATGATGACGCCATGCGCTGCACACAGGCCGTTTAACGTCAGCAGCGACAGTGACGGCGGGCAATCGATCAGGATGAATTCGTATTGATCGCTCACCACGTCGAGTGCAACTTTCAGACGCGTCTCGCGGTGCTCGAGTTCGACCAACTCGACTTCCGCGCCTGCCAATTCGCGATTAGCGCCAAGCACGTCGTAGCCGCCGTGCTCAGCGTGTTGCCGCGCAGTCGCTACATCGGTCATTCCGAGCAGCACCTGGTAAACGCTGGTGGTCAGCGCGCGCTTGTCGATGCCGCTGCCCATCGTGCCGTTGCCCTGCGGATCCAGGTCGACGAGCAATACCCGCTGCTGGTGCGCCGCGATTCCCGCCGCCAGATTAATCGCCGTCGTGGTCTTGCCGACGCCCCCTTTCTGGTTGGCAATACAGAAAATGCGCGCCATTTATCTTTCGATCAGTTGCATCACGAGTAAGTGCCGCTCGGCTTGCAGCCCCGGCACGCGCAGCCTGATCGTTTCGACCACCCGCACGTCGGGCGCCAGTTTTAACTTGTTGATCTCTTCGCTTTGCACCCCGCCCTTCATCGCGAACCACCCGCCGTGCCGCGCAAGCAGATGGCGAGTCAAACGGACAAACTCTTCGAGCGACGCGAACGCACGCGCAACGATCACTTCGTACGGCGAATCCGATTGCAACGCCTCGACCCGGCCGTGGTGGCATGTGACATTGTTCAATCCGAGTTCCAGCTTTACCTGATTCAAAAAGGCGATCTTCTTCTGAACCTTGTCGATCAACGTCACTTGCATCTCGGGGGCCGCTATCGCTAGCGGGATCCCCGGCAATCCACCACCGGCACCGACATCGAGGACGCGAAGGGAACCCGCGGGAGTACGGCGCTGAATCTCGGGCACGATCGCTAGGGAATCCAGTAGATGGTGTGTCAATACCTGTGCGGGCGAGTCGATTGCAGTGAGGTTGTGCACGCTGTTCCATCGCAATAACAGCGCCGCGTACTGCGAAAGTGCGCTCGATTGCGACTCGTTTAGAGCCAACCCAAACTGAGACGCAGCGTCGGCGATCGTGGTCGCATCAATCAGCGCCGGGTCACGCGATCGAACCCTCTCCCGTTGCAGGCGTTTGGCTGCAATCACGCCGCCAGGCGGCCTTCGCTACCAGCTCGGCTCAGGCGCTTCAGATGCACCAACAGCAACGAAATCGCGGCCGGAGTGACGCCCGAGATACGCGAAGCCTGACCAATCGTTTCAGGGCGTTGCGCTAACAGTTTTTGCCGCACTTCGAACGAGAGCCCGCGCACTTCGGCGTAGTCCAGCGAAACCGGAAGGCGCGTCGTTTCGTGCGACTCTAGGCGTGCTACCTCGTCTTGCTGGCGCGCAATGTAGCCCGCATACTTGACCGAGATCTCAACCTGCTCGGCGACCGCGGCGTCGCTTACCGGCGGCCCACCGAGGTCAGTTCCGTCTGCAGCCCGCAGTGTCGTAAGGGCGGCATAGCTAACGTCGGGTCGCTTTAACAGGTCGGTGAGCGCATACTCTCGTTCAAGCGGCTTACCAAAAACCCGTTCTGCTTCACCAACTTCAAGTAAGCGAGCGTTCACCCACGTCGAATTCAGGCGCTGCAATTCGCGTGCAACCGAATCGCGCTTTCGGGAAAATGCATCCCAGCGAATGTCATCGACGCAGCCCAGACCGCGACCGATTTCGGTCAGGCGGGTGTCGGCGTTGTCTTCGCGTAGAGATAAGCGATACTCGGCACGGCTGGTGAACATTCGATAAGGCTCCGCCACTCCGCGCGTGATTAGGTCGTCGACCAGAACTCCCAAGTAAGCCTGGTTGCGCGCCGGACACCATGCCGCGCGGTCGCGTGCCTTCAATGCGGCGTTGATACCGGCCAGCAACCCTTGCGCTGCCGCCTCTTCGTAACCGGTGGTGCCATTGATCTGTCCGGCGAAGTACAACCCTTCGATGGCCTTGGTTTCGAGCGAAGCTTTCAGCGCCCGCGGGTCGTAGTAGTCGTACTCGATTGCATAACCAGGCCGAACGATGTGCGCTCGCTGCAGACCGTTAATTGAGCGGACAACTGCAAGTTGCACATCGAACGGCAGCGATGTCGAGATGCCATTCGGATAGACCTCGTGAGTATCGAGCCCTTCTGGCTCGAGGAAAATTTGGTGGCTCGCCTTGTCGGCAAACCGGTGGATCTTGTCCTCGATCGACGGGCAATAGCGAGGCCCCACGCCTTCGATGACACCGGCGTACATCGGCGAGCGGTCAAGATTGGCGCGGATTACGTCGTGCGTCTTCGCGTTGGTGTGGGTGATCCAGCACGGCAACTGCTGCGGATGCTGTGCCGGCGATCCGAGAAAGGAGAACACCGGAATGGGATCCGATTCGCCGGGCTGTCGCTGGCACGCCGCGTAATCGATCGACCGCCCATCGAGCCGCGGCGGCGTGCCGGTTTTCAGGCGGCCTTGTGGCAGCTGCAGCTCTTTTAACCGCGCCGCGAGCGACAGTGAGGCAGGATCCCCGGCCCGCCCGGCCGCGTAGTGCTGCATGCCGATATGAATCAGACCGTTCAAGAATGTGCCGGCGGTCAGGACAACGGTGGCGCCGTGAAAGCGAATCCCCGACTGTGTGACGGCCCCGACAACCCGCGCTCCGTGCAGTATCAGATCGTCGACCGGTTGCTGGAATAGAGCCAAATTGGGCTGATTTTCGAGGCGGCGTCGAATTGCATTCCGATACAGCACCCGATCTGCCTGCACCCGCGTGGCGCGTACCGCCGGGCCTTTTGAGCGATTCAGAATGCGGAACTGAATCCCCGCCTCATCCGCCGCGGCTGCCATGGATCCTCCGAGCGCATCGATCTCCTTAACCAAGTGCCCTTTGCCGATGCCGCCAATCGACGGATTGCACGACATTTGCCCCAGAGTTTCCAGGCTGTGAGTTAGTAACAGCGTCGCCCGGCCCATGCGCGCAGCCACCAACGCCGCCTCGGTGCCGGCGTGACCGCCACCCACCACAATCACGTCAAAATGTTCGGGAAACTTCATTGAAAGAGGCTCGGGGATTCCGTGCACGCGTCAACGCTGCGCCAATGTAACTGTGCAACGACACGGGCCCGCGAGTATACGGGCAGGTTTCACGTGGAACAGCGGCGCGAGACGGGCGGGCCGTCCACGTGTTCCACGTGAAACAGAGATAACAGCTACTGACTGAAGCGGGGTTCGAGCGCGGTTCCGCGAACACGTAGATTGACTGGTGCCTGCACGCGCTGCGCGCCGAGCTCAACACGGACTCCGCCGGCCAGCGCCAAGTCAGGCGCGACCGTGAAGTCGCCCCGAGCTGCCATGGCCCCTGCTCGGCCGCCAGTATCCTCAAAGCGCACGCCGTTGGACGACGCAGCCATCAGGCCGTTGAATTCGGTGAACCGCGTAATACCAGCGGCCATAGCACCTTGCGACGCAGCCAACCCCAGATTAATTCCGTTCAACGTCGCCCAACGGATCTGAAACGGACCGCCGATGGCGCTACGCGCTATCGCGTCATCCAGCGTCGGACCGCGCCCCGTGATCGTCAGATTCATCGTCGCCGTACCTTGAACCGCGGTGGGCGGTCCCTCGCCCACGGCAACCTGCGTTGCGGGGCCGGCGCCTGGCCGCAGAGTTTGAAGTACGGCTTCAACGTCGATATTGGAAGCGCCAGCGATTCCAGTGATCGCCCATTCAACGTCGGACGCCGCATAAACGGTGCCACTGGTCATACCGAAAAACCCCGCCAGCGTGAAGTCCGAGACCTCGATTACGTTGTCGTAGATGCGGCCGGTTGCCTGGACTTCGTTCCACCTAACGCGCGGACCAAACGGCGGCATCCAGCGATCGGCGTTAAGCCGGAAATCGATGGTTTCGCGGCCGTCGACCAAGCGTCCTGGTCTGAAAGTCCATTGCACTGCCCCCTCGGCATCGTGCGGGCGCAACACCAACGCTCCGAAGGTGCCATCTCCGGTGCGGCGCAATACACCTTCAAACGCGTCCGGAAACAGGCGCGACTCGCCGATTCGGACCGATGCGAAACGTATTGTCGAGATCTTGCTCGGCAGCTCACGCGCGCCGCCTGGCAACGTGCGGACGATGTACGCGGCCTGCGCGGGTGTAACGCTCATCGGCGCAATCAGCGCCTCGCTCCATACCCAGTTGCCGCCTCGAATCGCGCTCCACAAATCTCGCCAATTGATCAACAGTGAAACCTCGTCCGCCTTGAACTGGCCACCAGCGTCGATGCCGCGCACGGTTAACCGCGGCGTTGGTGAAAAGCGAAAGTCGGTCGAGGCAACCTGCACCGGCCGCTTGAATACGGCAGTCAACCGCTCTGCGACACGAGATGCCGATGTTTCTTCGCGCAGCGGGGCGAGGGTGGCGTAAACACCCGCGCCAATAACGGCAATCACCGCCACCATTAATAGACGCTTCATCCATATGCGCAGGATGTCACGGCGCCTACCATCGGAGTACTCAGCCACCTCTGCGCGGTCGCGCTCTTCCTGCAAGTCCAGCCGATCGGGGACGTTGACGGTAGTAATGGCCCAGTGGGTCGAGACGCCGTTCAACCCCTGGCTCGTGGTTGCCGCGCGCGCCTTCGACCTCTTGTGTGAGCGCTCACTGCCGCCACGGCGCTTTATTTCGCGTTGTTCTTGCGATGGTGCCGGACGCGCGACCGAGCCCGTGACAGTGGCCTCGCGTGTCAACTGCGCCGCGGCTCTCTCAACACTCGCGCGTACCATTTCCGCAGCCACCGCCTCGTCCGAATCACCAAATACGGTCACCGGATCGAGGTCCGATTGTTCCAGGAAGTGGGCGACGGCCTCCGGCTCGAGCTGCGCGGTGGGTGGCAGCGAACCATTACCCTTGCCGGCTTCATAACTCATCGGCTCGACCAGACTTGCGTCCTGCAGCTTGCGCAGCGCCCGCTCGATGCGCTCGTCATTCAGGCTTGGCAGCCGTGTCTTCAATCCAGCAACGTTGAGCCGTCCGTCCAGCAGAATCAGGATCAGCCGTTCGCTCTGCGTGAACTGGTGCGATTTCTCATACACCTCGCGCACGCCGCGATCGGTGCGCCGGTACATCATCGAGACGTTCAACGCCATGCGCTAGAGGAATACATGAACACAATTCGAACGAGCGATAGCTCGGATCGATCGATTGTATCGACGAAGATGTCGTCTTAGCAGACTCCGTTTGGCCGATAAGAGGCGATAACGTGGTGCTTGTCGGCATCTAGCGCCGACGCCGGGTCACGCAGCGACAGCCGGCGCGCGGCGGCGCATCCACCACGCCTGAAACTCCCCTATGAGCCCGCGACGAAACGCCATCACGCAGATGACGAAAATGAGCCCGGTGACTATCGTGACCGCTTCGCCAAGGCCGTTAAACCATTCGATGCCGGTCGTGCGTCCAAGAAAGGCGCCGATGTTGCCGACCTTGTTTTCGAGCGCGACGATCACAAAGGCACCCAGGATCGGGCCGAGCATGGTTCCCATTCCGCCGACCAGCACCATCAGAATGACCAGGCCGGACATGCTCCAATGTGCATCGGTCAGCGTAGCGAACCCGAGCACCAATGTCTTGCTGGCGCCGGCCAAACCGGCGAGCGCCGCCGACAGCACAAAGGCGAGTAGTTTGAAACGGGCTACGTTATAGCCAAGCGACGTGGCACGCGCCTCGTTCTCGCGAATCGCTTTCAGCACCTGACCGAAGGGTGAATGCACGATTCGGTAGATCAACAGGAACGACAGCACGAAGATCCCGAGCACGACGTAGTACAGGGTCAGATCGCTGGTCAGATCGATGAGGCCGAGCAGGGTGCCGCGCGGCACGCCCTGCAATCCATCCTCGCCATAGGTAAACGGCGCCTGCAGAAAGAAGAAGTAAAGCATCTGCGCCAGCGCCAGTGTGATCATCGAAAAGTAGATGCCGCTGCGACGGATCGCCAGCGCGCCCATCACAAGGCCAAGCGCTGCGCCGGCGAGAGTGCCAATCAGCAAGCCGGCTTCGGTCGGCACGCCCCACTCCAGCAAAGCGTGGCCCGTTACATAGGCGGCGCCACCGAGAAACGCAGCGTGGCCGAACGACAGCAGCCCCGTGAAGCCGATCAGCAGGTTGAACGCGCACGCGAACAACGCGAAGCACATCACCTTCATCACAAACACGGGGTATGCACCGAACAGCGGCAGCAGCGCCACCAGCGCCATTAGCGCGAGGAAAATGGTGAACTCTTTGGTCAGCTTCACCTACTTCTCCTTGCCGAATAAACCCGCCGGCCGCAACAACAGAACGATCGCCATGATCACGAACACGACTGTCGCGGATGCCTCCGGATAGAACACGCGAGTGAATCCTTCGATGACACCCAGGCCAAGGCCGGTCAGGATAGAAC
>Ga0136638_10000082_pt1 | contig 15529 bp, 11 predicted proteins | sample AntDrymUQ8582206_2_FD_104671 | JGI IMG/M metagenome (GOLD analysis project Ga0136638, IMG submission 104671) | Polar desert sand microbial communities from Dry Valleys, Antarctica - metaG UQ858 (22.06) | ecosystem: Environmental > Terrestrial > Soil > Desert | place: Antarctica: Dry Valley...
ACGCAGCGCACCGCGCATCTGCACGACCATGGCGGGCAGATCAGCTTTCCCGGCGGCCGTGTCGAGGAGCGGGATGTGGATGCCATCGAAACGGCGTTACGCGAGGCGCACGAGGAGATCGGTTTGCCGCCTGAGTGCGTTGACGTGATCGGCGCACTGCCCGAGTACCTGACCGCGACCGGATATAAAGTCACACCGGTCATCGGCCTGATCGAGCAGCCGTTTTCGGCGGTGCTTGATCCATTTGAAGTATCAGAAGTGTTCGAAGTGCCGCTCGCGTTCCTGATGGACCCGGGTAATCACGAGCGGCGTGTGTTGCAGCTCGGTGCCACGGCGCGCACGTTTTACGCGATGCATTACTCGACGCTGGCCAGCGAGTCGAGCGGGCGCCGGTACTTTATCTGGGGCGCCACCGCCGCGATGTTGCGCAATCTGTATCAATTCCTGCGCGCGGATCGGGTCCACCCCGCTTCTACAATCAGACCATGAGCTGGCTCGCGCTCGTCATCACACTTCTGATCGAACAGGTGCGTCCGCTGCCCGCTGCCAATCCGGTCTATGGCGGCGTACGGCAAATCTCGGCGTGGGCGGAGCGCAACCTGAACGCGGGGCGCTGGCAGCACGGCGTGTATGCATGGCTGCTCGTAGTCGTCGGACTGGCGTTGATAAGCGGCGCCGTCTATTCGATTGCAATCTCGATTCACTGGCTACTAGGTCTGGTGGTGAGCGTTGCGGTGCTTTTCTTTGCGCTTGGCTTTCGCCAGTTTAGTCATCGCGGCACCGAGATTCAGATCGCGTTGGCCAACGGCGATCTGAACGCCGCGCGGCGCGAGCTCACCGCCTGGAAGCGGCAGAGCGATCCCGGATTCACCGCGGCCGATCTCGATCAGGATGAACTGGTTCGGCAAACCATTGAGCACGGCTTGCTGCTTTCGCAACGACACGTCTTTGGCGTGTTCTTCTGGTTCGTCGTGCTGCCGGGACCGATTGGCGCGGTTGGGTATCGACTGGCTGAACATGTTTCGCGTGCGTGGAATCGGCCGGTGTCGACCCCGGCGCCGCCTGACCGTTTCGGCGACTTCGCACGGCGCGCGTTTGCGTGGATCGATTGGGCGCCGGCCCGATTGACGTCGTTGGGGTTTGCGGTCGTTGGAGATTTCGAAGGTTCGATTTACTGCTGGCGGCAGGTAGCGCGCCAGCCGCCGATCGATGGCATGCCGGCACCTGATTCACGCACACTGATTCTGGCCGCGGCAAGTGGTGCGCTCAATCTAAGGTTGATGCCCGCGGTTGAGAGTGCGAAATACTTCGACGAGGTCGGCAATGAGGGTGCCGGTCTGGCTGAGCCGCGCGCACCGGCACTACGTGCGGTAGTGGGACTGGTTTGGCGCACGCTGCTGCTGTGGTTGGTGCTGTTGCTGCTCCTGACGCTGGCAAGTTTGTTTGCCTAAGGTCGGGTCGCTCCGCACTGCCAGCAGCTCCCGAACTGCGGCTCTGAGTTCTCACCGCAACTTAAGCACTGCCAGAATGGACCAACCATCGGCCGCCGAAACTGCAGCATGATTTCGTTGGCTCTCGTCTCATCCTTGTCGTGCTCTAACCAGAGCTGCGGCGCGCATTCCAGAAACGGAATTTCGCCAAGAGCACCGGACAACGCGGTGTTGCGCAGCTCGCACTTGATGCCCGCACCGCGCAGCGTATCGGCCCAAATAGAGGCTTGCAGAAAATTATCGGCGCGCGCCAGCAGCTTCATGCCGCTGGAACCGCGGCGAGCGAATGATAAAAGTCATAGCGCTCTGGCGCTACGCCGCCTTGGGCCAGCGCCTCACGTATTGCGCACGAAGGCTCTTTCAAATGACTGCAGTCGGCAAACCGGCAATGGCCGAGCAGGTGCTTGAACTCCGGAAACGTCGCTGCGATTTCGCTTGCGCTCAAATGCGCCAGTCCGAACTCCTGAAACCCCGGCGTATCGATCAACGCACTTTCGGAGTCGATCGAAAACCAGCGTGAGTCAGTCGTAGTTTGCTTGCCGGCATTTAGCCGCTGCGAGTATTCCTGGGTGCGCACGTGCGCATCGGGTAGAAGAAGATTCAACAGGGTCGATTTACCCATCCCCGATTGCCCGACCATCAAGCTCTTGCGGCCTGCAACATCGCGCATCAGCAGTTCGCGCGATGGGCCTGCCTCGGCCTTTGCCGACACAGACAGCGTGCGCCAGCCCAAGCGGGAAAGTTGCTGCAAAAATGCGCTTGCGTCGTCGCCTTCGGAGAGATCAGTTTTGTTGCGCACAATCAAAGCCTCGATACCGGCAGCGTCGGCCGCGACCAGCGCCTTCCAGATAAACCAGCGATTAAACGCCGGGCGTGCCGCGAACACGACGATCACCTGGTCAATGTTGGCTGCCAATTCTTTTGTGCGGTACTCATCGGTGCGAAAAAGCAGGGTCGTGCGCGGCACGATCGATTCGATGCTGGCCTGATCCGCTGCCGCGATGCTGGCCCTCACGCAGTCTCCAACGACAACATCGCCTCGCTTGCCGCGCCGCGTTGCCTGCCACACGCGGTCCGCGTGTTCGATCAACAGTTGCCGGCCAAAAGTCGCGACGACGCGTGCGTGTATCTGAACGGCGCCAGCGCTGCGCTCTGCAGACGTCACGCGCCGCCAGGGCCGCAAAATGGCGCGTTGGTGTAGATCGCATCCGCCTTCGTCGCCGAAATGAAATCGTTGTCTGAGATTCCGCTGACCGAGTGCGTGCTGTAGCGGACCTCGCATTGGTTGTAGCCGACGTGTAAATCGGGATGGTGATCTTCGCGGTGAATCATGACCGCCAGTGCGTTGATGAAATCAATCGTTGCGTGAAAATCTTTGAACCGATACGTTCTGGCGATCGCACCCGAGCGCAGCGCCCACTGGTCGAGCACCGACAGTTGCGCGGCTATGTCTGTCGGGGCTAGCGCGGGCCCCGTAACGTCGCGGCAAGATGACGCCAGTAACTGCTCGACCGTTTTCATCAGCGAAGCGCTACGCCGGCAACAGCAGTCGCTCGATGCGAATCGAGGCCGGCGGATGACTGTCGTAAAACGCCGAGTGCACCGGATCGGGAGTCAAGGTCGATGCATTGTCCTGATACAGCTTGACCAGCGCGTTAGCGAGGTCCGTTGCCGACGCGTTGCGAGCGGCGAACCGATCGGCTTCAAACTCGTGCTTGCGTGACATGACGCTTGAAAGCGGCGCAAGGACAAACGTGAACACCGGCAGCACCAGCATGAAGAGCACAAGCGCAACACCCTGGTTGCCGCTACCAGGCAGCGGCTCAATACCGAGGCCGACAAAAAACCACGGCTGAGTGACTAGCCACCCGAGCAACGCCAGCACACCGAGACTGGCGACAAAAGAGAAGGCGAGCCGCTTCGCAATGTGCTTTAGCTTGAAGTGCCCGAGTTCGTGCGCCAGCACTGCCTCGATCTCGGGCGGCAACAAGCGTTCCATCAATGTGTCGAAGAACACGATGCGCTTGGCGCGGCCCAGGCCCGTAAAGTACGCGTTGCCGTGCGAAGAGCGGCGCGAGCCATCCATCACAAATACCCCCCGACTGGCGAACCCGGTACGACTGAGCAATGCGCCGATACGCTCGGCCAGTGCGGAATCCTTGAGCGGCTCGAATTTGTTGAAAATCGGTGCGATCAGTGTCGGGTAAAGCACCAGCACCAACGCGTTGAAAGCGATCCAAAGCAGCCAGACATAAAACCACCACATGGTTCCCGCGTGCTGCATCAACGCAATCGTGGCGGCCAGTAACGGTAGACCGAGAACTGCGGCGACCACCGACGACTTGACCAGATCCGTCAGCCACATCCGCAGTGTCATGCGGTTAAAACCGTATTTCTGCTCGATCCGAAATTGCCTGAACCATGAAAACGGCAGGTCGATGAAGCTCAATAGCAATGTCACCGTTGCCACCACCGCAACCTGATACAGCAGATCGGTGGCGAACAATGGTTGCAGGGCGTCGCTGATCCATTGCAAACCGCCGAGCAATGTCAACGCGACCAGCATGCCGGCGCCGAGCGTTGATTCGACGATGGCGAGGCGCGTTTTTGCAACGGTGTAGTGAGCCGCTTTCCGATGCGAGGCGAGCGACACGCGGTCGGCAAACTGCACTGGCACGCGGTCTGCGTGCGCGGTCACGTGGCGAATCTGGCGCGACGCCAGCCAGTATCGAACACCGATCATCAATAACAGAAACAAAACGAATACCGTGGTCAGCAATGAAGCCATGCCAGAATCGCGCTGCGCCTAGTCGATGCGTCAATAGAGTTCGAAAATTATGTCACAGCACCCACGCTTTTCAGAGATGAACCTGGTCTGGGTCGACATGGAAATGTCGGGGCTTAACCCGGACTCAGATCGTGTGTTGGAAGTTGCGGTGGTGGTGACGGGTCCCGAGCTTGACGTGATTGAACAAGGGCCGGTACTGGTGGTGCAGCAGCCGGCGCGCGTGTTAACGAGCATGGATCGATGGAACAGTGCGACCCACGCCCGCTCTGGCCTGATCGAAAAAGTACGGGCGTCGACGCTCGGCGAGGAGCCCGCGAGCGATCAGCTGATCGCTTTTTTGCAGGCGCTGGTGCCCGCCGGCAAGTCTCCGATGTGCGGCAACTCGATTTGTCAGGACCGGCGTTTCATGGCGCGCTGGATGCCGCGTCTCGAAGCTTACTTTCACTATCGCAACGTCGATGTCAGCACCCTTAAAGAACTGGCGCGCCGCTGGCGGCCCGAAACCGTTCGCTCGTTCGAGAAAAAGAGTCGCCACGAAGCGTTGGCAGACATCTATGAATCGATCGAAGAGCTGAAGCACTACCGCAAGCAAATGTTCCGCCTGTAAAAGCGATCACCGAGTATCGATCACCCGGTTCGTATCGGCTTCGTTTTCGGATTGCACTGCGGCGGCAACCACTGCGGCTGCGCTCGCGCCCGCCGCCTCTGCAAACTGACTGCTGCGGGTGGTGATCCACGCGCGGCCCAGCGAAACGCCGAGCGCGAGTAGCACCGGGCCCAGAATGACGCCGATGAATCCGAACGCGAGCACCCCACCGAGCACGCCGAGGAAAATCAAAGCCAGAGATAACGTCGAGCCGCGCGCGATCAGCAAAGGCTTAAGGAAGTTGTCGATACTGCTGATGACCGCCGCACCCCAGACCACCATGAAAATCGCCCATCCTGGCTCGCCCTGCATGTAGAGCCAGATGGCGGCGCCTCCCCAAAGGACCACCGGCCCCATTGGCACCACCGACAACACGAACGTGCCGACGCTTAGCAGAAACGCGCCCGGAACGCCGGCGATCAGGAATCCGATGTAGGCGACGGCCGCCTGCGCCGCCGCGGTACCGACAATGCTGATGAATACGCTGCGAGTCGTGCCGACGACGATCGAAAGCACTTCATCGCTCATCTCGCCCGACAGCCGGCGCGAAATCCGGTGAGTCAACTGGGCAATTCGCTCGCCGTCGCGATAATAGAAAAACACAATGAACGCGACCAGCAACAGCTGCAGCAGACCGTCGCCGAGCAGTCGCACGAAAGCAAACGACAGCTTGCCCGCTGGCTCGAGCGCTCTTTGCAACATTGCTGCCGATTGCGTGCGGTCCGCGAGAACGGAAGTCAGCCAGTCGAACGCGTTCCCGCCGATTATCGGAATATTTTTGACCTGCTCGGGCACGCGTATACCGTCGTCAACCTTCCACTCTTTGATTGCCGCAAACAACGCCGGCAGATGATCGCCAGCGGCCTCGGCCAGCAGCGCGATCGGCACGATGACCGTTACCATCATCAGCAGCAGCATCACCGCGGCGCTCCACGTCGAACGCCCGCCCAGTCTGCTGCGCAGCCTTTCATAAGCAGGCCAGGTGGCGATCGCGAGGACACCGGCAACCAGCAGCGCACTCAGGAACGGGCGCACCACCAGGTAGATGCCGACAACGACCAGCGCGGCACCGGCAACGCGGAAGATCAGATCGAAGCGCCCTTGCATCGAAGAGCGTTCGATGCGTGGCGGGGAAGCGGTTAGTGGACTTGAGTTCATTGCGCTGAGGCCGGTCTCGATGGTCCCTCCGACAGGAATCGAACCTGTATCTAGCGCTTAGGAGGCACTCGTTCTATCCATTGAACTACGGAGAGCGGCGGCAGTATAGCGAGCGTGCCGTAAACTCCGCCCGCTTTTTACGGCGTGCACGACCTAGACTCGGCGCGCTCACTACGGCGCGCACAACGCACAACTCGTCCATGCAAGGTAACCCACGTTCGTCTCGCCGCAGCGCAGAGTATGGCGAGGGGTCGATTCGAGTATTGAAAGGACTGGAGCCGGTCAGGCAGCGGCCCGGCATGTACACGCGCACCGAGAGCCCGCTGCATATTGTGCAGGAGGTGATCGACAATGCCTCCGATGAGATTTTGTCCGGATTTGGCACGCGCGTCGACGTTACGATGCACAAGGATGGCTCCATCAGCGTCGAGGATGATGGCCGCGGTATTCCGGTTGGGCTGCATCCTGAAGAAAAAGAGCCGGTTGTCGAAATCGTTTTCACGCGCCTGCATACCGGCGGCAAATTTGACAAGCGCGCTGGCGGCGCCTATTCGTTTTCCGGTGGCCTGCACGGAGTAGGCGTCTCGGTTACCAACGCGCTGGCGGCGCGCCTCGAAGTGACAGTCTGGCGCGATGCCAAGATGCACACGATCGTGTTTGCCGATGGCGATGTGATTCAGCCGCTGAAGTCGGTCTCGGCGAAGGCTTCGGGCAAATCGGCCGGCACGCGGGTCAAGGTGTGGCCTAACGCGAAGTATTTCGACACGCCGCAGATTCCAGTCGACGAATTAGAGCGGCTGTTGCGCAGCAAGGCAGTATTGCTGCCTGGCACCGAGATCACGCTCACCAACGAGAAGTCAACTCAGACGCAACGCTGGCGTTATTCGGGCGGCCTGCGCGAATATCTGCTGGGCTCACTCGCAACGGATCCAATGCTGCCGCCATTTGAGGCGAGCGGGTTCGCCGGCGCCGATGACGCAACGTTTGCCGAGGGTGAAGGTGCAAGCTGGGTCATCGTGTGGACCGAAGACGGCGCGGTGACCCGCGAGTCGTACGTCAATTTGATACCGACATCTGCGGGCGGCACACATGAAGCAGGCTTGCGCGAAGGTCTGTTCGGTGCGGTGCGCGCATTCATCGACGCGCACCAGCTGTTGCCGAAGGGGGTCAGGCTACTGCCGGAGGACGTGTTCGCGCGTGTCAGCTTCGTATTGTCAGCCAAGGTGCTCGATCCGCAATTTCAAGGGCAAATCAAGGAGCGGCTGCTGAGCCGCGACGCGGTGCGGCTGGTGTCGTTCTTCGTTCGCCCGCAACTTGAGTTTTGGCTCAATCACAATCCGAACGATGGCCGGCGGCTGGCCGAGCTGGTGGTGTCGCAGGCTCAAGCGCGCGCACGCGCCGGACAAAAGATCGAAAAGAAAAAAAGCTCGGCGGTAGCCGTGCTGCCGGGAAAGTTGACCGACTGCGAATCGACCGATCTTGCACGCAACGAGCTGTTCCTGGTCGAGGGCGATTCGGCGGGCGGCTCAGCAAAAATGGGGCGCGACAAGGAGTTTCAGGCGATCCTGCCGCTGCGGGGAAAAGTGCTCAATACCTGGGAGGTCGAGCGCGACCGGCTGTTCGGTAACGCTGAAGTGCACGACATGGCGGTGGCGATCGGTGTCGATCCGCACGGACCCGACGATGAAGTCAAATTCGACGGTTTACGTTACGGCAAGGTGTGCGTGCTGGCCGACGCAGACGTTGACGGCTCGCACATCCAGGTACTGCTGTTGACTCTTTTCTTTCGTCACTTTCCGCAGCTGGTTCATCGAGGGCATATCTATGTCGCCCGGCCACCTCTGTACCGGGTCGATGTGCCGCCGCTGGGCAAGCGCCCGGCGCGCCGCTTGTATTGCCTTGATGAGGCAGAACTCGATACGACCCTCGAAAAACTGGTCGACGAAAAAGTCAGGGAAGGAAGCTGGGATATCGGCCGCTTTAAAGGGCTCGGCGAAATGAGTCCGGAGCAGCTCTGGGAGACCACGATGAACCCGGACACACGGCGCCTGATGCGCATTGGTTTGGGTGACGTTCCCAACGCCGACACTGTGACGACGATGACGATGCTGATGGGCCGCGCCGAGAGCCAGGCGCGCCGGGCATGGCTCGAGGAGCACGGCAACGAGATCGAAGCAGATGTGTGATTTACGCCTCAGACGCGGGCTTGTGCTAGCAGCACTTATCGGCATACTGCGGCAAAACACTGTAAGTAAAACAGCCTGATGCCAGGGCCGTCGCCAACCATTTCGACCTCCGTCATAAAAAGATTCGCGATCGTCGCCCAATCCGGCTGGTTTGGTGCGCTGACCGCGGCGCTCGCTGTAGTGTTCGCCGCGACGTGCGCGACTGCTGCTTTTTCTCCAGCTACGGCGGCGCAGACAGACGCTGCATGGCAGCTGAGCGCGCTGCTCGGCCTGGTGCTGCTGCTCGCGTTGACCGCCCGATTGATCGGCCAACGTACGGCTCTCGGCGCGATGCAGACGCAGGCGCGTTTATGGGAACGCTCGATTGAATCGATGAACGTCGGGATCGCGCTGTACGACTGCGATGATCGGCTGTTGAATTGCAACGCGGCGTTTCGCGCCCTGTATCCCGAAATCGCCCATCTGCTGGTAGGCGGCACGAACTTTTACGACATCGTGGCCGAGTACTACCATCATGCTCCGGCCGAAACGATCGATGGTCGCACCAAGGAGCAGTTTCTCGAAGAAGCGCGCCGGCGGCGCAGCGGCTTCGAGGTGTCGGAGGTCGTGCGGTACTTGCGCGATCGCTGGCTACTGATGACTGATTGCCGCACCGCGGACGGCGGCATCATCAGCTTTCGCCGCGATGTGACCAAGCAGACGCTGATCGAGCACGAGTTGTCGAAGCGACGCAAGGTGATCGACGATCTGACGGAACTGACCTACGACTGGTTCTGGCGCGAGGACGCAGACGGTCGCTTTATCGAGTTCTCGGCGGCGGTAGAGGAGCATCTGGGGCAGACCGGAAACCAACTGATCGGTAAACGGCGCGTTGAAATGCCGTCGTTCGAAGCCGATGCGCAGCCATATGCCGAATATCTGAGTCATATCGAACGTCGCGAACGTTTTCCGTGGTTTACCTATCGGACCCAGCGCGGCGACGGCACGCCGATGTCGATCGCCGTAACCGGCAAGCCGATTTTCGACGAGCGGGGTGAGTTTCAGGGGTACTACGGTGCGGGTCGCGATGTCACCGAGCGCGAGGAAACGCTGGCTGCTTTGCGCAAAAGCGAAGAGCGTTTTCGTGCGCTGACGATGCTGGCGACCGAGTGGTACTGGGAAACTGACACCGAATTCAGGGTCACCAGTGTGCGCGGCACGCCCGGCCACGAGGAACAGGTGCAGAAACTGGTGCACGGTCGTCGCTTGTGGGAGGTCAGCGGTATCGATCGGTCGATGCCGGTCGATTGGGAGGAGTTAAAGTCGGAGGTCGCCGAGCGGCGCGCCTTCAAGCATCTGAAGGTGAAACTGTTACGCGATCATCTTGGGCAACCCGCTTACTACGAAGTGTCGGGCCAGCCGGTGATCGAGCACGGCTTATTTATCGGCTATCGGGGCCTGGCGTGGGATGTGACGGAGCGCGAATCACTGATCGCGAAGATCTCCGACAACGAGGCGCGCTTTCGCGCGCTGACCGAACTTTCGTCCGACTGGTACTGGGAAATGGACGAGCAGTTGCGATTCACACGGCTGCAGCGCGGCGAGCGCAACACTATCAATCTGGATAGCGAAGACATCATCGGCAAACATCGCTGGGACCTGCCGGGCGAATTGATTCGCCCTTCGTCATGGGATGAGCACCGCGCCATGTTGCTCGCGCGCAAACCGTTTCGCGATGTGATGTTCCGGCGCTGGATGCCCGACGGATCGTATGTTTACAACGTCACCAGCGGTGATCCGGTACACGATGCGGAGGGCAAGTTTTTGGGCTATCGCGGCATCGGCAAGAACATTACTGATCAGGTGAAGTCGCAGGAACGCATTGAACGCCTGGCGACGGTCGACGAGCTGACGCAGCTCGCTAATCGCCAGACGTTCGACGAGCGTGCCGGTCGAATTCTGGCGAACGCATACGCTGGCGAGAAGCGCTGTGCGTTGTTGTTCATCGATCTCGATAATTTTCGGTTGCTTAATAACGGCTACGGGCACCGGGTTGGCGATCAGATGCTGTCGATCGTTGCCAGCCGTATGCGCAACGTGATTGGCGAGCCTCACCTGTTGGGCCGCCGCGGCGGTGACGAGCTTGTTGTCCTGCTGATCGATATTCCGCGCGGTGATTACGCGGTTGAGGTTGCTAAGGAATTGATCCGCTCGATTTCGGAACCGGCCCGCGTGCTCGGCATGGAAGTCGCAGTGACGCCGTCGGTGGGAATCAGCTTTTTTCCGCAAGACGGCATCGAACTCGATTCGTTGCTCAACGCTGCTGACGCCGCGATGTACCAGGCCAAGGAGAGCGGCCGCCAAACGTATGCGTTTTACACGCCAACCGTGGCGCGGCGTGCCGACTTGCGGTTGCGCCTTGAGCAACGCCTGCGCAAGGCAGTCGAGGCGCGCGACTTCAAGCTGGTTTATCAGCCATTGATATCTCTGAACGATGGCAAGCTGGTCGGCGCCGAAGCGTTGATTCGCTGGCGCGACGCCGAGCTTGGTGACATTTCTCCGTCGGAATTCATTCCGATCGCAGAGGAATCCGGATTGATCGTGGCGCTTGGTGAATGGGTGTTGCACGAGGCGTGTCGTGCGCGGCGCGATTGGCGCATGCAGGGCCTCGATATTCCGCCGCTATCGATCAACATGGCCGGCGTTCAGCTACGCCAGCTCGGATGCGTCGAAGGTCTGATCAACGTGTTGAAGGAATACGACGTGCCGCCCGAAGATATCGAGGTGGAGGTCACCGAAACGGGCTTGCTCGATACTTCTGCAGTATCGCGCGAGAACCTGGTGCGAATGCGCAACGCAGGTGTCCGCATCGCGCTCGATGACTTCGGTGTTGGGTTCTCGAGCCTGGCGCATCTGCGTGATCTGCCGATTCATCGGTTGAAGATCGATCGCAGTTTCACCGTTGAGTGCATGCGCGATGCACGCACGCTTACGATCGTCAAGGCGGTGATTGACATGGCGCGCTCGCTCGGCATCTGCATTACCGCGGAAGGTATCGAGACGCAGGCGCAACAGACCTGGATGCAGCATCTGGGGTGTGACTCGGCGCAAGGTTATCTTTTTGCGCGTCCGATGAACGTCGATGATTTCGTGCAAATGTTTATCGATCGCCGTGGGGTAGGGAGAGAGCGGTCGTTGATGCACTGAGCACCGCCTGAGTGGCAGCAGCGGCTGGCGGAGCTTCGCCGCCTACGTCGTCGGTCACTTCGTGCCAACCACCGCGGTACTCGCAGGCGCCGCGTCGAAATCGGGCTAAAGCACGATTTCGCCGACTGCCCGGCGCCTGCTCCGTTCCTCGGGCGACGACTCAACGGCGGCGCATCTGCGCCAGCCGCTGCTGTCGCGACGTCGCCTCGTGCGAGATGTTTTTTCTTTTCCACGCGCAAGCGTTGGGCGGAGCCGGCCTGCCTTCGGGGCGTCGCCCGAGGAACGGAGCAACACCGGGGCTGTTGGGTGAACAGCGCTCTAGCCCTGTTCGCGCCTGCGCTGTGAGTACCGCAGTGGTCGGCACTTTAGTGCCCGACGCCCAGGCAGGGCAGCTCCGCCCAACGCTCGCGAGCTGCGATGACGTATGCGTCACACGGGCGTCAGTAGAATCTGCGGCGCGCTGTAGTTGCGCGTTCTCTCAATGGCCGAACAACAAACTCTCTTTCCCGCATCAAGTGATGGTGGCGACGCCGATGATTCGCTGACACTCGCGCGTTTTGCGCAGCAGGCCTATCTCGACTACGCGATCTCGGTCGTCAAGGGACGCGCGCTGCCCGACGGCTCGGATGGGCAGAAGCCGGTGCAGAGGCGGATTTTGTATGCGATGAACGCAATGGGGCTGGCGTCGGGTGCGCGGCCCGTGAAGTCTGCGCGTGTCGTCGGCGATGTGCTCGGCCGCTATCACCCGCACGGCGACCAGGCAGCGTACGACGCGATGGTAAGAATGGCGCAGGATTTTTCGCTGCGCTATCCGTTGATCGATGGTCAGGGTAATTTTGGCAGTCGCGACGGCGACGGTGCCGCTGCGATGCGTTACACCGAAGCACGCCTGACGCCGATTGCGCGATTGCTGCTCGATGAGATCGACGAAGGCACTGTCGATTTCATGCCGAACTACGATGGTTCGACTCAGGAGCCACGCCTTTTGCCGGCGCGCCTGCCGTTCGTGTTGCTAAACGGAGCATCGGGCATCGCGGTCGGCATGGCGACCGAAATTCCATCGCATAACCTGCGCGAGGTGGCAGCGGCGACTTTGCTCCTGCTGAAGAATCCCCAAGCGAAGCTCGAACAGGTATTGCGCGAAATGCCGGCACCGGATTTTCCAGGTGGCGGCCAGATCATCTCTTCGCGCGACGACATTCGTGACGTGTACGCGAGCGGCCGCGGCAGCGTCAAGGTGCGTGCCCGTTTCGAGTTTGAAGAGCTCGCGCGCGGCCAGTGGCAAATGGTGGCGACCGAGCTGCCGCCGGGCGCTTCGTCTCAGCGCGTACTCGAAGAGCTCGAGGAGCTGACTAATCCGAAAATACGCGCTGGAAAAAAGGCGCTCAGTTCAGAGCAGCAGCAGAACAGGCAGTTGATCCTGTCATTGCTCGACACAGTGCGCGACGAGTCCGGCAAGGACGCGGCGGTACGCCTGGTGTTCGAGCCACGCACGTCGAAGATCGATCGCGATGAATTTATGCGCGCGTTGCTCGCGCAAACCAGCATGGAGGGCAACGCGCCGATCAATCTGGTGATGATCGGCGGCGACGGTCGCCCGCGCTGCAAGCCGCTGGTTGCCATCGTGCTCGAATGGATCGAGTTTCGCATTGCCACCGTGCGGCGCCGCTCGCAGCATCGACTGCAAAAAGTAGACGACCGGATTCATATTCTCGAAGGGCGGCAGCTGGTGTTGCTGTCGATCGACAAGGTGATCAAGCTGATTCGCAACTCGGATGAGCCGAAGCCCGAGTTGATGCGCACTTTCAGGCTGTCCGAACGCCAGGCCGACGACATCCTGGATTTGCGGCTGCGCCAGCTGGCGCGGCTCGAAGGGTTTCGCATTGATGAAGAGCTCGCTGCTCTGCGCAAGGATCAGTCGGCACTCGGCAAGCTGCTGGGATCGGATGCCGCATTGCGCAAGCTTGTCGCGAAAGAGCTAGAGGACGATGCCAGGAAGTACGGCGACAAGGATTCCCGCCGCACACTGATCGAAGCGGCGGAGCGCGCAAGCATCGATTTAAAAGTGACCGACGAGCCGATCACGGTCATCGTGTCCGAAAATGGATTCGTGCGCGCGCGCACAGGGCACGGCCATGACCCGGCGCAGTTCGCTTTCAAGACCGGCGACGCGCTGTATGCCGCGTTCGAGTGCCGCACGGGCGACTCGCTGATCGCTATCGGCAGCAACGGCCGTGTCTATTCGGTGCCGGCGGCACAGTTGCCATCAGCGCGCGGTGACGGCGCGCCGGCCACGTCGTTGATTGACCTTGCGCCCGACACGCGCCTGGTCGGGTACGCCGCCGGAGAAGCAACGCAGCCAATGCTGCTGTCGACCAGCAGCGGATTCGGATTTGCAGCGACACTTGGCGACATGTTGTCGCGGCAGCGCGCGGGCAAGCAGTTCATCAACCTTGATCCGGGCGCCGAGCCGTTGCGTCCGCAGTCGGCTGATCCATCGGCTGACCGCATGATTGCGTGCTTGTCCGAGAGTGGCCGCGTTCTGATCTTCGATGCTACTGAACTGAAATCGCTTGCGGGTGGAGGGCGCGGGGTAACTTTGATGGATCTCGACGAAGGCGAAAAGTTGATCGCCGCGATGCCGATCTCGGCCACCGGAGCGGTCATCACTGCAACGCGAGGAACTGCGCGCAAGCCGGTGGAAGTGCGGTTGGCGGGGGCAGCGCTGGCGTCTCATCGGGGGCATCGCGCGCGCAAGGGCAAGCTGGTTGAATCGAAGCTGAAGCCACCATTCGCGTTGCTGAAGATCTCACAGCGCAAGGAATGAGCGCGCCGATTGGTCGGCATACACTGGTGTCTCCACTCATATTCCCTTTCCAAACAAGTGATGAGAATCGTCTACACCGCTTTGCTATTCGTTCACGTGCTCGGTGTCGTCGTCTGGGTCGGCGGCATGTTCGTGCTGCACTTTGCGGTGCGGCCGGCGGCAGCACGGTTGCAGGAGCCGGCAATGCGATTGACACTGCTTTCCTCGGTGATTGGCCGTTTCATGTCATGGGCCGCGCTGGCAGTGGTCGCAATTCTGGCAACCGGGCTGGCGATGATTTTTGCGAGCGGTGGTTTTAGAAATGCACATTTGTCGGTGCATTTGATGCTGGCGGTTGGGCTCCTGATGATGGGGCTGTTTTTGCATATCCGCTTCGCGCCTTTCAAACGAATGCGTGCGGCGGTGGTTGGCGCAGATTGGGCTGTCGCGGCCGCGAATCTCGACAGCGTGCGCAAGCTGGTGCTTATCAACCTCGTACTGGGCACTGTCACGATAGCGATTGCGACGATCGGCCGCGCGGCGCTGTAGTTACGTCCGTCGGCGCAGGTGCTCGGCAGAGTGCTGCCGCCCCTACAATCGAATTCGCCGGCTCCTCGCCGGCACTCTTTTTTATGTCGCTCTATCAACTGATCGGCTCGTTCGTGCTGCGCCATCGGCGTGCCTACGTCGCATCCGGACTGATGCTGATCGGCATCGCGGTGCTGACGGTATGGGTGCCGCGTGTCGTAGGCCAGGCCGTCGACGGACTTGTGGCAGGAACGCTCAGCGGCGGCGCGTTAATGCGGCAACTGCTGCTGTTGGTCGCCATGGGTGCAGTGATTTACCTGCTGCGTGTTGGCTGGCGCCTTCAGCTATTCGCCGCTGCCTATCAACTTGGGGTTGAGCTGCGCACGCGCCTTTACGACCGGCTTGCACTGCAGGGTCCGCCATTTTTCAACCGCAGCCGCACCGGGGATCTGATGGCGCGCGCGACTAATGATGTCGATTCAATCGAGATGGCTGCGGGCGAGGCGTTTCTGGCCGGATTCGACGGCACATTGACGTTGATCCTGGTCATCGCAATGATGGCATTCGGCATCGATTGGCGCCTTGCGCTCATTGCATTGCTGCCGTTTCCGTTGATGGCGATCGCATTCTGGTTTATCTCGCGTCAGGTGCACACCGCGTGGCGTGATTCGCTCGACCGTTTTTCGAACCTGAATGATCACGTGCAGGAAACGATCGCCGGCGTGCGCACATTGCGCGCGC
>Ga0136638_10000083_pt1 | contig 15449 bp, 9 predicted proteins | sample AntDrymUQ8582206_2_FD_104671 | JGI IMG/M metagenome (GOLD analysis project Ga0136638, IMG submission 104671) | Polar desert sand microbial communities from Dry Valleys, Antarctica - metaG UQ858 (22.06) | ecosystem: Environmental > Terrestrial > Soil > Desert | place: Antarctica: Dry Valley...
GCTGACCAGCTTGCTCGGCGACGCGACCGAGGCCGGCGAAGTAGACGACGCCCTGCTCGCCGGCACGCCCGCGCAGGCGCGGGGACTTTGGGCGCTGCGCGAGGACATCAGCGAGTCCTTGCATCGTCACACGCCGCACAAGGGTGACATCGCCTTGCCGGTCGCGCGCGTCGGCGAGTTCCTCGCTGCGTGGCGCCCGGCCGTCGCGGCCGCGTTACCGGAGGTCGAGGCCGTGTGCTTCGGCCACGTCGGCGACGGCAACCTGCACCTCAACTTGTTACGCCCCGAGTCGCTCGCCTTGCCCGACTTCCTCGCGCGCGTGCACGGCTTCGACGACACGACCTACGCGCTGGTTCAGACTTACGACGGCAGCATCTCGGCGGAGCACGGCGTCGGCCTGCTAAAGCGCGAGCACCTGCACTACAGCCGCAGCCCCGACGAGCTGGCGATCTTCCGCGGCATCAAGGCCGCCCTCGATCCGCACGGCCTGTTCAACCCCGGCAAGATCTTCTGAAGAAGCCCCTGTTTCAGGGCGACGCCTTCGAGTCCGAAGCGGGCACGCTGGCCTTCGGGGCGACCGCGGGCTGCAGGATCTTGGCGGACTGCTCGGGCGTCAGGCGGTCGTTCTGCAGCACCGAGATCCGTCCGCGCGACCAGTCCTCCTCGACCACCGAGACCTCGACGCGATACTCCTTGTCGGCGATGCGCAGGCGCGCGATCGAGTTGAACCAGCTCCACAGACGCACGCTGCCGGTCGGCTTCGTCAGCTTGCCGGGTTCGGGCAAGCTGAGCCCGATCGCCTCGAGCAGCGCCTGCGGGGCGAACGGCCCGCTACCCGCCTTGAGCCCGTCGAAGGTCAGCTCGGTCGCCACACCGTCCTCGTAACCGACGATCACCTCCTCGAAGGTCCCCGTCTTGTCGGCGTGAGGCCGCAACTTGTACTCGCAGGCGAAGAACACTCGCTCGGGCACGAAGCGCACGCACGAGCCGCGGTCCATGCCCTTGCCCTGCGCCGCGCCGAGCAGCGCCTCGACCTCGGCCGGCGCATGCCCGAGCAACTTCGGCAGCGGCAGCGGCACGTCCTCCGTGACCTGCGCCAGCGTCTCGACCTTCTTCGCGGCCGGCGCGGCCTTCGCGGGCACCGGGGCCGCGGCCGGCTCCGCCTGCTTCGTGACGGGCGGGGCCTGCTCGGTGGCAGGGCCGTCGCAGCCGGTGGCCATCGCAAGGCCGAGCAAAAAGCGCATGGAGATCAGGGTGTCGACGCGCACCGCGGCATGATACCGTTCGCGCTCTAGCGAGCCTGGCGAAATTGGTAGACGCGCTGGATTTAGGTTCCAGTACCGCAAGGTGTGTCGGTTCGAGTCCGACGGTTCGCACTCGCGCGTGGTCCCCGCCCGCAGCCCGCTTGCATCCTCGAGCCGGCTTGACTGCGTGAAGCGAATGCGGGTACCCGTGACCCGTGATCGGGACTTTGATTAAACGCTTGACGGTGCGGACGCTGGACGTCGTGGTGGAGCGGGGCAGGGAGTCGGAGCGGCCGACGCTGCGCATGGCGGCGACCGGCCTCGACCGCGTGCGCGGCTGGGTCGGCCTCGACCGCATCGAGCGGCGGACGGTCTCGCCGCCGTGGGACGGCTCGCAGCCCGAGCAGCCGATGTGGCAGACCGACAAGGACAAGCTGCACAAGCACCGCGTCGACCGCGGCATCATCAAGCCCGAGGGCGCGACTGGGCCGGCGCCGGTCGAGCCTCCGGTCAAGATCTACATCAAGCGGGGCTGCCCGTACTGCCGCGCCGCGATCGACCTGGTCAACGAGCGGAACATCCACTTCGCGCAGATCGACTACAGCGACGACCACGACCTGCGCCGTGCGATCCGCGGCCAGACCGGGCGCAAGACCTCGCCGCACATCTTCATCCACGGCAAGTCGATCGGCGGCTACGACGAGCTGCGCGCGCTCGACGAGTCGGGTGCCCTCAAGGACATGCTCGAAAAGCCAGGTGCGGTGAAGGCCGCCGTGCCGGTGCTGCCGCCCTTCGACGAGGACGACGACGACAGCGAGGACGAGATCTCGGCCCAGGGCCTGCGCACCCGCGTCACCGAGGGCGCCAAGCTGCTGGTGCTCGACGTGCGCGAGCCCGACGAACGCAACCGCACCGGGGTCCTCCCCCACGCCGTGCAGATCCCGCTCGGTGACCTCGAGCGGCGCCACGCCGAGCTCGACCCCGCGGGCGTGTGGATCACCTACTGCCAGGCCGGCAAGCGCTCGTTGCAGGCCCAGGCGATCCTGCGCCAGCACGGCTTCGGCCGGGTGCTCAGCCTGCGTGGAGGCATCGTCGCCTGGACCGAGGCCGGCGGCGCCACGATGCCGGCGAGCCAGGTCGAGCCCCGCGGCCTCGCTTCGGCCGCGCCCCGTCGTGTCTCGCTGCCCGTGCTTCACCCGGAGCGCTCGCCCTTCGAGGATCTGCTGTTCACGGACCCCGATGAGGCCGCGGTCGAGCACCTCGTCGGTGACGCTCTGATCGCCCGCGTGCGCGAGGTGCTCGAGGAGGTCCGTCCGATGGTCCAGAGCGACGGCGGCGACATCGAGCTGATGGATGTCATCGACGACGTCGTCGGCGTGCGCCTGACCGGCAACTGCATCGGCTGCCCGAGCTCGCAGGCGACCCTGCGCCAGGGCATCGAGCGCAAGCTCAAGCAGCGCATCCCGCAGATCAAGGGTATCTCCTCGCCCCAGCTCGTCCCGCTGGCCTGACCCGCGGGTCGCCGGGGAATTCCCACCGGGCTCGAAGCGCCTCGCTTCGGGCCCGCTCTGTTTCGCGCTCCCGAAGCGACCCGGCGGCGCCCCCGTGATCCGCTCTGCGCGGCCGTGGCTGTGGCCCTGTGGCCCCTGCGGCTTTTTCTTGCTGACCGCGCCGTTATGTGAGTCACTGGCCCAAAGTTGACTGACACTCTTGTCAGTGACGACAGTGTCAGCGAAGTTTGCCCCGGCCTGCCGACCATTCATGGCCTGACCTTCCACCCGAGTACACCGATGACGACCACGACCCCGACCCCGCAACAGCGCAGCTCCTTGCTCAACATCGTGTCTCAGCCCCAGGTGAAGTCACTGCTCGACGAGGCCAAGCAGCGCATCTCCGAGGAGGAGGGCGTCAGCTTTCGCAGCGTCAACGGGCACTTCAAGAAGCCGGTCGAGCGGGACTTCGTGGCGCCGCAGCGGGCCCACACGACGCTGCTGTTCGGCGGTCTGACCTTCCGTCACGAGCACCTGCTCAAGGGCGTGTTCGAGTCGCTCGGCTACAAGACCGCCGTCGTGCCGACCGCCAACGTCAACGCGTTCCAGCTCGGCAAGGAGTACGGCAACAACGGGCAGTGCAACCCGACCTACTTCACCGTCGGCAACCTCGTGCAGTTCGTTCAGCACCTGCGCGACGTCGAGGGCATGAGCACGCAGGAGATCATCGACGGCTACATCTTCCTGACCGCGGGCGCCTGCGGGCCGTGCCGCTTCGGCATGTACGAGGCCGAGTACCGCCTGGCCCTGCGCAACGCCGGCTTCGACGGCTTCCGCGTGCTGCTGTTCCAGCAGAAGGGCGGGCTCAAGCAGGGGGACCTCGAGGCCGGCCTCAAGATGGACCTCGACTTCTTCATGGGCATGCTCAACGCGTTCAACGCCGGCGACCTGCTCAACGAGGTCGCTAATCAGGTGCGCGCGTTCGAGACGACCACCGGCGCGACCGACAAGGCGCTCGCCGAGAGCACCCAGTTCATGTACGAGGTCATGAAGAGCAAGCGCCCGGCGCAGCTCGAGGGCAAGGTCGCCGACGTGCTCGAGGGTCGCGGCAAGAAGACCTTCGACATCGCCGAGCAGGCGATCAAGTTCCTCGACCAGCTGACCACCGACGACTACCTCGGGCCGCTGCGCGATGTCTCGGCGCGCCTCGACGAGATCGAGGTCGACCGCCTCCAGCCCAAGCCGATCGTCAAGGTGACCGGCGAGTTCTGGGCCCAGACCACCGAGGGCGACGGCAACTTCAATATGTTCCGCTTCCTTACCAGCGAGGGCGCCGAGATCATCGTCGAGCCGATCGCCACCTGGATCGCGTACATGCTGTGGCAGACCAAGATCAAGGCCCGTGACCGCAAGGACCTGATCGAGAAGGGCGAGGAGCCCAAGTGGTACGAGCTCGGCAAGCGCGCCGCGCTCGAGGCCGGGTACCTCAAGAAGCGTGCGATCGCCGGCTTCGCCGACACCGTGTTCCGCCGCGAGTACGCCCGCATGGTCGAGGCGCTCGGCGGCACCGCGCACGAGATCGTCGACATGGACGAGATGGAGCGCCTGGCCCACGACTTCTACCACTCGCGCTCCGAGGGCGGCGAGGGTCACCTCGAGGTCGCCAAGAACATCTACTACTCGCACAAGTACTACGCGCACATGGTGCTGTCGCTCAAGCCGTTCGGCTGCATGCCCAGCACCCAGTCCGACGGCGCCCAGTCTGCGGTGGTCAACCGCTTCAAGGACATGATCTTCCTGCCGATCGAGACCTCCGGCGAGGGCGAGATCAACGCCCACAGCCGCGTCCAGATGGCGCTCGGCGAGGCCAAGGCCAAGGCCAAGCGCGAGTTCGCCGAGGTGCTCGAGAGCCTGCCCTACAGCCTCGACGAGCTGCGCGCCTACGTCGCCAAGCACCCCGAGCTCAAGCGCCCGATGTACAAGTTCCCGCGCAGCACCCCGAAGGTCGTCGGCACCGCCGCGCACTTCGCGATCCACCTGACCGAGCGCATGCGTGCGGAGGGGATCGTCCCCCGTCCGCAGGCCGCCGCCGAAGCCGCCGCGCAGTGAGCCCCGAGGCGCTCGCGGGACCCTGACCCTGGTCCCGCGTCGCGCCTCGCTCCTTTTTCAGCGTCAGGGCCGAGTCCTTCCGGAGTTTTTCAAATGTCTCAGTTCAAGTACATGATCGGGTTCGATCTCGGTTCCACCACCGTCAAGGCCGTCGTCGTCGACATCGCCAGCGACGAGATCATCTGGAAGGACTACCAGCGCCACGAGAGCAAGCAGGCCGACCGCGCCCTGAAGATGCTCAAGCAGATCGAGGCCGAGGTCCCGGGCCTCGCCGCCGGCAACACCCGCATGTTCATGACAGGGTCCGGCGGATCGAACGTCGGCCGCTGGATCGGCGCCAAGTTCGTGCAGGAGGTCAACGCCGTCTCGCTCGCGGTCGAGAAGCTGCACCCCGAGGTCAACTCGGTGATCGAGCTCGGTGGTCAGGACGCCAAGATCATCATCTTCAAGCCCGACCCGGAGACCGGCCGCAAGAAGAAGATCCCGTCGATGAACGACAAGTGCGCCGGTGGTACCGGCGCCGTCATCGACAAGGTCAACGCCAAGCTCAAGATCCCCGCCGACCAGCTGTGCCAGCAGGGCTACTACGGCGAGAAGCTGCACCCCGTCGCCGGCAAGTGCGGCGTGTTCGCCGAGACCGACGTCAACGGCCTGCAAAAGCTCGGCGTGCCATCCAACGAGCTGATGGCCTCGCTGTTCGAGAGCATCATCCAGCAAAACCTGTCCGTGCTGACGCGCGGCCACACCCTCATGCCCTACGTACTGCTGCTCGGCGGCCCGAACACGTACATCAAGGGCATGGTCGAGTGCTGGAAGGCCAACATCCCGCCGATCTGGGCCGAGCGTGGCGTGGAACTCCCGCCCTGCGACGACCCGGCCGACCTCATCATCGTGCCGCAGAACGCCCAGTACTTCGCGGCGCTCGGCGCCGTCGAGTACGGCAAGACCGAGGACGACAACGTCGGCGTGTACACCGGCATCGCCAAGCTCGAGTGGTACCTGACCGAGGGCCGCCTCGCCGAGAAGAAGAAGGCCGGCGGCAGCGGCCTCAGCAAGACGCCCGAGGAGCTCGCGGGCTTCATGTCGGACTACACGCCGATCAAGTTCACCCCGAAGACCTTCCAGCCGGGCGAGGACGTGCGCGTGTACCTCGGCATCGACGGCGGCTCGACCTCCTCGAAGGCCGTGCTCATCGACGAGGCCGGCGATGTCGTCAAGAAGGTCTACCAGCTCTCGAAGGGCAACCCGATCATCGACACCAAGGAGCTGCTCGCCGACCTGCGCGAGCAGGTCGAGGGCGCCGGCGCCAAGCTGACGATCCTCGGGGTCGGCACGACCGGCTATGCCAAGGACATCCTGCGGGATGTGCTGCGTGCCGATGCGGCGATCGTCGAGACCGTCGCGCACTGCGAGAGCGCGCTGCACTTCTACGACAACGTCGATGTCGTGTGCGACGTCGGCGGCCAGGACATCAAGATCATCATCCTCAAGAACGGGAAGGTGAAGGACTTCAAGCTCAATACCCAGTGCTCGGCGGGCAACGGCTACTTCCTGCAGAGCACCGCGGACGGCTTCGGCCACGACGTGCGTGACTACGCGAAGCTGGCCTTCGACGCCAAGGCGATGCCGAGCTTCGGCTACGGCTGCGCGGTGTTCATGCAGTCGGACATCGTCGACTTCCAGCGCCAGGGCTGGGCGCCGGAGGAGATCATGGCGGGCCTCGCCAACGTGCTGCCCAAGAACATCTGGCTGTACGTCAGCCAGATCCCGAACCTCGCCAAGCTCGGCCGGCGCTTCGTGCTGCAGGGCGGCACCCAGCACAACCTCGCGGCCGTCAAGGCCCAGGTCGACTTCATCCAGGAGCGCTTCAAGGCCAAGGGCCTCGAGGCCGATGTCATCGTGCACAAGCACTGCGGCGAGTCCGGCGCGATCGGTGCGGGCCTCGAGGTCCGGCGCATGCATCAGCAACTCGGGCACCAGACCGAGTGGATCGGCATCGACAAGATCGACAGCATCGGCTTCACCCAGCGCCGCGACGAGAGCACCCGCTGCTACTTCTGCAAGAACAAGTGCCTGCGCACCTTCATCGACGTCGACCTCGAGATGCAGGACAAGGACGCCGAGAAGCGCATGGCCCTCGGCCAGCTGCTGAAGATCCGCAAGAAGGACAACAGCGTCGACGAGTCGATCGGCACCAAGCGCCTCATCATCGCCACCTGCGAGAAGGGCGAGGTCGAGGACATCGAGTCGATGAAGAAGATCAAGGGCGGCCTCGACGCCCTCAAGAAGAACTACCCGAACCTGTGCTCCAAGGCCGCCAAGGACATCTGGGACGCCCAGAGCCCGCCCAGCGTCGCCGATAGCATCGACGACGTCGGCCTCGGCATGCGCGAGCACCTCGACCTGCCCCCGGCCCTCGCCGAGCATCAGGGCAAGGTCGATGAGCTGCTCAAGAAGGTCAACCGCAGCCCCAAGGTCGCCAGCTTCCTCGGCAAGGCCGCCGAGAAGCTCGGCCAGGTCGCCAGCAAGATCGAGGTCGCCGGTAACATCGCCGCCATCGCAACGGCCGCTCGCGAGCCTCTGGAGGCCCAGCAGCGCCGCATCGAGCTGATGAAGAAGCGCGAGACCCTGCGCATCGGTATTCCACGCGTACTAAACCAGTACTCGCAGAACCCGTTCTTCAGCGCCTACTTCGAGTCGCTCGGGGTCTCGCCGAAGAACATCGTGTACTCCGACTTCACCTCCGAGGAGCTGTACAAGGAGGGCTCGAAGCGCGGCGCGATCGACCCGTGCTTCCCGTCCAAGGTGTGCATCGCCCACATGCACAACCTGCTCGAGGTCAAGCACAAGCGGCGCCCGCTGCACGTCATCGTGTTCCCGCAGGTCGACTCGATGGAGACCTGGCTGTCGGGCACCGTCGGCTCGCGCGCCTGCCCGACGGTGGTCGGCTCCGCGGACACGACCCGTGCGGCGTTCGTCAAGGAGTCGGACATCTTCGCCCAGAAGGGCATCAAGCTGGTCATCCCGTTCGTGCAGATGGCCGAGCGCAAGCTGTGCAAGCGGCAGATGCTCGAGTACTTCAAGGACATCCTCGGCCTCAGCGAGGAGGAGAACAGCCGCGCGGTCGACGAGGGCTTCATCGCCCAGGACCGCTTCTTCGTCGACCACCGCAAGGACGGCCGCGCGATCATCGAGCAGCTCGAGCGCGACCAGAAGATCGGCGTCGTGCTGCTGGCCCGCCCGTATCACAACGACCCGGGTATGAACCACGAGATCCCGGACGAGCTGCAAAAGCTCGGCTACCCGATCCTCACCGTGCAGTCGCTGCCGCTCGACGAGCACATCGTCGGCCCGCTGTTCCAGGCCGACATCGACGCGGGTTTTATTAAAGACCCGTTCGACGTCAGCGACGTGTGGAAGAACAGCTACAGCGAGAACACCAACCAAAAGGTCTGGGCGGCCAAGTTCACCGCGCGCCACCCGAACCTCGTCGCGCTCGAGCTGTCGAGCTTCAAGTGCGGCCACGACGCGCCGATCTACACGGTCATCGAGGAGATCGTCGAGAACTCCGGGACGCCGTACTTCTCCTTCAAGGACATCGACGAGAACAAGCCGACCGGGTCGATCAAGATCCGCATCGAGACGATCGGCTACTTCCTCAAGCGCTACCAGGAGGACATGCGCCGCAACATGAAGAAGCAGCAGCGCGTGACGGAGCGCCTCGCCGACTACCAGACGGAGCTGTTGCGGCGCATCGAGGCCGCGCAGGCCCGCCTGGCGCTCGAGCAGGCGCAGAAGCCCGACGTCGTGCTCGAGGCCGCCGGCCTGCTCCCGCGGCCCGCAGCAGTGTCGACCCCGATGGGCGCCCGCCTCGACCCCAAGGGCTGAGGCTCAGGCCCGCCGCGCCCGCGCGGGCGCGGCGGTCTTGCTGCGACGCGCCGGGGTCGGCTCGCTGTGCTTCGGTCGTCGTTGCACGGCGAGTACCTCGCGCGAGGAGCTCGCCGTCAGCACGCGATCGATCCACCGGTCGAGTTGACGCGCTTCGATGCAGCGCTCCACTCTGCGGCGCTGGGCGTCCGACAGCGTGAAGCCCGACTTGTCCATCAGTCGCAAGAGGATCGCCCGACGAGCCGCGAGAGCCTCGAGGCGGGCCTTCTCGCGGGCAGCTTCACGAGCGGCGTCGCGAGCCTCACGAGCCGCCGCGAGGGCTTCCCTGGCCTTCTCACGGGCTTCACGAGTCTCTTCACGAGCCTCCCGCATCCCCGCGCGCCCCTTCCTGAGGCCCTCCTTGAGTCCACGGTCGTGGCCGATCTTCCGCTCCATTTCGGCGGCGAGCTTGCGCAGGAAGCGAAAGAAGCGGGTCTCGGGATACTTGGTTCGGTCGAGCTGCATGGCGTGCGCCTCCAGGGTCGGTCGCAGACGGGCCGGCAAGTGCTGGCAAAGGACAGTGTAGTACAGCTCGGCGAGGTCGCCGCTGAGGGCAGGCAGACTGGCGACCGCCGCGGCGAGCGTCGCGGGTTGCGTCCGGGCGTGCGCGAGGGCCGAGAGGAACGCCAGTTCGGGCGCCGCGACGGCTGCCTGTGGGTCGGTGATCGGCTGGATCTGGTCCGGGCCGAGCACCCAGAAGCGCAGCGCATTGCCGGGGCCGAGGTCGAAGGGGCGGGCGGCCCACCGGGCGACGCGCGCGCTGGGGGTAATGACGAGCACGCAGGCGCGACCGGTGCGACGGGCCGTGATCAGGTAGTCGGCCCAGGCGAGCCACTTGCGCTCGTCGGGACGGCCCTGGACCTCGATGATGATCGTCAGCACCGGGCGACCGCGACGGACCAGCTGCAGCACGAGGTCGGCGCGGCGCTCGAGCGGACGCAGGCGGTCGAGGCTCGAGTCGGTCACACGGCACACCGTGCCGCGCGGCAGACGGATCCCGAGGAGCAACTCCAGCATGCGAGGCACCAGCGCCGGCTGTTCGCGGAACAGGTCGACGAGGGCATGCCTCGCCAGGTCGGCGCGTCGGCGCGCGCTGTTGCGCGCTTATCTACTTGTTACTTGTCGTCGCCGACCGGGAACAGCGGCGGCGAGGCGAGGGCGCGGTACTTCGGCGCGACCTGCCCGTAGATCAGCCAGAACGAGATCCACATGGTCGGCAAGGTGACCATGTACTCGGGGAACACGCGCAGCAGCAGGCACACGAAGGCGCCGACGACCAGCAGCAGCACGGTGACCGAGCCGACCTTGTTCTTGAACAGCATGAACTTGCGACAGCGCAGGTTCGAAACCATCAGCAGGCCGCCGACGAGCATGGCGATCGGGAACACCGACCATGCGCCGGGGCCGAGCTGCAGGGCGCCGAACAGGCGCGGCTCGCCGAACTCGCCGGCGGCCCCGAGCGGGTTGCCCGGCGCCGCGTACTTGAGGCACACGAGGAACCAGTTGATGAGCAGACCGGCCGCGAGCGTCGTGGGGATGCCGTTGAACAGGCTCTTGTCCGGCGCGGTGTCGGTGAGCACGTTGAAGCGCGCGAGACGAAACGTCGCCGCTGCGATCCAGAAGCCGCAGGCGGAGACGACCAGCGCGTAGCCGGTGCCGGTGGTGTAGCCGAGCGCCGGGTCGGCGGTCAGGGCGATGAACAGCAGCACCGCCGGGGCGACGCCGAAGTCGAAGAAGTCGGCGAACGAGTCCATCTGCACGCCGAACTCGCTGGTGGCGTGCAGCGAGCGCGCGAGCAGGCCGTCGGCGCGGTCGAGGAAGGTCGACAGGAGGATCAGCCAGCCGGCGTCGACGTAGCGCCCCTGCGTGGCGGCGACGATCGACAGAAAGCCGCACAACATCGCGCCGAGGGTGGCGAGCTGTGGAGCCCAGTAGCGGATCTTGCTGTTGGTCATGCGTGCTCGCCGACGGACGTTAACTCGCCGCGGCGACGGTCTGAAGCGCCGCGACGATGCGCATCAGGACCTCGTCGGGCGTGCCGACGCCGTCGACCCGCCGCAGCAGGCCCTTGCGCTCATAAAACGGCGCGATCGGGGTCGTCTCGCGGTGATACTTCTCGAGCCGCGCGGTGCAGGCCGACTCGGTGTCGTCGCTGCGGTGCACCAGGCGGTCCTGCGCCTCGGGCGGCGGCGGCTTGAACTTGAGGTGATAGATGTTGCCGGTCACCGGGTCCGTGCGACGCCCCGTGACGCGCTCGAGGATCAGTTCGTCGCGCACCTCGATCAGCACCACGGCGTCGAGCGCCACCTGCGAGCGCGTCAGCGCCACGTCGAGCGCCTCCGCCTGCGGGGCAGTACGCGGGAAGCCGTCGAGCATGAAGCCTTTCGCGCAGTCCTCACGGCCGATGCGCTCGATGACCATGTCGATGACGACATCGTCGGGCACCAGCAGGCCCTCCTTCATGAAGCCCGCCGCCGTCTTGCCGAGCGGCGTCCCGGCGCTCACCGCCTCGCGGAGCATGTCGCCCGACGAGATGTGTGGGATGCCGAAGGTGGTGACCAGGCTCTGAGCCTGCGTGCCTTTGCCGGCGCCCGGCGGGCCGATGAGGATCATTCGCATGAAGGTTCTCGCGGCGAGGAGTCAGGCCAGGAGGCCGTGAAGGAGCTCAGCAAACAGGAAACCGTGGAGCGCGGTCGAAAAAGCGCGGGAACGACCGGCGGGCGCAGTGTGGCATGGCGCCGCGCAGGCTCGCAAGACCGAAGGCCCACGTTCATGCCAGCGGCCGTCACCGGCCGGCGATCCGGTCGAGGCCCGGGCGCAGTCGTCAGGGCCGGCTCAGACGCCGAGCTGTACTTCGGCCACGACGCGGCTCGGAGCCGGTATCACCGCGGCGACCGACTCGACGAAGGTCTCGGCCAGGAAAGTGCGGCCGCGTAGACGCGGGCCGTCGTGCTCCGGCGAGAGGCCTGCGGTGCGCATCAGGGTGACCACGAAGTCGCGGGCGCGCGGCGACTGCCGCCACGCGGAGGGCAGGGACACTGCCTGCTGCCGGTTGCTGTTGGCCGGCGGGGCCATCGTGCTGCCGGGAGCCGGGTGAGCATCGGAGCCTGGACGCGCGCTGCGCGGTCCGGCCGAGAGGATGATGCCGTCACGACCGGGCACCAGAGCCTCGGCGATCGCGGCGAGGCCGCTGACCGGCAGGTCCTGCGGGAGGCCGAGGACGGAGATCTCGCCGACGAGGCGATGCCAGCGGGAGGCCCGGGCAGCCGGCAGCTTCGGATCGAGGCCGGCATGCACCGCGTAACGAGCGACGGCTTGCTCGAGCGGCAACCACGCCTCGAGCGAACCGAGGCTGCCGACCTGCTCGCCACCGTCGTACCAGGACACGAACACCCGGGCGGGCTGCGCCAGGTTCGGGTCGTCCGGGCGTTCGGCGTGGCCGATCGGGAGGTCGATCGCTCCGGGGTTGCGTAGGGCCATCGCGTTTCGCAACGCACGTCTCGCCACGAACAACAGCCAACGCCGAGACGAGTCGGCGAGCGGCACAGGAGCAACAGCGGACGAGACGGCGGGGGCGGCTTCCATGAATCTACGCGGCGCGTAACATGACTGACCCGCGCCGCTTTGCAAAGCACAAACTTCCGTCCACCCGCCGCCGGTTCATGCGTCAAGTCAGTGCCTTTGCGGCGGACATATGGCCGTGGCGACCACCGAAAGCCGACGGCCACTCGACGCCGCGAGAGCCCGCTCGGTGGCGCCGGGTCAGCAGCGACGAAACCTCGCGTCGGTGACCGCCGCGGCGATGCGCTGCAGCGCCACCGCACTGCCACAGCGTCGCCGTCGGATCGCCGGCTCGCGTCGCCGCCGGATCACCGGATCACCTTTCGTGTCGTTCTCCGCGGACGCGAGCGTGTGGGTCGTACGACGGTCGACCGTCATGGTGGCTCACGGATATTTAGCGGCCGGCTCGGGGTGGCATGGGTTTCGAGGCATCCCTCGACGAGGCATGCAAACGACATGTCGGCTCCCTGCGAGCGATCGCCAGGACTGGCTCCGGCATAATCTTCGCGTCGCTCGATCCGCGGCGCGGCCTCCCGTCACCGGGCCGACATCGCGTGGGAGGCACGGGATGCATGCGCGACTACGCGAGCGAAGCACGGGCTTGGGCCGGTGTGGCCCATGCCGGCGTGCATAACCCAGCGTGCTGTCCGACGGGTGAGGACATGGTCGTACACGGCGTTCGTTCATCCACGGATGCGGCGGTGACCGGGCAGGCTTGATATAGTGGTGGACGGAAGCGCGGAGGGGACCATGAAAACGCAAAGATCTGGGCTGGTGGGGTTAGTGACGCTGCTGCTGGCAGGGGCCTGCGAGACCGAGGACGTGACGCTCGAAGAGGTCAGTGTTCGCGGCCTCGAGCAAAACGGATTCCAGTTGAACGGGTTTCAGCTCAACGGGTTTCAGTTGAACGGGTTTCAGCTCAACGGGTTTCAGTTGAACGGGTTTCAGCTCAACGGGGAGCGGCTCTACGGAGCACCGGGGACCACGGACTTCATCGAGATCGGCGAGATCGACCTGCACGGCGGCGACAAGGGCAGCGAGAGCTGGCTCGTTGGCAGTTCGCTGACCGTCAAGGGCAAGAAGGGCGTCGTCTCGACGGGTGCGGCCCTCGCGGGTGCGTACATCGAATACGAGATGAGCGAGGGCAAAAAGAAGCACAAATCGGTGCGAGTCGTCAGCGTCGAGCCGCTCGCGCCCGGCTCCGATGTCATGAACTACGCGCTCGAGGTCAACGATGGCGACTGGAAGCCGCTGTGCGAGGGCGGCGGGACGGCGATCCTGCTCGGTGACCTCTGGGATCCGGCCTCCGGCGATCGCATCACCGACCCCTCCAACGGCGCGCTGACCTTCGCCTGTCGCGGCGCTGCGCTGGCGAAGTGCGTCGAGTATGGCTACCGCCCGTGGGCCAGCGCCGGCGGCGTGTCGCTGCGCGAGCATCACCAGGCTTGCACGCGGATGGTCCGCGCCGACTACTGCGGTGATGGTGTGGCGCACACGATGAACGGCACGCCGATCCACGTGCTCGATCAGGTCGGCGTGCAGAAGGTCGATCCGAACGTCAACTACGTCGTCGAGGCCGAGTGGGGCCCCGACGGCGCGACCTGCCTCAACGCTGGCAACACGCGGCAGGCCAACCAAGTCGCCGGCTGCACGATCCCGAGCTGCACGACGTCCTTCGCCTCGGGCGGCCTGATCCAGAGCGGCAAGGTCCTGTCCGGCTCGTGAAACACCTGGCAGGTGACTGCCTGGCCTGGTATCTGCCTGGCCTGACAACTGCCTGGCCTGGTCACGAGCGCCCCTGCTACCTTCACCCGTCTCACCCCCCCCTGACGCTCATGACGGAGACCGCCGAGCCGAACGCGATCGGGCCCTTCATCGTCCTGCGCAAGCTGGGCGAGGGCGCCATGGGTGTCGTGTACGCCGGCTTCGACGTCAGCCTCGACCGCAAGGTCGCCCTCAAGCTGGTGCGCCGCCAGCTGCTGGACAAGCCGACCGTACGCGCCCGCATGATCCGCGAGGCACAGGCGATGGCTCGCCTGTCCAACCCGCACGTCGTGCAGATCTATCAGGTCGGCGAGCACGCGGGCGGCATCTACGTCGCCATGGAGTACATCGACGGGAAGACGCTCGGTGATTGGCTCAAGGAGCGCCCGCGGCCGTGGCAGGCCGTGCTGCGCACCGTCTGCGAGGCCGGGCGCGGGCTGGCGGCCGCGCATGTCGCGGGGCTGGTGCACCGCGACTTCAAGCCCGACAACGTGCTGGTGGACGGCCAGGGCCACGCGCGCGTCCTCGACTTCGGCCTCGTGCAGACCGAAGGTGGTGACGCCGAGGACGACCTGGCGCGCACCGAGGACGACACGCTGGTGACGACGTCGATGCCGGGCGTCGGTGGCATCGAGGGCTCGAACATCCACTGGTCCGTACGCCTCACGCAGATCGGCAAGGTGCTCGGTACGCCGGCGTACATGTCGCCGGAGCAGCACTTCGGCCACATGAGCGGGCCGTACTCGGACCAGTTCAGCTTCGCCGTCACGATGTACGAGGCGCTCTACGGCACACGACCGTTCGTCGGCGACTCGTGGGCCAGCATCAAGACGCAGGTCGAGAGCGGCGTGGTGCCGCCGCCTCCGCCGGACTCGCCGGTGCCGCGCCGCCTGTTCAAGATCCTCACGCGTGGCCTGGCGACCGCGCCCGAGAAGCGCTGGCCGAACCTCGCCGAGATGCTCGACGCGCTCGAGCAAGACCCGAGGCGCGCCCGTGTGCGCGTCGCGGCGATGGTCGGCATGCTCGCCGCCGTGTCGGCCGGCACCTACGCGGTCGCCAGCGCCCGCGCGCCCGACCAGGACCGCTGCGAGGCCGGTGTCCGCGAGATGGAGAGCGTGTGGGGCGACGAGCGCAGGGCCGCGGTCGCTCGCGCCTTCGCGGCCACCGGCACGCCCTTCGCCGCCGATGTGCTGCAGCGCGTCGAGGAGCGGCTCGGCACGTATGCGAAGACGTGGGCCGCGGAGCACCAGGCCGCCTGCGAGTCGAACGCCGCTGGTCTCGAGACGACGCGACTGATGGACCTGCGCTTCGCCTGCCTCGGCCGGCGAAAGGTGCACATGCAGGCGCTGGTCGA
>Ga0136638_10000084_pt1 | contig 15417 bp, 3 predicted proteins | sample AntDrymUQ8582206_2_FD_104671 | JGI IMG/M metagenome (GOLD analysis project Ga0136638, IMG submission 104671) | Polar desert sand microbial communities from Dry Valleys, Antarctica - metaG UQ858 (22.06) | ecosystem: Environmental > Terrestrial > Soil > Desert | place: Antarctica: Dry Valley...
ATTCCCCATTCCCCCATTCCCCATTCCTCAAATGAGTGTCTCAAATTTTCTTTCTTTGCTGCATAAACCACCTCCTCCCTCTGGGGGAGTTCTCGCTTCAACAGGTTTTTGCAACAGAACCTTAATTAGAGTATTAGCATCTCCGAGTTTTTCAAAAGCCAGGTCAACAAAGGTTTTTACCACCGATTCATTAGCTACGTCGAGATGCGCTCCATAGATTTTTCCGGGCAGTTCGATAGTTTCGGCTTCCAACTCTTTCACGCCATCCACGTCGATATCTCCCCCAACTACTAGGGGAACCTGCGCGTGCAAGTTCAAGAGCCATGCAACGCCCGATTCCACTGGCAGCACCCGTGATTATTGCTCGAACTTTTTCTAGTTTCATCTGTTTTCCTACCCCCGTGTTTTTACGATAAGTCAGGTTTCCCTGTTAATATTTCTCTGTGCTTTATCGGAAAGGCAGAAGGTAAATCCTCTGTTTTATGCCCAATAATTTCTGAGCGACCGTAAGGGAGCAAAAGTTTAAGACCCCCACTGAAATTTTTCACTTGTGTGTTTTTAGGTGGGGGTTGAATCCCCATCTAAAAATAGCCTTCTGCCTTCTTCAACCTTCAAGCCACAAATCTCAAGACAACTCAGGATTCAGTTCAGGAGCATTCAAGTAGCTACTTTGAAGGAGATATGAGAAGTAAATACTTAGTAAACGATCGTCTATTGCCGGACAAACGATAGAAGTATTTGCTAGTAGTGCAAGTGTATTCTGGCAATCGAGTGTTAAAACTGCTGCTTCTTGTGCCCGCTCTGAAGAATTGTCTGCTGGAAAAAATGGCACCAATGAAGACAAAACCTGGTTGGTTTGCTTTTGAGATATATCCATTAGCTCTGCATACCACTGGTCATAGGAAACCTGTTGAATTGGATAACCCAAAGAGCGGATTTTTTCAAAGAGCGTACTTGAGGAAACCGGATTGGGTTGAATCAGATGGAAAGCCTGACCTAAAGATTCTGGATCGCTGGAAAGACGCGCGATCGCTTTGCTGACATAATCAACAGGAATTATATCCAGATTCATCTCCCATTCAGGCATACTTCCAAGTTGCAGACAGCCGATAATAAACTTGTACAATAAGTCGTTGGCATTGAAGACACCAGTTTGGCTATGTCCTGATACCCGTCCCAGTCTGTAGATAGCAACGGGAATGCCTCGCTCGCGTGCAAGCGTTACTAACTTTTCAGCAACCCATTTACTCTGAGCATAACCAGGGGTCGGCGCTAGGCGAACGTCAAGACTGTCCTGTTCGCGAACGATTTTTCCTCCCGTGCGATCACCTGCTGAGAAAACGCTTGTGGTAGAAATGAAATGAACGGGTTTTACTTTAATTGTACTTGCCAATCTTAAGACTTCTTGAGTTCCTAAAACATTCGCTGCCTTGAGAGTATGGTACGGATAAGTATGATTAACCCAAGCACCACAGTGATAAATCAGGTCGATTTGACTTGCCAACTTATGAAACTGTTCCTCAGATAGCCCTAATAGGGGTTGAGCCAAATCTCCTAATACCGGAATAATTCTGGCATCATTAGATTCATTCCAAAGCAAATACGACTCAAGAGCTAGCCGGATTTTATGCTTGCCTTCGGCGAGGTTAGAGGTACGTACCAAGCAATAAATATCTGCTTCAGTCTGCTTTATCAGTTCATCGAGTAAGAAAGCTCCTACAAAGCCTGTAGAGCCAGTGAGGAAAATACCATCCGGTTCAGTGGTAAACTCGAACGTGGTAGGATCGGGACGGATCGTAAGGTCGAGAATAGCTTCTGCTTCTAGAGCCAAAACAGTTTTTGTGTTAACAGCAGCAGATTCTGTTTGAAGAGCTATCTCAATACTTGCTGCTAACTCTGCTACGGTAGGCATCTCAAACAGACTACGCAATGGTAGTTCTACTTGGAAAGTTTTTCGCACCTTTATCATCAGTAGAGTTACCAGCAACGAGTGACCACCTAAATTGAAGAAGTTATCACCAACACCAATTTGTTTGATTCCAAGGATCTCAGACCAAATAGCCACTATTTGTTTCTCAACTGGTGTTATCGGTGCAACATAAACTGCTTCTATAGCGGAACGGTTCAGTTCGAGTCCTAGCAGCTCTCGGCGATCTACTTTGCCATTCGGTGTCAGTGGCAGTGCCTCCAACATCACGAAGTTTGATGGCACCATGTATTCCGGTAACTGCTGTTTCAAGAAATGGCGCAGCAGCTTGAAAGTGGGTGCTGGCTGACTATTGGGTACAACGTAGGCGACTAAGCGCTTGTCCCCTGGAATATCTTCTCGGGCTATTACTGTAGTGGTTTGTACGTCGGGGTGCTGGTTGAGGACAGCTTCTATTTCTCCCAATTCGATCCGGAAGCCGCGAATCTTGAGCTGGTTGTCAAGGCGACCAAGGAACTCGATGTTACCATCAGTTAAATAGCGTGCCTGATCACCAGTTTTGTAGAGGCGCTCACCTGGTTCATTGCTAAAGGGGTTAGGGATGAATTTCTCTAGAGTTAACTCTGGGTGGTTAAGGTATCCACGGGCAACACCAGCACCGCCAATATGCACTTCTCCTGGAACACCGATAGGTACTGGTTGGAGATGGCGGTCTAAAATGTAGATTGACGTGTTGGCTATGGGACGACCGATGGGTGCGTGTGTTCTCTGTTGCGGGGACTGGCATTTGTACACAGTACTCCAAACTGTTGCTTCTGTTGGTCCGTATTCATTAAAAAGAAATGTGTGACCAAGCTGCTTAGTGTGAAGTTCGAGCACCTTTGTTGGACAAGGTTCTCCTGCTAGGATAACGGTACGTAAGCTTTCAAGGTGTTGTTGTGCCTGCTCCAAAATGAGAGCATAAAGAGATGGGAGACTCAGCAAATGTGAAACTTGATTTTGGGCGATTAACTTTGTCAATTGTGGAAGATCTTGCTGGAATTTTTGTTGTGGGAGTACAAGAATTCCACCAGAACACAATGTCCAAAAGATGCCAGCGACTGAACTATCAAAGGCGAAGGACGAAAGCAATAGAAAGCTTGTGACTGCTTCGCTGTAGTGGAAAATACGGGCATAAGTCGATTGGCTCAAGTTGTGATGTGTGACTAGCACACCCTTGGGCTTGCCTGTAGACCCAGAAGTGTAGATGACATAAGCTAGGTTCTGGGTCTTCACTGCACTACTTGGATTCTCCTGGCTCTGGTGCGTTATCGCTTCCCAGTCTGAGTCTAGACAAATTACTTGTGACCAGTGAGACGGTAATTCCTCAACTAACCGCTCTTGGGTTAATAACACCGACGGTTGAGCATCTTCTATCATCAACGACAGGCGCTCGAAGGGATAGGCTGGGTCTAAGGGCACATAAGCACCACCAGCCTTGAGGATGCCAAGCAATCCCACTATCATCTCTAGGGAGCGCTCTACACAAATCCCTACCAAAACTTCTGGTTCCACGCCCAGAGTTTTCAAGTGATGTGCCAGACAGTTTGCCCGTTGGTTAAGCTCTCGGTAGGTCAACTGTTTATCTTCAAAAACCACCGCAATGGCATCAGGCGATCGCGTAACCTGTTCCTCAAACAACTGGTGGATACACTTATCTATGGGATACTCTTTTGTGGTGTTGTTCCACTCTACTAATAGCTGGTGCCGCTCTCGCTCCTCAAGCAGGGGCAATTCAGAAACCCGTTGTTCTGGATTAGCGACAATTCTCTCCAGTAACGTCTGGAAATGTCGGGCCATGCGAGCGATCGTACTGGCATCAAACAGGTCAGTATTGTATTCCCAGTTCCCGATTAGTCCAGTAGCGGTGTTCTCTAAAGCTAAAGTCAAATCAAACTTCGCAGTGGCAGTTTCTACCGCTAATAAACTTACCGTCAAGCCTGCCATCTCTATCTGGGGCATCGGTTCATCAAGCACCAACATCACTTGGCACAGTGGTGTGTGGCTCAGGTCACGCGCTGGCTGCAATTGTTCTACTAACTTTTCAAACGGTAAGTCTTGATGGGCATAGGCTCCCAACGCCACCTCCCGGACTCGATACAGTAGCTCCTCAAAACTCGGATTGCCCGAAATATCCGTGCGTAGTACCAGCGTATTGACGAAGAATCCAATCAATCCCTCAATTTCGGCGCGAGTGCGGTTAGCGATCGCCGTGCCTACGCAGATATCGGTCTGCCCTGTATAACGGTAAAGCAATGTTTGAAACGCTGCTAAGAGCGTCATAAACAGAGTGACTCCAAGCCTTTGACTTAAAGCTATCAGCGCCAGAGTTTGCTCTTTTGAGAGTGTAAATGGTTGATGCGCCCCTCGGAAGGTTTGAGTTGAAGGTCGCACGCGATCGGTTGGCAGTTCCAATAAAGCTGGCGCACCCTCTAGTTGCTGCGTCCAATAAGCTAGTTGGGATAATAGTACAACTCCTGTCAACCACACCCGCTGCCAAACAGCAAAGTCGGTGTACTGAATCGGTAGCTCTCTTAGCTCTGGGGACAAGTCATTGCAGAAGGCTGAGTAAATGGTTGCTAACTCCCTTATAATTATACCACATGACCAACCGTCGTAAACAATGTGGTGGATTTTTAGCAGCAAGATGTGTTCTACTTCTGTTAGCTTAAGCACATTTGCTTGGATTAACGGAGAGCTAGTGAGGTCAAATGGTCGCTGGGCTTCTGTCGTTGCGAATTGCTGGCAAGCGATTTCTCTGTCACTCGATGATAGATCTCGCAGGTCTAATACTGGCACACTCAAGGTTAAGCTTTCAGCAATTACCTGAGCTGGCAGCCCGTCAACAGAGGCGAAGTTAGTACGTAAGGCCTCGTGGCGAGTGATAATCTTGTTGAGGCTCTGCTCTAGCGCGATGACGTTCAGAGAACCCTGGAGTCGCAGAGCTAATAGTTCGTTGTAAAAGGGGTTAGTTGGTTCCAACTGGCTCAAGAACCACATTCGTTCTTGAGCAAAAGACAGAGGTAAGTCCCTTCTGAGCTTACCAGGTACAAGGGGTATCGAAGTATCGCGCTGGCTCATGTTTCTCTGGTGCAGCAACAAGATAAGTTCTGCCTTATGCAATGCCAGTAAGTCACGAGCTTCTGGTGTCAATACCCCCTTTGGAGCACGATAACGCAACTGGTCATCCTCAGTCCACAACTTCACACCCTGAAAGGCGAGTTCAGTTAGAAATTTATTAAGGTTCATAGATATCCTTCCTCCATATCTTCGTCGAGTTCTGTGGATGGGGGCGCTGATTGGATTATTTGAGTCAATGCTAATTCCTCAAGTATTAGCTCTGCTAGTTGGGAAATGCTCACACCCTCCATGATTTTGATTACAGGCAAGTTCACCTCCATCTTATTATAGATCCAATTCCTTACTTCGATCGCCATTAAAGAGTCAAGTCCCAGATTACTCAGCGGCTCCTCCCTGTCCAACTTGACAGCAGAAAATCCCAATACCCTAGCTACTTGTTCGGTAATGCAATCCAACAACAGAGGTCGCGCTCCTGTCTTATCCACCAGCAGAGCGTTTTGGAGGGAATCTCCTTGCTTCTTTTGCATCTCTGCTGTTGACTGGCAGTGCAATCGGTGAATTTCTACGCCCAGTTCGGTGAAGAATGGCGAAATTGCCAGTTGTTTTTCCAAAAAACGCGACCAGTCGATGGATGCAACCCCAACCTGTACAGGTGCTTCCCGCAACAACTGCTCCAAAACCTGCAATCCTTGTTGTGGAGCGATGCTTTCCTCTCCTTTTCTGCTTAACTGCTCCACTAGCCCCATTCGCGCCGTTGCTCCTACTTCTGCCCACACTCCCCAGTTAATACTCAATCCCGGCAGTCCTAGCATCCGACGGTAAGATGCTAGCGCATCCAGAAAAGCGTTTGCCGCCGCGTGATTTGCTTGACCTGCGTTACCTAGCAAGGACGTGGTAGAGGAGAACAACACAAAGAAGTCTAAAGGCTGATTCTGGGTTAAGGTATGTAAATTCCACGCTCCTTGTACTTTGGGCGCTAAAACCCGATCGAAGCGCTGCCAATTCTGTTTTAGGAGTACGCCGTCATCTAAAACCCCGGCAGCGTGGATAATTCCGCGCAAAGGCGGTGAAGATAGCTCAATTTCACTCCAGACTCGATCCAGTTGTTTGCTGTCAGACACATCTGCCTGGACTATCTTGACACAAGCACCAGCTTGCTCCAATTTTTCCAATCGATCGCTCGCACTCGGATTGAGTCCACTACGACTGAGCAAAACTAAGTGTTTTGCCCCCCGTTCGACTAGCCACTGCGCTACCAGTAACCCCAGTCCTCCTAGACCGCCAGTAATCAGATAAGTGCCATCGCTGCGGAGAGACAGACGCCCTTGTGTCCCGATTTTGTCCGGGAACTTGATAACAATCTTGTCGATATGTTTAGCTTGCTGCATATACCGGAAGGCACTGACCGTATCTTGAAGCGGAAATACCGTTTGCGGGAGTGGCTTGAGGGAGCCATTTTCAAACTGCTGGATTAGTTGGCGCAGCATTGACTGGACTAATGTAGGTTGTTCTTGACACGCTGTATCCATATTAATCGCAAAATACTGCACATCAGGTCTGTGCTGAGCAACTTGCTCGGAATTCCAAATATCCAGCTTGGCTAGTTCTACAAACCGTCCTTTGGCTGAAACAACTGCCAGACTTCTTTCGACAAATCCTTCCCCCGTCAGAGAGTTGAGCACAATATCCACTCCTTGACCGTTGGTGTATGCCATCACTTCCTCAGCAAAATCCAAAGTCCGAGAGTTCATTATGTATTTTACTCCCTGAGACTTGAGAACCTGCCACTTGCTGAGGCTAGCCGTAGCAAACACCTCTGCTCCAGCTTGAATAGCCAACTGAACGGCAGCTTGACCAACTCCCCCCGCCGCCGCGTGAATCAACACCCGGTCTCCCGCAGAAATTTTAGCTACGTGATGCAGACACCAGTATGCCGTTAAGAATGCTTCCGGGATAGTGGCTGCTTCTTCAAAAGTAAGCGCTACTGGCTTGGGAACCACCAAATTTGCATCTGTGGTGACATACTGACTAAAGCTACCACTTGCTAGGGCGATCGCTGGCTCTCCTAACTCAAAACCTTTTACTCCTTCTCCAAGGGCTACCACCTCGCCCGCACATTCCAGTCCAAGGGGAATCTTCACAGGAGACAAACCCATTGCATTCAATAAATCTCTGAAATTCAGCCCTGTGGTGCGTACCTTAATCTCTATCTCACCAGCCTTGGGCTTTTGGCGAGTTGTCACTTGCAGTTTCAAGTTATCCAGAGTTCCCCGATCGGAAATTTCTAATCGGAACGGTTGGTTTTCTGGGACATCTAGTTTGGTTTGACCTAAAGTTTTGGACTTCTGGTGATGGTGTACCAATCTGGGTACATAACGATCGCGAGAGCGATAAGCAACTTGGTCTTCAGTGCCTTCTGCTGAAAGGGAAGAAAAAATTTCCTCAAATAGGACTTGTGCATCATTTCCCGTCGCTTCAGGGTCTAAATCCACCCGTACACACTTCAATTCAGGGTGTTCTAAGGCGATAACCTTCCCCATACCCCATAAGGGAGATTGAGCCACCATGTGAACGTGATGTTCGTTCACCGCTTGCGCCCCTCGCGTCACCAACCATAGGCACGGGCTTTCAGTATAGTTGTTATTAACAAGCGCTTGCACTAAGTGCAACGTACTGCCACAGCTAGTTAGTGAGGTCTCCTCTAAGTCAGTCACACTTAGGATTTCTGGTGCATCTAAACTCCACAGATGTACGACCCCCTGCACCGTCGGTATAGCCTGCAACAACTGCTGAAAATGGCTGGGATTAGCTGGATTTATTCTGAACTCTGTGGAGGCTATCTGCGAGTATTCTTTAGCTCTTAAGACTAAAGTACACACCTCTCCTCGTTGGCTCATTATTTCGCCCAACTGCTGACCTGTTCCTTGAGTATCAGCTAGAATCAGCCAGTTCCTTGGCGTGCTTATCTGAGATTCGGCTGACTCCAGTGCCACAATCACCGTTTCTTGTGGCAGTAAAATTGCTGGATGGCTTGCTTCTAGATTGGTCGAAATGGTTTCGACTTGTTCAAATCCTGTCTCTCGTAACAGTTCCCGCCACCCAGACGGAGTGAGTAACAGGTAGTTGTGTCGCAAATCGCGATCGCTAAATTTCCACCACCCTTCTGTTAACCCAAATGTTAGATCCATCCAACGCTGCGGAGCAGTATCCTCCATCAGTACCAGCATCCCTCCTGGAGCCAACAATTGCTTGACGTGCTGCAATGTTTGCCGCAAATCGCTGGTAGCGTGCAACACGTTGACGGCGACAATTAAATCAAAGTGTGATGGTTCAAATCCTTGAGATTGTGGGTCGTTTTCAATGTCTAAAACTTGATAGATGACAAAAGGGTAATCTTTAAACCTCTCCTGCGCTTTGGCAATAAAAAAGGCTCCTATGTCAGTAAAAAAGTATTCTGTTTTATTGGCACTTAGGTGCGGCAGAAGGTAAGATGTTGTACTGCCAGTACCAGATCCAATCTCTAAAATCCTTAAGCCTCGTCCTTGAGGCAAACGTTCTCTCGCAGATAACACGGCTTCTTTCACCAGAGTATTCGTCACCTGCATAATTGGAGAATCCTGATACAGCTTAATCAAAGCCGACGTATCACCTTTGGGAAATAGTAGCTGTAAAGGATCGCACTCTCCTCTGAGTACCTGAGCTAGATTGGAGGCACAGCGATCGAGCAGTGTTATCTCTGCTTCTGCTTCTGGATACGACAGGGAACTTATCCGTTGTTGGGAGTCTTCAATTTCAGGAACAGAGATTACTTCCCACCGATCGCTTTGGTGTTGAAGTATGCCAACTTCCGCTAAAATTTCCAGTAAACGCCCCAGCAGTTGCTGGTGTTGAGTTACGATACGCAAGCCTTCTGCAATTTCATTTGTAGAAAAATGCGTTCCTTGCTGGAACTCCCACCCCATTTCCTGTAAAGTTGTCAAAATATAATTCACACTTACAGATTCCAGATGAGCAAATGCTTCCCCATAGGTTCTCAAGTTTGGGTGTATCATCAACTGGGCTAATCTAGACTGGAGGCGCGAGCCAACTTCTGCGGAAGTGGGAAGATAATCTGGTAAAAGACGATAACGTGCTTGAGGTCGCCACTCCACCTCATACAGCCAATCTTGCCAAGACTTTTCTGTAGTGCTTAACATCGCATCACGAGAAGCGTGTTTCAGTTGAAATCCTTCTACGATCGCAATCAGTTCTCCATCTTCAGTAAATAGGCGAAAATCAGCGCTGAGAGTTTTTCTGCTTCTATCTTCTCCTTGGCGCAACTGAGCATAGCACCAAATGTCAGCGCTAGGACGGGTGTAAAAGAGTAAGCGCTCTACACCAAATGGTACGTAGGTATTTTGATAGTCATCTTCTAAAAAAGTTGCATCTAAAACCTGTAGGGAAGCATCCAACAAAACTGGATGTAACTGATACTCCTCTACTTGCGCACTCAATTGTTCCGGTAAACTTATCTTGCCTAAAGCTATTGTTTCATGCCGCCATACTTGCTCCATCGCCCGGAAGCTTGAACCATAATTAATGTTCTGTTCTCGGTTGCGTTGATATAACAAATCAACGGAAATCTCTTGCTGGCATTTACTTTGTAACGTTGCTAAATCGCACTTTTCAACTGGTAACTCTTTATCTCTAACCAGGAGTTTACCAGAAGCATGAAGTATCCAGTTTGGCTGATCCTTATCTTCTTCAAGGCTGAAAATCTCAAAGCTGTAGGACAAAGTTTCTTCTGGAGTTAACACCAACTGGACTAGCTTTTGCTCACCATTTTCTGGTAAAATTAGCGATTTCCGAATTATAACATCTGACAAAGTGAGATTAGCTGTCTTGGTAACTGCTACCCCAGCAGCTAATGCCATCTCTAAGTAAGCTGTTCCCGGAAGAATTGTAGTTTCAAATACCCGATGATCCTTCAGCCAACCTGGGAAGTTTTTGCCGATCTGAGCTTGGAAGCGAATTTGCTTAGTTCCCGGTAAGTATGGTAAATATAATTGTTCTCCGAGGAGAGGATGTTGACTCGAACTTGCAAAATTCTTGGTGAGAGCAAGCGTTTTAGTCCCATACTCTTTGGGCGCTTCTAGCCAATAGCGCTGTCGTTGGAAAGGATAAGTTGGCAGAGGAACGCGGCGACGAGTGAAGTCGCGTTCAAATCCGACCCAATCGATCGCTACTCCATTCAAGTATAACTGTGCCAAACTATTTAATAGTTCCTGCCAATCTTCTCGCTCCGGACGCAAACTCGGCAGCCATAGTCCAAAATATTCGGCAAGACACTGACGACCCATGCCCAATAAGATAGGTTTAGCACCCATCTCTACAAACACATCTATTTCTTGCTGTTCTAGGCTTTCCATACTAGCCGCAAATCTGACTGGCTGCCTAATGTGACGGCACCAATATTCTGGAGTTGTTATCTCCTCTGTCGCCAAAGTGCCAGTAACATTAGAAATTAGCTTAATTTGTGGTGAAAAAAAGTTGACTTGTCGGGCAACTCGTTCAAATTCTACCAGCATCGGCTCCATCAAGGGCGAGTGAAAGGCATGGGATACGTTTAATTGCTTGGTTTTGATGCCTTGAGCTTCAACAGCAGCACAGACGGCATTTATCGCCTCGCGTTGACCGGAAATAACCACACTTTGGGGAGCGTTAATGGCTGCAATTGAAACATATGTGCTGTAGGGCGCGATCGCCTCTTGTGCTTGTGACTCACTCGCCAACAAGGCGACCATCTCCCCATCTTGGGGCAAGGCTTGCATTAATTTTCCCCTAGTAGCAATCAGTTTCAATCCGTCTTCTAAGCTAAAGACTCCAGCGATACAAGCTGCCACATATTCCCCAATACTATGACCCATGATTACATCGGGTTCTATGCCCCAGGATTTCCACAATTGAGCTAGGGCGTATTCCAAAACAAATAGGGCGGGTTGAGTGTAGGCTGTCTCATCCAATTTTAAATTCTGGGATTGATTGTCTGGATATAGAACTGATAGCAACGGTTGTTCCAGATACGGACGGAGAATTTCATCACAGCGAGCGAGGATTTGCCGGAAAGTAGGTTGGGTTTCGTAAAGTTGACGACCCATGCCTACATACTGCGAACCTTGCCCTGTGAAAAGAAAGGCGATTTGCTTATTGGATACGGCTTTGGGCGATTGTACATGAGGTTTGTCCTGGTTATTCACCAGGCTAACCAATTGCTCCAGAAGCTGCTTTTTAGATCCAGCAACAACTGCCAAACGATGGTTAAAATGTTCGCGTCCTGTATTGGCGGTGAAACAAATATCTGCTAACTCCGCTTTCGTTCCAGACTGTAGATAAGTGACATAACGTTGTGCCAATTCTTCTAGAGCCTTATCTGTTTTTGCTGATAAGGTCAAAATATGCAACGGGCGATCGCGCCAGCACCCAGTAGGGGCTTCGCTTGACGAGTCAATTTTGAAATTTTGAGGTGCCTCTTCTAGCACAATATGACAATTCGTGCCACCCATTCCAAAAGAACTCACTCCAGCACGGCGAGGTGTCCCATTTGTTTTCCATTCGGTAAGTGCTGTATTGACGTAAAAGGGACTATTGGCAAAGTCAATGTTGGGATTGGGTTGTCTAAAGTGGAGGCTGGGTGGTATGGATTTATGTTGAAGCGCGAGGACTGTCTTAATCAAACCTGCTATACCAGCCGCCTCATCTAAATGTCCCACATTTGTTTTTACTGAGCCAATAGCACAAAAGCCGTTTTTCTGACTGTCCGTACTCTCCCGAAAAGCTTTGGTGAGTGCGGCAATTTCGATCGGATCTCCCAGAGGAGTTGCGGTTCCGTGGGTTTCTACATAACTCACGGTGCTGGCATCAACTTCAGCGACTGCTAGTGCTTCGGAGATTACCGCTGCCTGCCCTTCTACACTGGGCGCTGTGTAACCGACTTTCAAAGCCCCATCGTTGTTAATGGCTGACCCTTTGATAACAGCATAGATGTTGTCTCCATTAGCGATCGCTTCATCCAACCGCTTCAAGACGACGATTCCCCCTCCATTACCGAACACCGTTCCTTTCGCTTGGGCATCAAAAGCCCGACAATGTCCATCAGGAGACAGAATCATTCCCTCTTGGTAAAGATAGCCCACTTTATGGGGAACGAAGATAGAAATACCTCCCGCTGCCGCCATGTCGCATTCCCCACTCTGCAAACTCTGGATCGCCAAATGAACGGCAACCAGTGAAGTTGAACAGGTGGTTTGAACATTAACGCTCGGTCCTGTCAACTGAAGTTTGTAAGAGACGCGCATGGGCAAATGATCTCCCCCATTGCCCTGTTCCACTTGAAACTCGTTTGCCGTTCTAAAGAGACGATGGCTAAGGAAGGGGCGATGGGGAGAAAATCCAAGATTTGGACAAACATTGTTGATTAGGTAGGTACTCAGACTCGAACCCGCGTAAACCCCCACCAATCCTGAGTAAGTTTTGGGATTGTTACCAGCATTTTCAAAAGCTTCCCAAGCGCATTCCAAGAAAATACGTTGTTGCGGGTCCATGATTTCGGCTTCTTTGCCGCTATAGCCGAAAAACTCGGCGTCAAACTCTTCGATGTTTGGCAGAACAGCGCCTGCTTTTACATAATTAGGTTGATTTAGCAAGCTTAGATCGTGAATCTCGATTTCCTCATCAGAAAATAATGAAATCGATTCTACCCCATCTCGGAGATTTTGCCAAAAGGCATCAATATTCTCTGCTCCTGGAAAACGACCGGACATACCGATGATGGCGATATCCTCATGATGGTGAGTGCGTTTATTGCGAGTTTTGTGGAGCTTGACGGTTTTTGAAGCTTGCGTCTGACTTAAGTGTTGAGCTAAAGCATATATAGTCGGGTATTGAAAGAGCGTTACAGTTGGCAGTTCCGCACCAGAGATTTCGATTAATTTTTTATGCACCTGAATCAGGAGTAAGGAATTACCGCCCAACTCAAAGAAATTGTCATGAATTCCCACCGACTCTAGCTGAAGCACTTCCTGCCAAACTTGGGCAATTAGTCTCTCGGTGTCAGATTGGGGCATAACTAGCGCCCCCTCTAATTCTGGACGAGACTTGTCGGGTAGAGGAAGCGCACGGCGGTCTACTTTCCCGCTGGGTGTCAGAGGCAGATCGAGCATTACAATGACTGTTGGCACCATGTAATCGGGCAAGTTTTCTTTTAGATAACTGCGTAACGCCTGATCGAGTTGACTGGTTCGGTGTTCCTGCACCGGAACCACATAAGCGATTAACCTTTTGTTGCCAGAAATCTCTTCTGTTGCAATGACTGCGTTTTCTCTCACAGTCGGATGTTTGGCTAATAATCCTTCAATTTCACCCAACTCGATCCGAAAACCGCGAATTTTTACTTGGCGATCGGCTCGACCGAGATGTTGGATGTTACCATCTCTTAAGTAGCGAGCCAAATCTCCTGTTTTGTAAATACGACCAGCACCAAAAGGGTTGGAAATAAATTTCTCTTGAGTTAAAGAAGGACGATTGAAATAACCTCTGGCAAGACCATCACCGCCGATGTATAACTCACCAGTAACTCCTATGGGCACAGGTTGAAAAAACTCATCTAATATATATGTTTGAATATTGTTAATCGGACGCCCGATGGGAGGAAGTACCGACCAATTGTTCGCGTCCCCTGTTAGGGTAAAAGTTGTGACATCTTGGCATTCGGTTGCACCGTAATGATTGTGTAGCGTGCAACCTGTTTGGTTGAAGAAGTTGGCAATCCCAGGTGTTATCTGCAACTGTTCCCCAGCAGTCATCACCTCACGCAACAATAGGGCGATCGCTGTCCGCGAGTCAATGACCTCTGCTAATTGCTGTAGGGCAACAAAGGGCAGATAGAGTTTTTCTATCCTTCTTTCTACAATCAGATTTAACAAAGCTTCGGGATTACGCCGCACTTCCTCCGAAACCAACACTAGCGTCCCAAGAGAACACCAGGTGGAAAAGATTTCATGGAAAGAGATATCGAAGCTAAGGGGAGCAAATTGTAAAGTCGTAACTCCGACTGTTCTACTTTCAAGATGCCAGTCAATCAGATTAGAAAGAGCAAGGTGTTCCATCATCACACCCTTGGGCTTTCCTGTAGAACCGGAGGTGTACATGATATAAGCTAAGTTGTTTGGCTTAACTGGACTGACTGGATTTTCATCACTCTGTTGAGAAATCATCTCCCAGTCAGAGTCTAGGCAGACTATTTCTTGGTTTTTGGCTATCTCAGCTATTTGTGATGATGCCAAAAGCAGCGTCTCGGTCGTCAGCAGCAGATGCACGTTGGCATCAGATAGCATATATTCCAAGCGTTCCTTTGGATAGCTGCGGTCTAATGGTATATAAGCACCACCTGCTTTCAGAACACCTAAGATGGCGACCATCATCTGCGGCGATCGCTCTACGCAAATGCCGACTAACCCTTCTGGTTTGACTCCCAACTTCTGTAGGTAATGGGCTAATTGATTGGCACGGCAATTGAGTTCTCTATAGGTTAATTGTTGATTTCCCCAAACTACGGCAACAGCAGAAGGAGTTTTTTCTACCTGAACCTCAACTAATTTATGAATACAGGTTTGGGTATATTCTGTTTTTGTGTCATTCCACTCGCTCAGCAGTTGATGGCGTTCGACTTGGGTCAACAGCAACTGTTCGCCGATCCGTCCCTCTGGATTGGCAACAATACTTTCGAGCAGATTATGAAAATGTTTTAGTATACGGGCGATCGATTCATCTTCAAATAAGTCTGTATTATATTCCCAAGTCCAGACTAATCCTGAGTCTGTGTTTTTAATAAATATACATAAATCATACGGTACAAATGTGGTTTTTACATCCACAGGAGTTAGGGTAAACTCAGGCAATTCCAGCGTTGGCATTAAGTCATCGCGCAGGAGAAACAACACCTGAAACAAGGGAGTCAGAGCTAAATCCCGCTTTAGTTTTAGCGACTCCACTAACTTCTGAAAGGGGTAATCCTGGTGCTTGTAAGCCTGGGATATGACTTGAGCCACGCGAGACAACAATTGAAGGAAGGTGGGATTACCCGACATATCAGTCCGCAGTACCAAGGGGTTGCCAAAGTACCCAATTAATTCCTGAGTATCAGGGAGATTGCGTCCTGGCCCAGGCGAACCGACTATGATATCTTCTTGTCTGGTGTAGCGGTAAAGTAATGTTTTGAATGCTGCTAGTAGGAGCGCAAACAGTGTCACTCCCTGCTGCTGACTCAGAAGCTTGAGTTTTTCACTGATATTTTGAGAGAGCTTCAACTCTTGACTTGCACCTGCATAGGTTCC
>Ga0136638_10000085_pt1 | contig 15292 bp, 11 predicted proteins | sample AntDrymUQ8582206_2_FD_104671 | JGI IMG/M metagenome (GOLD analysis project Ga0136638, IMG submission 104671) | Polar desert sand microbial communities from Dry Valleys, Antarctica - metaG UQ858 (22.06) | ecosystem: Environmental > Terrestrial > Soil > Desert | place: Antarctica: Dry Valley...
CGCCGGTGCTGCCGGTGCTGCCGGGCCCACCCGACGATCCCCCGGCCGTACTCGACCCGTCACCACCACAGGCCAGCACGCTGGCGAACATCATCCCTCCGACCGACACGAATCTCATGCGCCCCAGCATCGACGCGCAGCGGCTGCACGTCAAACAATGTCGGGCGCGCGGATCGCAGCACGCGTCCTCGCCGCAGGTGCCCGCGCTCGCAGGTCACGCACGCTGCGCAGCCCGGCGCTCGCGGCCGAACATCGCGCGCCACGGCGGGTTCACGGGCGCGCGAGCAATTCGGCCGGCACTTCTTCGCCGGTCAGCGACTGCAAATACGCCACGAGGTCGTTCATCTCGCCGTCGCCGAGGTTGAGCGGCACCATGCGCTCGTCCCGGGTGCCGACGGTGCCCTCGGTATGTCCGCCGTCGTTGTAAAACTCGACGACCGCGCGCAGGTCGGCGAACTGACCGGTGTGCATATAGGGCGCGGTCTCGGCGACGTGACGCAGCCCCTTGGTCCGCCACTGGCCCTTCATCGCCTCGTCCTTGACGAGGCCGTCGAGGCGGCCGGTTTTGCGGTCGTCGCTCCACTTGCTGTTCGAGTTGAACTCGTGCCCGAGCAGGAAGTCGACGCGGGCGAACCGTCCGTCCTCCGTGGTGACGGCCGGCCCCGCGGCGGCGATGGCGGTGTTATGAAAATCGTCGTCGGAGAAGTGCGGCGTCGCGTGGCACTCGACGCAGCCGGCCTTGCCGACGAACAGCTTGAGTCCGCGCTTGGCCGCGGCGCCGAGCGCCGCGGTGTCACCGGCGACATAACGATCGAAGGGCGCGTCACGGCTGACGAGCAGCCGCAGGTAAGCGTGCAGGGCCTTACCAAAATTGACGTAGATGCCGGTGACGTGGTCCTGGTCCGCGGCGGTCATCGCCAGCCACTCGTCGGAGCCGGGCCGGGCGTCGGCCGGGAAGCGGGCCGCATCGGCGTGGGCCGGGTCGAGCGCGGGGTCGAGGTCCGGATCGAAGAGCGCGTTGTACTCGTCGCGGTACTTCTCATAGACCACGTGTGCGAGGCGGGAGCGGCTCGAGTTGAAGCCGAGGTCGAACTCGACGTCGACCATCGCCTCCGACCACACCGAGTCGAGCAGGCCGTCGTTCTCGATCCACGGGAAGTAGTAGACGACGTTGACCATCGAGGCCGCGTTGCGCGGGATGATCGCCGCGCCGAGCGAGACGTTGTCCGGCTGCGAGCGCAGGTCGATCAGCCACGGACCCTCGTGACACGAGGCGCACGAGATCTTGCCAGTTTCGCCGACCGCACCGAGGCCGCCGTTCTTGCCGTCGTCGCCGATCTTCAGCGGCCCGGCGTAGCCGGCCTCGAAGAACAGCTTGTGCCCGAGCGCCGCCGCCTTCGGGTCGTCCGCATAACGATTGGTCGTGTCCTCCGGCGGCTCCGGCAAGGGCGACAGCGCCTGGATCTTCTCCCACTCCGCCGTCGTGAACAAACCGTCGACCAGCTCCTCCTCCGGCGTACAGGCGCACACCGCCAGGAAAAATGCCGCACCGAGACGAGGAAGGAGTTGCATACGATCACCAGGGCAGCGAGTCCGCCCGCGCCCAGTCTCCGCAAAACCGACCGCCGTTACAAGCGAAGATGCCGGGCCACGATGCGACACGGTCCAGATCCGCCGTCGGTCGTCGTGACAGTACGCGCCGCCCGAGCAGCAGGCCCACAGGCCGCTCTCAGCCCGGCGTGCCCGCTGCCGGCCCCATGGGGAGGTCTCCGAACGAATACTCGCCCAGCACCTCCCAGTCACCCGCCCCATCGAGCTTCCGTACGCGCACCCCCGCCAGCACCTGCGGCGCCATCAGCCGGGCATTCACACCCATGCGCTGCAACTCCGGAAGGAGGGACTGCCAGTGCGTCGTACATCCGCAAATCGGACAATGATGCGTCGACAGGGTCCTGTCCCCCTGTATGTAAACGACCGTCTCGCCGACCACCCGCACCTGATCAGGACGATAGTAGGCCCACAATGCACCCTTTCGGTGACACAGCGAGCAATTACAGTCCGTGACCGTCTCCGGCACAGAATCGATCTCCATTCGCACCGCACCACAATGACAGGACGCTTCGATCATGGGGTTGTCTCGCTCATGGCCGGGAGTGTAACCTGGCCGGGCTGCCTGGTGTCTGTCATGAGCGAGGCTGCTTGGGTGACCTGGCGTGAGCGAGGGACGCGGGGGGAGGCTCCCCTCACCCGTCTCCCCGCCAAAGGCATCACCGGCAGGACATCCGCCCCCGTTCACGCCAGAGGCGGCGGGGCCTCTGCCCAGCTCACGCAATCGTCACACCGATACCGGATGCGCCTCGACCCGACTACGCCCGCCGCCCTCATCCGTGACAGTAAACTTCACCGGCAGAAACCGCGCCAAGATCTCCATATTGGTCAGCGTATGCCCCGTCAGCGCATACGACTGATACCCCCCGCGCCCGACCAGCGCCAACGGAATAAGCAGCTGATCCGCCAGATGCGGCCCAACCGGCGCATCCGCCTCGAGGTGCGCACGAACCTCCGCGACCACCCGCGCCGCGACCTGCTCCGCGCTGACCCGCCGCTCCCCGAACGCACAGAACAGCTCGGTACAATTCTCGGCCTCGATCCAGACCATGAGCGCGTTACCCGGCCCGGCGCTATCGACATCGACGACGCGCACCTCGTCGCGCTCGAGCCCGAGCTCGTTACGCACCACCCGAACCTCCCTGTCCCCGATCGACTTCGGCAGATGGGCCAGCAACGCGCGAGCCTTGCGGCGAACGACCGCGCCACGCGAGAAGATCTCGAGCGGCCCGAGCGGATGCCCGCCCTCGATATCGACGTGGAAGCTGCCGCCACCCGCCGGATAAAATCCATGGCGCACGAGGGTCGCATCGACCTTTGCGCCCATGCGTCGCAGCAGCGGCAGGAACACCTCGGCGATGAACTCGAAGGGTGGGGCCATCGGGTTGTGGGTGCCGCCCTCGAAGGTCAGGCGCGAGCGGCCGGGTGCCAGCAGCAGCGGCCACAAGACCGTCTGCAACACCAATGTCACCGAGCCGGCGCTACCGACCGCGAACGTATATTCGCCGTGCGAGACATTGCCCGGCGTGAACAGCAGCTCGGTGCTACCGAGCTCATCGCCGGTGACCTCGGCCGCGCCGATCGTGGTCGCGGCGCGCACGGCGGTCAGGTGCTGGCGCAGCAGGCCCGGCTTGACGCGTCGGGCGCGGATGCGATGCAGGCGGAAGGGTCGGCCGGTGACGAGCGACAGCGTCAGGGCGGAGCGGAGGATCTGCCCCCCGCCCTCGCCCTGCGAGCCATCGATCTCGATCCTGTCCTTTGCTTCCGCCATCCTTCAGCCCTTCACGCACACCACCTGTTTGAGCGTGTGCACGACCTCCACGAGGTCCTTTTGCGCCTCCATGACGGCGTCGATGTCCTTGTAGGCCGCCGGCGTCTCGTCGATCACGTCCGCGTCCTTGCGGCACTCGATGCCTGCCGTCGCCGCCGCGTGGTCGGCGAGCGTGAAGCGCTTTTTGGCCTCCGTCCGTGACATCGCCCGACCCGCGCCGTGGCTGCACGAGTTGAAGCTCTCCGGGTTGCCCTTGCCGCGCACGATGTAAGACCGCGTGCCCATGCTGCCCGGAATGATCCCGAGGTCGCCGGCCGCGGCCCGCACCGCGCCCTTGCGGGTCACCAGCACGTCTTTTCCGTAGTGGTGCTCGCGCGCGACGTAGTTATGGTGGCAGTTCACCGCCATGTCGCCGAGCTCGAACGGGCGGATGCCCTTGGCATCGCCGAGCGCCTTGAGGGTCGCGGCCATCATCAGCTCACGGTTATGCCGGGCGAAGTCCTGGGCCCACTCGACCGCCTCAATATAATCGGCGAAGTGCTCGGAGCCCTCCGGCAGGTACGCGAGGTTATGGTCCGGCAGCGAGATCTTCCAGCGCTCCATCTCCCGCTTGGCGAGCGCGATGAAGTGCGAGCCGATCCGGTTGCCGACGCCGCGCGAGCCCGAGTGCAGCATCACCCACACGTGCTCGCGCTCATCGAGGCAGATCTCGATGAAGTGGTTGCCGGTGCCGAGCGTGCCGAGGTGCACGACCGTGTTCGACTTCTCGATCGCCTTGTTCTTGTCGACGATGCGCTCGAAGCGGGCCTCGAGGCCCTTCCACACCGTGGCGACGGGCTTCGGCGGGTCGGTCCACGCGCCGCGGTCGCGGCCGCGGTTCGGCGTACGGCCATGCGGCACGGCGCGCTCGATCGCCGCGCGCACCGCCGCGAGGTTGTCGGGCAGGTCCGACGCCTTGAGCGACGTCTCGACCGCCATCATGCCGCAGCCGACGTCGACGCCGACCGCCGCGGGGATGACCGCACCGACCGTCGGGATCACGCTACCGACGGTCGCGCCGATGCCCCAGTGCACGTCCGGCATCGCCGCCACCCAGCGGTGGATGAACGGCATGCGCGCCACGTTCTCCAGCTGCTTGACGGCCGCGTCCTCGACCGCGACGCCGCGGGTCCAGCGCTTGATCGGCACACCCCCGCTCGGCTGATGGATCTCGTACGACAGTTCGTTGAGGCTAGTCATGATCGTTCCCTTTCACTCTCGGGGAGCGTCAAAAGCAGCCTCGGTGCCGGTCTTTGCGAGTCCACAAGCACGAGTAATTTCCACATCTTATCTGGCGAGCGGCCGCGACACCACCAGAAAAACTTAGCCTTGCAGCGCGGCTTTTATAAATTTATCGTCACGGCGTGCGACGCGCGACCGTGGTCCTCGGGCTTTTGGGCACCACCCTGGACGCCAGCCCGAAGGCGCGCTGGGAGCGCTGGCGGCCGACCGTCGACCTTTGCCGGCGCGAGGACTTCCTCGTCGACCGCCTGGAGCTGCTGCATCAGCCGCAGCACCGGGAGCTCGCCGAGACGGTGGCGACCGACATTCGCGCCGTCTCGCCGGAGACGCGGGTGCGCAACCATCCGCTGAGCTTCACGGACCCGTGGGACTTCGAGTCGGTGTTTGCGACCCTGCTGGACTTCGCCCACGGCTATCCGTTTCGCCCGGACGAGGAGGACTACCTCGTGCACATCACGACGGGCACGCACGTGCAGCAGATCTGCCTGTTCTTGCTGACGGAGGCGAGGTACTTCCCGGGCAAGCTGCTGCAGACCTCGCCGCCGACGCCGGCCCACAGCGGCGAGCCGGGCGACCTGCGCGTCATCGACCTCGACCTCGCGACCTACGCGCAGATCCACGAGCGCGTGCAGGCGGCCCGCGTCGAGGGCCTGTCGTTCCTCAAGGCCGGCATCGCCACCAAGAACCCGGCCTTCAACGCGCTCGTCGATCAGATCGAGCGGGTCGCAGCGGCCACGCGCTCGCCGATCCTGCTGACCGGGCCGACCGGCGCCGGCAAGACCCGCCTGGCGCGCAAGATCTTCGAGCTCAAACAGACGCGCCACCAGATCGCTGGCCGCTTCTTCGAGCTCAACTGCGCGACGCTGCGCGGCGACGCTGCGATGTCTGCCATGTTCGGGCACACGCGTGGCGCCTTCACCGGCGCCGTGCGAGACCGGCCCGGCGTGCTCAAGAGCGCCGACGGTGGGGTGCTCTTCCTCGACGAGATCGGCGAGCTCGGGCTCGACGAGCAGGCGATGCTGCTGCGCGCGCTCGAGGACCACACGTTCTTGCCGGTCGGCAGCGACCGCGAGGTCCACAGCGACTTTCAATTAATCGCCGGCACCAACCGCGACCTGCGGGCCTGCGTGCGCGAGGGCAAGTTCCGCGATGACCTGCTGGCGAGGATCGATCTCTGGACGTTTCGTATGCCCTCGCTGCGCGAGCGACCCGAGGATATCGAGCCCAACCTCGAGTACGAGCTCGAGCGTTACGCCCAGCGCCACGGCCGGCGCGTGACCTTCGGCCGCACCGCACGGGCCCAATTTTTGAGATTCGCCGCCGGCCCCGAGGCGCGCTGGCCGGGCAACTTCCGCGACTTCGCGGCGGCGCTCGAGCGCATGGCGACGCTGGCCCCTGCCGGCAAGATCGGCGTCGGCGAGGTCGAGACCGAGACGCGACGCCTGCGTGACGCCTGGTCCGAGGGGCAGGTCGACGGCGACGCGGTGTTGCTGCGACGATACCTCGAGCCCGCGCAAGTCGAGGCGCTCGACCGCTTCGACCGCGTGCAGCTCGCCGACGTATTGCGCGTATGCCAGGAAGCCCGTAGCCTGTCGGACGCCGGGCGAATATTGTTCGCGGCCTCGCGCCAGCGCCGGCGCTCGCACAACGACGCCGACCGCTTGAGAAAATACTTACAAAAATTCGACATCGAGTGGTCCGAGCTGCAGGAGCGAAACACATGATGAAGCCGATCCTTGTCACTGGCGCGACCGGCAACGTCGGCCGCGCCGTCGTCGATGCGTTGCGGGCCCGTGGTCTGCCGGTGCGACCGGGGCTACGCGACCCGGGCAGCGACCCCGACGCGGTCGCCCTCGATTTTTTCCGCCCGGAGACCTTTACCCCCGCGGTCGCCGACGCAGGCGGCCTATTCCTGCTGCGACCGCCACCGATCTCGAACGTGCAGACGACACTCAACGCGCTCGTCGACGTCGCGCTGGCCGCGGGCGTGCGACGGATCGTGTTCCTGTCGGTGATCGGCGCCGACACCCGTGGGTACATCCCGCACGCGAAGGTCGAAAAACACCTGATCGCCAGCACGGCGGAGTGGACATTTTTGAGGGCCGGCTTCTTCGCGCAGAACCTCGGCGATGCGTATCGACCGGACATTCGCGATCATAGTGAATTGTTCGTGCCGGCGGGCGCCGGGAAGGCCGCGTTCGTCGACGTGCGGGACATTGGTGAGGTCGCCGCGCTCGCGTTCGCGGAGCCCGGGCATATCAAGGAGGCCTATACGCTCACCGGGCCCGAGGCGCTGGACTTTGATGAAGTCGCCGCGCTGTTGACCACGGCGCTCGGCCGGCAGATCCGCTACGCGCGACCCGGCGTGCTGCGCTACCTGCTCCGCATGCGCCGCAGAGGGCTCCCGTTCGCGCAAGCGCTGGTCCAGGCGGTCCTGCACTTCGGCCTGCGCTACGGCCAGGCCGAGCCGATCGACCCGACGCTCGCCCGCCTGCTCGGCCGCCCGTCGCGGACCCTCGCGCAGTACATCGCCGATCATGTCGACCTGTGGCGCCGAGAGTGACGCCACCGATATCGTCCGTACGCCGGGCCCCTATTGCGGTTGAGCTCAGCGCGGCACAAGGCCGACCTTCGGCACATCGGCCGCCGTCATGCGCGGCGGCTCGTGCTCGGGGTCGCAGCGGTACTGCGTGAAGTCCGTCCAGCCGCGCTCCCTTAAAAAATCTTCGTCGAGCAGCGCCTGTCCCGTCAGCTCCGCGGGCGGCGTGGTGACCAGCTCGAGGGCAGCGTCGGCGACGATCTCTGCCTTGCGCCACATCTTCGGCCCGCCGATGCCGAAGTTCATCGTCGCCTGACTCTCGACGAGCGTCACCGGCCATAGCGCATTGACGGCGATGCCATGCTCGCGCAGCTCCTCGGCGAGCCCGTGCGCGAGCATCGTCATGCCGTACTTGCTTATCAAGTAGCCGGTCTTGTGCGGCAGCACCGACAGGTCGATCGGCGGCGAGCAGACGATGATGTGGCCGCCGGCCCCGCCCGCGCGCATCGGCCCGATCACCGCCTGCGAGGCGGCGAAGGCGGCGCGCACGTTGACCTCGAACATCAGGTCGAAGCGGCTCATCGGCGTGTCGGCGACGTCTTGCCACCACAGCGCGCCCGCGTTGTTGACGAGGATATCGACGCGGCCGAAGTGGGCCATCGTCTGGGCGACCATCGCTTGCAGGTCCTCGGGCTGGCGCACGTCGACGCGCAGCGGCAGGGCCTGGCCACCGAGCGCCTCGACCTCGCGGGCGACGCTGTAGATCGTGCCTGGCAGGCGCGCCGTCTCGGCCTCGCTCTTGGCGGCGATGACGACATGGGCGCCGTGGCGGGCGAACGTGAGGGCCAGGACGCGACCGATGCCGCGGCTGGCCCCGGTGACGATCGCTACCTTGCCGGCGAGACGCTGCGAGGACTGCATGCGCGGGATGGTAGTCGCGCGCGGCCGCCATGTCACGCCGGTCGGATCACCGGGGCCGGGTGACGAAGTACATGTCGATCTCGCCGCGGTTCTTGGCCATGAGCTTGCCGCGGTGCTCGCACTCCCAGCGCTCACGCACGGCCTCCCAGGTGGTCCGGGACAGGTTGATCCTGCCGGCCTCGCCGGTCGACTCGAGGCGCGAGGCGATGTTGACGGTGTCGCCCCAGATGTCGTACGCAAATTTCTTCTGGCCGATGACCCCGGCCATCAGCGGCCCGGTGTGCACGCCGATCCGCAGCTCCCACGGCTGCTCGCCGCTGGCCAGCTTGTCCTGGCGGACCTCGTCCATGAAGCGGACCATGTCCCACGCGGCCGCCACGGCGTCCTCCGGGTGACTTTTGTTGACGACCGGGATCCCACCGGCGCACATATATGCGTCGCCGATCGTCTTCAACTTTTCGAGGCCGTGGCCCTCGATGATGCGGTCGAACTCGCTGAAGTAGAAGTCGAGCTCGCGCAGCAGCGCCGCCGGCGACATGCGGCTGGCGACCCGTGTAAAACCCTTGAAGTCGGTGAACAGCACGGTGACGCTGTCGTAGTGGACCGGCTTGACTTGACCCGTGCGCCGCAGCTCCTCGGCGACGTCGGCCGGCAAGATGTTGTGCAGCAGCGCTTCGGATTTGAGCTCCTCGGCCTCCAGCTCGCTGTAGAGCCGCCGCAGCTCGCTGTTTTGCGCGGAGATCTGCGCGCGTGCGACGTCGATCTCGGCCCCGATCGTGCGCAGCATCGCGGTGCTGTGCTCCTTCGTGTCCTCGGCGCGCACCCGGTAGTTCTCTGCGCGTCGCAGCTTACGCGCCATCAGGACCGGGCTCATGGGCTCCGGCTCGGGGCGGGCCCGCGTCGTGGTTTCTGCCTGGCTCTCCGGGCATGTCCCGAGAGCCAGCGTCACCATGGTCGCGTTGTGCAGCCGTGGCTCGCCGCCTGCGACCAAGGGCGCGATCTCGCCGCCAGCGTAAAAACCGAACACGGGCACACCCGGCAAGGCGCGCTCGACCGCCGCGACCTCGAGCCCGGTGCGCGTGCCGAGGATCTGCTTGCGCGCCGCGCACGAGAACACCAGCACCACGGCGGGCCGCATCGTGCCCGGGTGCGCCGGAGCCAGCGACCGGGTCCCGAGGCCCACGAGCGAGGTCTCGGTCTGGGCCAGCAGGTGCTCGCGCACCGCCTCGCTGAGCTGGACCTCGGCGCCCTGCGGGACCTCGCCGCCGAAGGTTATGGTGCCGTCGCTGGCGTCGCTGCGCAGCGGGGTGCGGATGTAGTAGCCGTCGTCCGCGGTGTGCACCGCGAGGCCGAACTCGGGCATCAACCTCGCGTGCGCGCCGAAGTAATGCCAGTAGTACTCGAGCGCGCTGCGCTCGCCTATCCGCATGACCTGGTGGCCGTCGGCGACATGCACGACCTGGCGGGTGCCGACCGGCGTCCAGCCCTGGATCACGCGGAAGTCGTGACGAAGTACGCCGGCACACAGCAGCACCGGCATGCAGTCCGCGACCACGCGGTTCCCAAAGATCTGCGCGCGTGGTGCTTCGAGGTCGTCGAACTGACCGGCCAGCTTGCCGCCGAACATGGCGCAGCCAGGCGGCAGTCGGGCCGCCAGCGCGGAGATCTGGGCCTGCGTGCCCGGCTTGCGCGAGTCGGGGAAGAAGAAGCACAGCGAGGCGTCGGGGCCGGGCGCCGCCTGCCGGATCGCCTCGCTCGCCGCGGCGTCCGGGTCCTCGCTGGCCCGCTCGCCGAGGCCCGCGCTGAAGCGGATGTCGTCATCGGCTTCGCAGCCGAGCACCAACAAATTAATCGAGTCCTCGCTGACGCCGAGCTGCGAGGACAGGTCACCCGCGCTGCTGACCCCGACGACCGGGACCTTCGGGAACGCGCCCGCGAGCTCGCGCGCGATCTGCTGCGGGTCGAAGTTCCCCGAGAGCGTGACGATGACCGCCGCGGCCGGTGTGCCGCCGAGCTGCTCGCGCACGTCGGAGATCACGGCCGCCAGCACCTGCGCCGTGTCGGTGCCCTCGCGGTGACCGACGCCCACCCTCAACATGCGCGACCGTCCATGGGCCGCGAGTATACACGCGGGGTCTGTCGCTCATGGGCGCGAGGGCGAGCACGCAGGCGGGTGTAAGGGCCGGCGTGGGCCAGCGTTCGGGTGGCACCACCGCAGGAAGTCCACGCATGTCTCTTCGCACCGCCACCCTCTCGCTCGTCGCCCTCGCCACCCTCTCCGCCTGCGCCAAGCGCAGCGCCTCCGATGTGTCGATCGGGCCGCCCGAGCCGATGGGCGGCGGGGCCACTGTGTCTGCCAGGGAGAGCGGTACGTGGACGACCGGCGCGTCGGCGCCGGCCGCCAGCAGCAACGACATGGTCGCCGACAGCCGCGGCGGCGGTTACGACGGCGAGGCCAGCGTCAGCGGCATGCCGGCGCCGGAGAAACAGAAGAGCGCCGGCCTCGGCACCGCGTACGGCGAGCAGCGCTTCAGCTCGGTGCGCACGGTGCAGTTTCGCCGGGCCAACCCGAGCACACCGACGATGCTGCTGTCGATGCGCTACAACGACGCCGACGGCGTCAACCAGATGGCGCACTACAAGACCGGCCAGTACCCGCAGCGCGCGAGTCATCAGTCGGGTCAGGTCTCGCTGACCGTGCGCGACGAGTACGGCGGCCCGCTCCCCGGCGCGCAGATCGGCAGCGACCTCTACGCGGTCGGCGAGGCCGGTGCGCGCTACACGATCGGCGTCGAGAACCACAGCGGGTACCGCTATGAGGTCGTCGCCTCGGTCGACGGGCTCGACGTCATCGACGGCGCCGAGGGAGATTTCAATAAGCGCGGCTACCTCATCGACCCGTACACCAGCTTCGTCATCGAGGGCTGGCGCACCGGCGACGACACCGTGGCGGCGTTTCGCTTCAGCGACATGGACAACAGCTACGCCGGCCGCACCGGCAAGCCGCGCAACATCGGCGTGATCGGTGTCGCCCTGTTCCAGGAGGAGGGCCAGCAGGTCCCTCAAAACGAGCTGCGCCGCCGCGACACCGCCGACCCGTTCCCCAACCGCTACGCCCCGCCCCCGCCGGGCTACCGCGCGAACGGTTATTGACCTGTCCCTTCGGACATTGTGCTTAAAAAGAAATGAAAAGCGCCAGGCGCCCGCAGGCGTCTGGCGCTCTTTCAATTCACGGTCGCTCAGGTGGTCGGCTTGGCCTTGGCCATCTCGGCCTTGAGGCGCTCGGCCATTTGCTCGGGGGACACGTCCTCCTTGTGGGTCGCCATGCCCCACATGTAACCGGACGGGTCGGTGACGGCGCCGTAGCGGTCGCCCCAGAACATGTCGGTGATCGGCATCATCTGCTTGGCGCCCGCGGCGGTGACCTTGGTGAAGGTCGCGTCGACGTCGGCGGTGTAGTAGTGGATCGCCAGCGGCGAGCCGCCGAGCGTGGTCGCCGACTTCGAGCCCATCTCGGGGAACTCGTCGCCGAGCATAAGCCGGCTGTCGCCGATCTCGAGCGTCGCGTGCATGACCTTGCCGTCCGGGGAGGGCATGCGCTCGATCTCGAGGGCACCGAAGGCCAGCTTGTAGAACTCGATCGCGTCGGCGGCGTTGTTCACGGTGATCGCGATGGTCACGGTGTGGTAACCGGCCGGCACGGGCTTGCTCGCCGGGGTACCGGCGATCTTCTTCCAGGCGGGCGCGGCCGGGGCCTTCTTGCTGACCTTGGTCGGCTTCTTGCCCTTTTTGCCACCGTCGGCGCCGAACATGATCGCGGCGCGCTGCTGGGTCTGCTCGGCGGTCAGGTCCTCGACGTGGGTGGCGACCTCCCATTTGTGGCCGAACGGGTCACGCAGCGAGCCGAAGCGGTCGCCCCAGAACTGCTCCTCGAGCGGCATCTCGACCTTGGCGCCCGCGGCGGTCGCCGCGGTGAACATCTTGTCGGCATCGTCGACGTAGAGCATCAGGCTGCCCGGCGAACCACCGAGCGTGGTCGGCGACTTCATGCCGTCCATCTCCTCGTCGACGAACACCATCGAGTCGCCGATCTTGATCTCGGCGTGCATGGTCTTGCCGTCGGGACTGGGGATCGACAGCACCTTGGTGGCGCCGAACGCCTTGGTATAGAAGTCGACCGCCTGGTCGACGCCCTTGACCGTGATCTGCGGGGTGAGGACAAAAAAGCCGGCGGGGATCGGCTTGACCTTGACTTGCGCGGGCGCGGGCGCGGGAGCCGGCGTGGGCTCGGGCTTGGCGGTGTCGGCCTTGGGAGCGCCACAGGCCAGCGGAGCGAGCGCGAGGAGGATGAGGAAGTTGCTGCGGATCTTCATGGGGGGTGTCCTTCTCCGGCGCGGAGGCCGGCGAGTCGGGGCGCGGAGGTTGGCAAAAGCACGCAGCAATGTCCAGGCGCCCGATCGCCGTTCTGCGAGCTCGATGCGTCTGCACTGGAGCGAAGCGCAGCGCTTCACACGTGCTCGGCGAAGCCACTTCGTGGATCGACGATCAACGTGATCTCGCCGTCCTCGATCCTTCGCGCCGGCAAACGCCGGGCGTCGACCGCGACGACCGCGAGATAGGCCTCGTCCTCACCCGCGAGCGCCGCGGGGATCCGCACGGTGTCGACCTTGTTCGCGTCGCGCATCACCGCCGCCACCGCGGCGAGCTCCGGCGGCGTGCTGTCGACGCGCAACAAATCTTGCAGGCGCTGGCCGAGCGCCCGCAGATACTCGCCGTCGAAGCGACGCCCCGGCGCATACACCACACGCGCCGGCAGGACCACGTCGCTCGGCTCGTACAGCGCCGGCTCGGCCCTGACGACGCGCCCGAGCACCAGCGGCCCCTCCATCAACGCGCGACGCCGCGGCGGCGCCGACCGGACCTGCGCGGCGGCGCTGAGGATGAAGCCCGCGAGCAACATCAACGTGCCGATGATCATAAAGCTCCATCCGACCATGTTGAGCGACGCGAGCACACCGAACACGATGATCGACAGCGCACCGACACCGGCCATCAGGTCGCCGAGGCAGCCGCGGTCGCCTCGCGCCATGCGCTGCAGATCCGCGTCGAGCTCGCGCGGCGTCGCCTCGTAGCGCCTGCGGGTCATCTCGAGCGCCGTCTCGGTGGTCGCGTCAGTCATGGCAGGGCTGCTTTATTAAAGCGACCGGCCCCGCGGTGCAACACCTGCGGAGCCGGCAAAACGAGGCGCACTGAGCGTGGGTAGGAGGCGGAGCGGGAGCAGGAGTCGCCGAGCGTGAGGCGGTGCAGGAGCGTGAGTGCCAGGGGTTTGCGTGCGCGGGCGCAACCTTGCACGACGCGCCCCCCGGGTCAACGCTCCTGTCAGGCCCCCGGGTCCGGATCCACCGGCACCCCGGCCGAGACCGGGTGCTCGTCCTCGCCGAGATCCTCGGATTCGGCTGACTGATGTGACTCCTCCGGCGGGGTCGCGTCGTCGGCGATCGCGAGGTCCTGGTCGTGCTCGTGATCGTGGTCCTCGGACGGATCTTCGCTGGTCTCGTCGACCGCGAGGTCCGCCGCGGTGACCTCGACCTCGTGCACCTCGGGCGCAGCCGCGGCACCGAAGCCACGCTCCTCCCGGTGACGGTCGCACATGCGGTCCGGCGAGAGCTCGCCATATGAAGCGTCACGCAGGCGCATGCCCGGGATGTACAGCCAGGTGCCCTCGCAGCCGGGGACCACGCAGGGCATGGTCTCCGCGCCCTCCGGCACCGCGCCGGCCTCTCCAGAGGGTCGGAAGGTGGCCGCGAACTCACCCTTGGAGCACTCGCCGCACAGCTTGAGCGGGTCGGCGGTGCGACCGGCCAGGAAGGCCTGCAGCTGGGCGCCGGTCTTGAAGGTCCAGCTGTTGTTGCAGCCGGGCCGTCCGCATGGGACCTCGCGGTCGGGGTGCGTGCGGCAGAACTCGCGGCACACCTCGCACATACGCTTGGGCGCCGCCGGCTCGAAGTCGAGGTCGTCGCTGCCCGAGAGCACCCAGGCCCGCATCTGGCTCGCGCGGTCCCACGTCCAGGTGCGCGAGCAGCCGTGCACCTTGCAGGGCTGCTCCTTGGCCTGGACGCGGCTGATCTTCTGGGCGCACAGGCCACACATGCGCTCCGGCGGACCCTCGGGGTTCGGCGCGGGCTTGCCGGCGCGCCGACGCTTGCGGCGACGCTTCTTGCGGTCGCCGCCGGGCTCGGAGGACTCGCCCGGCTCGGACGATTCAGCGGCCTCGCCGATGATCGCCTCGCCGGACTCGCCGGAGGCGCTCGACTCGCCGGACTCGCTCGACTCGCCGGACTCGCTCGACTCGCCGGACTCGCTCGACTCGCCGGACTCGCTCGACTCGCCGGACTCGCTCGCCTCGTTGGACTCGCCGGACGCCGCGACCTCGGGGGTCGTCACGTTCTCGTCGCGGATGTCCTCGGCGACCTGTCCCTCGTCACCTGTCCGTGAGGACATGTCCTCGGAGACAGCCACGTCGGAGCCCGCGACCGGCTCGGACCCGAGGAACGGCAGCGCTCGCTCGACCGTGACGTCGTAGCCGGTCGTCTCGCCCTGAGTCTTCTCGCGGTTGCGGGCGCGCGGGGCGTCTTCCTCGCGGTTGCGGACGCGCGGGGCCTCGCCCTCGCGGGGCTCGTCGCGGCGGCCACGTGAACGCGGGGCCTCACCCTCGCGGGCGCCCTCCTCGCGGCGACCACGGCTGCGCGGGGCCTCGCCCTCGCGCACGACCTCCTCGCGGTTGCTGTCCTGCTCGTCGCGCGGCCGGGCGTTGCGTGCGGCCGTCGCGTCGGCCTTGGCGCGCTGGCGCAGCACCCACAGGCGGTGGCGCAGCTGGGCGTCGCGGGTCCAGGTCCAGGTCCGTTTACATCCGTCGATCTTGCACGGCAGCTCGGCGTCGTGGGTCTCGCGCTCGGCGGTGAAGCACTCGCCGCACAGCCGCGAGGGCCGGCGCAATTTGCCCGTGCGCTGCATCTCGGCCAGCTGCGCGCCGCGCTTCCACGTCCACGTGTTCGGGCAGCCGGGGGTGCGGCACGGCACCTCGCGGTCGGCGAGCTCGTTGAACTGGCCGAGGTGCTCGTCGCACATGCGATCCGGCGGCGGCTGACGGAGCCGGCGGATTTGCTGGGCGC
>Ga0136638_10000087_pt1 | contig 15272 bp, 12 predicted proteins | sample AntDrymUQ8582206_2_FD_104671 | JGI IMG/M metagenome (GOLD analysis project Ga0136638, IMG submission 104671) | Polar desert sand microbial communities from Dry Valleys, Antarctica - metaG UQ858 (22.06) | ecosystem: Environmental > Terrestrial > Soil > Desert | place: Antarctica: Dry Valley...
CTACAAGGGCGCCATTGCATTCATCGTGATCCAGGTGATCATGGTGGTTGCCGTGATTGCGTACCCGGGCCTGGTGACGACCGGGCTCGGGCCGAAGCAGACGTACGATCTGGACAAGATAAAGTTGGACGCACCCACGCGCAGCTACAGCGACGAAGGCAGAGGCGCTGCAACTCCCGGCTCGAACGAAGACATGGACGCGGTGTTGAGGGCACTGAAAAGCGAGGCGAAGAAGTAAAAAAGCCCGCGGAAACAACTTTCCGCGGGCCGCCAAATCGAAACAATTCCTACAATTTTTGTGCTTGCATGAAATCGTCAAACCCGGCTTCGGCAAACCTGAACCAGAGGTTCTGGTCGCGGCGGAAAGTGTTGTAGTCGTCGTAAATCTTCTTCCACGCAGCGTTCTTCGCATTGAGCTCTGCATACACATCCATCGCCGCCTTGAACGACGCATCCATCACGTCGCGCGGAAAGCGATGCAGCTTGGTGCCCTGCGCGACCAATTGCTTCAATGCCGCCGGGTTCTTTGCGTCGTACGAGGCCTGCATCACCACATGCGCGTGCGAGGCGCATGCCTCGACGACCGCCTTGTACTCGGGCGTCAGCGCGTCCCACGCCTTGGTGTTGACGTACAGATCGAGCTGCGGGCCGCCTTCCCACCATCCGGGGTAGTAATAGTTCGGCGCGACTTTATTGAAGCCGAGCTTCAGATCGTCGTACGGCCCGACCCATTCGGCGGCGTCGATCGTCCCTTTTTCAAGCGCGGCGTAGACCTCGCCGCCCGGAATGTTCTGCGGCACACTGCCGAGGCGCTCCAGCACTCTGCCGCCGAAGCCGCCAATGCGCATCTTGAGCCCCTTCATGTCGGCGACCGACTTGATTTCCTTGCGATACCAACCGCCCATTTGCGCGCCGGTATTGCCCATCGGAAAGTTGACGATGTTGTACGCGCGGTAAAACTCGCGAAACAGCTTCATCCCGTTGCCTTCGTACATCCAGGCTGTCATCTGACGCGAGTTCAAGCCGAACGGGATCGCGCAGTCGAGCGCGAACGTCTCGTCCTTGCCGAAGAAGTAGTAGGGCGCCGTATGCGCGCACTCCACCGTCGCTTGCTGCACGCCGTCGACCACGCCGAAGGCCGGCATCAACTCTCCGGCCGCATGCACGCTGATCTGAAAACGCCCGCCGGTCGCGGCCGACACTTGCTTTGAGAAAACTTCGGCAGCACCGTAGATCGTATCGAGCGCCTTCGGAAAGCTCGAAGCGAGCCGCCATCTGACTTGCGCTGCTTGCGCCTTGACGACCGCCGGAGCGGCGATTGTCGCGGCTACCGCCGCGCCCGCAGTTGCCTTCGTTAGAAATGAACGACGTTGCATGGTGTCTCCCGTCATGAGTTTTTTGGAGCGCGACGGACCTCAGCCACGCTTGCGCGCAGTGTAATCCGGACTTTACCGTTCACGACCCTCGGGAAAAACCAGCAGCGTTGCAACTACGAGCCACCGACCGTCATGCCGTCGATCAGTAAAGACCCGCTCACCTTGCTGCCGCGAATCACCTGATCGTTGCCCACGGCAACGATGTTGCGAAAAATGTCGCGCAGGTTGCCCGCCACGGTAATCTCCTCGACCGGATACTGAATTTCGCCTCCTTCGACCCAGAAACCGCTCGCGCCGCGCGAATAATCGCCACTGACGTAGTTGACGCCCTGGCCGATCAGATCAGTCACCAGCAGTCCGGTGTTCAGACGCCGCACCATTCCGGCGAGATCATCGCCGCGCCGCGTCGCGCTCGATCTGATTTCAAGGTTGTACGAACCCCCCGAGTTACCCGTCGATCGCATTCCGAGCTTGCGCGCCGAGTAGGTCGAGAGAAAGTAGCCGGTCAACACGCCGCGCGCCACAACATCGCGCTTGATTCCGCGCACGCCTTCTTCATCGAACGGGCTCGAGCCCGGCCCCTGCGGCAGGTACGGGTCTTCATGCAACGTTATGTGATCCGAAAAAACGGACTTTCCGAGGGAGTCGACCAGAAAGGACGCTTTGCGATACAGCGCACCGCCACTGGCGGCCTGAGCAAAGTTGCCCAGTAATCCACACGCCAGCGGCGCATCGAACAGCACCGGGCAATGCCGGGTCTTGAGTTGCCGCGCCGACAGGCGTGCCAACGCACGGCGCGCTGCATAGTCACCCACCGATTCGGGCGACGCCAACTCGTCAGCTACCCGCGATGACGAAAACCAATCGTCGCGCTGCATGCCCGCGCCATCGCGCGCGATCGGGGCGACCGATAGTGAATGCCGGGTGTAGGCGTAACCGCCGACAAATTGCTGAGTATTGGCGAGCACGAAATGCCCGGACGACGTGTAGACGTTGGCCCCTTCGGAATTGACGATCTGTGGGCTGACCGCGAAGGCCGCAGCCTCGCACCGTTGCGCGAGCTTGATCGCTTCGTTCGTTTCGATCACCCATGGATGAAACAGATCGAGATCGCGCGGTGAGCGCTGCAACGTGTCGGGCTCGGGCAGACCGGCAGAGTCATCATCGGCGGTGAAACGCGCAATGTTGTACGCAGCCTCGACCGCCTGCTGCAGTGCTGGCTTCGCAAAGTCTGAAGTCGACGCGTTGCCCCGCCGCTTGCCGATGTAAACCGTGATCCCAAGGCCTTTGTCGCGCGTGCGCTCGATGGTTTCAACCTTCTTCTTCCGCACTGATACCGAGAGCCCGCTCGATTCGCTGACCTCGCACGCGGCATCAGTCGCGCCGAGCGAGCGAGCATGTTTCAAGGCGTCATGCGCAAGCTCGCGCAGTCGCTCGTCAGAGAGGGAAAAAGTAGTCACGTCGCTAGGTATCATAACCAACGATGATGAGTGCGATGGTGGACAGCGACGACCGACCCGGCGAACTCCCGATAAAGAGTCCGAGCAAGAGCGTGCTTCCCAGCAAAAGCGAGCTCAAGCGGCAAATGCACGCACTCCAAAGGCTCGGTGCCCGATTGGTCGAGCTTAACCGCGATCAATTTGCGCGGCTTGATTTACCGGAAGAACTGCGCGAGGCGGTCGAGTTTGCCCACCGCGTCACTGCGCATGAAGCGCGGCGCCGCCACATGCAATACCTTGGCAAGCTGATGCGACGTGTCGATGCCGATGTCATACGCGCCGCACTCGATCGCGTGACCGGGGAGTCACGCACGGCAGTATCGTTAATGCACCGCGCTGAAAGTTGGCGTAACCGCCTGCTCGACGACGATCAGGCATTGACTGCATTCGTTGCCGAACATACCGATGCCGACGTGCAGTGGTTACGCAGCGCAATCCGCGCAGCGCGGCGCGAACGTGAGCTGCAGCAGCCGCCTAAACACGCACGCGAGCTGTATCGCCGCCTGCATCAACAACTGGAAGCGCGCTTCAACGACGACGAGCCACGCCGTGAACGCTGAACGAGCGTTTGCGAATCAGCTGATCGTCGGCCTGGTGTCGGTGTCCGATCGGGCTGCGCAGGGCGTGTATGTGGATCAGGGGTTGCCCGGACTCGAACAATGGCTCGCGCGTGCACTGCGAACACCATTTCAGTCGCACCGGCGCTTGATTGCCGATGATCGACCGACCATAGAGCAGACGCTGATCGAGCTGGTTGATGTGATCGGTTGCGACCTGGTGTTGACGACCGGCGGCACCGGCCCAGCACGACGTGACGTCACTCCTGAAGCAACGCTTGCGGTGGCGACCCGGGTGATGCCTGGCTTCGGAGAACAGATGCGGCGCATTTCGCTCGAATTCGTGGCAACAGCGATCCTGTCGCGGCAGGTTGGAGTTTTGCGGGAAACCGAAAACCATGCGGCGCTGATATTGAACCTTCCGGGTCAACCGAAGGCGATCGCCGAAACGCTGGAAGGCTTGAAGACGCTCGCGGGCGAGGTCAAAGTGCACGGTATTTTTTCGGCGGTTCCCTATTGCATTGACTTGATCAACGGCCCTTATGTCGAAACCCACGATGCAGTAGTCAAAGCGTTCCGGCCGAAGTCGGCGCTAAGGTGAAGCCGTGAACACATTGCTCGAATGTGTTGAGCTACAAACCCACACCGAGCCGTCGGCGAGCGTGGTGTGGCTGCACGGCCTGGGTGCTGACGGCTACGATTTCGTGCCTGTCGTGCGCGAACTGCAAGCGCTTGGCGCGCCCGCCGCACGCTATGTGTTTCCACACGCGGCGACGATGCCGGTAACGATCAACGGCGGGGCGATGATGCGCGCCTGGTACGACATCGTCGGCGTCGATCTCGTCAGACGCGAGGATGAAAAAGGAATCCGCGCATCGCAGTTGCAGGTAGAGGCCTTGATTGCGCGCGAAGTCGAACGCGGCATCGCCAGATCACGCATCGTGCTGGCCGGTTTTTCGCAAGGCGGCGCAATTGCGCTGCAAACCGGCTTACGACAATCAGAGCCGCTGGCCGGAATCGTTGCGTTGTCGTGCTATCTGGCGCTGGCGAGCAGTTTTGAGCAGGAGCGGGTGGCCGCAAGCAGCGCGGTGCCGATCTTCATGGCGCACGGCACGTCGGACCCGATCGTGCCGCTAGCGCGCGCAGTGGCTTCGCGTGATGCGCTTGAGGCGGAAGGCCATCCGGTCGAGTGGCATCAATATGCGATGCCGCACTCGGTCAACGAAGAAGAGATTCGCGATCTTGCGGCCTTTCTAAAGCGCGTGATCGGATAACACTAACGCTTATCGACGCTCAACCGTCCCGGGCCGAACGCCATCACCATTAACAGCCCGCCAATCAGTGCCAGGTTCTTCATGAACTGAATTTGCTGCATCATTTTCTGTGCCTCTGGCATCGCCCAGAAATTGTGAAAGAACATCGTGACAATGGCGGTGAATCCGGCGAGCAACAGCGCTGCCCAGCGTGCCTTCCAGCCGAATACCAGCATCAGTCCGGCGCCAAGCTCGATGACAATCGTCGCCACAGCGAACACCTGCGCTGCCGGAAAGCCTTTCGATGCAATCGCACCGATCAAACCCTCGAAGCCGTTGATTTTGCCGAAGCCTGATACCAGAAAAATCACTGCCAGCAGAATGCGGCCGATCAAGCTCAGAGCGTCAGAGGTCGCGTTCATCCTTACTCCTGTTTCAAAAGTTTCGAAGTCTCAAGGCAAATCAAATACCAAGACCTCGGCCTTATGACCGTTCGCCAGTCCAATCATATCGGCATCCTGCAGCTTGGCCGCATCGCCGGTAAGAAGCCGCGTTCCGTCGACGTCAATCTCGCCGCGCGCGACGTGCACGTACGCGCGGCGCCCTGCCTGCAAATGGATCGACGCGCTTTCATCATCCGTAAATGTGCCGACATAGATGCGCGCGTCCTGGTGGATCGTTACCGATCCATCGGCACCGTCGGGTGACGCCACGAGGCGCAGGCGTCCCCGCTTGGCATCCGCATCGAACCGTTTTTCTTCGTAACTCGGCGCAATGCCGCGTACGTCGGGCTCGATCCATATCTGCAGCAAGTGAGTGGGCTGCTGCGACTGATTGAACTCGGAATGCCGCACTCCCGTGCCGGCGCTCATCCGCTGCACGTCGCCGGGCCTGATCACCGCTGGCTCTGCGCCGTCGCCGATACTGTCTTTGTGCGCCAGTTCACCATCCAACACGTAGGTGACGATCTCCATGTCGCAATGACTATGCGTGCCGAACCCCATGCCCGGCGCGATGACATCCTCGTTGATCACGCCCAGCGGACCGAACCCCATGTGATCGGAATCGTGATAGTCGGCGAACGAGAAGCTGTGAAACGACTGCAGCCAGCCGCGATCGGCGTAGCCGCGTTCGCCACTGCGACGCAGGGTCAACATGTTGATAAGTCTACGCAACAGAACGAAGCGGCGAGCCGTTTCGTTCTTTTCTTGCATTCGGACTGCGCGCGCACGCGCGGCCCGCTCCGAAGGGAGCGCGCAAACTAATCGTTGCGAGTGCACGTGCGACGGCAAAGCCGTCGCGTACAAGAGCAACGCTTGCTGCTACGCATTGCGAGTGGCGCGCGGGACCAGCGGCGTGACGTTGTTCGGCAGGCCGACGCCGTGTGCGAATGCGAAGCGATTCTTGCCTTTCAGCTTGGCCTCGTACATCGCAAGATCGGCAAGCTGCAACAGCCGCTCCAGATCGCGCCCTTGTTCAGGCGCAAGTGCCACACCGATGCTGGCCGAAACCGTCAGCGGCGGCAGACTGCCGGGTGCCTCACCCGGCAGCACGACCGGCTGCGACACGGCCTGCAACAACCGCAGTGAAATTTTTTCTACCTCGAGACGCGAGCCAACGTCGGGCGCCAGTACCGCGAACTCGTCGCCGCCGCGCCGCGCCACGGTGTCCTGCGGTCGCATCACACGCGCCAGTCGTACCGCAATTTCGCGCAGCATCAGATCGCCAACATCGTGGCCGTACTGGTCGTTGATGTCCTTGAATCCATCGAGATCAATCGCCAACACCGCGCAGCTGACATTGCGCAGCTCAGATGTCGCCAGTGCCGAGGCCGCGCGCTCGGCCAGCAAGCGGCGATTTGGAAGACCGGTGAGCTCATCGTGCTGCGCTTCATGAAGCGCATTGGCCTCGCGCTGCTTCAGTGTGTCGATGTCGGCAATCACCAGCACGAACTCGCCGGGCGCAATCGAGCGTGCAGTAATCTGGCACCACGCCGCGCCCTCGTTTAATCCCTGCGTCAGCTTGGCGCCGCGCTGCACGCGCAGTTCACGCACGACGGCTTGGTCGCGTACACCCGCTTCCTCCGCAGCCACGGTGATGTCGCGCCAGTCGTCGGGCTCGAGCAGGCAATCGGTGAGCTGCGTGTGTGACAGCTCGTCGGGCGGCAAGCCTACAAGGCGCAGGAACGCATCGTTGCAACGCTGCACGATGCCGAGCTTTACAACCGCGATCGCCTGGCCCGCTGAATCAAGGACGGTACGCTCGACACGCAGCGCTTCGGAGAGTCGCCGCTCGCGCGACTTGAGTGCGGTCAGATCGGCGTTCATGCCAATCGCGCCGGCGAACGTGCCATCGGGCCCCCGCAGCGGAGCCGCGCTGATCGACACGATCAGCCGCCGCCCGCCCCGCGTCATGTGCACCGCCTCCAGATCGCGAATCGGCTTGCCCTCGCGCAACGCTTCGAAGGCGATGCCGACCGCAGGCTGATCGATATCGGAGGGCAGCAGCACTTCGACCGAGCGACCGAGCAGCTCGCGCATTTCGTATCCGTAAATCTCGCGCGTTGCGCGGCGGCTGACGAAGGTGACCATGAATTTATCGTCGCACGCCCATATCAGATTCGCCGACGCTTCGACCAGCGATTTGTACTGCGACTTGCTGCGCTTGAGTCGATCAAGCTCGATCAATTCGGTGTGCGATGCAATAGTGTCGAGCACCAGCACCGCCTGCAGCTTCTTGCTTGGATCGTTGCTGGTGTAAGGAACAAAGTGGCTGCGCAAAGCCAGGCGCCCACCCGAGCGGCTAGTGCGCGCATTGACGACATCGAATACCGGCGTGCCGGAGAGGGACTTTTGCAGCGCGCTCAGCATCGCCGCGCGCGATTCGCTCTTGAACTCGAACGCCTCGTCCCACTGCGGGCGCAAGCGTGTTTCAACGCGCAGTCCCCAGCGACGCGGGTCGGTGCTTTGGGCGTGAACTACGCGCCCCTGCGCGTCAACCAACCACACCAACACCGGCAAGCGCGCAAGTAGATCGGCAGTGGCGTCGAGTGGCCGCTCTTGCACGGCCTTCGCCGCAGCGATCGTGCCGATGACCGGCGCAACTGCATTGCCGACCGGCGGGCGCGTCGCACAGATGACGCGCACCAATCGAGCGACGCCGCCGGTATCGCGCAAGCTCATGTGCTCGTCGAACACTGCACCGGCGCGCAGAAATTCCTTATAGACGCCATTGATGCGCGCACGCTCTGATTCGGGCAGTAAATAGCCGAGTGGAAACTCGGTCGGGTCGGCGGCCTGCAAACGATCGGGCGGCGCCGGAAACTCGCGCGGCAACACGAGTTCTCCGCTCTCGTCCCGATACCAGGGCAGTCCCTGCATGCCGCCCATCCATTGGGCGAAGCGGCGCGCGTCTTCGAGCAATCGCGCGGGACCCATCGGCTCGTGCGCAGCCTTGGTCAACGCGATCACGATGACCGAAGATTCGCGTCCAGGCTCCATGAAGCGCACACGGCCGCTCCACACGGCGCCGTCGAAAGTGCGGCCGGCCGGCTGCATTTCCACCGCCACGCTCGACTGCGACGGATGCTTGACGGGGTCGAGCGCATCGGCCGGATCGGCGATCAAACACTCGGCGACCAGGTGACCGACGATGGCCTGCTCACCTCGGCCGATAAATTCGCACGCGGAGCGATTAACTTCGACTACTTGATCGTTGCGCACGACGATGACCGGAGTCGGCATTGCGTGAATTGCCGCCTGCCAGCCGAAACGCGTCAGATTGCTGGCCATTGTCTGCTGCACGTTGCGCTCGACATGGCGCGCCATCGGTTGCTGGCGGCCGATCCACCACGCGGCCAGTAGCCATAGAGGGAAACCCATTACAAATGTCGGCATGTCGCCCTCTGCGCGCCATGCACCGATCGCGAATACTCCGATCCATGCCAGCACGTAGATCGTCCATACTCGTGGCCATCCGCCGTAACTCAACGATGCCAGCAACACTGCACCGGCGGCGGCGTAAGCACCCGGACCGGAGACAAACGCTGCAGGGTTTGGAACCAACGCGAGCAGCAGCGTCCAGAGCGCGACGTCGACGACGGCGGTGGTCAGATAAATTTTGCCGCCGCGCGTGTTTGCCAGTATCGCGCGACGCGCCGTAACGTATTCCGTTGCAATCACAAAGCGAATCGCCGCGTTGACACCGTAGAGCACCAGCCACGCGATTGCGAGCGCATTGGCGCCGGCTCGCATCGAAGCGAACGCTGCCACCGCCCCAACTAACAGCAGCGCGGGCAACAACCGTCGCTCAGCTGCGAAGGCGACGCGCAGATCGAACTGATCATGGGCCGGCTTGCGCAAGCCGCGCGTATCGGTAAGTCCGCCGCTCGATTGCATATCGGATCGGTGCCTGCGCTAAGCGCAAGAAATTGCTTGGGGAGGACCGTCATCCTAGCGGTGTCGCGGCAGGGACAGCAATCGCCGACCGTCGGCGCAAGCTGCCACTAACGGGTGGCGGCTAAAGGGCTGAAGGGGTGCAGAGGGTCAAATCCCAGCGACCAGCGGTGCGCGGACTGCTATTGCAAGCGCACAATATCTTTGGCAGCCGAACGCGTCGGGGCCGTAATTTTGAGCTCGCCGGCGTATTGGTAGCCATTTTTGCCGGCCGCCTTCGCGGCATACATCGCGTTGTCGGCCGCGGAAAGTAGCGACTCAAAGTCGTGGCCGTTGGCGGGGAAAAGCGCAATGCCAACACTGGCGTGCATTTTTACGGTGCGGCCAGGGACGTCGACGTTCTCGCTTGCGGCCGCTATCAGCTTCTCGGCCACTACGGCCGAGATCGAAGGCTCGTCGATCTCGGGCAGCAACACGACGAACTCGTCGCCGCCGGTGCGCGCAACGACGTCGTATTCGCGCAGTACGTTGGACAATCGTTCCGCTACTCTGCGCAACAGTGCATCGCCGTAGGCGTGTCCGAACAGGTCGTTGATTTCCTTGAACCCATCGAGGTCGAGCACCAAGACCGCCGCCAGGCGCCGCTGACGCAACGCCACCGACAACAACCGGCGCGCGTGTTCAATCAGCAGGCGACGATTCGGCAATCCGGTCAACTCATCGTGATTGGCGTGATGCCACGCCGTCTCCTCGCGTTTCTTCAGCGCCGAAATATCGGTCAGGACCAGAATGCGCGAATTCGTTTCGCCCGCCTGGCGTGAAGTCAATTGACACCAGATCGTGCGACCGTCGTGCGCGCGCAGCATCACCTCGTGTATTGCGGCGTCGCCGCGCACGCTCGCCGCGCTGGTGCCGTGCTCGATGGTTTGCCAGTCGTCGCTATTAGCAAGTATCTCAGCCACGGGTTGGCCGATCAGCGCCTCGCGCGGCACGCCAAGCATGCGAGCGAGCGCACGATTCGGCCCTTCGATACGCCCGCCGCGAACAAACGCGATGCCTTCGCCCGCAGCATCGAAAACGGCTTGCTGATTACGTAAAGCGATGTTGAGCTCGCGCTCGCGCTGCTTCAGTCCCGTGATGTCGCTGCAGACCCCCGTGACTGACTCGATGTCGCCGGCGTCGGACAGCATCGGCAGCGCACTGATGTTCACGTAAAGTGGCTCGGCGCGCTTGGTGCGCTGAACCGCTTCCATATCGAACACCGGACGGCCGTGCATTACGGGCGAGAATCGCCGCAGAAACTCGCGCTGCGTGAACTCTGGAGCATTAAAGTCCCACACAAGGCGGCCGATCATCTCGCGCGGTTCGTAGCCGTACAAATCACGGCATGCGCGATCGGAAACGAAAGTCAGCCGTCCATTGCGATCGCAGGTCCAGATTAACGACGGTGACGCTTCCACCAGCGCGCGATAGCGGCGCTCGCTGTCAGTTAGTTTGAGCTGCGCAACGCGGCGCTCAGTGTCGTCGACGATCGAAAACACCAGCCGCCGCGCGCGGCCGCTGGCGCCGCGCACCGATTCGCCGCGCAAAACCACCCACACATAGTCGCCGTCGGCGCGCTGCATCCTGCACTCTTCGCGCAGCGCCGCGCCGTGATCGACATGGCGTCGACGTGCGGCACGCACACGATCACGATCCTCCGGGTGCAGCGATTCGGTAAATTGGTACTGCTGCATGAACGATTCGCGATCGGAATAGCCAAGGATCTCGATGTAGCGCGCCGAAAATGATCGCTCGCCGGTCACGACGTTGGTATCCGCCACGCCGGCGTCAATGGCGTCGAGCGCCATGCGCAGCTGCTCACGGCTGTGCGTCAACTCCGCATTCGCCTGCTCCTGTGCGCGTGCTGAAAAGTTAGCGCGCGTGCGCATTGCAACGTTGTTCGACAATGCCTTGCGCAACAGGATGAATGCTGCCGCTGCACTGATAATCGTGAGTGCCCACGACAGCATCGCGATCTCGCGCAACGGCAGTTCGCGCGACAGCAGAAAGATCAACTGCGCGAAACCGAGCGGCACCGCGCAAGCAACCCACGGCATGCCCGCCGGCGCAAACGCGAGCAATGTTCCGAGTAGTACCGCGACGGTAAGAACGAATTGCAGAATCGCGGCTGCCTCGTTGGCTGGGGCCAGCAGCACTAGAACCAGTGCCCATACGGTTCCTTCGAGCGCTGCAAGTGCCGCATACGCCTGCGCCAGGCGCGGCAGGCGGTTCGCGTTGGCCGTCATCCAGACTGACATGCGCTGGCAATACCATGCGCGCGCAATGACAACCGCCGCCAGCCCCGACCACCAGATCAATGCGGCGGGCAGCCGCTGCTCACGCCATAAAATCAGCACAATCAGCAGCCCGAACGCCAAATTGCCGAACCAGGTCTTGCGGCCGAGGTTGATCGACAGTTTGAAAAGCTCGGCGGTAATGGTTGCTTTAGCCAACGCGTGTCCACGGCAGGAATTGCTACACAGATAATCGGTCCATGAGCGCTCGGTCTGAAGTGACAAAAGCGGGGCAGATTGGGGCGAATCCGGCTCAACCGAATCGGCTACGCCAAAGCGCAATGCTCGATGCATCGCTATAAAGGCCGCTTCGCGCCTTCGCCCACCGGTCCGCTGCACGCCGGGTCCCTCGCGGTTGCCCTCGCAAGCTGGCTTGATGCCCGCGCCGCCAACGGCGTTTGGCTCATTCGCATCGAGGACCTCGATCCGCCTCGCACGGTGCCGGGCGCGGCCCGGCTAATCGTCGAAACGCTGAAGCGCTACGGTCTCGAATCAGACGAGCCGATGGTGTTCCAGAGCACCCGCAGCGATCACTACCAGGCAGCATTTGCCAGATTGCAGGGCAAAGGATTGATCTACGGTTGCGCGTGCTCGCGCAAGGACGTTGACAACATGATTGAAGCGCAGTCGGGCCAGCGCGTCAGCGTGTACCCCGGCACGTGCGCAGGTGGCGCACCCTGCGGCAAGCCCATCCGCGCGTACCGGGTCAGGGTGCCCGAAAAAGAAATAATTTTTTTTGATCGCGCGGCTGATGGCTGTGCACAGCACTTGCAGCGCGACGTCGGTGACTTCATCGTCAAACGCGCCGACGATCTGTGGGCTTATCAACTTGCCGTCGTCGTCGATGACGCCGCGCAGGGAATCACCGATGTCGTGCGCGGTGCCGACCTGCTCGACAACACGCCGCGTCAAATTTTCCTGCAGCACGCTTTGGAAACGTCAACGCCGCGCTACTTGCACATCCCGCTGGTGCTCAACGCGAAGGGAGAAAAATTGTCGAAACAAACGGGCGCTGCGCCGCTCGATATCACGCGGCCGATTTTGGAACTGCAGCGCGCTGCGCAGCATCTTGGGCTTGGCGCGATCGAAGCGCCGTCGGTGGAAGCATTCGCCAAGCGAGCAATCGAAGGCTGGAAGGCAAGGGAAGAACGTTTGCCCGCGGCGTAGTTCAGGTCGTCAGCGCACTGCCGCCACCACGCTTGCTACCGCGGCGGTCAACTTCTTCGCATACGGTATGTGCAAAAACTCATTGGGCCCGTGCGCATTTGAATGCGGCCCCAGCACGCCGGTAATAAAGAATTGCGCGAGCGGGAAACGTTCGCCGAGCATGTTCATGAAGGGAATAGTGCCGCCTTCGCCGATCCATGCGACCTCACGCCCGTAGGTCTGCATCGAAGCCTCCGCCAGCGCGTTTTGAAGCCAGCTTGCAGTCGCGGGCGCATTCCACCCGGTGGCGCCCCAATCTGCTTCGAACGTCACCTTGGCGTTATATGGCGGGTTCTCCGTCAACGCCTTGCGCATTGCCCAGCTCGCTTTTTCGCCATCGACCGTCGGTGGAATGCGCATGCTCAGTTTAAAAGTCGTTTTCGGCCGCAACACGTTGCCGGCCGAGTCGACGCTCGGAAATCCCGCAGCGCCAGTGACTGCTAGTGCCGGGCGCCACGTACGGTTCAATATTCCCTCGACCGGGTCGGTAGTCACCGGCATCGCGTGCAAGTGGCCATTGACGCCGTGCGTGCAACTGACCCATGGAAATTCCTTCCACACCTCTTCACCGAGAATCTCGCCGGCGGTGTGCGCCTGCTGCAATCGCTCAGCCGGAATCTCCGCGTGCAGCTCGGGCAGCAATACCTTGCCGGTGGCTGCATCGTCGAGCCGATTCAACAACTGGCGCGCGACCCGAAACGACGACGGCACAATGCCGCTTGCGTGCCCTGAATGCACGCCTTCGGACAGAACCTCGACCGTCAAGGTGCCGCCGATCAGCCCGCGCAGCGACGTCGTCACCCACAGTTGATCGTAGTTGCGGCAGCCCGAATCGAGACCGACCACCAATTGCACGTCGCCAAATCGCGGCGCTAGCAGCGTCAAATACTCAGGCAGATCCGGGCTGCCACTCTCTTCGCACGTTTCAATGATGCCGACACAGCGCGGACGTGCAACGCCCTGCGCGTCGAGCGCGGCAATGGTCGTCAGTGCGGCGTAAATCGCGTAGCCATCGTCGGCGCTGCCGCGGCCGTAAAGCTTGCCGTCCTCAATCACCGGGTGCCACGGACCAAGGTCGTCGCGCCAACCAGTCATCTCGGGCTGCTTGTCGAGATGTCCGTAAAACAGCACGGTGCGATCGTTACCCAAACCATGGGTGGCCGGCACATCGAACAAAAGACATGGAGTCTTGCCCTCGAGCGCGATGATCTCGATCGCCATCCCTTTGATCAATTGCTCGCGGCACCACGCCTCTGCCGCCTTGATCACCGAGCGTAAATGTCCGTGCGCAGCCCAGCTGGCATCGAACGCAGGCGACTTTGCCGGCACCCGCACATACTCGATCAACCGCGGCACCAGATCATGGTCCCACTTTTGTGCAACGAATGCGTTCAAGTCAGCGAGATTCATGGCGGCTCTTTTTAATACGTAAGCTGAAAGTGTATGACTGCTAGCCTCCCTTCTCAATAAGGGATGCCGGGGAGACACGATGAAGCGATTGCTGCCTGCAGTACTGCTGACCTTGACTGCACAGGGCGCGCTCGCGCAGAGCGGCACCTATGCAGCGCGACTGCTGACCCCGGAGACGGCGCTTAAAGCAACGCATGCCGCGCTGGAAGATTGCAGAAAGCGCGGCCATCAGGTCGCCGCCGCAGTGGTCGACCGCTCAGGCGTTGCCCAAGCGATGTTGCGTGATCGCTTTGCTGGTCCGCACACGGTGAACACTGCCATCAACAAGGGTTACACAGCGATCAGCTTCCGCATCGAGACCCTCGAATTGGCAAAGCAGACGCAATCCGGTATGCCGAGTTCCGGTGTGAGATCGATCCCGAGCGTAGTCGCCGTCGGCGGAGGCGTGCTGATTCAGGCAGGCGGCACAACGCTCGGGGCAATCGGAATTTCAGGCGCACCGTCCGGCGAGATCGACGAGGCGTGTGCCAGGGCAGGCATCGCCGCTATTCGCGACGAAATCGACTTTTGACGGGCGCCAACGCGCCGCCGCACCTGGCCGCATGCCGCAACGATTAAGCGGGTCCACCACCGCCTTGCTGATTGCACCGCCGCTTTTCTGGGCGGGCAACGCGGTGCTCGCGCGCGCGCTGGTCGGCGAGTTTCCGCCTCTGGCATTGTCGTTCTGGCGCTGGACACTGGCGTTCGCAGTACTCGCTCCGTTTGCGGCGGCATCGGTTTGGCAGCACCGGTCCGTGATCCTGGCTCACTTGCAATTGCTCGCTTGGATCAGCTTGCTGGGCGTCGGTTGCTATAACTCGCTGCAATATCTGGCGCTGCAAACATCGACCGCGGTTAATACAACGCTCATTGGCGCCTCAGGGCCGGCGCTCATTCTGATCACAGGCGCTGCATTTTTTTCTTCGCGCGTAGTACGACGGCAGTGGATCGGCGCAGCGGTTTCGTTGCTTGGTGTGCTGTGGGTCATCGCACGCGGAGAGCCCGAGAATCTGCTGCGGCTGCAGTTCGCCCTGGGCGATGTAATCATGCTGGCTGCAACCCTGGCTTGGAGCATTTACACATGGCTGCTGCGCACACGGCGCCCGCCTCTACCGTTGACCGCGTTTCTCGCCGTGCAGTTCGGGCTCGGTGCGTTGATGATCCTGCCGTTTTACCTGCTCGAGTGGTCCATCACACAACAC
>Ga0136638_10000088_pt1 | contig 15265 bp, 11 predicted proteins | sample AntDrymUQ8582206_2_FD_104671 | JGI IMG/M metagenome (GOLD analysis project Ga0136638, IMG submission 104671) | Polar desert sand microbial communities from Dry Valleys, Antarctica - metaG UQ858 (22.06) | ecosystem: Environmental > Terrestrial > Soil > Desert | place: Antarctica: Dry Valley...
ACCGCGGCGGTGTGCGTCAGCGGCGCATAGACCGCAACCTCAGCACCGCTCGGCGCGAAGCCGGCGCGCGTTAGCAGCAGCCGCGCGCCCTGCACGCCCAGTTGCGCCTCAGCGGCGACGGCGCTGACCGCGCCCATCAAGGCCAGCAAAGCGATCACGCCGCTGACCCACCGCTTCATTTGTTGGCGCCCTTGTTGAGGTTGCCTCGTCGGTAGATATCGCGCTGCGCCTGCTCGACCTGCTCGCGCAGGCGCTGCCGCTCTTCGGGCGACAGTTGACGGCGCGGCGGCAGGTTCTGATCGTAGGTCGGAGGACGCTGTAGTTGGCGATCGTCCTGCCGCTCTTGCTTGCGCTCCATGAAGCGCTGGCGCATCGTTTGCCGCTCCTGGTCCGTTATCTGTCCGCGCATTTCACGGCGTTGCTCAGGCGGCGTCTGCTGCCACATCTCACGCCGTTGCTCTGGCGGCGTTTGCTGCCACATCTCACGCCGTTGCTCTTGCGGCGTTTGCTGCCACATCTCACGCCGTTGATCGGGCGAGCGCGCATCGCGCCAACGCTCGCGTTGCTCGGGCGTCATCCGTTCCAGCATCTCGCGGCGCTGCTCCGGTGTGAAGCGCTGACCCTGTGGCTGGGCATCGGCCGGTGGTGCGGCCAATGCGGATGCCCCCAGCAAAGCAGCCAGACCCATGCCTCGAATAACGGGCATAAGGTTGCGGCGAGAATGCTTAGGATTCATGGTGTGCATGATATTTCTTCGGACCATTCCACGTGTCGTTTATCCCCACCATTCATTCGGTGCGCGCGTAAATTCTGTAACACTTTGTTCGGGTACACGTCGCGGCACCGCCGGTTCCATAGCATCGACCTTCCGAATCCAAGACCAAGCAGTTAAGCCAGATGACTCGCCATAAGCCCCAAAAAATTCTTGTTGTCGACGACGATCCGCGGCTGCGTGACCTGCTGCGGCGCTACCTCGGTGAGAACGGCTACGCGGTGTTCGTCGCTGACAGCGCGCCCGCGATGAACCGGTTATGGCAGCGCGAGCGCTATGACTTGCTGATCCTGGACTTGATGATGCCCGGCGAGGACGGCCTGTCGATCATGCGACGTTTGCGCGGTGCCAACGACACCACGCCGGTGATCATGCTGACCGCAAGAGGCGAAGACGTTGACCGAATCGTAGGACTCGAAATGGGTGCCGACGATTATCTGGCCAAGCCGTTCAACCCGCGCGAGCTGCTCGCACGCATCAACGCGGTGCTGCGCCGGCGCGGTCCGGACGACGCCCCCGGAGCGCCGGCGAGCGACGGCAAACCGGTCATGTTCGGCGGATTCACTCTTGATTTAGCCACGCGTAGTTTGACCAAGGACGGCGCGCCCGTAAGCTTGACGACGGGTGAGTTTGCGGTGCTGAAGACCTTTGCGCGCTATCCACGCGTGCCGCTGTCACGCGAGAAGCTGATGGAAATGGCGCGCGGCCGCGAGTACGAGGCATTCGATCGTAGCCTCGATGTGCAGATTTCCCGTCTGCGCAAGTTGGTCGAACCCGATCCGACCAAGCCCCGGTACATCCAGACCGTGTGGGGACTCGGTTACGTCTTCATTCCGGACCCTGAAGGCGACTGACTTGCGATCGCCTTCGCTGTTCTGGCGAACCCTCTGGCTGGTATTGCTGCTGATAGTTGCGAGCCTGGCGGCGTGGCTGCAGAGTTATCGGGTGCTGGAACGCGGGCCGCGCGCGCAAACGATTGCGCAGCAGGTTGTCTCGGTCGTGAACATCACGCGCGCGGCGCTGCTTTATGCCGATCCATTGGTGCGCAGCGACTTGCTGGCGGAACTCGCGGCCAACGAAGGCGTGCGTATCTACCCGCTCGAGCCCGACGACAAAGTGATTGCACTGCCAGAGGGGCCGCTGTTACAGCTGATGGAGCAGGCGGTCGTCGCAAAACTCGGGGCCGGCACACGGTTGGCATCCGACGTCAACGGCATTGTCGGATTGTGGATCAGCCTGTCGATCGCCGACGACGATTACTGGGTCTTTATCAGCCGCGACCCGATCGCCCGAACCTACGGCACGCAATGGATTGGATGGGCCGCCGTCGCATTGCTGTTGTCCGTGATCGGCGCGGTGCTCATCACGCGCCTGATAAATCGGCCACTCGCGCAACTGTCGCACGCGAGCGCCGAGTTGGGCAGCGGCCGTAACCCCGCGCCGTTACCCGAGACAGGCCCGGTCGAAATTCGCACCGTCAACGAAAGTTTTAACCGGATGGTCGCTGATCTGGGAAAGCTCGAAGCCGATCGCAGCGTGCTGCTGGCGGGTATTTCGCACGACCTGCGCACGCCGCTGTCGCGCTTGCGTCTAGAACTTGAGCTGGCCCACCTGCCGGAGAGCGCGCACGACGCGATGGTTGCGGACATCGAACAAATGGATGCGATCGTGCGGCAATTTCTGGACTACGCACGCAAGGCGCCGCAGACGCAGGCCCACGATGTCGATCTAACCGCTGCGGTAGCGGCTGCAATTCAGCGCGCACGCATCGATGTCGAGCCCGAGAATGCGCTCGAAGTAAATCTTGCGCCCAGTGTGGTCGTGCGCGGCTATCCGATCGAACTCGATCGTGCGCTGGACAATCTGCTGACCAACGCAGTGCGCTACGGACGTGACCCAGAAAATGGAAAATTACACGTAACCGTTGCTCTTACCGCGGATCCTGAGCGTGCGGTCGTATCGATTGTCGATTGTGGTGCCGGCGTGCTCGCCGACCAGGTTGATCGGCTGTTGCGTCCGTTCGAACGCGGAGAAACGGCTCGCTCGGGCAGCACCGGCGCGGGCCTCGGATTGCCGATCGTAGACCGTATCGCACGCATGCACGGCGGAAGCCTGCGGCTGTCGGCCAATTCGCCGCACGGACTGAGGGTCGAACTGCAGCTTGCGCGTTAACGCATACCCCACTCTGACGCGCCGGTGTCTTTAGTGATCGACCCGAGCATTTCTACCTGGGCTTTCGCGTCACGTCGCCCCGCAGCAGCACGATGCCGGAACTACGTCGCTTCTCAGCGACCTCACCACTTCGGGTCGATATGCAATAGGGCCGAAGTTTTATCGCCCAAAGAAAAAATACGCGCTGACCGCACTCACGGCTACTGCTACCACCATTATCGCGAGCCGCAGTTTGCGTGAAAGGTCGGCGGATTTCGGGCGGTCATAGACACCCACCGACTTTCGGTTATCACTCATATATTTCGTTAAGATTTAGCAACAGGCGAGGCATATCGCCTCGCCTTCTGCAACCTGCTATCGACCGTCGCGATCCGAGTCACCCGGAATGACGCGCTCGACCGCATCCGACGTGCGCTCCCAGCCGCGACGCACGGCAGACTTAAACTGCTCCCAGCCGTCGTTCGGATTTCGCGATTCCCAATCGCGACGTGCCTGCGGTTCTATCTCTGACCAATTGCGGCCGCGATAGCGCTCGTCGCCGCTTAGATCGCCGCCATAGCGGTAGGCCGGCTGGTAGTCCTCGTACGTTCCGCCGGAAGCGCTCAGATTGTCTCGATGGTGCGTACGGAAATCGTCGTCATCGTTGGACCATGTTGACGAGCTCGAGGCGATCGACATTCCTGAAGTGGTGGTGCCGGCGCCCATTTGTGAGCGTAATCCGAAATTCTGATCGGATGCTGCACCCAACGAGCCAGCACGGTCGCGCTCGACTTGATCGGTCCGATAGCTGGCGGCAGATGAATCCTGTTGCGTCCAGCCCTGCTGTTTCCATTCCTCGACGCGCCGTTCGATGTCGACTGCGCCGTGATCCCGCATCACGCTCGCTGCGTCTTCCGCGCGCGAATCTTCGGCGCGCACCGTTACCAGCGTGCCACCGCGCTTGACGGACTCCGCGTAATAACTTGCATCATCTTCCGATACGCCAACACCCGTTAGACCACCGATCAGTCCACCTGCCACGGCGCCTACCCCCGCGCCGGCCAGAGCTGCCGCTATTGGCCCAGCTGCCACGATAGGGCCGATGCCGGGAATCGCCAAACCCATCAAGCCCACGACCAGACCCGCAGCGCCACCAAGCACGCCACCCGCTGCAGCACCGGTGGCGGTGCCAGCGCCGGCTTCCGACACCGAACTGCCTGCGCCGCTGCCTTCCGAAGGTAACTGGCCTTCACCGCCGTACTGGCTGCTGTACTGACCGGTCGCGTTATTTGCGATGACGCTGATGTCATCACGTGCGTAACCTTTTTGCTGCAGATCGCGCAACACGTTTTGCGCTTCTTCGAAACTGTCGAACGAACCGACAATCGTCTTCGCCATCGTAATCTCCCTTTGTCCAGATGCCTCGATGAGGTCAGCACACTGTGCCTCCCATGCGTAAGCACGGGCAAACGCCGTGCCGTGCCAGTCCTCAGCCTGTCTCGCGCGCTGCGGGCAGCAGCTGGGCAGCTTCCTCGGGTGGAAGTGCCTCGACTGTCTTGAGTGCCTTGCTCATCTGGCGCGAGCGTTGCTGTGCGCTGTCGATCGTATTCGACGCGCTTAAAAGCTGCTTGTGCAGTGTCGCCAGCACGTCGCCGAACTTTCCGAACTCTGTTTTGACTGCACCGAGCACTTGCCAGACTTCGGCCGAACGGCGCTCGAGAGCAAGAGTGCGAAACCCCATTTGCAGCGAATTTAACATTGCAAACAGCGTTGTCGGGCCCGCGACCACAGTGCGGCATTCGCGATGCAGATGATCGGCCAGGCCCGGGCGGCGCAGCACCTCCGCGAACAAGCCTTCGCTCGGCAGGAACATGATTGCGAAATCGGTGGTGTGCGGCGACTCGACGTATTTTTCGCGAATCATCTTGGCCTGCACCTTGATGCTGCGTTCGAGTCCCTTGGCGGCGACTTCAAGTGCCACCGCGTCGCCCGTCTCGACCGCAGTGAGCAATCGTTCATAGTCTTCAACCGGAAACTTGGCATCGATCGGCAGCCAGCACGGCGCGCCATGCTCCCGGCCCGGCATACGCACGGCGAACTCGACGCGCTCGCCCGATTGCGGGCGGGTTACAACGTTGTGTGCATACTGATCGGCCGACAATACTTGCTCGAGCAGCGCAGCCAGCTGAACTTCGCCGTACATGCCGCGCGATTTGACGTTGGTCAGCACCCGTTTCAGATCGCCTACGCCGGACGCGAGCACCTGCATTTCGCCCAGGCCTTTGTGTACTTGTTCGAGCCGGTCCGAAACCATCCGAAACGATTCGCCGAGCCGCGCTTCGAGCGTCGATTGCAGTTTCTCTTCGACCGTGGCGCGCATCTGATCGAGCTTGCGCTCGTTGCCTTGCTGCAGGCTGGTTAGCTGCAATTGCAGCGTGCCTCGCACTTCACTCAGGTCGCTTTGAATGCGGCGCGTCAGGTCGCCCAGCTGTTGGCCCTGCAGGCCCGTCAACCCCGTCATCTGTTGCACAAGGTGGCTTTGCAGCTCGCTCAAGCGGGTGCCCGTTTCGAGACGCATCAACCCGGACGACGTATCGACGGCGGAGCGCAGCTCACGCTCCAGCCGCTCGTTATCGCGCAACAGCGCATCGAGGCGCGAGGTTAGTGCAACGTCGCGACGCCCACGAAGCGCGAGGGTCAGCACGATTAACGAAAGAATGAGTGCGCCAGCGAGCAGCGCGGCAATCATCTCGATCATGCTGCGATGATACGGGCGCATGCACGACATCCCGGCACACGCCGGGACGCCAATTTCCAGCGTCGAGTTAGTCCCGGCTGCCCCTGGGCGACTATCCTCCGGTGGTCTCGCCGCCCATCACCTGCAGCACCGTACCGGTGATGTAGGACGAATCGGCGTTCGACGCGAGGAACACATAGGCTGGCGCCAGCTCTTCCGGTTGCGCGGGACGCTTCATCGGGCTGTCTGCTCCGAACTTCGCAGCTTCCTCTGCGGTGGCGCCCGCATCGGAGGGATTGAGCGGCGTCCATACCGGCCCGGGGGCAACGGCATTGACGCGAATCTGACGCTCGATCAACTCCATCGCCAGCGTCTTTGTAAACGCATTGACGGCGCCCTTGGTCGCCGAATAATCCGGCATGTGCTTCGAACCTTTGATTCCTGTTTGTGAGCTGGTGGCGATGATCGCGGCACCCGGTTTCATGTGTCGCAACGCGGCGCGCGACAGGCGGATGTACGCAAAGATATTGGTTTGAAAGGTACGCTCGAGATCACGATCCTCCAGGTCTTCGAGCTTCTTGCTGCTCTGCTGGCCGGCGTTTGAAACAAGAATGTCGAGACGCTGATACGCGCTTACCGTACGCTCGACGGCTTGATCGCAAAACGCGGCGTCTGCCAGATCGCCCGGAATCAACTCACAGTTGCGACCTTCAGCTTCGACGATCGCTTGCGTGTCTTCAGCATCCGATTGTTCGTCAGGTAGATAGACGATGGCGAGGTCGGCGCCTTCCCGCGCGAACAGCGTCGCGACCGCGCGGCCGATCCCCGAATCGCCACCGGTAATCAAAGCGACCTGCCCTTTCAACTTGCCGGCCGCTTTGTAGCGCGGTGCGTTGTATCGCGGCGCAGGGTCGAGCTCCGACTCCAACCCCGGCGCCTGCTGTTGCTGTTTCTTGAAGGGCGGCTTCGGCTGCTGCACCGGTGCTGAGGTTTCGGTATCTTGAGCTGCGTCGAGTTGTTCGGCCATTTATGCCACTCCAATTTGATTAGTGGAAGGCGAGCAAGCCAAGTACCCGACCCTGCGCTAGGCCTCGCGCAGCGTGGCCAATGGAGGTGTGTTCAGCACGCCGCGCAGTCCGAACCATCCGCCGATCAATGCGGCGGCCGCGCCGCTGACGATGCCGCCGACAAACACCCACGGCGACACAACGTATTCGAATTCAAACGCGTAGGTTGCCAAGGCCCACCCGACTGCGCTGGCGCCGATCGCTGCGAGCAGGCCGGCCAATCCACCGATGCAAAACATTTCCGCCGTTTGGGCGCGCGATAACTGACGCCGCGAAGCGCCAAGCGCGCGCAGCAACCCCGCCTCTCGGACGCGCTCGTCGCGGCTCGACGCCAGCGCTGCATACAGCACCAGTACGCCCGCCGACAACGTAAACAGAAACAAAAACTCGACGGCGGCGATGACCTGATCGATCACGCCCTGCACCTGGCGGAACACTACCGTCATGTCGATCACCGTCAGGTTTGGAAACTGTTGCAGCAACACACCGATGACGCCGACCTGTTCGGGCGAAAGATGAAACGCGCTGATGAAGCTCGCCGGCATGTCCTTCAGCAAAGACGGCGGCATGATGACGAAAAAGTTTGCGCGCATCGAATCCCAATTGACTTTGCGCAAACTGGTGGCGCGCGCCGTGACCTGCTGGCCTGCGATGTCGAACGTCAACGCGTCGCCGAGCTTGACGCCGAGCGCTTCTGCGATCCCTTCCTCGATTGACAACTCCTGGCTGCCGTCGGCAAACCAGCGGCCGCTGGCAATTCGGTTGTGCGACGGCGCATCCGCCATGTATGACAAATTGAACTCGCGATCGACCAGTCTCTGCGCACGGTCGGCAGTAAACGACTCGGGGCCTACGGCGCGCCCATTGACTTCGATCAATCTTCCACGAATCATCGGATGCAGCGGCGCGGCCACACCAGCAGCGTCAAGCTGCTGTTCAACGGCTGCCGCCTGGTCCGGCTGAATGTTGATGACGAATCGATTCGGCGCGTCCGCCGGCGCAGCCTTGCGCCATGCGTCGACCAGATCGGTGCGCGTTACCGTCAGCAGCAGCAAAGCCATCAGCCCGACCGCCAGTGAAACAAGCTGGATGGTCACTGCGACCGGGCGACGCTGCACTGCTGCGATTGCGAAGCGCCACGAGATGCCGAGCTTTCCAGTCAACCCGCGCAGCGGAGCCAGCAGTTTCAGCGCCAGCCGCGCCACTAGCGAAAATACGACCAGGCCGCCGGCAAATCCACCCGCGGTGAGCGTACCGACCTTCAAGTCGTTCGATGACCACAGCAACAACGCGAAAAATCCGAGCAGTCCGGCGAGGTAACCGAGAGCTACGCGACCCGTGGGTAGCCCAATATCCTTGCGCAGCACGCGCAAGGGCGGCACGTGGCGCAACTGCACCAAGGGCGGCAATGCGAAACCAAGCAGCAGCACCAGCCCGCACGCCAGCCCTTGCACACCTGGCAGCAACGATGGCTGCGGCAACGTCGTGCTGACGAGCGAGCCGAGCGCATTGAGCAGCATGTAGTGCGCGGCGTAGCCAACCACCATGCCGGCGACGCACGCAGCCAGGCCAACGATCAGAAACTCGAGCGCGAACAGACGGAAAATGTCGGTCTGCGCCAACCCGAGGCAGCGCATCATTGCGCACGAATCCAGATGTCGCAGCGAGAAGCGGCGCGCCGCGGCAGCGACCGCAACTGCGGCGATCATCGCAGCGAGCAGCGCGACCAGCGCGAGAAACCGCTCGGCGCGATCGAGCGTGCGCTGCATCTCGGGGCGGCCGCCTTCGAGTGTTTCAACACGCTGGCCGCGCCGCAGCGTCGCCTGCAACAAATCCGAATATGCACGCACCGCCGGCCGCTCGCCCGCGACCAGCAATCGATACGTGACACGGCTGCCGTTGGCAATCAACTGCGTCGCTGCGAGGTCGTCAATGTGCAGCATCACGCGCGGAGCGAAGTTGATGAATTGCGTGCCGCGATCAGGCTCGATAGAAATGACTTTGCCGACTCGAAATGTTTTTTCTCCGAGCTTGATCGAGTCGCCGGGCGCGGCGCCGAGTGCTTGCAGCAGTTGGCCGTCGACCCAGACTTCATTGCGCGCGGGAATCTCGCGCGTCAGCCGATCCGGCGCACCGACTGCATCGGCCACGCGCAGCGAACCGCGCAGCGGATAGCCGGGCGACACCGCCTTAACCGCGGACAACGCGCTGCGATCGGCATCGTTCGCGTTGATTGCCATGCTGGGAAACGTCACGGTAAGCGCAGTTTGCAATGGCGTCGCATCGGCTCGCGTGCCGACGGTTTCACTAATCGGCGTGTCCGAACTCAGCACCAGATCGGCACCGAGCAGCTGGGTGGCGTCGCGTTCGAGACCGAGTCGGATGCGGTCGACCAGGAAGCCGACGCTCGTGACTGCAGCGACGGCGATGACCAGCGCCGCCGCCAGCAAACGCAGCTCTCCGGCACGCCAATCGCGGGCGGTCATGCGCAGCGACTGCGAAAGAAGGCTCTTCAGATTCATGCGCCGAGTATCGCAGGAAGCGGTTTAACGATTTGCTACGTTGCTGCGTCGTCGCGGCGCGCAAGCGTTTGGCGTAGCGGCGCTGCCTGAGTCGTCGGGCACTTCGTGCCTGCTCTGCGGTACTCGCGCCAGCGACGGGCCTGCAAACTCGCTGCGCTCAGACAGGCAGGCCCTTAAGGACCCGCTGGCGCTCCGTTCCTCGACGACGACTCGAATGGCAGCGCCGCTACGCCAAACGCTTGCGCCGAGAGCGCTTTCTTATGGTGGGGTAAAAAGAAAGAAAAAAAACACCTTCGTGCGAGCAATGTCGTGCGACAGCAGCGGCTGGTGCAGATGCGCCGCCTTTAAGTCGTCGTCGAGGAACGGAGCCGGGGCGCAGGCTTTCGGGCCCGTTGTTTGAGCGCAGCGAGTTTACGGGCCCGGCGCCTCGGCGAGTACCGCAGAGAAGGCACGAAGTGCCCGACGACGTAGGCGGCGCAGCTGCGTCAGCCGCTGCTGCTACTGAATCACCACCAACTAATTTCCCCCGACCGGCACTTTACCTATTACGCCTTCAACGTAGTAATTCATCGCCTGCAACTGATCGTTGCTCATTGGGCCTGACGCCAAAATTTCTTTCCCGTCCTGGCTTTTGATCGGGCCGGTAAACGGATGGAATTTTCCGCTCATCAATTCGCTTTCGCGCGCTTTGACTGCTTCGACCAATTCCTTTGGCAATTTGTCCGAATACCCTTCAAGCTTGATGAAGCCCTCGGAAATGCCGCCCCATACAGGCGCTACTTTCCACGTGTTGTCGAGTGCCGCCTGCGCGCGGTGCGTGTAGTAATTGCCCCAGTGGTGCGTCACCGCAACCAGTTGCGCAGTCGGTCCGAACTTCGCCATGTTGGAGTGATACGCAACCGCCATTTTCTTTTTCTCTTCGGCCGCTGCTACTACCGCTGTCGAATCGGTGTGATGTGTGATTACATCGGCGCCCTGCCCCATCAGCGTATTAGCAGCGTCGCGCTCTTTGCCCGGGTCGTACCACGTGCTGATCCACACCACTCGCAATTGCACTTTTGGATTCACCGCACGCGCACCGAGCACGAACGCGTTGATACCCTGTAGAACCTCAGGAATCGGAAACGCGGCGACGTAGCCCAGTGTGCCGGTCTTGCTCATGCGGCCAGCAATCATTCCCGCCAGATACCGCCCTTCGTAAAAGCGAGCGTTGTATGTATTTACATTGGGCGCTGTCTTGTAACCGGTCGCGTGTTCGAAGTTCACACCCTTGAATTCATCGGCAACCTTGAGCGTCGGATTCATATAGCCGAACGACGTCGTGAAAATAAGTTTGTGTCCCTGCTGTGCCAGATCACGAATCACTCGTTCGGCGTCAGCACCCTCGGGAACTTTCTCGACCAGCGTGGTGCTGACACGCGGCCCGAGCGCCTTCGCCATTTGCTCTCGACCGGCGTTGTGCTGCGCAGTCCATCCGGCATCACCGACCGGGCTGACGTAGACAAAGCCTACTTTCAACGGCGGCTGCGCGGCAGCGGCCGGTTTGACGGGCTCCGGTTTCGGCACACTCTCTTCTTTCTTGCCGCAACCGCCTGCCATTGCAATCATGGCCGTCAACGCAATCAGCTTTCCAAGCGCGTGCATCGTCAGTTCCTGAATAGCAGTGCTGCGAAGTCTAGCTGCCTAGACGTTTGGACTGAACGACTTTCCCAGAGAAGCAGGCATGTTCAAGCGAATCCAGCGCGGGTTGCGCGAGATCAGCACAAGCACAACAATGGTTGCAACGTACGGCGTCATCGCCAACCATTGCGTCGCGACTTCGACTCCCTGCGCCTGCAGATAGAACTGCAGCATCGTCACGCCGCCGAACAGATACGCCCCAAGCAAAACGCGCCCCGGCCGCCACGTTGCAAACGTAACCAGCGCAAGCGCGATCCAGCCGCGTCCCGCCACCAGCCCGTCCGACCACAGCGGTGTGTAAATCGTCGACATGTAAGCGCCGGCCAGCCCCGCACAAGCGCCGCCGAAGGCCAACGCCAAGCATCGAACGCGCAGCACTGGATGACCGAGTGCGTGGGCCGATTCCGGCGATTCGCCCACTGCGCGCAGTATCAATCCGCCGCGTGTTCGGAACAGAAACCAGCTCACTGCAAACGTCAGCACAAGCGCAAAATAAACAAGCCAATGGTGTGCGAACAGTGCTGGCCCCACGATCGGAAGATTGCGCAAAAGCGGCACGCCATCGGGGCTCCGCGTCGGCAATGGCTCGCCCTGCAGAGCAAGCCCAATGAACGCCGAGACCCCGGCGCCGAACAGCGCCAACGCCAAGCCGGCTGCAAACTGATTGGCGCGAAGGCCGATCACCAGTGCAGCGAACAGCATCGCCATCAGGACGCCAGCGAAGCCGCCCGCGACCAATCCAGCAACGTAATGACCTGTGTTCAGCGTCACCGCGAAGCCGACCACCGCGGCGACCAGCATCATGCCTTCGGTGCCAAGGTTGACAACGCCGCTGCGCTCGTTGATCAAGATCCCGATTGCGGCGAGCAGCAGCGGAGTACCCGCATTCATCGTGAATGCAATCAGCGTTCCGATCGCTTCCATTACGTTGGCACCCCGCGGCGAAACTGCACGCGATGATTGACGAAGGTGTCGCACGCCAGCAGAAAAAACAGCAGCAGGCCCTGGAAAACGCCGGTCAATGCAGAAGGCAAGCCCAGTCTTGATTGCGCAAGCTCGCCGCCAATGTAAAACAGCGCCATGATCAGCGAGGCGAGCACGATGCCGAGCGGATGCAGGCGTCCGACAAATGCAACGATGATGGCGGCGAAACCGTAGCCGGGTGAAATGCTCGAAGTCAATTGCCCGATAGGCCCGACCACCTCGAGTCCACCCGCCACACCCGCCAGAGAGCCCGAAATCAACAATGCAATCCACAACGAGCGGCGGCTGGAAAATCCCGCGTAGCGCGCAGCGATCGGCGCCAGCCCAATTACCTTGAGTTGATAGCCGATCACGGTGCGCGCAAGCAAAATCCAGATCGCGAAGGCCGCTAGTAATGCAAGCACACTTCCGATATTGAGCCGCGTCCCTTCGAGCAGAAGCGGCGCGCGCGCTGCGACCGCAAACAATTCGGTCTGCGGAAAACCGTAGCCGAGCGGGTCGCGCCACGGACCCTGCACCAGCCACGAAAGTAATTGCTGCGCGACGTAGACCAGCATCAGGCTCGTCAGGATTTCGTTGGCGTGAAAGCGATCGCGCAGCCACGCGGTTATCGAAGCCCAGAGAGCGCCGCCGGCCGCGGCAGCGAGCAGCACAAATCCGAACCAGACGCGCGGGGTATCGGCGGTCGCGAGCAGTGCGATCCCACCACCGGCGATTGCGCCGGCGATTAGTTGACCTTCTGCGCCGATGTTCCAAACGTTGGCGCGAAAGCAAACCGCAAGACCCACACCGCATAGAATCAGCGGCGTGGCCTTAAGCGCCAACTCGGTCCAGCCACGCATGCTCGACAGAGGCTCGATCATGAATATGTGCAGGCCATTGAGCGGACTCGTGCCCATCAATGCGAACAGCACCGCACCGGCGAGCAGCGTCAGCGCAATGGCGACGATTGGCGAAAGCCATAGCCAGGTTCGCGAGGCATGCTCGCGCGGTATAAGCATCAGAAAGTCATGCAGCGTGTGTCATATCCGCGTTTGCGTGCGCGGGCCACGAGCCCGCCATCCAGCGACCCAGCTCTGCGCTGCTGATCAGATGCGGCTCGCTCGCAGGCGACATGCGGCCGTCAGCCATCACGAGCAATCGATCAGCGAGTTGATACAACTCGTCAAGCTCCTCGGATAGGAGCACGATCGCGCAGCCTGACGCGCGGAGTTTCAATAGTTCATTGCGAATCGATGCTGCTGAGCCTGCATCGACACCCCAGGTGGGTTGATTGATCAGCAGTACGCGCGGCGCCTGCAACACTTCGCGTCCGACGATGTACTTTTGTAAATTACCGCCCGATAGCGTCTCGACGTTTTGCGTCGGCGCAGTTGTTTTAACGTCGAAGCGCTCGACAATGCGTTGCGCTGCGGCGCGCGCCGCATTGGCGTCTAGCAAATCAAACGCCTTTATCGAAGCGCTGGTCAAGCAAACGTTTTCTGCGAGCGACATTCCCGCCACCGCGCCGTGACCAAGGCGCTGCTCCGGGACGTAGCGCAGTCCGAGCTGCCTGCGCTCGGCCGTGCCTAAGGCACCTACCGACAGGCCGAACAACCTCACACTGCTTGATGCAACACGAATTTCACCGGACACTGCTGCCATTAACGCACCTTGTCCGTTGCCCGAGACGCCCGCGATGCCGACGATCTCACCGCTTCGCACTTCGAACGACACGTTGCTGAGGCCGCAGTGTTCGTCAGAGTTAACGACGGAAAGCCGTGACACCGTTAGCGCCACCTCGTTGGCCGGTGTTCTTTGAGTATCAGGCGGTGATGGCTCGACGCCCAGCATCAGCCGCGCCAGCTCGGTCTCCGATTGAACGCGCGGGTCGACTTCCGCGACAATCTTCCCCGCACGCATCACGACGCAGCGCGTTGCCAGCCGTCGGATCTCGTGCAGCTTGTGGCTGATGAAGATAACGCTCACTCCATCGACCGCCAACTGTCGCAGCGTGTCGAATAAAACATCGACTGCCTGCGGCGTCAACACCGACGTCGGCTCGTCGAGAATCAGAACGCGCGGCGTACTCATGAGCGCGCGCAAAATTTCAATGCGTTGCCGCTCGCCGACCGATAAATCGTGTACGCGCAGCGATGGATCAAGTGGCAACCGATAGCGGCTCGCAAGCTGCAGCAGACGCTGTTGGATCGCCGCCATCGGCGCCGGCGGCAGACCGAGTGCAACATTGTCAAGCACGCTCAATGCATCAAATAAAACGAATTGCTGAAACACCATTGCGATACCCAACGAACGTGCGCGTTTCGGATTTTCGATTTCAACGACGGCGCCGTCGACGGCAATTGAGCCGCTGTCGGGGTGTGTAATGCCATAGGCCATCTTCATCAACGTGCTCTTGCCCGCGCCGTTTTCGCCGAGCAGCGCGACGATCTCCCCGGGCGTCACGTCAAGCGAAACTGCGTCGGCGGCAACGGTCGACGAATAGCGCTTGCTGAGACTGCGCAGTGATAAGCGCGGCGTCATAACTTCGCCGTGCCGCCGCGTTTGGCTTTTTTCGCTGACCGCAGAGTGACCCAGACCGGCGCATGATCGCTCGCACCGGGCTCACCGCGCACGGCTTTATCGACGCCGGCATCGGTAACGAGTTCTGACAACGCAGCGCTCAGCAGCAGTTGATCGATGCGCAGTCCGGCATCGCGCCCCCAGCGCCCGCGCTTGTAGTCCCAGAACGTGAACATCGGCTGCGACGGATGCAGCGCGCGAACCGCGTCGATCCAGCCTTGATCGAGCAATCGCTTGAATCGCTCGCGGCTTTCGGGTTGCAGCAGCGCGTCGTCGTCCCACGATTTGCTCGGATAGATGTCGAACGGCGTCGGCACCACGTTGTAGTCGCCGGCGATGATCACCGGTACGCCGGCGTTCCACAGTCCCTGCGCATGTGCCTGCAGGCGATCGAGCCACGCAAGTTTGTAATCGAACTTCGGACCGGGCTGCGGATTGCCGTTGGGCGCATATATCGAAGCGATCAGCACGCCGTCAATCGCGGCTTCGATGTAACGGCTTTGAAAATCATTAGCGTCGCCGGGAAGACTGCGCTGCGTAACCACCGGCTCGGCATCGCGGGCAAGGATTGCGACGCCGTTCCAGTTGCGCTCGCCGCACCACGCGGCGCCGTATCCCGCCGCTGCAATCGCAGCCACTGGAAACGCAGCATCGGCAGCTTTCAATTCCTGCAAGCAGACGACGTCGGGCTTTGCAGCAGCGAGCCAGGTCAGCAGATTCGCAAGCCGTCGATTGACGTTGTTGATATTGAAGGTGGCAATCTTCACGATGCGGGCTGGCGGAGGTGGTG
>Ga0136638_10000089_pt1 | contig 15205 bp, 15 predicted proteins | sample AntDrymUQ8582206_2_FD_104671 | JGI IMG/M metagenome (GOLD analysis project Ga0136638, IMG submission 104671) | Polar desert sand microbial communities from Dry Valleys, Antarctica - metaG UQ858 (22.06) | ecosystem: Environmental > Terrestrial > Soil > Desert | place: Antarctica: Dry Valley...
CATCCCGCTGCACGCGAACCTGCGCCCGCCCGCACCCGCAGCGCTGGGCACCAGCCCACCAGCGCCGCTCGAGCAGCACCACCGGTCCCGCACAGCCTGACCAGCACACAGCAGGCCCCCACCAACATGGCGGGGGCCTGCTGCCTGCACGGGCCGCTATCGGCGCGGTCCTGCGGCCGAGGGCGCCGGGCGGGCGGCCGGCGCGTGCGGCCGCGGCCCCGCCGCCCGGCCGCCTCCCAGCCCGGCCGAAGACGGCACCGGCCCAGGCGCCGCAGCAGCGGCCACCGGCCCGCTGGGGCAGGCGTAGCGGGCCGTGGCGGCCCGCAGCGCTTCCGCGGCCTGTCGGGCTGCCCCTGCCTGCCCGGCGCGGCCCTGGGCCTCCCGAAGCCGGGTCACGGCGTCGGTGAGCGCCGACAGTTGCGCCATCAGCGCCAGCAGCTGCTTGGCCTCGCTGCGCTGGGCGACCTGCGCAGACAGCAGCAGCCGGCCGGCAACGCGCAGCCCGGTCCCGGCCGACGTGGGCGCCGGGACCTTGCCGTGCAATTCCCGCGCCGCCTGGTCGTAGGTCTGCGCGGCGTCGGTGAGCGGCCCGCCGCGGCGGCCCTCCACGAGGCGGCCAGCCGCGGTCAGGAAGTCCGACGCCGCCCAGGCCGCGTCGGCGGCGCCCGCCGGATCGTGGGCGACGCTGGCCGCGATGTGCTCGGCCGCGCGCTCGGCCGCCAGCGTCGCCTGCTTCCAGATTCGCAGCCGCTCCATCTCGCTGAGCCCGAACCTGTCCGTCCGCACCTGCCGGCCGCCGGCAGCGGGGCCGGCAGCGGGGCCAGGGGCTGCCCTGCGGGCTGCTGAGGCGGCCGGCCCCACTCCGCTGGCGGCGGCCGCCGCGGGCCCGTCCCAGCGGCGCTGCAGCCGCGGCAGGGTCAGGTCCGGGGCCAGCTTCCCTCCGCCGAAGTAGACCGGCGGGCCGGCGCCGTAGCGGTCGGGCAGCGCCACGGCGTAGCCGGTGACCTCACCTGGGTTGCGCTCACTCATCCGCTGGCGCACCAGCAGCCCGTCCGCGCCTAGCCGGGCGAAGAACTCGGCCTGGTTGCTCGCGCCCGCTGCGGCCGTCCTGACCTGCCGGCGCAGCAGCTCTCGGTCTGGCGCGGCCGGCGCCGACAGCCCCTCCCCCGTTCGTCGGCTGCTCACAACGCGGTGCTTGCGGTTCTCCGCGCGGGTGGGAGCCGGCGCTGTGGCGCGGCCGCCTGCGGCGGTCTTGACCAACCCGTACTTGCGCTCGATGAACTGGCTCGCCGCCCGCGAGCGGTAGAAGTCGTTGTCCAGCCGTGGCCGGCGGCCGTCCTGCCGGGCCAGCGTCGCCACGACGTGCACGTGGTCCTCGGCGTGCCGGATCGCGACCCACCGCACGCCCAGCTCGTCGTCGCGGCGGGCCAGCCCGATGCGGTCCATGTACTCCTGCGCGATGTCGGCCCACTGCTCGTCGGTCAGCGTCCGGTCCACCGGCGCTCCGGTCTGCGGGTCCTTCGCCGCGGCGATCGCCAGGTGGTAAACCGGCTTGATCGTGCGCAGCTCCTCCCGGGTGTAGCCCAGCAGCGCGACCGGCTCCTCGAGCCGGCTGGCGAGCGCGGTGAAGTCCCGGGCGCCCGTCGGGCCGACCGGCGGCTCCAGATCCTGCGGGTGCCCGTCCCAGCACGCCACGACCCGGGCGTTCAGGTGATCGGACTCCAGGCCCTTCTCGCCGGCCAGCCCCTCGGTGAACAGGTAGTAGAGCAGTCCTTTCACCGCCGAGCCGCGCGGCAGGATCTGGCCGATCACGGGTCAGGCCAGCCCTTGGCGCAGCTGCGCCGCGGCCACGTCGATGCGGGCCGTGGCCCGCTCGGCGCCGGCGACCGCGGTCCGCAGCCAGACCGGGATCTCGATGGCCCTTGAGTTCAGCGCCGCGGCGACTTGGTTGAGGTTGGTGCCGTACTGCCGCACCGCGGTTCGGGTCCGCATGAGCTCGGCCAGCAGCTCTCTGAACTCAGCACTCGAGGCGGCCGCCGCCGCGCCCTGCGCGGCGTCTTGCACGACGCCCTGCGCGGTGGCCAGCGCCACGGCCGCGACGTAGCTGCTCGGCCGCAGCCCCGCCCGCCCCGCAGCCTGCGCGACTGTGGCCATCTCGTCCTCGCCGTAGAGCACCTTCATTGCCCGCAGCCGGGCCGAGGCCCGGCGTACCCGGTACCGGGCCGCTGGCCCGGCCGGCTCGACGACCAGCCGGGCCGCTCCCCCAGCGCTTGCGCCCGGCCGCTCGTCCTCGCGAACTGGGCCCCTCTCTCGTGCAGCGGCATCAGACACCCACGACCTCCTTGGTGGGCGCCGCCGACCTGACCGCGCCCTCAACCTTGGTAAGTGCGCTCTAGGCCCCCCCTGTGACAAACGATCAAGAACTATCTTCAAGGAAGCTTTAACCCAGGCCTCGACCCGGGCCGACTTGCCCCACGCCGCCGTCGCCCGGACCGCCACCACGACCGTCACTGAGCGCAACCGGGTTGCCTCGGCCGCCCGGGACGGGCGGCTGAGCCCGCATCCGCCACCGACGCTTCTCCGGGCCACCGTCAAGCCCCTGCAAGCCCGCGCCCGGGCGAGCAGGCAGCCCTTCGGCGACCCGCGGTCGCGCCCTCACGAAGGGAGCCGTCCGGTCGCGCAGCGGCCGGACGGTGACCCTTTGCATATCTTGCTCCGTGATCCACAATTCAGTCCAACGCACCCGGCACGACCACGAACGCGGCCACGACGGCCGCGCCTGCGGGCGCGCCCACCACCCGCATTGACGAGACAGCGCCCCCGACGATCTTGATGGTGGCACTCGCTGGCGGAAGGTCAGAGGCCGCGTTCGGCCGCTCACAGCAGCCCCGCACAAGCTGCCGTCCGTCACTGGGCGTGAGGGGCCGCCTGACCGGCGGGATGCACCGAGGGCCGACGGGAACCGTGGACAGCGCAAAGGCCCGCACCCAGGGCGTGGGTGCGGGCCTCGACGGACCGGCCTTACCGGCGGGGGCCGTGAGCGCGTGGCGGCGGAGCGAGCGCGGGATGCGAAGGCAGCTCAGCGGTGAACGGTCCGAGGTGGCCGCCGCTGCGGTCGGTCAGCGCCGACCGCAGCTCGAGCCGGGCGGCGCCGGCGTGCCGGCGCGCCGCCACCAGCGCTTGCTGCGCCGGGGTGGGCGGCGCGACAGCATGCCGAGCCAGCTCCTCCCCCGCCGCCCGCACCGCCGGAGCGACCCGCCCGGCGCAGGTCGACAACACGCCGGCCGTGGCGACGACGGCAGGCGGGCCATCGCGGCCCGGGCCCATGGTGGCGGTGACCCAGCCGATGGTGGCCGTCCGGTGCTCACCGGTGCTGCCGGGAACGAGCATCAGACCCGCCGCGACCGCCTCACGCACCGACAGGTCCAGTGCCCGGGCCAGCGCCGGGACGTGCCGGCCGAACTCGAGCGCCAGGGCGGCCAGCCGTCGCAGGTCCTGCTCGGCGGCGCCGCCAGGCAGCCGGGTAGCCTGGCCCGCCAGAGTTTTCATCCGGGCTTGCAGCTCGGTGCCCGCCTGCATGAGGTCCAGGTGCTGCAGGGTCATGGACTTGACCGGCACCTCACGCAGCTGGCGCGCCAGCGGCGGCACTGCCTGCAGCCCGCGGGCGACCGCACCAGCCCCGGTCAGGGCCGGCGCGGCGCGGTCCAGGACAGTCGCGGCGTACGCACAGCCGATCTCGAGGACCCGGCTGGTGGCCCGCAGGTCCGGGACCGACAGCGTCGCGCCGCGGGCGCTGACGGCGTGCGCGAAGCGGACCATCGCCTCCGACAGATCCTGCGGAGCCGCCAAAGCCCGGGTCCGTGGCGGCCCACCGTGCACGTCCGGTGAGCCCGAGGCGACCGGGGGCTGATCCCGGACGCCGAGGGCCGGCCGGGCCGCCTGAGCGGGGCTGTCCGGTGCGCGGGCCGCTGCCGCAGCCGGCTCGGCGGCTGGAACGCGCGCTTGGACCTCCCCGGCGACGACCCGCAGCGCCTCATGCCCTGGGTGGGTAAGCATCCGGTACGCCACGGCGAGGTCCTCGCCGGTCTTGACCTCAGGCAGCAACGCCTCGGACAGGTCGTGGTCGAGCCAGCGCAACGCGGCCGCGACGTCAGTCAGGTCGCGCAGCACGTCCCAGGCGTGCTGGTCGGGCAGCCGGCCCACCCCGCCGACGTAGACCTGCAGCCCGGTGGCTGCCGCGGCGGCCCGCTGCCAGGCCCACTCGTAGTCCGGCAGCCTGTTGTCCCCGACCGAACCGCGCTCCGCGGCCCCGAACGGCAACGCCCGGGGCAGCTCGGACAGCGTCTGGTGCAACGCCTGCGCCGGCCGGTGCACCACGTCGTACACCGTCAGCTCCCGCACCGGCGCGAACCGCGGGGCGTCGGCAACCGCGCCCACCAGCCCGCGCAGCTCCACCAGCACAGCGTCCCGGGCGGCGAGCGCGGCATGCGGGTCGACCAGCGGCTGCCCCGTCACCCCGCCACTCACCACCAGTTCGGCGGTGGCGGCGGCCAAGTCGTCGATGTTGCGGCCCCAGCCGCTCACAGCACACGCCCGTCCGCCAGCAGGACCGGTGCCGGAGGCCCGGCCAACCAGGGCATCCGGTGCACCATGTCCAGCCACTGCGAGTCCGCCAAGGCCTGCGGGTCACGCTGGCAACGGAGCGCGTTGCTCAGCTCCCGCCCGACCCGAGCGAGCTGGAAGCGGCGCGGCAGCGGCTGCGCCACCACGGCGCGGCGGATCAGCCGCTCGGTGATCTGGACGAGGACCTCGAGGTGGTCGCAGTCCGGGCTGGCCGCCGGCGCGGCCGGGTCGGGCCAGGGCTCGCCGAGCATGGCCCACTGCAGCAGGGCGTCGCATATGTAGCCGGTGGCCTCGGCGGACAGCTTGTGCGAGCACTGCAGCCAGGCCAGAACCGACAGGTCCTGCTCGAAGGTGGGCGGCGGGTCTGACGGCCACTGCTGGCCGGCGAGCGGGACGGTCGGGTCGAACGGTTCGATCGAGGCAGTCAGGTTCTCGGCGGAACGCGGGTGGTCGGACTTGGGCACGGCAACCTCCGGTGATGGGACGATCGGCCCCGGTCAGGCCGCGCCTCAACGGTGCGAGCGCCGGCCTGCTCGAGGACGGTCCGAGCACGCATCTGTGCACAACCAACGTCAGCTGTGCCCCACGGTGCGACTCGGCCCGTCACCCTTGGTAAGTGCGGATTCAAGGGGTGCTGTGACAAAGGATCAAGAAAGTCACGTCGGGGCCCTCGGCCCTGGAGCTCCACGTTCGACCCGCCGGCCATAAGTACGCGGAGAGGGGGGACAACTGGCGATGGACCTGCCGCGTGTGCCCCTGCTGCCAGCGCGGGGAGAGCGGCGCGCCGGGGCCTCCTCTACTGGGTCGCGGCGTCGTCCGTGACCCAGTGCAGGTCGTCGCTCCAGCAGCTGGGGGTGCTCGGCGTGGTAGCTGCTGAAGCCGTATGCGTCGCGGTACAGCTCGGCGAGCTGGGCCGGTGCCGCCGTGGCGATTGGCGTTGCTTCCGCCGGCAACACGGCAAGCAGCTCCGCCACGGACGAGACGTCCGACTGCGCGCGGCGCCGCCACCAAACCGACCCGCGCAGCAGCGCCCACCGCGCTCCGGCGCCCGCTCGGCAGTGCCGGTCGTAGTCGAGCTCGGGCGCGCTGACGACGACGAGCAGCGTCCGGGGCAGCCCTGCCGTTGCGCGCGGGGCCTCGTCGAGGAGCAGCGTCCAGGCGCGTTCCTTCGCGTCGGACGCCATGCCTGTCTCGTCGTAGGCGACGGCGGCCAGGCGATGGCCTCGCAGCGACGGGTCGAGCAGGTTGGCGGCTTGTTCACGGATGAACGCGAACCTCACTGGTTCTGGCTCGCGAAGAAGGCCGCCGCTTTTTCAGGAAGTCCCGTTCCATCTTGACGACGCGGTTCTCCTCGCGGAGCCGCTTCAGTTCGGCGCGTTCGTTGACGTCAAGAGGCTTGTCCTGCACGACTCCGTTTTACTTGGCTTTCCCGACCCAGTTCCCCAGGGTCGACTCGCCGATACCCAGGTCGCGGGCGATCTCAGCGATGGGCTTGTCGGCAGCCAACACTAGCTGGACAGCTTCAGCCCGGTCCTCCGGCGTGAAAACACGCTTCTGTCGTGGCACGTGCACTCCCCTTAACCGGGGAGGGTGTCACAAAAGGACCGCCCTCCACCAGATCGGGATCACTCCAGGTCCGCGCTGGCGATGATCGGGCTCATGTTGTCCGGGATCAGGACCGCAAACACGCCGCCGAAGAACTCCCACGCCCGCTCGCAACCGGCGACGACCGCGTCCAGGGTCTGGTTGAACGACAAGTGCACGAACACGTGCCGGGAGTAGACGGCTGTGAAGATCAGCGCGTGCACCGCCCGGCGCCGCCCGGTGTCCGGGTCGTGCATCAGCCCGAGGCGACCGAAGTCGATCTGGCACTCCACCCCCGGCTTGCCGTCCGCGACCCGCAACGTGACCCGCCTGGCGCCGAAATCGCAGTGCTCGCAGGCGAACCGGTGCAACGTCCGGTAGGGCACCACGACGCCTTGGCGTTCGAGCTTGCCGTGGATGTTCGTCAACTGCAGATCGGCCTTCACCCACGAGGTGATCTGCTCCTTCCACCCCACCAGCTCCTCCCATGACGCCCCGTGCCCGGTTGCCCGGGCCGGCCGGACCGCGGCGACGACAGCCCCGATCAGCTCATCGGTCAACTGGCCCTCGTCACCGTCGCGGAGCAGCCCCGCGGCCTCGCCTGCCTGGATATAGCGGCGGGCGGTCTTGCGATCCACCCCGGCCCGCTCCGCGGCCGGCCGCAGCCCAACACCGTCAAGCCACGCCCGCAGCACTTCCTTGATCTCGTTCATACGAACCTCCCGGAACGCCACCCGATGCCTCCACGTCGCTGGACATGAAGAGATCGGTAGTGGCTGGCAATCGCGTCCCCTGCGCACGACACGCAAGTGGTCCCATGACTGGCAACCGGGGTGGTCCCATGACCGTGGCAAGAACTCGCTCAGGCCGGTCCCATGCTCGTGGCTAGCGACACTGGCTGCGACCCTCATGGGGCTGCCATGATTCGGAAACACGCCCTAGTCCATGACCGCCTGATACACCATGAGCGCCACGCCGACGAGGCAGAGTGCGAAAGTTAAAAGCACTGGATTCTGCGTGAAGCTGTCGTCCATCATCATGTTCCCGAGGATGCCAAGCCCCGTACCCAACAGGACGCCGCCCACGGAGCCCAGGTGTCGGGCCCGCTTCGGCGTGCTGGCCTCGTAGAGAGCTCGCTCAGCAGCGTTCACATGTACAGCGGAGACGACATCTGCCGAACTTCGATCCTTTAGGTACTGGCTCATGCGCTCGAGGTCGAGGACGTAGCGCTCGACTGAAGCGAAGAAGGTGTCCGACGCTTCGTGCGAGAAGCCCTCCTTGGCGATCAACGTCTCTTCAGATGTCAGCGTCTCCGGCAATACTTCGTTCGAGGTGTGCGTGGGTGCCTGGTCCGGTGCATGGATAGTGACGTCGGCTTCCACCCGAGGCGGCGGGGTCCTCGGCGGAGCGTCAGCCGTGGCCGGCGAAGGCGTCTCTCCGTTGCTCACGCCGACAGCTCACGCGAGTGACGCTCGGCTCTCGCCAGCGACTGCGCTGCCTCGTCCACCTCGTGCAGCGCGTGTACCGCCTTGGCGGCTCGCATGTACTGTTCCCGCTCGGCCTGCAGGACTGTGCGTAGGAAGCGTTCCCGAGCGGCTCGACGGCGGCGACCTAGCAGGCTGCCCCAGAACACGCCGATGCTGGCGCCGGCCAGAGCCACAGCGGCGGCCGCCGGCATGGCGAAGTCCATCAACCGTTCGGGGAAGGCCTGAGACGACGTCGCGATCTCCAGCGCGACCGTAGACAGTGCCACGAGCAGCGCTGCGGCATTCGCGACGTAGGCCAGCCGGTGGCGCTGTGCGAGGCGCTGGCGATATGCGATCCGGTTGACCGCCGAGTATGCCGTGACCCGGGCTTCCCACCGGTCGCGTTCGTCATGAGGAGAAGGGCCCGTCAGTGGCATGCCTCGGACGGTATGCCTCGCTCCGGTTCGACGCGGTGGATCGCTGTTTGCGGATCGATCTGGCGACGACATGTCGCGCCCTCCGGTCGTTGCGCTGCGTGAAGCCAACCTGACACAGTGTCCCTGGTCCGGCAGCGTTCCCGCCTGCTAACCAACAACGTCGGAAACCTACGTCCCCGTGCCAAGGCCGACCAGCGGGGGCCTGGTCTGTGAATCTGGGGCGCGCAGTGCTCAAGCTTGAGGGCGCAGGGGACTGTGGACAAGTCGTCCTGACGGGCGCTCGCGGTGCGATGCTGCCGGTCCCCAGCCCGGCGGAGCTTGGCCTCGGGCGGCGCCGGCGCCTGGTGCGCTCCCGCTGCCCGTCGGAAGGGCGCCGGCCGGGGTAGTCCGGCTCCGATGCGAGCGTCGCCGTTTGGGCCGCCTCCGTGTCGAGGACCTCGGCCACACGCTTCGGACACTGCCTGGGGCATCGCTGAGGTCCTGGGCCGCAGGTCGCTGTCTCGGCCGCCGTCGTGCAGGGACTGCCGGCGCCTGAGTAGCTCGCGGTACCTTCTCGGCGGTGTGGCACTACAACGCCCTGTCCGACTTCGATCTGGAGCATGTCGCCCGCGACCTAATGTCGGCTGCCTGGGACCTGGCTGTCGAGTCGTTCCCGCGGGGCCGGGATGGCGGGGTTGATCTGCTCGTCAGGGGCCCCGCGAAGGGACCCGGCTGGTGGCTGCGCGGCGGCGAGGAACTGGCCGTCTGCGTGACGCATCGCCCGGACGCGACCGCTGCGGCGATCCGAAGGAAGTTTGCGCGGGACCTGGCCAAGCCCCGCGCCGCCGAAGCGGCACGGATCGCCCTCGTGACGACCGCTCGGCTCACGGAGCACGCCCGTCAAGCGCTCTGCGAGCTCGCGCCGGGCCGCTTGAACGTCCAGTCGGTGCTCGGAAGGGACGAGCTGGACCGCCTTCTCACGAAGCACCGGGAAGTCGCTGAGGCCAGCACCAAGCTGTGGCTCATCAACGGGTCCGTCATGGACCAAGTCATGAACTCGGCGGCGTGGCAGCGCCGTGGAACGTTCCTGTCAGACCTCGACAGGACGCGCCGGCTGCTCATCGAGACCCCCGCGTCCCGAGCCGCCGCACGTGTCCTGGACGCGACCGGGACGGTCCTGCTCGCGGGGCCGCCCGGCACCGGCAAGACCTCCACTGCCCGGCTCCTCACGCTTCGCCTCCTCGCACGGATCCCTCAGCTGCAACTCGCCGTCGCGGTTTCCGACCTCGACCAAGCGTTCGACCTGGTGGACCGTGCCGGTTCACGCCTGATCGTCTACGACGACTTCCTCGGCCCGCGGGTGTCCGAGAGCAGCCTGCGCAAGAACGAGGCACGACAGCTGCGCGACCTGGCGAACCGGGCCGCCCGCGACCGCGACCTGCTCCTGATCCTGACGTGTCGCGGGCACCTGCTCGAGCAGGCCTCCCGCGTCTACGAGGACCTGGGCGATCCCGCGCTTACCGCCAGCACCGTCACCGTGCAGCTCCGCTCCTTGCCCTCGCACGAACGGCTCCATCTGCTGCGCAACCAGCTCTGGTGCTCGCCCCTGCGTAGCGCCCTGGACGTGGACCCCGCCCGCCGGTCGTGGTCCGACGTGGCCAGGCACCCGAACTACAACCCCCGGCACTGCGAGTCAGCAATCCTGTCTCTCCAAAGCGCCCGGACCGCCGGCCGCGGCGGCACCGCCCCTAGGACCAGCCCCACGGACGACGGCGACCCCGCCGGTGCATCAGCCAGCACCCCGGACGACATCATCGACGCGCTGTGCCGGGCACTGGACGACACCGGCGCGCTGTGGAACCACATCATCAACGACCTCCGCCCGGCCGAACGCGACCTGCTGCTCGCTAAGGGGACCCTGCCTCGCTGCCGGGTCGAAGACCTCTTCCACGCGGCCCAGGCCCGCGCAGCGCAGCGCGGCGACCCGCCGCACGGCAGGCCCCACCTCGCCTCGGCGTTCCGGTCCGTCAGCGCCGGGCTCCTGCGCACCGACGACGACCCCTCCCCCGCCCCGACCTCCACGGTCGACTTCGAGAACCCCGGCGTCAGAGAAGCCGTCGAGCTCGTCCTCTCCGAACCCCACGAAGCAGCGGTCGCGACCGACGCGGCTGTCTACTTCGAGCAGACGGAGACGCTCATCGACCGCGGCCTGCTCCGGCCGGCCCGGCCCGCCGACCGCGACCGGCTGCTCCGCGCAGCCACCCGGACAGTAGGCGCCCAGAACGCGACAGCACCGAAGACCTGTGGGCCGGGACAGCAACCGGCCGTCTCCCTCGCCCCGTACCGCTCGCACGACGACTCGAGCGCCTACTCCGGATCGCCGGGACGGCCGACCGGCTCCCGCCGAGCGTCGCCCGACAGGTACAGGCAGTCGCGGACAACGTCCGGTCCTCGCGCCGCGCCAGCGCAACCCAATGGAGCACGCCCCTCCGCGATGTCGCGTCGCTAGCATTCGAGTTGACCGGCGGCCCCGCGCGTGGGCCATGGGCCGCCGCCCGCACAGCCCTGCTCCACGAACTACTCGAGGACGTCGCCGACCAAGGCGGCCTTGGCGACCTCGCCGACGCCGCCCCGCTCATCACATCCGACCGCGTAGCCCTGACCACCGGCTACCTGGAACGGCTCCAGGAACGCCTCGACGAGCTCGCGGAAGTGCTCGACCAGCGCGCCGAACCGCTCGCCGACCAGCTCCAACAGCTCGCAGACGACATCGAAGCCGCGCCCGACACCGCCCTCGAAGACACCACCGACCGACTACGGGCGGATCTCGACGACCTCGAACTCGACGCCAACCAAATCCTCGACGACATCCACGAGCACCAGTCCGTCGCCCAAACGCTCGGGCTCGCGTCCAACTGCGACACCGAACTGGAAGACCTCCTCAGCACGGTCGAACAGCACCTCCGTCGGCTCCCCGCCCCCGACAAGACACCACCCCGGCCCAGGGGCCTGTTCGCCGGCCACCCGGACGCCGGCCACCGCCAAAACTGACCGCAAACCACACACCCACTCGGCAAGCGCCGGTCGAACAGGCGCCGACCACGCAGACCCGCCCCCGCCCGCAGACGACGACGCGCAGACCAGCAAAGCGGCGCACCCGCGCGGAGGCCAGCGCGCCTTGCACTCCCGGGACAGTGGTGTGACCGGCCGGCCGCGTACCGCCCGGAGCGCTACTTCGCGTCGCGCGGCGGCAGGGGATCGTTGCCACCGCCGACGGTGTCCGAGTCCCCGACCCGGCCGTCCCGACCGTGGATGACGACCTCGCCGCCACCCGCGTTGGTGACGATCTCCCGCGCGCGGTCGATTGCCCCAGCCTGGGTGTCAGCGTGCGCGCACCGTGATGGCTGGGCTACGCGCGTCGGGTGCGGCAGCGTTGCTCGAGGACCAGGTGCGGGCGGTGTGACGGCGCAACGTGGACGCCTTCAACCCGCTGATGGGGTGACACCCCCTTGAGCTTGGGAATCGACTGCGCGGAGAACCTTCGACAGCTAGTGCTGCGTGGCTGCGCCGAACAGGACGGTGCCTGGCAGAGTGGTCACAACCAGCGGCTAGGACTGGGCTGGCCGCTGCTGCGGCGCGGCACGGTAGGTGACACATGCCGAGGGCGCCGCGATTCGTGTGATGGGCGCTGGCAGTTCCTCAGCGCACGACTCGCAGTGCCGGCCGCGTATCGATCTCTCCGAGAACTTCGGCGACATGACTTACCGTCCAGCACAGTTCCCGGGCCAGGTCGGTTCTGGCGAACCCGTGCTGAGCGGCAAGGTCCAGCGCTTCGCTCAGAAGCGTTGGAATTTCGCCGGGATAGGTGGTGAGTGGCTCCTCGCGTCGAAGTTCGGCCATGTTGGCCAGGCGCTGATGTGCTCTGCGGATGGAGACGTCGGAGATCAGTCGGAGCTCGCCCATGCGGTAGATCAGGGACTCGACCGAAACTCCCCAGGTCGTGCTGAGCTGATTCAGCACTGCCATCCGCACCGTCTTCGGCAGAAGCGGTTCGATCTCCGCTCTAGGGGTGAGGAACTCGGCCGCGAACTGGTCGGCCTCCCGCTCCTGCTGCCGGTCGCCGGGCAGGGGGTTGGGGTGCAGGAGCAGATGGCCTGCTTCGTGGGCACAGGTGAAGCGGTACTCGTAGACCGATCGGAAGCGTTCGGGTGTAACGATCACCAATGGCCGGCCAAGCGCATCGGTGGAGTAGGCCTTGACCCTGGTGACCGCCTCATTGGTCATCGGGATCAAGCACACCACGATTCCGTGTGCCTCCATGGTCGCAGCGAGGTGCGGCACCGGACCGCGAGAAAGTCCCCAGGCCTCCCGCAACGCGTGCGCCGCTTCAGCAGGCGACGCGCCATCGGGAATCTGCGGAAGATCGACGTCGGGGAATCGGACTTGCTTCTCCAGCGCATAGGTCAGCTCCCAGACCTGCTCAGCGTGCGCGGCAGCCTTGGCGCGGTCCTTCGCCCGAGTTGACCGCAGGCTGCGGAAGTGTGCGTTCGCTGCATCCAAACGTCCCAGCGGTCGGCCGGCGGCGAAGAACTCGACCGGAACATGGAGCTTATTCGCCAACATGGGGAGGAGCTCCGCTCGCGGTCTGACCGCGCCGGACTCGTACTGACCTACCGCGGCAGGAGAGACTCCGATCTTCACCGCGAGCTCGCCCTTGGTCAGCCAGGCCAACAACCGTGCCTGTGTAAGCCGAGCTGGCTCGAAAGCGCCAGCGACCACGCTGAGCGGGAGAGTCTCGACGTCTTGGAACACCGTCAACTCCGGCTCGTCGTCACTCATCGTTCGCGCTGTCTACCTTCTCGTCAGAATCTGCCTTCGGGAACTTGCTGGGTGGCTCACCCGCAGTAAAGGTGCCCCCGGGCGACATCGACACCGGCCTCGTCGGCGCCGACGCAAGCAGACTCTCGTGAAACCCGGTCCACTCCACGAACCCGGCAGAGGTCAGCTCGACCTCGCCCCACTCGACTGAGAACAGCCCGCGGGCCGAGCTGGAGATCGCCACAAGCACTAGGCGACCAGAGGAGACCACCGGATCCTGAGTCAGGCTCTGGAATGTCTCCAGCAGCTCCCGTTCCGCATCACTCAGACCAGCATCGGGCAGACCAAGGTCGAACGCCCCTTGGACAGGCTTCGGACGCAACCTGGAGACCGCCACACGAGCATCCGACGTACCGAACGGGGTAGCGGCCAGCTCCGTCTCTCGGCTCTTGGCAAAGCGCCACGGGAACAACGCGACTCCGTTGACGACCGGCAGCTTGTACGGCGCCTCCCCGGGCCTAACCAACGTGGCCCCCGGGAGATCGCTGAACAACTCGAACTTCTCCAAGATGCCGCGCCAGAACTCGCCGTACACGCCATGCGACCGATGGCCCGATGCCTCCTGGGCATCCAGGGATGCCTCGTGCTCCTCCTTCACCATCTCCGCGATCTGCTCGCGGATCCGGGGACCGTATGTACCGAAGCGCTCTAGCGCCCAACGACGACCTGCGTCCATCGTGACCTCCTAGTCTGAGCCGCGAACGTACCTCACGACTTCAGAATTTAGCAGGAAGAGCACCATGTCGCGCAGCATTCTGCTGTGCGCCGCCGCGAGGCCCCAAGCCGTGGAGCCGGCCGTCTGCCGTGAAATCGGGTCGGCGCCTGCGACGCTGCGGTGCATGGACTGAATCGTCGGCGTGGAAGCGGCAGGGGCTGATGCCGCGTCGGTGAAAGCGCCACGTCGCTCTGGTCTTCCTTCCGCACCTGCAGGATCGTCCCCCGAAGCGTCCACGTTCAGTGCCCGGACTCGCCTCAGCCCAGTGGGCCCGCGACCTCCGGCAGAGCAAGGGCCTCGCTCGCCGATAGTGGTCATCGAACGGGCAACCGCCTGTCGCAGTACAGACCTACCGTGGGACGCGTGCAGACCTCCCAGCTTCGGATGATCCGCCAAGCTGCGCGGCGGACTGGGGGCTGGTGGTGCCACGGGACGACCGACTTGCTGGTGCCGCTGGCGCCATGGCTCACCAGCCTCCGAGCTGTGATGCACGGCGTCATCGCGTTCGGGCTGGGCTGCGCCTCACTGGCCTGCCTCATTGGCGCCGCCTGGCCGATGACTTGGCTGACCAGCTTGTTCGTCATTGGCGTCCTCTTGACCGCCGGTGGCACGCTGGGTCGACTCTCGGTTAGCGCCTGGCAGCCCTCTGCGGTGTCGCCGCCAAGGCAGACGTGAGCGAGGTACTGGCGCGCTTGCTCCTGGCGCTCGGTGCGGTAGTCCTCCTGCCTTTAGCCCTGATCCACCGTCGATCTTGGCGTTCTGACGGCGTGGCTGAAAGATCAAATGCCCTCTGACCTGGGACGATGTGTCTTGCGACGGACACAACCGACCAGATCGAGAGGGCATCTGACGGGTGCGAGCATCTCATGACTTGAGCCGGGTCTCGGTGAGCTTTGATGAGGACAATCTGGTGCCGGACGCGGGGCTGCTGCCGGCGGCCGTGCTGGCCCAGCGGATCGACCTGGCCGGGCTGATCGACGAGCGGCTGAAGCTGGCTGAGCACGGCGCGAGCAGCGGCACGAAGGCCTTGACGGTGATCGGGTCGATGCTCACCGGCGGGGACAGCATCGATGACGTCGCGGTGCTGAGGTCCGGCGCGACCGGTTCGTTGTTCGACCTCACCCGGGCGCCGTCGACGGTCGGGACGTGGCTGCGGGCGCACAAGTGGTCCAACGTCCGGCAGTTCGACGCGATCAGCCGCGAGCTGCTCGCCCGGTTGTGGGCTGCGGGTGCCGGCCCGCAGGATCTGGCCGCGCCGCTGACCATCGATCTGGACTCGACGATCGTCGAGGTGCATGGCCGCGCCAAGCAGGGCGCGGCGTTCGGCTACACAGGCGTCCGCGGCTACCACCCGCAGCTCGCGACGTGCGCGCAGACCGGGCAGGTGCTGATGAGCCGCTTGCGCGGCGGGAGCGCCGGTGCGGCCCGCGGGGCGGCGTCGTTCCTGACCGAGACGATCAGCCGGGTCCGCAACGCCGGTGCGAGCGGGCAGCTGACTGTCCGGGCCGACAGCGCCTTCTACA
>Ga0136638_10000090_pt1 | contig 15204 bp, 26 predicted proteins | sample AntDrymUQ8582206_2_FD_104671 | JGI IMG/M metagenome (GOLD analysis project Ga0136638, IMG submission 104671) | Polar desert sand microbial communities from Dry Valleys, Antarctica - metaG UQ858 (22.06) | ecosystem: Environmental > Terrestrial > Soil > Desert | place: Antarctica: Dry Valley...
ACCCAAGAGATTGCATCCCGTTTTGGTGGTGGCACCTTTCGCATTCAGGCCATTTCAACCGACCACAAAATCCTGCGGTCTAACACCATCAAGATTGCCGGCGACCCAATCTTCCAAAGTCGCACCGCAGAAGCCCTATGGAAGCGTTCCCTTGGAATCCGTGATCTGCCCAACACTCCCACCACAAACCCCGGCGGTCTAGACATCAAGGAACTACTTCTCCTAATGTCCGAGAAAGAATCCAACCGCCTCGCTCAGGACGCGGCCGTTCAAGAGCGCATTTCTCGTCTACAAATCGAAGCCGATGATAGGCGCCGCAAAGACCAAGAAGAGGCGGACAGTCGCCGCCGGCGGGACGAAGAAGATCGCGAACGGCGTTCAGCCCTCGCACGACAACAAGACCTTGAGCGTTCCAACGCAGCAACCGCCCAAATGATGGCGATGATGCAGCAAGGACACGCCCAAACGCTGCAATTTATGCAGCAACAACTCGCCCAAGTATCCGCACAAGCCGCGTCCCTTGCATCGACCCAACCACCCCCAAACAGCATGATGGAGGCGCTTAAAACCATCGCCATCGTCAAAGACACCTTCGGCGGTTCCGGAAATAGCGACCCAGATGCCCCAGAAGAAACGTCCATGCAGCTCTTAATCAAACACGCACCTGCCTGGCTAAATGCTGCAGGCAACGCCATAGGGGGCGCCGTGCGTGAAATAAAGGGCAATCCCGCCCCCACGGGCAATCCAGGGCTTCCCGGCAATCCAGGAGGGTCGGGCAGCTCGTATGGAACCAATTATCCGTCCGATCCGAGGGTCAATTTGCTGCAGTCTTTGCCGTTACCTATTGCAAACAAAGCGGAGCGGCTTGTGGAAAAGCTAATTGAGAAGGGGCGTGATCCGGAGCGCGAGTTAGATCGCATTTTGGGGGCTCTGATCGCCGAAACGGAAAAGCTTTCGGCGCCGGGGCAGACACCGCGTGTTGTGGCACCGCCATTGGTACAGGTTGAACGGCCAGCAGACATTGTTGGACCGCAACAAAAACAACCTGAAGAGCCTTTGACGCCAGTGACACCGATACGTCGCAACCGTGTTGTCGCAGGTCCCGAAACGAACGGGACGGTTTCGTTGTCGTTTCAACGTTGAATCAAAGGATAAAAATATCAATGGACCACCCTATGATTGGGCGGATCGTTCACTACACAAATTTGGGGGATCGGGATGGAAAGTACCCACCTGAAACGCAAGCCGCAATCATCACGGGCTTAAATGATGATGGCACTGTGTCTTTACATATCTTTTATAAGACGGGGCAGTTTGATATGCCAACAGTGGTTTTCACTGAAGAGAAAGCTGGAAGTGACGGTGCACGCGGTAAGTGGGCTTGGCCTTTTTACTACTCTTCCAAACCGAAATGACTTTTGTTCACTGCCCGTTAAGATCGGCATGCGCACGTGCGGTGTGGTGGTCTTAAAACTTGTCCCGATGGAATAACCGTTGATTGCACCTAAACTATGGTGCATGGAAAAACTGATCTGGAAGGGTGACAAGGGCAAAGCCGAACACTGGGTCATCGAGCTTAAATACCTCGATGACCAGCTTCGCCTCTTGCGTCGAATGGTCATGAAATACCGTTCCGACCCGTTCATTCGCAACCTAGCCGTCAAAATCATCCGCGAGGCGGAGTGTGCACCCAAAGACATGCGGTCCCAGGCGCTGGCGGTTGCAACCCACGTGCAAAACAACGTTTTTTACGTACAAGAATTGCCCGAACGATTCCAAACACCAGTGGAAACGTTGCAACGCAAGGCGGGCGATTGCGACGATTTCACCGCAACCATCGCAGCGCTTAACGAATCAATTGGTATCCCTACGCTCTTTATTGTCATGAGCATTGATGGCGGTTGGAAGCATATTTTTCCTGCCGCCAACGTTGGTAAGAAGGGTTTGCTAACTCTTGATGCCACGCTCGATAAGTCGATTCATCAACTGGTAAATCCGGTCAATTGGGCACGTGCCCGAGGCCACAAAGTTCTGATTAAGGTTGCCTAAAATGGTTTTGGTTGCAAAACACACCTTGAAACCACCTAGATAAAACCTTAATCATTACGTAAGCTTACATACAATACCTCATGTAATGCTTGACATATTGACCCCTTCGCCGTGGGATCTAGGTCATGCATCAAGGTATTTCCCGAAAAGTTCTCGCCATGTCCAACCCTCGGACGGCGGGGAAAATCGGCGCGAAAAAGTATCTTGATAGATTGCAACAAGGTCGGAATGAGGCTGTATCAACGGTTGACCATCAGCTTGCCTACGGCACGCACCCGAGCGCCGGCAACCCATACGTCAACATGATGCGTGACCGCTACGGTTCGGGCGGTCTAGCCGGTGACAGTGTTTGGGGTGATATCGGCAAGGTCTTTGTCGGCAACGTGTCGCAAGGCATTGGCAACCGCATTGGCGGGCATGCACCGGTCGCACCGGCCTCGGTGACCATTGCTCAGGCAAACCGCGACGCTGTACCCACATGGGTCAAGGTTGGTGGGTTTGGCGCTGCGGCGGTTGGTTTGTTCATGTTGCTGAAGCGCTAAGGGCATAAAATGATTATCAATCAAGACGGTTTCGTTATTCCTGATGTGTATGCCGAAGGCATGGGCGCGTTCAAGCCCTTCAAGTCGGTTTCTAGAGGTTTGAAAAAAACCGTCAAAACGATTGGCAAGGCGCCTTCGTACGCCAGCAGCGCAGCCAAGTTTGGTGTGAAGGCGGCAACCCTTCCTCATCGAACGGCGTTTGGTTTTACTAAGGGTGTGCTGACCGAGACGGGTCGACAAGCCGGCAAGCTTGGTGGCAGTGTGATCAAGCTTCCTTTTGATGTTGCGAAGTCGACGTTAAAGGGTGGGGCAAGAGCTTTGCGTGGACATAGCAATCCGCAACTCGTGAAAGAAGCTGCCGAAAGGGCACGTATAATTGCCGAAAGGGCACGTATAAAGAAGCCGCAAGGGCAACCCCAAGGTGACTTCGAGCCACCTGGATCGTCCGGGGGTGGTGGGGGTGGTGGTAGCTACAGTGGCGCTGGAGGTGGTGGCAGTGATGGTGGTGAGCCAGAGCTGCAAACCAAGGGCTTGATGACGATGCCGGCCGCTGTGTCTGGCATGTCTACACCGGTCAAGGTGTGTATCGGTTTGGGTGTTGCTGGTGCTGTGTATTACGCCTGGAAGAAACTCGGCAAGGGAGGCCGGGGCGCGGGCAACCGCAAAAGTTTCTAGGCGACGCAACCCTACGCACCCTCGCGTAAAAGGCCACGAATTGGAACATCTGGAAGAAGCGAAGAAGAAGTACGAGGCGTTCCACTGGGGTACGCAAGGCAAGGTCAAAGAAGCGACACTGCCAAAGCCTCCCAAGTTTGCCTTCGCCATCGGCAAGATTGTTTCAATCGCTTATGAGACGACAAAAGACGGTGAAACCGCTACCTGGGAGCACGAATTTGGTGAAGAGGGTGGCGAACGGCCGGACCTTGTTGCTGACAGCAAGAACCACAAACTCTTTATCGTTGGCGGGGACTACAAAGTGGAACCGCGGGGGATAGTAGATTGAATCCAACAGTACAAAAACAGGTTGAGGCATATCAAAACAGACAAAAGCCAGTGACGGCAGAGTCTTTGGCGTGGCGCTTACCTCTTGGACTTATTGGCGCAATCGTGTTCTGGAAAGTCGTAGCGAAGGTTTGGCGCGCTTGAAACGAGCAATTACACAAACTCTTTATCGTTGGCGGGGATTACAAAGTTGAACCACGCCGGAATAGTGGATTGAGTTGATGTCTCAGTATGTTGTTTTCAGAAACCAGAGTGCTACTGGCGGTTTGTTAAGCGCCAAGAAGGTCGCGCGCGATGGTACGGCAGAGATTCCTAAATTGGTTGCGCATTATCATGATTACGTTGTCATCCAAGCTAAGACCGCTGCGAACGCGAAAGAAAAAGTTTTGAAGAGTCGCGCCCTTTCTAGATCGGTGAGGATTTCATCATGACGAAACAAGACCGTGAAAGCGTGATGATTGGTGGTGCCTTCGGCATCGGTTTTGTCGTGCTCGCCTGGTTCTTGCGTTCACGCACTGTGATTCCGGTACTGCGACCAACCCAAATCAAGTTTGAAAATCAGTAACACCCATGGCAAGCCGATACATTTCACGCCGTGAACGCACCACACAGCTTGTGGTGGGTGGGTCCGCATGTGCCGCAGTCATCGCTTGGTATTTCTGGGCTGACATTCAAAAAAGGTTCCTTCAACCACGTTTAACAAGTTTAAAACCCACCTTCAAAAATAAGCTTCCCGCTTCACAAGTTAAAGAGTGGGATGTCTATGCAAAGTCGCCTGAAGGCATAAGGGCGGGGGCTATCGCAGCGATTCAAGACAACATCGCAGGTGGTGTACCGCTGGAAGATATCCGAACGGTCATTCGAGAGTCGTACGGTTACAACAACGACCAGTTCAATCAGGCTTTGACCTTAGCGGTTAAGCCCGTTTAAAAACGCCCTAGAAAACACCGAAGAAAGCGTAAACAACAATGCGTAAAAAATGGGCAGGCACCCCAGGACAAATGCGGGCCTTGCGGAAAATGATGAAGGCGCGCAAGGCGATGATTCGCGGAGTGCGCAAAGTGAAGCGCGGTCGACGCAAGAATCCGTCGCAATACGGTCCGGCGCTGCCTCCTTCGTTGCTGGCGGAAAGGCGTCGAGCTTCGATGTCTCGTCTTTCTGCAGCTCGGAAAAGACGGCGCAAGGCGCGCAGGCCGGTACGCGCAAGTTCTGGTACGGCGACCGTTAAGGTACGCCGTCGAAAATCGAGTCGCCGCGCAGTTGTGCGGAGAAAATCACCAATCAAACGAAGGAGAGTCACAGTGGCATCAAAACGTCGCAGGAAGTCGTCATCCCCAAGGCGCAGGAAGACGGCCGCTCCGCGCCGTCGTCGTGCAATCGCTCGCATCCGTCCAAGCCGTGACGGTCGTACACGCACCGTGTACATCAATCCAGGTCGCCGACGCAACCCAGGCCGTCGCTTCCGCAATGGCAGCAACATGTCGTTCTTGCTCAAGTCGACGTTCACGTCTTTTGCAGCCGGCTTTGCAGCAGCCGGTGTGGCAGCTGTCATTGACAAGCAATTCTCGGGCAAGCCGATGATTGCTCGCATCGGTAAGGTGGTTGCGGCCTTCGCAATCGCCAAGTTTGGTGCACGTCACCCCCGTGCATCGTCTGCAGCCATCGGCGCCTTAGGTGCTTCCGAAGGCTACAGCTTGGTCACCCGTATGTTGGGTGGCGCAGCGGCTGCTCACACGCCCGATCAGGCTGTCAAAGGCTTGGCTGACATGTCCGAAAGCTACCCAGAAATGGGCGCTCTTTTGAACGGCGGTATGGGTGCCTTGCTTGAAGGCCAATTCAGCGACGCACAAGACGACTACAGCAATTCGCTGCAAGGGTCTGAAGAGGAAGAATACGCCTAAATCTCAAGAGGGGAGAACCAGCCGGCAAGCTTGGTGGACTGACATTTTTCTCGAAGCACAAAAACCGTTAGTGGTTTGGGGTCGCTTCACAAACCACGAAAGAGAATCATCATGAAATCCCGTTTCGCTGAAATCAAAGACACCGCCATACACAAGTTCTTGACGCTGGTATCGTCCAACAACCAAGCCGCACCCGTCGCCCTGCTTGACGGTTGCACTGAAGAGGTGCTTGAAAGCACCAAGCGTGGCCGTTCGCTGCAATTTGCAGCGGGTCGTTCAATGCTGGGTGGGGGTGCCTCGGCACGCCTCGAAGAGAATTATCTTTTTGACACCCGTCGTTTCGCAACGGGTGCCATGACGGCAGGTGACTACCTGTTTTTCAGCAACGCTGTAGGCTCGCCAGCGAGCAACAATGGTTTTGCGGCCGGTATGACCATGAGCGAAGTTGAGACGAACATGGACGTCCCGGCGCAAATTGCACAAGGCAAGGATTTCGTTCTCACGCAAGTTGGTTTGTCGTTCAACAGCAACGCAGCGGTTGCCGACATTCAAACCTTGCTTGAGGCAGGTGCCCTTCGCTTCAACAAGCAAGGCGGACAGTTTTCGCTTCGTCACGGTGTGGCTCGGCTTTGGCCAGGCGGCGTGGGCGTGGCAAACGGCATCACGAATGGTCAAGCCGACATTCGCGCAGTCCGTCGCTTGACGGTGCCGCGCATCTTGCGCGCCAAGGACACTTTCAATTATAGCTACCACGTGCCCCGGTCGGTCTCGAATCTTGACGGTTCAACGGCTCTGACGTTGACGGCACCGACCCTCATGACCATTTGGTTGTGGGGCGCTCAGCGCGACGCAATTCCGTCTTAACAAGAACGGTGTTTGGCCACACAAGCTTGAATGGTCTGGGCCGAAGGCTTGACCGGGGGTGTTCATTTTCCCAAAGGTTTCACCCGCCTTGCTTGTGTGGCTTTTAGACCAGTTTTGTTGATAGTTTTTCACACCTAAAAAGAGCCGACTCAATCCCGGCAAAAGGACGTTCACCATGATTCGATGGCGTGAGGCATACGAGCGAATTTCAAAGACGGACAAGTTTCGAGGCGCATTTGGCGGGCAAAAGTCTGCCGAGGCGTTCCGCTTTATGTCCTTGGCACAGCAATTTACTTCGGTGGCCGCAACGTCAACACCTGGAACCTACGGCACCCCCAATGGTCCCACCATGCAGAGTTTCCCTTCGGGGGCTGTGGTTCTGGGTATCACTGCAGCTGCGATGCAGGCGCAAACAACAGCGGGAGCATTCCAATATGCACCTTCGTATTCGCCTGGCAGGCGCGATTTGTTCGGTTTGTCATTCAGCTACACCGACGAGCAATTGACGGTTGGTGGCTTGATTCAAGCCGAATCTTTGCTCGGTAGCGGTGAAGACACCATCTTCCCGGCCAAGGAACTTATGATGGGGCAGAACCAGGGCCTGCTTTGCTCGGTGGCAAGCTTGACCGTGGCGCCGACTCTTTCTGTGACCGTGGTTTACCATTGCATGGTTCCACGCGACGCAGCTTAAAGGCACAATTTTTTGGGGTTGCGCACCGGGTGGGGGTGTGTGGCCCCGTTCTTTTTTGTAGGGGTTAAAAATGCAAGTTGGCAACGTTCATGGACCGTTTGATTCTCTTGCTCGGTCGCCAAATGGACGGACAAACCGAGTCTTGTCTTTGCCTTACGCGAAGATTCGAGGATCGCAAATTGTTGTCATTGCTGTAGACAACTTCACCAATCTTGGTGCGAGTGCTTCAAGCAAGGAATGGGGCGCGATTGAAGTCACCATACTTGGGTCGGTTGGCGGGTATTCGTTTTTGCTCAAGCGCCAACAGATTCGAATGATGACGGGGCCATGCCTTTTTCTAGTGCCTTACGATGCAGCGTATGACGAAATTTCAGTCGAAAGCCGCAACGTAACAGGTGGTGTCGCCGCGATGCCTTATGACGCACGGCAAGTGCTGCAAGTGCAAGTTCACGTTCAACCACGCGGCGGCGACCAACAGCCAAAGCGTTAAAGGGGTTTTTCCCATGTCAGATGGTAAATGGTCAGGTCAAGGCGCCAGCGAAGTATTGATACAACCGTTGTCACGGCATCGAATTCTATCGGTGGAACTTGGCGCAAACTATTTTGTCCCTCCCTCATCTGCGGATGATGAAGTTTCATCTTTCTACGCTGCAGAAGCACCTAACGACTTCAGTGTTTTTTCGCCTGGCAGTGTCGCGCAAGCGAGCGGCGGACCACACTTTGTCATGTCTCCCGAGACACCAGACAACGCTAAAACGTTGGGTCTCGAATGGGCTTTGTTTTTAGGCGATCTAAAAAGCTACACAAGCTCAAACACCCAAAGCGCATACCCTGATGCAGGTGGTTTCTCCGTGACCATCTGGTGCCTCATCGCTAACAGCATGCAGCCAGACGGTTACAGCACACCCTTATGGGCCGCAATGCTTCCCGAAACTGGTGTGGAATTTGACCAGCTTTATCATTCGTTTGATATCAACGTGCATGCGATCCGTTTTCAGATCACGAATGCCTCAAGCCCCAGTCGGGGCGCGAACACCGGCATCATCATGATTGCGATGTGTGAGCTTTAAAAATGGCACGTTCAAGAAACGCTCGTGATACCTTACGCCGCTCAGGCACCGGCATGTCAAGCGGTAGCGGCGGGGGAGGCGGCGGTACTGGTTCCGCAACCGATGGGTTGGAGTCTTGGCTTGCTGGTGCCGCTTTCAATGACACCGCAACGCCGCTTATCGCTGGAATCGGATTTTTCGAGCCCGGCACGGGGATAGTCACCGTTGACTTTGAAGCCGTGGCCAAGGTTGGCAACGCGACAGTTGTCGGCACGTTGCAGCTTTGGGATGCGAGCAACAACGTCTTGATTGCTACCCATTCTTTGAGCGGTGCAAGCGCAGCTACTGCAGCGCTGTATTCGACAACGCTAACCATAGGCACACCCGCCCTGGGTGTCATTGCAGCGGCAAACACGCGTTACGAAATCCGCATAAGCGTTGCGGCTCCCAGCTTGCCAACGGATTTTATCGAGCACTGGGAAAGCGCGTTTGTGTTTACGGCTATCGTGGCAGGGGGTGGTGGTGGTGGTGGTGGTGGCACAACGTACACCAACGCTGATGGGTCCATTGCCATCGTTGGCAGTGACATTGCCGTAGGAGTGCTGGCGACCGATGCACAGCACGGCAACCGTGGGGGTGGCGCTCTACATGCTACGGCAACGGCACTTGTAAGCGGTTTTATGTCAGCGTCGGACAAGGTACGGCTTGATACCGGTTCGCGGCGAATTTTGATCGACGATAACGCCGACGGGTACACCCACGTTGTTACGGGCACCGTGACATCAGTGCTTATTGCGTTACCAGCATGGGCACAGGCTGCTCACTCAATTGAGGGTCAAATCGTCACGGAGCATGGGGGCGGGACAAGTTTGTTCCGGATGAGGCCAAACTCTATTGCCGAAGCAGATTTTCAAACCAAGTTTTACGGGACCGATGCGCCTGGAGTAGGCATATTTTCGGGTAATTATAACGCATTGATTTCCGCGGTTTCCGGCGCGGTGACGGCACAAAAGCTGAATACCAAGTTTTCTATCCAAATGCGTGAGTTTGAACAGTGGATGTTGATGGCCAATTGCGGCGGTTTTGGCGATAGCACCGTTTTAGAGGCGTCAATTTGTTTCTGCACCGGACACAAAGTCGGCGCATGGGAGCCTATTAATTCACTGCTTTTCACGGTCGCTAACACCATTTTTGCCGGGTCAACATTTAAACTATGGGCGGTGTTCGATGCATGATGATCACGGCAATGAAATTAGCGTTAAAGGTTTCGTCACTGAAGTCATCACGCCGTGTGCTGAGTTACAAGCGGAGCTTGATGAAGCGAACAATACGTTTGTCATGCGTTTTAAGAATGCCGAAACAAACGAAAAAAGACTTTGTGAGTTAGCCACTAAAGCAAACCGGCAAGTCATCGGCACCGAACCGATGCCCACGACCGACGAAGATCGCAACGCCCTATTAAAAGAGCTTTGCGAAGCCGTGGCACGACTCATTTTAAAGGATCGCTATGCCGACCTATAACGCTGAGTTTCTCCTGTCTTCCCCGCTACCACCTGCATCGTCGGCGGGAAGCGGTTACTACATGCGGGGCCGCGACACGTCTTTAAACCTGATTGTGTTTTGGACGGCAACCAGCCTCGACGCAGCCGGTGCGCAATATGCAGGCCCCGGACCTTTGACGGACGTCGTTCTTATGCGGGAGTTTGCTGCAGCGGTCGTGCAAGGTGTTGCAACGCCTGCAGCCAACGGTTTGATGGCGGCGGCCGACAAAGCGAAACTCGATGCTTTCGGCGGCAATGTCCTAATCGAGCGTAGGGTTCTAGCTGTGGATTCTGCTGCGTTGGGCGTCTCAATTGCAATCCCCCTTGCGTATCAGACATCGGCAAAGCGTTTTTTTGGCACAGCCATTCTGCTGTCAAACAACGCTTCGGATTCCTCCATATACCCGAATGGTAGTAGTGCGTTCTGCACGTTCGGGACTCTACAAAGCGGCGGCAACGTAGGGACTGCATCAGGCGGTTTGCGCACGATAAATGCATTACCCTCAGCACGATTTAGTATCGAATGGTCGTTGAGTAACACCAATTTCTTGGGAGAAAAGTCGTTTTATTCGCGGGGTAAAGCGTTTTCTTCAGGTGCTTTCCCCTCAATGAACCAACACCTACAAACGGTCGGTAACTATGACTACGGTGTCAACCCAGCGCCGTTCACCAGCATAGATTTTGTCTTGAATAGCCAGGGCCTACCAGTCTTGGCCGGGTCAATTATCGAAGTTTGGGCAGAGCTTTAAACATCATGTCTCACAAACAAATTTACACTTTTGATTCACCGGACGATCTAAAGAACTTTGCTGAGCGCGAAGCTCTACGTGACGCAAGCGATGCTGCTTTGGAAGAGCTGACGGGGAAGGTACGACTCTTGGCACAAGGAAAAGAGCCGTTGCCTGTCACAACTGAAGATCGCGACACCCTGTTAAAAGAGCTTTGTGAAGTTGTGTCGCGGCTTTGGTTTGAAGATCGCTATGACGAAAGCTAGACCACCATGGCCAACACGTTTGTTGTAAATCAGATCCTCAACACTCCGGCCAGCATCAACAACGGTGTGGCTGCGCTCTTCCACCTGAAAAATCAGATGGTCGTATGCGGTTGGGATGTTGTGGCGTCGGGCAATGGGACAGGAGGCTACAGTGCTACGGGTGACGTGTGGCTGACAGTATCGGATTTCCCCACAAACGCGTGGATTGTCCTGCAGATGCCAGGCAGTTCTCGACAAATTTTGTTTCAGGATGAAAACAACAGTTCACTACGTTTCTACTACTCGTTTGACGGTTTGTTTACAGGCGGATCTAGCGCCGTTCGTGCAACGGCAACTGACGAAAAGGTATGGCTTGGCTTTGACCATTCTGGTTTGAATTTCGGCCTGCAGATTTCACAAGGTGGTGGTCCAGCCGCTGTCATGAACATAATGTGCCAAGACGCGGCACCGTATGGTTTTTGGATGACCTTGAACGCAAACACGGTTTTTTGCGAAACTCTGGTTGCGATGGACCCAATTGCTAACGGCACTGGCATTCCAGGGGATCTAGACCCATACGTGTTTATCGCGGACTACGGCAGTTCGGGCGGCACAACGGCGGCCTTCTATGGTATCGACGCTGTGAATTCTTCACCGTCGCGAGAAAGCCAACCAAACGCCTCTGGTTACGGTGCCCGGGCATGGATCGCAAAAGACGAACCGAGCCAATGCTGGCGCGGTGTTGCTTGGTTAGCAATTTGCAACAATTTAAAGCAAAACGAGATTGTTAACGCTTTAGGGGTGAACCCTTTCAACGGCAATGATCAGCTAATCAACGTGTCCTACGCTGGTGTGCTCAACAACGGAGGAATCGAGCCCATTCCAGGCTGGAAGGGCACCTCTTCCCTGTTTTGGTTCATTTCGACAAACCGTCTTTTGGGTGACGCCTTCACAGTAGACACGGTGCGTGACTACCGTTCATTTCGTGGCATGGCTGCAGCCTGGAACGGATCTGAGCCCGTAGCCTCCTAGGCGCTAGAATGCGTTTTGCCTGGCATGTCTTGATAAAGTGAAAGAAAATGTTTGTTCACACTTAAAACCAGGGAAAAACAAACATGTCTATTTCATTCGAAGATGCCGTCACAACCGCCCGACTTTTTGCCGAAGAACTACCGGCAGTCGTTGCAGCCGACCTTGATGATGTTGAAGTCATAATCAGCGTCAACCGAGAAGCAGCGCTCAAGCGTTTGAACGAAGTGTTTGAAGGTGAACCTCTTAAGGAAGAGGAAATCCCCACAGACTGTAAAGGGATCTTCATTGGGGATGCCGCGCACCGGGTTGAATCGGATGAAACCGACGAAGAAGAAGTCCTTGAATTGGCTTCTGGTTTCGTGGTCCTGATATGCGACCAAATTGAAAACATCGAAGCTTGTAAGCTTGTGCTCCTACACGAATTTGGTCACGCCCTGGGTCTCGACGAAGACGAAGTCAATAGTTTGGGTCTGGGCGTCACTCCCAACCATCCCCTAGCCATACCAGAAACGGCACCCGCATGATTCATCGCAAAAAAGCCTGTGCAACGTGCCCTACTACAAGAAACGCAAACGGGAAAACCGCCTATTCCGCCCTTTTCGACGCTTCTGGAAATGGGTACAACGATGGACAACTCGCGGGATTTCTTGACGACGTTACGAAGACTGGCAAGAGCGCGTTGCAGGCGTTAACCAAACCCGTCGATGAACAACTGACAAAACTAGAACGCGCGCTTACCGCTATTCTGATTTTCTCGGCCATTGCGGCGGTCACTGGTGTGTGGTCGGTTTCAAAACGAAGGTAAAACGATGTTTTCTACCCACAATTTACTCGTAGGTCTCGCGATCCTAATCATCCTGGCTTTCACCTTGTTTGCCATTTCGACATACGGGTTCTTTGTGTCGATGATGGTTCACGTAAAGCAAGCAAGCTTTGCAGCAACCATGGCCACGCGTGCGATGGAATCCATCGCGCAGCGTGCGCCGGGTGAGCGACTGTTGTCCGAGACCACACAAACCGAGTTGGTCTGTTTTGAGTTTTTCAATGCTGACGAACCGGAAGAGCAGGACGAAGTAAGCCAGATGCTCGGAAGGGCGGGAACATGGACCAAACCCAAGCTTGGTGGCAGTACGGTGCGGTAGGTGGCATTGCGATCTTATTCGTTACGACGTTTCTTTGGACCTTCAAAGTTCTCTTTGCTCGCTTACTCACACACTTCGATGAACTGAAAAAATTTTTTGAAGTCACGACTGAAACCATGAAAGCGGTCACCCGCGCTCAGGAATCCCTCGAAGACAACAACCGACAAATTGCCGATAAAATACGTGAGATAGCAGACGAATTAAGACGACCGAGACCTTACAAACGCAGCGGTACCCAACATGACTAAAAGCCCAACTACAGCCTGGAAAACCGCAATTCTGGGCAAGGTCATGCAAATTCAGACCGCCTACAGATCGCCCGTTATGTGGTCCCAGGTCACGCTTGATGCCGCGGCAAAGTACAAACTGGCGGCCAGCTTCCAAACCGAGGCGCTAAAGCTCAACAACATTTCGAGCACGCTCAGAAGTGAGTCGGTGGACATCGCACTTGACCTACACGAGTTGCGCTATGCCGCGATGAATCAACCACCTACGGCATTTTTACCCTCAGAAATGGTGCAATCTGTTGTTGATAAACTGTGTGCTCCTTTGTTGTGGTTGATACGCACGGGCGCTCCTGTTTTGGCCCGGCAGGAGCTGATGGAGCAAGTGGCCAGCGGGGTTAAGGATGCTCCCAAGGATTTAATCAACTGGGGTTTAAGCAGTGCTCTAGGTGCTATTGGCATGCCCCCCTGGGTGTTACCAGTTTTCGGGTTTGGCGCGACCGGCGCACTAGCCTGGTGGGGATACCAGACGTTTCTGGCACCGGTTGGCAGGGGCGTACGCATCGCGCGCAGCGCTCGGGAGGCATGGTAAGTGGGTGCGGCTTGGTACTCACAACCTTGGACGTGGGCGGCGGCCGGTACCTGTGCTGCAGCGTTTGTGTACTTCAATGACGAAGCAGGACCAGAAGGGGTGCGTAAGTCTATGGCAAACCTCGGAATGCGCGGCAAACGCATTACAAAGAGCGTGTACGTCAGTTCTCTTGGCATTGTGACCGACACTCCCGAAAGCTTGCGCGCAGCCGCCAGCGAGGTTCTGGGACGTTCCATAACCAATGAAGTCTACGCCGCAGCCCGAATGATTCGCAGCGAAGGTGCGGCGCAAGGCGAGGTTCGTTTACATGTGGCATTTAACGACCTAAAAACCTTTCGCTGGGCTACGAACATTTTTCAGCTTCTAACGTATTCGACAGATCCCAAACGCAAGGGCTTGTACGGTGCCCAGTATTCCGGCTCGGTTCCCTCGGCCGGCTACGTCAAGGCCAATGCCAGGCGCTACAGCACGATTGGCGACCCTTACGAGTCGGATGTTGCCCTGGCCGAAAAGGTCATCGCGCAGCGGCAGATGGGTATCGATAAGGCTCTTGGTGCTGTGAAGTTCATAGACAAGAGCGCCATGGGTGGGGTGCAGCCGGGAACCGTTGCCTTTTCAACGAAAAATGCGGAATGGATTGCCGGGGGATACACCCCTTTCACAATCGGCGGCCATGACGATCTAGTTTTGTACCGAGTTGCAAAGAAAGCGTGATTAACGTGCCAACACCTCCAAAAATGACCACCAAAAGAATCGTGCGACATGCCGTGCAATGGGGAGGAATCCTTACCGGAATCGGATCTCTTTTTACAACCATCTTGCCCGGCTGGGCGAGCGCGGCGATCTTGTTCGTTGGTGGCATCGCAACGCGGATTCCAGCATTGTTGGACGAAAAGAAGGACGCCACGGGGCGGCCGAATACCGCTTACGATCCAGATCTAACCAAACCGCTGTAGAAAGAACGCGCCAATGGTCAAACTAGCAATCGGTGTGAGTGTGGGGGTTGTCGCCGGCTACAGCTTGTCGAGGGTCCTTGAGGCCCGCGCAAACAAGGTGGTGGTTAGCGAAGCCTTCAAGCTTGATTTCGGGCGCTTGCTGACGCCTACGGCGACCATGCGCAACGAAACGTTGGCGTTGTGGGCGTCACAACAAGAAGCGATTGCCAAGCGCTCACGCAGAAGAGTTGCAAGCGGCTCTGTAAGCGAATAAGGTGTAATCAAGGTTGATCTTTCCTGCCGGCAAAGGTTGCCCCCTCTTCAAACCCCTAGGTGTTCATTGCCCCTGGGGGTTTTTTCTTGCTCACCCATGGTCCCCGGCCGATTCGCTTCACAGGCAGGGTCGGTCGGGGCTGTTTTACTCGCGGTACGGTACGGGTAGTTGAGAGTTAACAAACCTCAAAATTGCACCTAAAACGTTACGCCGATTCATCAAGTCCCACACCGATGCCGTGGCGATGTCCGGCATGTATTTGGATAGGTTGGAGTTGATCAGCATTAACCCGCGCTCAGCAACCCCCGGCGTGAACTTATCCGATATGTCTTGGTCAAGCTGCAGGCTCATACGGCGGTAGGGTGCGAGTTGTTCCATGTCCACCTCATGCAT
>Ga0136638_10000092_pt1 | contig 15154 bp, 13 predicted proteins | sample AntDrymUQ8582206_2_FD_104671 | JGI IMG/M metagenome (GOLD analysis project Ga0136638, IMG submission 104671) | Polar desert sand microbial communities from Dry Valleys, Antarctica - metaG UQ858 (22.06) | ecosystem: Environmental > Terrestrial > Soil > Desert | place: Antarctica: Dry Valley...
GCGAGCATTTGAAGGATTTGCCGCCGCGTCACGCCGATATGGCGCAGCATGCCGAACTCGCGCGTGCGCGCGATCGCCTGCGATGAAAACGTCGCCGCGATTCCGACCAATCCGATCACGATCGCAGCAATTTCGAGCACATAGGTGACCGCAAAGCTGCGATCGAAGATTCGCAAACTGATCTGGCGAATCTCCCCGGTCTCGGCAAACTCGACTGCGGGCGATTCGATCTGGGTGCGCAGATCGGCAATTACGCGGCTTGCAACAATGCCCGGCTGCAGCCAAAGGGCGGCGTCGGTCAAGGTGTTATCCGCGGTCAACGATTGATAGTCGGACGTGCGCAGTGCAATCGCGCCAAACTGGCGCGCGTAGTCGCGCCACACGCCCGCGACGGTGAACGTTTGCGAGCTGCCAGCCAATGGCAGCTCGACCACTTGACCGACGCGCATGCCGTAGATGTCCACCATGGGTTCGCTTATCCAGATCGGCGGCGGCATGCCCGGCGTCCAGGGTGCCGTGGCGCCGGTCAGCGGCAACGCGGCGCCGGGATTTTCGACATCGATCGGACGCACTGTCAACGTCACCTGCGCGCGCTGCGGATCGAGCTGCAATCGGATTGCGCGCGAGAAGTCGACGCGCTCAACGGCCGGATGCGAGCGGATGCGCTGAATGTCCGCTTCGGAGAAAAATGCAGTCGACGCGCCGGGCGCGGCGCGCACATAAAGTTGCGCCGGCAGAACGCGCGTCAGCCAGTCATCGACCGAGTCGCGGAAGCTCGCGACCATCGTGGCCATCGCGATCATCAGCGCAAAGCTGGCGACGATTCCGGCCATGCCGATCGCGGCGAAGCTCGGCGCCTGCGCGATGCGCGTCACCGCGAGCAACAGCGTTGGCGAGGCCTGCGATCGTTTGAGGTGACGCGCGAGCGGACTGAACACCGCGCGCGCGATCCTTGTCTGCAATGCGATGGCGCCGATCAACACCGCCGCGATTGCTGCATAGCCGAATACCGGGATGCCATTGACAGGCGGCAGCCCCACGAGCAAGGCTGCGAATACGAGCATTGCGATGCCAGGCCACGCGCGACCCAGCGGTCTATGCGCGTCTTCTTCAGCGCCGGCCTTCATCGCGAGCGCGGGCGGGGTGCGCGCCGCGTCGCGCGCAGGTAACCAGCTGCCGGCGACCGACGCGGCCAGCCCGAGCGCAAAAAACGCTGCGACTGAAGCTGCGGAATATTTAACCTCGGGCTGCGTGCCGGAAAAAAATCCGCTGCCCAGATCGCCGCCGAGCAGCTGCAGGCTCACCGTCGCAAGTGCCGCGCCAAGTGCCAGGCCAAGCGCGCTGCCGACTGCCCCGAGTAGCAGTGCTTCGCCGATCAGCAGCCCCTGAACTTCACGCGCAGTGACACCCGTCACACGTAGAAACGCAAGCTGCGAACGGCGCGCGATCGTGGCCTGTGCTTGCAGCGACAGCACCAAGAATGCGCCGGTAAACAGCGCAACCAGCGCCAGCACACTGAGGTTGACCCGATACGCGCGCGAGAGATTCGAAACGCGCGTCGCTTCAGTCTCTGTACCCGTCAATGCAACGCCGGGCGGAAGGACGAGCGATTGCGCTACTGACGCAGCCGATGTGCCGGGCGCCAGTTTCAAATCGATGCGGGTCAGCGTTCCGATCCGATCGAGCCGCCATTGCGCAAACCCGAGATCCATCACGCCGATGAGTTGTTCGGCACTTGCACCGGGCAGCGTGCCAACCACCTTCAGCGCAACGACGCGATCGGTGACTTGCACGCGCAACGTGTCGCCAACGCCGAGCTTGAATTTCTGTAATACCGAGGGTGACAGAAAGATTCCATCGTCGACCAAAGCAAAACGAGAATCCGCGCGCGAGGGCACCGGCAGCAGATTCGACGACAGCGCCGATGCGCGAAATGCATCGATCCCGGTGATCGTAAGCAATGGCGCCGTCGGCGCACCGGTGTCGAGAACGGCTGCGCTGACGGTGAGCCGCGGGCTCGCAAGCTCGACCGACGGATGCGCTAGCACGCGCTCCAGCACGCGTTCGTCGAAACCCGCGGTTGATCCGGTGATGGAGGCGTCGGCTTGCCCGGTGGCGGATCGCACCGCGGATGAAAATTCGTTCAGCGCCGACGTGTTGATCAGATGCACTGCATAGCCGAGCGCCACGCCGACGGCGATCGCGATGATCTGCACCAGCGTGCGCAAGCGATGCTGCCGCGCATAGCCGGCGATCACGTGCCACGCTAACCAGAGCATCAAACGCGCGGCCGCAGGCGGCCGTGGTCGAGCACCATGATGCGGTCCGCCGAGTGTGCTGCCGCCTCGGAATGCGTGACCAGCACGCCTCCGGCGCCGCGCGAGCGAATTTCGTGCGCCAGTAAGCTCAACACCGTTTGCGCAGTCTCGGGATCGAGATTGCCGGTCGGCTCGTCGGCAAGAATCAGTGCGGGTCGATGCACCAGTGCGCGTGCGATCGCGACGCGTTGCAACTCGCCGCCGGATAACTCGCGCGGCATGCTCGCGCCGCGGTCACCGAGATTGACCGCCGTAAGCAACTCGAGCACACGCGCGCGCCGCATCTCGCGTGCAGCGCCAAGCAGCACCAGTGGCAACTCGATGTTTTGCTCGACCGTCAGGTGCGGCAGGATATGAAACGACTGGAATACAAAGCCCAGTTTGGAGCGGCGAGTCAAGGTGCGTTGATCATCGTTCATCGCCGCGAGGTCTGCGCCGTCGACCTACATGCTTCCGGCGTCTGGGCGATCGAGGCCGGCAATCAAGTTGAGCAACGTCGATTTTCCGGAGCCCGACTCACCGACGATCGCAACGTATTCGGCCGCGGCGACATCAAGTTCCAGACCCTCGAGCACCATTCGCGCACCGAAGCGTTTGACCAATCCTCTCGCAGTCAACATGCTGACGATTCTACGGAGCAGTGCTGTCGTTACAATCGCCCGCCGTGTTGCAACCGCCTCCATCGCTGTTTTGAACCGAATCGCAGTCACTTTCGATGACGTTATCGCAGCGCAGGCTCGGCTTGCCGGCCACGTTGAGAACACGCCGTGCCTGCACTCGCAAACGCTGTCGCAAATTACCGGCGCGGATGTTTACCTGAAATTTGAGAATTTGCAGTTCACCTCGTCGTTCAAGGAACGCGGGGCGTTGAACAAACTCTCGCTGCTTTCCTCGCAGCAGCGCAGCAAGGGTGTGATCGCAGTATCGGCGGGCAATCACGCGCAAGGCGTCGCCTACCACGCGCAGCGGCTCGGCGTGCCGGCGGTCATTGTGATGCCGCGCTTCTCGCCGATGGTGAAGATCGAACGCACGCGTGGCTTCGGCGCCGAGATAGTGCTGTCGGGCGATACATTCGATGATGCGAAAATCGAAGCGTCGCGCCTGGCCGAAACGCGTGCGCTGACGATGGTGCATCCATACGATGACGCTGACGTGATCGCGGGCCAGGGCACCATCGGTATCGAGATGTTGGCGCAGCAACCCGACATCGATTGCCTGTGCGTTGCTATCGGTGGCGGCGGCCTGATCTCGGGCATCGCAGTGGCCGCGCACCAGATCAATCCTTCGATCGATATCGTGGGCGTGCAGACCGATCAGTTTCCTTCGATGTACGCCGCATTCAAAGGCGTCGACATGCCGTCGGCCAATGCAACGCTGGCCGAAGGCATCGCCGTCAAGCAGCCGGGTGATTTGACGCTTCAAATCGTGCGAGAACTGGTCAACGATGTCGTGCTGGTGTCCGAGGGCGATATCGAACACGCGATCGTGATGCTTCTCGAAATAGAAAAGACCGTGGTCGAAGGTGCGGGGGCAACCGGGCTGGCGGCGATGATGCGGCATCGCGAGCGTTTTATTGGTCGCAAGGTTGGCTTGATCCTGTGCGGGGGCAACATCGATCCGATGGTCTTAGCCGACATCATCGAACGCGGCATGGTTCGTGCTGGTCGATTAGCGCGCATACGCGTGCACACGCGGGACGTGCCAGGCGAGTTGGCGCGGGCAGCCACTTTGATTGGACAGGCGGGGGCAAATATCGAAGAAGTCGCACATCAGCGCGCATTTACGACCCTGCCGGTGCAAAACGCAGAGCTCGAATTCGTATTGCAAACGCGCGGGCCCGAGCATATCGACGAAGTGCTGCGGACTCTGCATGGCGCCGGGTTGTATGCCACCACGCATCCTTATTGATAGACCATCGTAGAGTCAAAAAAAATGTTTCCTGACGAAGTTCTGGCTCCACCGCGCACGACACCGCAATTTATTGATTTGCTGGCGGCTATGGTTGATCCGCGCGTAGAGCTCGCAGAAGCGCTGCTGGAGCCGCACGCATCTATTCCGCCGAAATATTTCTACGATGCGGTCGGGTCGCGGCTGTTCGAGGCCATTTGTGAGCTGCCGGAATATTCGCTGACGCGCACCGAGCGAGCAATCGTCGATGCGCATGTGCACGAAATCGCCGCGCGCATCGGCCCCGGCGGCGTGCTTATCGATCTGGGCGCGGGAAACTGCGAAAAGGCCGAGCGCTTGTTCGGCTGGCTGGCGCCGACGCAGTACGTTGCGATCGACATCGCTGCTGATTTTCTACGCGACCGGCTTCATGTTCTTGCGGCGCGCAACCCGCAGCATTCGATCCTTGGTATTGCGCAGGACTTCACGCAGACGATCGAGCTCCCGCCGGAAGTCGGGCCGGGCGCGCGCGTGCTGTTCTATCCCGGTTCGTCGATCGGCAACTTCGCGCCCGACGCGGCGTTTGCGTTTCTGCAGCGCACGCGCGAGGCGTGCGGCGACGACGGGCATTTGCTGCTCGGCGTTGATCTTGTCAAGGACAAACGGCTGCTCGACCTCGCCTACGACGATCCGCTCGGTGTGACCGCAGCGTTCAACCTGAACGTGCTGCGCAATGTCAACGCTTTGTTAGGCAGCGATTTTGATGTAACTGACTGGCGCCACGTCGCGTTCTTCAACCCAGAGCGCTCGCGGGTCGAAATGCATGTTGAAGCGTGCCGCGAAGTGACAGTGAGCTGGTCCGGTTTTCATCGCACCTTTGCATCCGGCGAACGCATCCATACCGAAAACTCGTACAAGTACACGCCGGAAAGTTTGCGACGGGTATTAGTGCAGGCTGGCTTTACGCGCGTGGGTATTTACACCGACGACGCGCGCGGTTTCGCCGTTGCGCTTGCAGCCGCTTGACACTCAAGGTTTGCGCGATCCCGGCGCATGGCAACCACCTAGCGTCGCACCAGCCGCATCGTCGAGTAAACGTACGGATAGTCGGCGCGAAACCAGTTTCGAAATGAACGCCTTAGCAGCTTGTGCGACGTGACGGGTGAGCCGCCTTTAAGCACGTAGTGATCGGTGCCAAAGAAGTTGACCGAATAGCCCGGGTAATACGAGTGCGATTCAAACCCGTCGAAGCCGGTGAATGGTGTCGACGTCCACTCCCATCCATTGCCGACCATTTGCGACACGCCGTACGCGCTGTCGCCGGCCGCTTGTGCGCCGACGGCCACCGGATCCCAGTTGAGGAAATCGAAGTTTCCATGGATGCCACTAGGCGCTCTATCGCCCCACGGATAGGCCTGATTGGCCTCGCCGTACGCGGCGCGGTGCCACTCGGCCTCGCTCGGCAAAGAAGCGCCGGCCCATTTTGCGTACTGATCGGCGCATTGATGGGTCAGGTATACCGGCGCATCAAGCGGCAGGGGCACTTCGTCGAACATGCGGCGCAGCCACCAGCTGTCACCGCGCTTATGCCAGAACGATGAAGCGGCGCCCCCGTCTTCAACGAAGCGCAGATACTCGGCATTGCTGACCTTGTGTTTGGATATTTCAAATGCGGCGACCGCCTGAGAATAGGCCGGAAATTCGTTGTCCCATCCGAACTCGCCGTCGGTTTGCCCAAGGCGCGCGGCGCCAGCGGGAATCGCGATGAATTCTTGGCGACATGGCGGCGTCTGCAGCGTGAGCAGCGACTTTTCGGCGGCCGCACGGTGCTTCAATTCGGGAGCAAGCTGATGCAGCAAGTAGCAAATCGTCTCTGCATGCATCCACCGATGTTCGATGACCATTTGCTGCCGGTGCGCCGGTACGGAATTCCATCCCTGGTCGACCGCCATGCGTGCCTGCGCAACGTACGCACGCACAGCTTCCAGCGCTGGCCAGTCGGCAGCGCTGTCCTGAGCTGCCTGGCCGGGTGGTGGATCGATACCCGCCTCGAACAACACGTCGAACTGAGGGTCGAATGATGGCTTGCCCAATACGCCGCGGCCGAGTTGATTCCAATCGAACGCTTCCAGATGCCCGACATAGAAGATCAAGCGATGACGGTCCGGGATCGGGCGCTGATACAACGTCTCGGGTGACACGAGATCGAATAGTGAGTCGGTGCGCGCACGTGCGCACTGCAAATCACTTCTCAGGTCCGGCGCCTGCGGCAAACCCTTGCCCGAAACATTCCGCTGCGCTGCTATTGGCGGCGATAATCGACTGATGACAGGCATAACTTTTGCATTTTCCATCGCGTGAGTACCTCGACAAACTCGATGCCGGATTCGACCGGCACCGCCAACTCTAGCAAGCCGCGCGCGCGGCGTTGGCCTTGGTTGCTCGGCGCGCTTGCCGTTCTTATCGTCCTCTTTCTTGCGGTGTTTCAGTGGAACTGGTTGCGCGGGCCGCTAGAGCGATATTTGAGCGAAAGCACCGGGCGCCCAGTCACAATTGGCTACCTGGATGTCGAGCTCGCACTGGCTCCACGGATCGTCATTTCCGATATTGCTATTGGCAATGCTGACTGGGCTGGCGAGGAGCCGCTGGGCATTTTGCGCGAATTGATGGTGAGTGTGAGCCTGCCATCGCTATTTACTAGTGAGATCGTCCTGCCGCACGTGCGCTTGACCGGTGGTGAGGTCAATTTGGTGCGCGACAAGGGCGGTCGCGCCAATTGGCAGTTGCGAAAATCCGATCAGCCATCGACTCGCACTTTCGATATTCAAACGCTCGCCTTGCTCGACGCCAGCCTCTCCTATCGTGATGCAGTACAGAACATTGCTGTCGAGGCGCGTGGTGAAACCAGGGTAGAGGGGCCGTACCAGTCGAGGGTGACGTTCAACGGACGCTGGCGCGGCAATCCGTTCGATGGTTCTGCCGATCTTGGCGACGTCTTGTCACTGCGCGAAACCACTGAGCCGTTTCCATTGCGTCTTGCGTTGCGCTTCGGCAAAACGTCCGTCAACGCAGAAGGGCAGGTAGGTAACGTCAGGAATTTGACCCAGATAGACGCCAAGGTGTCGGTCAGCGGGCCAAGTCTCTCGGCGCTATACCCCACCCTGCCGGTGGCGCTACCGGACACTCCACCCTATCGTGTCACGGGACGCCTGGTTCGTGAGGGCGATGCATATACCTACACAAATTTCAGCGGAGTGATCGGCAACACCGATCTCGCGGGTGATGCGCGCTACGAGCGCAAGCAACCGCGGCCGCTGCTTACCGCAACATTGAAAAGTCGCAGCCTTGATCTGGCCGACCTCGGGCCACTGGTCGGTTTGCCGCGCCGTGAGGGCGCCAGTGCAGTGCCGGCCCCTGCTGCGGCGACGGGCAAGCCAACGCCTGTCAAGGCTACGCCGGCGAAGCTGCCCACCGGCAAAGTGTTTCCGGACAATGATTTCAATCGCGAGAAGCTAAACGTGATGGATGCCGATGTGCGGCTGAGCGCGGCTACGCTAAAAATTCCGGAGCAGGTTCCGCTGGAAAATTTCTCTACCCATTTGAAGCTCAACAACGGTGTGCTCGTGCTGGACCCGCTGAACTTTGGCTTCGCGGGCGGAAATCTGGTGTCTACCATCACGCTTGATGCACGCACCAATCCAATCGCCGCCAAGGTGTCGATCGATCTGCGGCGGGTGCGCCTCGAACGCCTTTTCCCCACGTTGGAAACCGTAAAGAACACCAGCACGGGTTCGCTCGGGGCGCAGATTCGCCTGGCAGGCCGCGGCAATTCGATTGCCGCCATGATGGCCACCGCAGACGGCACGCTTAATTTCGGCATGGCGGGCGGCAAAGTGTCCGAACTCGGAATATGGCTTGTCAACCTGCACGGCGGCCAACTGCTGCCGTTGCTCTTCGGCGGTGACCGCCCGACGCAGATTCGTTGTGGCGCGGCGGCGTTCGCCGTCGATGACGGCCTGGCCACCCTGGGTCTGTTCGTGTTCGACACCGAGGAGTCGAACATCAACGGTAGCGGTACGCTTAATCTCGGCACCGAGCAGTTGGACATCACACTCGAACCGCGCCCGAAAAAGGCCGGCATCCTGTCGTTCCGTGGCCCCGTGCATATTGGCGGTACGTTCCGCGATGCAGACTTCGGACTGTCGAGCCAAACGATAGGGCGCGGAGTCGGCGCTATCGCACTGGCCTTTGTCAATCCTTTGCTGGCATTGATTCCGTTGATTGAAACCGGGCCAGGACAAAATGCCGATTGTCAGGCGGCATTGGCTTCGGTCAGCGGCGCGGTCAAGCAATCGGGCAAAAAGGTGAGCGACGCCCCGACCGGGGATGAGAAAGCGTCATCGCCGGCGCCGATCATCGATATGCGGAAGCGCTCGGGACCACCGGCGCCGATTGTCGACGTGCCGGCAAAGCAATAGCCTACTGCCGGATCAAACGATTTCGCGCGCCAGGATTTTGTATTGGAAGCGCCCGCAGTCATGCTCCCAAGGGCTGACGCGACGACGAATGTTCGGCGTTTTCAAATGGTGTCAGCCATTCACTGTGACGCCACTTCCCTGCGCGAGGCGTCCGATTACAACCGCACGCTCGAAGCCTTTGTCGCGAAAAATTTCGATTACGCGGTCGACCGCACGTGGCGCGCAGGCGATCAAAAGTCCACCGCTGGTTTGCGGGTCGGTCAGCAACGTTTGGTGCAGATTTGACACGTTGTGCAACGTCATGTGCATGCTGTAACCAGACCAGTTGCGAGCCGATGCGCCGGTGACGTGACCCTGTTCAGCAAGCCGCTCTGCGGCGGGCAGCCATGGCACCGATTTCAGATCGACTTCCGCTGCCAGGCCACTGCCAAGTGCGATTTCGTTCAGGTGTCCAAGCAGCCCAAAGCCGGTGACATCGGTCATTGCGTGAACGTCAGCCATGTCGGCAAACGCGCGGCCCGGTGTGTTGAGCTGGGTCGTGCTGGCAAGCATTTGCGCGTAGCCCGCCGCATCGAGCGCGCCCTTCTTCAACGCAGCCGAGTACACGCCGACTCCGAGGGGCTTGCCGAGGATTAGCACATCGCCGTCATGCGCACCGCTGTTTTTCTTGACTTTCGATGGATGCACCAGGCCGAGAGCAACCAGTCCATAGATCGGCTCGGCTGCATCGATCGTGTGGCCGCCGGCAATCGGAATGCCAATGGCATTGCACACCGACTGGCCGCCTTCGGCGATACGACGGATGACTTCAAGTGGAATCTTGTCGATCGGCATGCCGAGCAGCGCGAGCGCCATGATCGGCGTGCCGCCCATCGCATACACGTCGGAGATAGCGTTGGTAGCAGCAATGCAGCCGAAGTCATAGGGGTCGTCGACGACCGGCGTAAAAAAATCCGTGGTCGCAACGAGCGCCTGCTCGTCGTTGAGTTGATAAACGGCGGCATCGTCGGCGGTTTCGATGCCGACCAGCAACTGCGCCGGCACGATCCCGCGCGCTCCCTGCAGAATCTTGCTCAGCACGCCAGGCGCGATCTTGCAGCCGCACCCGCCGCCGTGCGCGAATGACGTCAATTTGACTTTTAGATCATTGGGGGCGTTCATCGGCGAATTATGATCGACCCATGAAGACCTTATCGCACGCGTTCGCAGCGCTGATGGCACTCGCCGGTTTGCCGCAGTCGGGTGCTCAGCAGTCGCCTGCGTTGGCTGAATCGTATGTTGAGGCGCAGGAGTTCGGCCGGCGTGACGAAACCGATTCGCTCTCCTCGGGGTATCACCGCGACGTACTGTTGCCGCAGTTCAGCGCGCGCTATCGAGCGATTCTTCGCGACTGCCAGGGAAGTCTGCTACAGCCCGATCACACGCCGTTTTCGTTCGTCGCTGCACTGGGAAGCGAGGGCAACGTGCTGCGACTTTGGAGTGATCGCACTCCCGCGGTGTATTCATGCGTGCGCGGCAAACTGTTATTCGAACGCTTCCCACCGCCGCCGCGCGCGCCGTTCTACCTTTACATACATATGCGGTTTGCGAACTAGAACCTATTCGGTCCCGGCATGCATCTTGTGGCTTTGCTCGCGCGCGATCGCGGCATCTATTGCCCGATTTAGCAAGACAACGACCACGGCAAGCACGAGGATCATTATCCAAAAGCCAGCGGGGTTGAGGCTCGGTTTAGGCAGCGAGTAGAACAAGTGTTCGCCGCTCCAAAATCCGTACGCTTGGTGAACGACCGTAGCCGCGATCAGCAGTATCCACACGACCTTTGGAATTTTGTCGATGGCCGCTAAGTGACGGTCTTGCCACTGCCATTGCTTCTCTCGAAATTCCGCGTAAGACATTCGCTGCCTCGCCGATAGATCTATGCGCCAATTCAAGCTTAAGGAATTTGAATCTTTCCACCGCCTCCGAGACCACCGGCGCCACCCATTCCACCGGGGCCAAAGCTGCCGCCACCCTGTCCAGGCAGCACCAGCGACGACGCACTTTCCCGGCGCAAGTCCTGTAATTCTCTGACCGTTCGCTCGATCGCGACCTTGGCGGCGCCCGCGTAGCCCGCAACTGCCTTATCGAGCGACGCAGCCTCGATCTCGAAAGTGACTGGCAGCGGACCCATCTGCGTCATGATCTGTGCTTCACCTACGAACACCGTGTCGCGCGTGCGATCCGCGTCTCCATTGGTCGTTACCGGCACCATCGCGCGAATGGTGCCGATGCGCCGATCGGTGTAGATCTCTTCGCGATAAAGCGAAGTGGCGTCCATCTTGATGTCGAGATCGGCGGCCATTATTTCTCCACTGTTTTTATTCGGTTTCGAGCGTCGACCCCATCACGGAGTTAAATCCGCCATCGACGTGCGTAATCTCGGCAGTTACGCCGGCCGCGAGATCCGATAGCAAGAATGCAGCCACGTTGCCGACATCTTCGATCGTCACGTTGCGGCGCAGGGGCGCAGCACTTTCGACTGCTGCAAGGATTTTCGAAAAACCTTTGATGCCAGCGGCGGCAAGTGTCCTGATGGGTCCGGCCGAAATTGCATTCACGCGAATTCCGCGCGGCCCCAGGCTTGCTGCAAGATAGCGCACGCTGGCCTCGAGGCTTGCCTTGGCCAGGCCCATCGTGTTGTAGTTGCTCACCGAGCGCGTCGATCCGAGATAGGTCAGCGTCAGCAACGCCGCTTTGCGGCCTTCCATCAGCGGTAGCGCGGCCTTGGCAAGCGCAGGAAAGCTGTACGACGAGATGTCGTGCGCGATGCGAAAACTCTCTCGCGACAGTCCTTCGACAAAGTCGCCCGCAATCGCTTCCCGGGGCGCAAAGCCAATCGAATGCACCAGGCCGTCGAGTCCGTCCCAGTGCTGCCCCAGCGCCTCGAACGCCGCGCCGATCTGTGCATCGTCGCCGACGTCCATGTCGAAGACGAGATTGGATTCGAATTGCGCTGCGATCTCGCCGATGCGTTCGCGAAAACGCTCACCAACGTAAGTGAAAGCGAGCACGGCGCCTTCCCGGCGACACGCTTGAGCGATGCCGTAGGCAATCGACCGATTAGAAAGCACGCCGGTTATGAGCAGGCGCTTGCCGTTGAGAAACCCCATTTAGTGCAGCCGAGTGCGCGCCGGCGTGCGGATCGTGCTGCGCGTCAGGTTCGGTTTGCGCACCGCCTGCACTGCCCTTGAAACACGGCCGCGTGCGGCCGTTGCCGGAACCTTCAGTTCAAGGCGCTGGCCAGCGAACAACTGCGACGAGGTCAGCCGATTCCATACGATCAAATCTTTTGCCAGCACTTTGTAGCGCTGTGCAACGCTGGCGACGGTATCACCGCGCCGCACGCGATACGTTACGTAGCGCAAGTTGGATTCTTCGGGCACCAGCGCAAAGCGACCGTCGAGGCTCGACGCTGGAATGTCTGCCGCCATTGTTTCATCGCGCGGAATCAGAATGGTCGAACCGGGCGCAAGCCGATAGCGTGGCGGAATCTGGTTGGCCTCGCGCAGCTGTTCCTCTCCTATGCCGACCCGCTTCGCAACGGCAGCCAGCGTATCGGCCGGCGTCGTTTTATAGGTGGTCCAACTGGCAAGCGGCTGCCCGGTCGAATCCCACGCGGCGAGGTTCGCCTGGAAGCGCTCCACCTTGGCCGCTGGCAGCAGCAGCTGCGCGCCGCCACCGGCACCCAGGATTATCGGCCGATTAAAGGCCGGGTTAAGCGCCCGAAAATCGTCGACTTTCATCTCGGCCAGCTTTGCCGCCGTGTGCACGTCGATGTCACGCGTCTTGTGCACAGCGATGAAATACGGCGCGTTGTCGATCGGCGGCAATACGACGCCGTATTTGTCGGGCTCTGCAACGATGTTCTTGATTGCCTGCAGCTTGGGCACGTAGTGCTGAGTCTCATTTGGCATTGCCAGATCAACATAACGCGTTGGTTTCCCGGCGCGCTGATTTTTTGCAATCGCGCGCGACACCGAGCCTTCGCCCCAGTTGTATGAGGCCAGCGCCAGGTGCCAGTCGCCGAACATATCGTGCAGCTTCTGCAGATAATCCAGCGCCGCGCGCGTCGACTCAACCACATCGCGCCGTTCATCCTTCCACATGTTTTGTTCGAGCGCGTAATCACGCCCGGTTCCCGGCACGAATTGCCACAGTCCGGCAGCCTTGGCGCTCGACAACGCCTCCGGCACAAACGCACTTTCAACAAACGGCAGCAGCGCCAACTCGGTTGGCATGCCGCGGCGCTCGATCTCCTCGACGATATGAAACAGATATCGGCTCGAGCGCTGCGTCATGCGTGCCAGGTAGTCCGGCTGGCTCGCGTATCCACGCGTTCGATCGTCGACCAGCTTGTTCTGCAGATCCGGCATCTTGAAGCCGAGCCGAATCCGTTGCCACAGATCGCGCATTGGCGGCGGCGTCAGTGGCGGCAGTGTCACCAACGGCGCGCTATCGGGGACAACGATCACCGGTACGACGTCCTTGGAGACGGCCGAGGGCCGAGTCGCGATTGGTGCCGAGGGTGGAGTGGAAGCTGCTGCGGGAGGTGAGGGAGGCGATGCGGGAGGTACTGCAGAAGGAGTCGAGATCGGGCTGCTTGATCGGCCGTCGCCGCTGCTCGTCGCGCAGCCCGCGACTAACGTACAACACGCGCTGAACGCGAACCAGAAAGTCGCAGACCGTTTCGATAGACGCATAGTGAAAAATCTACAGGGATTCGAGTCAGTGTAGGTAGAACGGAGAAACCGCGTCAAGTTTCATAACGGCCGTAGTCATGGCTTATTGGAAGCCATCTTTCCAGCTGCGCATCGCCGCGAAGGTGGATACCCGGGCAAACCCGGCGCCAGTCGCGAGGCCTGATGCAGCGGCGCGCACCGCTGGATTATCGCAGCGCATGAATGGATTGGTGGCAAGCTCAAGTCCGATGGTCGACGGCAATGTAGGTTCGCCGCGCCTGCGCATTGCAGTGGCCGATGCCGCACGCGCCTGCAGTTCGCGATTGCCGGGCTCAACAGCCATGGCAAACCTTATGTTGGCTACCGTGTATTCATGCCCACAGTAAACGCGAGTCGTCACTGGCAGCGCGGCCAGGCGGTCGAGCGACGTCAGCATCTGCTCGGGTGTTCCCTCGAACAGGCGGCCGCAACCGCAGGCGAACAACGTGTCGCCGCAAAACACGGCAGGCGGGTTCAACTGAGCAGCAAAAAAGGCGATGTGTCCTGCGGTGTGGCCGGGAATGTCGAGCACCTGGAATTTGGTCGCGAGCACTTCGATCTGATCACCATTGGAGAGAGGATGATCGACGGCGGCGATGTTCTCGCGCGCGGGTCCGTACACTGCGGCTCCGTAGCGTTGCTTCAAGGCCATCGCACCGCCGACATGGTCAGCATGATGGTGCGTCGCTAGAATCGCGCGCAAGCGCAGCTTTCGTTGCTCGAGCGCCTGGATGACGGGCTCAGCGTCGCCGGGATCGACGATCGCCGCTTCATCGCCGCGTACCAGCAACCACAGATAGTTGTCTTTGAACGCCGGCAGCGGCGTAATAATTAGATCGAGATCGGGCATTGACCGTTAATCGCATGAATGAAGGCAGTTCGATTCTGAGGCTATCCGAGTTTTTGCGCTCACCTGCCGGGCAGTACGTGCTCGACTGGGAACAACTGCAACTCGATTCCGCAGTGGTCGATATCTTCGGCTACCACGCACTGCAGCTCGGGTTGCCAGATGTCGACGCGTTGCGTGAGAATCGCATGCCACTGCGCTTTTGCGCTGCCAATAGAGTGCCGGCTGCGGTCGGCACTGGCCATCCGAAGGTGACGGTGATCAACCGTTACGAAGAATTGCCGTTTGCCACGCACTCGATCGATCTGGTCGTAATGCCGCACATTCTGGAGTTCACCTTGGACCCGCATCAGGTGCTGCGCGAGGTGGAGCGAGTGCTGGTGCCCGAAGGGCACGTCGTCATCACAGGTTTTAATCCCGCCAGTTTGTGGGGCGTGCGACAGTATCTGTCGCGTCTGGGCGCCTCGCCATATCTACCGCGCGAAGGTCGATTCCTGGCGCTGCCGCGCATCAAGGATTGGTTGAAGCTGCTGTCGTTCGACGTCGAGCGCGGTCGTTTCGGTTGTTACGCACCTTCGGTGCGGCAGGTAAAATGGCTCGCGCGCTGGCAGTTCATGGAGAAAGCCGGTGATAGATGGTGGCCTTTTTTGGGCGCGATTTATTTACTGACAGCGGTGAAGCGCGTGCGCGGCATGCGGCTGATCGGCGCGGTATGGAAGGGCAAGGAAGAGCCGGCGCGACGTCTCGCACCGGTCGCGACAACGCGTACGTTTCTGACCGGCGACTCCAACTCGGCGGTGATCGATGCGCCGGATGCTGCAAACGAAGTGGTGCGCATCGTTTCGCGGCGATGAGGAGTATCGA
>Ga0136638_10000093_pt1 | contig 15078 bp, 15 predicted proteins | sample AntDrymUQ8582206_2_FD_104671 | JGI IMG/M metagenome (GOLD analysis project Ga0136638, IMG submission 104671) | Polar desert sand microbial communities from Dry Valleys, Antarctica - metaG UQ858 (22.06) | ecosystem: Environmental > Terrestrial > Soil > Desert | place: Antarctica: Dry Valley...
GGCGTCGATGCATCGGCGCCCCATTCGGCCCAGCTGCCGTCGTAGAGCCGGACGTCGCGCTTGCCGAGAAGATGCGCGCCGAAGCTCAGCACTGCTGCGGTCACCCCCGAGCCGCAGGTCGTGATCATCGGCTTGCCGAGGTCAACGCCAGCACCCTCGAAGGCGTTGCGCAGCGCGTCGCCCTGCATCCATGTCCCGTCGCCGTTGAAAAGCTGTCCCTGCGGCAGGTTCTTGGAGCCAGGTATGTGGCCGGACGCCAGCCCCGGCCGCGGCTCGCTCTCTTCGCCGCTAAAGCGGCCGGCACTGCGGGCATCGACGATTTCCAGCCCCGTGGCGCCTTTTACGTCGGCCATGCGGGCGAGGCCGCTGGGATCGGCCTGGGCGGTGAAATGGCGATGACGGACCTCGGGCCTGCCTCCTTCGATTGCGCGCCCTTCGGCCTTCCACTTGGGCATGCCGCCATCGAGCAGCGCGACATAATGCGCCCCGAAGCTCTTCAGCAGCCACCATGCCCGCGCCGCGCTGTGCAGCGGCGTATTGTCATATACGACGAAGCGGCTTCCGTCGCCGAGCCCGAGCGTTTGCATGCGGCTGGCAAATTTGGCCTCCGAGGGAAAGTCCGCGAATTCGGCAAGGTCGAGAAACACCGTGCCGGGGATGTGTTCGGCCTCGAACTCGGCGCGCGCATCGCGGCCGTCCTTCGGCAGGAACATGGTCGCGTCGATCACGCGCAGGTCGGACTTTCCAAGCTCAGCCGCGAGCCAATCGGTCGTTACGATGTCATCCATTACGCTGCACCCCATCCGGTCGGCTCGGCATCGAGCCGCTCAAGGAAACGCGCCGCCTGGCCGCGTGTTTCCGCCTTGGTCATATCCCCGAGGCGATCCCACGTGCGATACTGGTTTCGCAACCTTGGGTTGTTTCCCAGCCTGTCGCGGTTGCGGTCGAGAAAGTCCCAGTAGAGCGCGTTGAACGGGCACGCATCCTCGCCCTCCCGCTTGGCCGGGTCATAGACGCACCCCGCGCAATAATCCGACATGCGGTTGATGTACGCACCGCTGGCCGCATAGGGTTTGGTTCCGACCAGGCCGCCATCGCCGAACTGGCTCATCCTCAGCGTATTGGGAAGCGTCACCCATTCGTAGGCGTCCAAATAAAACTCCATATACCAAAAATGCACCGCCTTCGGATCGGCGCCGATCACCAACGCGAAATTGCCGGTCACCATCAGCCGCTGGGTATGGTGCGCGTAGGCGTAGCGCCAGGTTTGGCCGAGCGCCTGCCTCAGGCAATTCATTGAGGTCTGGCCGGTCCAGTCGAAGCGCGGCAGCTGGCGGCTCGCCCCAAAATAATTGCGGTCGACATAGTCCGGCCCCGCGAGCCAGTAGATGCCTCGCATATATTCGCGCCAGCCGATGATCTCTGAGGATAGGAATCAGGGTCGCGGGCACCGCGTTCGCGTACGGAACATTGCACGAACCTGCATCCACACAGGTCAACCGTAACTAACGCTTCGCTAACCCGGTTCGGCAAGCCGCGGTAAGGAGTCATCTGCGCAAAACGCATGCATGGCTGTCAAACTCCTCTCTGTGCTAGCGCTCGCCGGTTCCTCGCTTCTGCTCCAGGGCAATGTCGGGCTGCGCACCAACCTCGACCAGCGGCTGCTCGCCGCGCACAATCGCGAACGCGCGACGCTCGGTATCGCGCCGTTGCACTGGAATGCCGGGCTGGCGGCGGGAGCCGCCGAATGGGGCGCAGAAATGGCTGCGACCGACGAATTCGAGCATTCGCCGACCGACCCCAACGACGAGAACCCCGAAGGCGAGAATTTGTTCGCCGGAACGAAGGGGCATTTCTCGCCCGAAGCGATGGTCGAGCCGTGGATCGCGGAGAAGTCGGTCTACAAAGCCGGGATTTTCCCCGACAACAGCCGCACCGGCGATTACGAGGACGTCGGCCATTACACCCAGCTCATGTGGCGCAACACCGGCCAAGTCGGCTGCGCGGTGGTGCCCGGGAAGCAGCTGGACTATCTTGTCTGCCGTTACAGCCAGGCGGGCAACATGGAGGGCGAGCGGCCTTTCTAACGCGTGCCCACGCCTATAAACGGCGGGCATGACGCTAACGCACCTCGGCCAATCCTCTCCTTTACCCGCCTCGCCGGCCGAGGCGCGCCTCGACTATGTCCCCAACCCGCGGCCGGCAAAGCCTTACCTCGTGCGCTTCACGGCGCCTGAATTCACCTCACTTTGCCCGGTCACCGCGCAGCCCGATTTCGCGCATCTCGTGATCGACTATGCGCCCGGCGGCACGATCGTCGAATCGAAGTCGCTGAAGCTCTTCCTCGGCGCGTTCCGAAACCACCAGGCCTTTCACGAGGATTGCACGGTGGGTATCGCCGAACGGCTGGTGGCCGAGATGAAACCGCTGTGGCTGCGCATCGGCGGCTACTGGTATCCGCGCGGCGGAATCCCGATCGACGTCTTCTGGCAGACCGCGGATCCGCCCCCCGGCCTGTGGGTGCCGCCGCAGGATGTCCCCGGCTACCGCGGGCGCGGATAACCCATTTAAGTCATTGAACCTTCATGTCTGGACACTAGTGTCAGTGGCATGTCCGCAAACTATCCCATCGGCATCAAGGCCGCCGACATCGACTTCATGGGCCACGTCAACAATTCGGTTTACCTTAACTGGGTTCAGGACGCCGTGGTGAGCCATTGGCGCAGCCTCGCCCCCGCCGAAGCGGTGGCTTCCAAGCTGTGGGTCGCACTCAAGCACGAGATCACCTACCGCAAACCCGCCTTTATCGACGACGACGTCTTTGCCTCGGTGGTGGTCGAAGGGGTCGAGGGAGCCAAGGCGTTCTTCAGCACGATTATCAAGCGCGGCGAGGAAGTGCTCGCCGAGGTGCGTTCGAGCTGGTGCTGCCTCGACGCGGCGACGCTCCGCCCGTCGCGGATCGCGCAGGACGTGATCGCCAGGTTTATCTAGGCGGCCGCGCGCATCGAGCGGCGGTAGAGCCAAGCGAGCAGCCCGAGGAACACTAACGGCCCCAGGATCGCGGCGAAGTTGACGAAGTTGTCGCCTACGACTGCAAAGGGCGTGTCGCTGCCGGAACCGGCCACGGCGGCGGCAAGCACCACCCCGAACAGGCTTTCGCCGACGATCATCCCAGTCGCCATCAGCACGCCCATGCGCTTAGCGCGCTCGACGCCGCCGCCGCCTTGCTCGGCGCGGCGATCGTAGAAATGACCCAGGACCGCGCCGATCACAACGGGTAAGGTCACCGCCATCGGCAAGTAGATGCCGATACCCACGGCGAGCGGGGGCAGACGCAGCTTGCGGCCTCGGTCGAGCAGCTCGTCGACCAGCACCACGCCGACGCCAAGCGCCGCGCCGATGCCGATCATCCGCCAGTTGAGGTCGCCTCCGAGCACCCCCTTGGCAAGCGCGGAGATGAGCGCGGCCTGGGGCGCGGGCAGCGCTTCGGGGCCGACGCCGGACGCGCCCGCGAATCCGAACGCGCTGTTGAGAAGGTCGAGGATCGGCGGGATGACAAGGCTGCCGAAGATCACTCCGAACACCAGCGCGACCTGCTGCTTCCACGGTGTCGCGCCAACCAGCTGGCCGGTCTTCAGATCCTGGAGATTGTCGTTGGAAATGGTGGCGATGCCAAAGATGATCGCGGTCGCGAACAACGCATAGGCGACCAGGGCCTGGGTCTCAGCCGGGCCGTTGTCGCGCCCGAAGCCGGCGACAAGCAGCAGCGACGCGCCCAGGATGGCGAGGATTCCGATGCCGGAAATCGGGCTGTTTGAAGCGCCGATCAGCCCCGCCATATAGCCGCACACCGAGGCGATGACGACCCCGGCGATCAGCACATAGATCGCGGTGCCCACCGCCAGCGGAACGAAATGCGGCGCGAGCGGCCCGCGTTGAACGAACTGCCAGAGCAGCAGCGCGATCGGCAGGAGCGAGGCGATGATGACTGTGCCGACGATTCCGATCGGAATGTCGCGCTCGCCGATCGGAAGCAGACCCGCATCGCTCTTGCGCGCCCGTGAAGCGGCGAGCGCGCTGCGGATGCCCGCGAGGATGGGCCCGATGATCCTGAGCAGCGTCCAGATCGCGGAGACGCCGATGACGCCTGCACCGAGGAAGCGAACGTCGGCGCGAAAGACGTTGGATGCGAACTCTTCGGTGGTTCCGACGAACGGCTGCGCAGCGGTGAGCAGAGGCAGCGCGATCCACCAGCCGATGACGAGCCCGGTGAGCATCGCGATCCCGACCGACAGGCCGACGAGATGGCCCGCACCGATTAGCGCAAAGGACAGCCCGCCCGAGATTCCGGTCGCGGCGGGGCCGATGCGGAAATAATGCGCCGCCTCCGCGACCCCAGCCTCATCGCGGCGAACAGCGCGAAGCCGGCGGACGCGACTGCATTGACGACGATCAGCCTGAGCCCGACCGCGCTTTCCTCACCGCCTTCGCGCGATTCCGCGCCGACTTTCAGAACTTCGGCGGCCGCGCGGCCTTCGGGATAAGGGAGCGGCGAATCGGTCACCAGCGCGCGGCGCAGCGGCACCGAGAACATGACGCCGAGAATGCCCCCGACCGCGCACACCGCGGCGGTCGTCCAATAGGGAAAGCCCTGCCACCAGCCGACGATCACTAGCCCCGGAAGCACGAAGATGATCGCCGCTAGCGTTCCCGCCGCCGAAGCGACGGTCTGAACGATGTTGTTCTCGAGGATGTTGGAGTTGGCGAAAAAACGCAGCACGGCCATCGAAATCACCGCGGCGGGTATCGACGTCGCGAAGGTCAGGCCGACCTTGAGCCCAAGATAGACGTTGGCGGCGGTGAAAATTAGCGTGATTAGCCCGCCTAGGATGATGCCGCGGATCGTAAGCTCGGGAATGCTCGATTCGGCGCGCTTCATGCGCCGGCGCCAGCAATGCCGAAGGTTATGAAGGTTACGAAAGTGACCTGACAGGCGGGAGAAAATCCAATGATTCCGGCCGCAATGCTGAGGGTCGCGGCGAGGGCTGTCATGCGGGTCACCAGCGACGGGCTACTATTAAATCCAGGCTGGAGGAAAGCCCAATTTGCCAAACCGGCCGGGTCGCCTAACAGGCTTCGCGATCGAAGCCGACGAGGGATGGGATGACTGGCCGCGCCAAGATCAGCACTGCGTTCGCGGCGCGGCCGAACGCGCTGGTGACGTTGGGCTGCTCGCTGATGGCGTCCGGTCATGGCGACAAGGCAGTGGCGCTGGTCGAGCAGCTGCTTGCAGAGACGGCGCCGGATCCCGGCACGGACAGTGTTGTGCGGACGGTCATGTCGCACAAGGTTCCGCACTGGCACTTGCCGATGCTTCGCGAAACCGCGCGCAACGACGCCTTCGAGGCGGCGATAACAGGCGCCGTCACGCCGCAGACGCGTGTACTCGACATCGGGGCGGGCTCAGGACTGCTCGCAATGATGGCCGCGCGTGCGGGAGCCGGGGCGGTGATCGCATGCGAAGCGCACAAGGCGTTGGCGGCGACGGCCCGCGAAATCGTTGCGGCGACCGGCCTGAGCGACCGGGTCGCGATTATCGCCAAGCATTCGACCGATCTCGATGTAGTTGGCGATTTGGGCGGTCCCGTCGATCTTGTCGTCACCGAGACTTTTGCGAACGATCTCATCGGCGAGGGCGCGCTGAAAGCGCTGCGTCATGCCCTGAGAAGCCTGGCATCGCCGAGCGTACGGATCATCCCTGCGCGCGCCTCGATCCGCATCGCGCTCGCGCATTTTGCGGGCGACGCGGCGCAGCCAATTGGAAAAGTCAGCGGTTTCGACCTTGGCCTGATCAACCGTCACGCGGCGCCGGCTCTTGCCGTGCCGGTCGGCGACGAGCGGCTGGAGCTTTGCAGCGAGCCGGCCGACCTGTTCGCGTTCGACTTTTCGGGAAGGGATACGCCCAGCGAAGGGCAAACCGAGGTGCCGCTGATCGCAGGCGAGCGAGCGCCAAATGGCGTCGTGCAATGGATCAGGCTGCAGCTCGACGAGCAAAATTCCTACGAAAACGCGCCCGCGCGGGGATCGCGCTCGCATTGGGCCGCGCATTTCCACCCGTTCGATGCGGCGACCACCGCAGCGAATGGCCCACCCATACGAGTCAACGCGCGCCACGATGGCGAAAGGCTGCGAATTTGGTGCGAAGGCGGCTGCCCTAACGGCCTCTGAACAACCCGCCGAGCACCCCGCGCAGCAAAGTGTTCGCGACCTTGTTGGCGACCTGGCGCTTCATCGCCATGCCGACCTGGCGAGTCATTTGTTCGCCCAGGGTTGGATTGGCGCGGCGCTGGCGATCGATACGCGCCTGCTCTTTCGCGGCGGCGATACGCGCGCGGGCCTCCTCCTTTTCGGCGAGGGCTGCTGCCTTCGTCTCGGCCGCCTCGGCCTGTTGCGCCATGGCGGCGGCGCTGGCCTCGTCACCGTGGGCCTTGAGAACTTCTTCGGCCGACTCGCGGTCGATGGCGGCGTCATAAGTGTCGCCGACCGGCGAGGCGGCGATGACGCTGGCGCGCTCCTCGGCGGTTAGCGGGCCGAGCCGCGATGAGGGCGGGCGGATCAGGCTGCGCTCGACCGGCGAAGGCGCGCCGTCGGCCTGCAAGGTCGACACGAGCGCCTCGCCGACGCGAAGCTCGGTGATCGCGCTTTCGACATCGAGCCCCGGATTTATGCGGAATGTATCGGCCGCCGCGCGGATCGCGCGCTGATCGCGCGGCGTGTAGGCGCGCAGCGCGTGCTGGACGCGGTTGCCGAGCTGTCCGGCGATCTTTTCGGGAATATCGATCGGGTTCTGAGTGACGAAATAAACGCCGACGCCTTTCGATCGGATCAGCCGCACCACCTGCTCGATCTTTTCGGCGAGCGCGGGCGGCGCGTCTTCGAACAAAAGATGCGCTTCGTCGAAAAAGAAGACGAGCTTTGGCTTGGGCTGATCGCCGACTTCGGGAAGCGTTTCGAACAGCTCGGACAATATCCACAGCAAAAGCGTCGCATAGGCGCGCGGCGACTGCATCAAGCGCTCGGCGGCGAGAATCGAAATGATGCCGCGCCCCGCCTCGTCGGTGCGGAAAAAATCCTGGATGTCGAGCGCGGGTTCGCCGAACAAGCGGTCGCCGCCCTGGCTTTCAAGCTGCAGCAGCTGGCGCTGGATCGCTCCGACGGTGGGCTTGGCAATGTTGCCGTAGCGCGCCGACAGGTCGCGCGCGTTTTCGGAAGCATATACGAGCAGCGCCTGCAGATCCTCAAGGTTGAGAAGAAGCAGCCCCGCGTCGTCGGCGTAGCGGAAGGCGGCGTTGAGGACGCCTTCCTGGGTCTCGTTGAGGCTCATCAGCCGGGCGAGCAGCAGCGGCCCCATCTCGCTGACCGTGGTGCGCACAGAGTGGCCGGCGACGCCGTAAAGATCCCAGAACATCACAGGGAAGGCTTCGTAGCGCCAGTCGCTCATGCCGATCTCGACGGCGCGCGCGGCAAGCTTGTCGTGCATTGGCGAGATCGGCGATCCCGGGAAGGCGAGTCCGGCCAGATCGCCTTTCACATCGGCAAGGAAGACCGGGACGCCAGCGGCCGAGAAGCCCTCAGCGAGCCCCTGCAGCGTCACGGTTTTGCCGGTTCCGGTCGCGCCCGCGATCAGTCCGTGGCGATTGGCCTGTTCGAGCCGCAGCAACTGCGCAATGCCGCCAGCCTGGCCGATAAAGAGCGCGCCGTCCGCCAAAGCTTTTCTCCCCTTGCCCGCCCCTCTTAGCGAGGCGGGGCCGAGGAGGGAAAGCGACTAGGAACGTGCAAGCTCGATGCCGACATAGCGCGGCTGCTCGCTGCCTCGCTGGACAAACAGCCGGACCGCGCCGCGGCCTGCGCGGCGGGCCTCTCCCACAGCCCCGGCGGCATCGTCCGCGGAGAGGGTCGGCCGGCCGTTGATCGAAACGATCACGTCGCCGCGCTGAAGCCCGCGTGCCGCAGCATCGCTCGACGGATCAACCGCCGAAATGACGACGCCGCGCACCGTCGTGGGAATGCGCAGCGTCTGCGCGATTTGAGGTGTCAGCGCGACGACACTCACGCCGATGCTCTCGCGCGTCGACACCTGGCCGCGCGATTGCGGCGCGGTGCTGTCGGCGTCCGGAAGCTCCTCGGCGACCCCCGCCAGACGAGCGATCTCCTCCTCGGTGGGACGCTCGCCGACAACCGCGTTGACCGTGCGGCGCTGCCCGTTGCGGATCAGTTCGATCGGAATGCGCGTCCCGACCGGCTGCTGTGCGACGATGTAGGAAAGCGTTTCGTCAGGAGTCACGTCGCGGCCGCCGATGCGAAGGATGACGTCGCCCTGCTGAATTCCGGCGCGGGCCGCGGCGCCTCCAGCCTGGACCGAGCGAACGAGCTCGCCGCGATTCTTGGGCAGGCCAAGCGATTCGGCAAGCGTTTCATCGAGCGGTTGAGGACCGACGCCGAGATAGCCGCGCGAAACGCGCTGCCCGCGGCGCAGCGAATCGATGACCGGTCGTGCCTGATCCGCGGGAATCGCGAAGCCGATACCGATATTGCCGCCAGTTTCCGAATAAAGCGCGGTGTTGATCCCGATGACATTGCCGTTGAGATCGAACATCGGCCCGCCCGAGTTGCCGCGATTGATTGCGGCATCGGTCTGGATGAAACGGTCATATTGGGTAGCGCCGATATTACGGCCGATCGCCGAGACGATTCCCGCGGTCACCGTGCCGCCGAGACCGAGCGGGTTGCCGATCGCGACTATCCAGTCGCCCACCCTCGCGCGCGCCGAATCGCCGAAGCGAACGAAGGGAAGGTTGGCGCCGTCGATCTTGAGCAGCGCCAGATCGGTCGCTGGATCGCGGCCGACGATACGCGCCTTATATTCGCGCCTGTTCGTCAACGTGACGGTCACTTCGTCGACCGTACCAGTGCCGCGCGCACCTTGGACGAGGTGATTATTGGTTACGACGTAGCCGTCGGGCGAAATGATAAAGCCCGAACCGAGCGATCCCACCGGCCGGGTGACGGGCGTGCCGCCTTCGGGCGTGGGCGTTCCCGGGTTGCCAAACTGGCGGAGCATTTCCTCCATTGGATCGCGTTGACGCGCGACTGCGATGCGTTGCTCGGTCGAGATGTTGACTACCGCGGGCTGCAGGCGAGCGGCAAGATCGGCGAAGCTCATCGGCGCATTGGGGCGCGGGGTTGCCGACGAAATGGTACCGGGCTCGTTCTGCGCGACCTGCGCTCCTGCGACATGGGAGGTCAGCGTCAGGGCGGTTCCGCCCAGCAAAAGGGCGGCGGTGATGCCGTAGGCGTAACGCACGATAACAAGCTCCTTCAAACGATGATCACGACCGGCATTGCCGGCCGTTCATGTGGCTGACAGGCTAGACGGGACTGCTGAACGCGGATTGAACCATTCAGCGAGCGCGCCCGCGAAATTCACGCAAATATTCATTGTCGGGCGACAGGACGATGTTCGAAGCGCCCATCCGTCCGCCCTGGCCGTTGTTGACGAAGGTAATCTGGTAGGACTGCATGGCGCGGTAGAAATCGTAGAAGTCGGCGTCCTTGCCGAAGCTGTCGGCATAGGTTTTCGAAGCCTCGGCGTCGGCATCCGCGCGAATGATCTGCGCCTGCTTGGCGCCCTGTGCGCGAATCGACCGCGCCTCCTGTTCGCGCGCCGATTGCATGCGCTGGTAGGCAGCCTGGAGCGGAGTTCCCTCGGGCAAATCGGCGCGCTTGATGCGCACGTCGATGATCTGCGCTCCATATTGATCGGCGACGCGATTGAGCCCCGCGCGGATGTTCTGCATGACCAAGCCGCGCTCGGGGGAAAGCAGCGCCGCGAACGGACGCTTGCCGAGTTCGTTGCGCAGCGCTGAGCCCAAAATCGGGCGCAGGGCTTCCGAAACGCGCTCCTGGCTTCCCGCCGCCTTGTACATCTTGAGCGCGTCGACGATCCGGTAGCGCGCGAACGCGTCGATCTCGAGCCGGAGCTGGTCCGTGGACAGAACCTGCTGCTGTTCCATGTCGACCGACTGGACGCGCTTGTCGACCCATTCGATCTTGTCGATGAAGGGCCAGCGCGCGATGATGCCGGCACCGGTGTTGCCGAAATCTTGACGCGCCTGGTAGCGATTGACGACAGTCTGCGCCTCTCCGAAACGAACGATCAGCGCCGTCTTGGTCTCGGGTACGACGGCAAAGGTCGCCGACAGCAGCACGAGCAGCAGGATCGCGAGGAACGCCAGCGCGATCGGGTTCCTCAAAATCCGCGCGGTCATTGCGCGGGCTCCTGGCGGCGGCGTGCGACCTCGGGAAGCGGCAGGTAGGACGTGACGCCGCCGGTCTCGACGATCGTCTTGTCGACCTTGGACAGCACCTGCTCCATCGTCTCATAATACATGCGGCGGCGGGTGACTTCGGGCGCCTGGCGATATTGTTCGTAAACCTTGTCGAACTGCGCAGCCTCGCCTTGCGCCTTTGCCGTGAGCTGGAGCGCGTAGGCGCGCGCCTGGTTCATGTAGGACTGCGCATCCTGCTGCGCCGCCGACACTTCCTTGAAAGCTTTATTGACCGCCTCGGGAGGATCGGCCTGGCGGATGGCGATGCCCTGGATGACCACGCCGGCACGATAGCGATTGAGAATTTCCTGCATCAGATTCTCGACATTCTGCTCGATCTGGCTGCGCTGGGCGCCGATCGCGTCGTCGAGGCTGACGCGCGCGACCACTGCGCGCATCGCGCTCTCGGCGATCTCGCGGATCGTATCGTCGGGATCGGCGAGCTGGAACATGTAGAGCTCGGGATCGGAGATGTTCCAGCGCACCGAATAGGCCAGGTCGATGATGTTCTGATCGCCGGTCAGCATCAGATTTTCGGCGCCTGTCGCGGCGCCGCCCGCGCCGCCGATATCGATCGTGCGGATACCCTCGACGTCGATGGTCTCGACACGGTCGACTGGCGACGGAAAGGTGAAGCGCATCCCGGGCTCGAGCGTACCGGCATATTGGCCGAAGCGCGTGACCACGCCGCGCTCCTGCGGCCCGATGCGGTGGATGGCGGTGAAGAGCAGCCACATCAACAGCAGCGCGCCGGCGAGATAGGCCCAGATCGGACGCCCGCCGGTGTCGGGGAACTTGCCGCCGAACTTGTCGCGGCTCTTTTTCAGAAAATCGTCGAGCGAAGTGACGTTCGCGCCCGCGCCGGCCGGGCGCTTGCGCGGCGGCTGACTCCACGGGTTGCGCGGACCGCCGCCGTCTCCGCCGCCACTGCCGCCGCCCGGGCCGCCATTGCCGCGGCCGCCCCATGGGCCGCCCTTGTCTTCATTGAACAGCGCACCGGCAGGCAAGGCCCACCCGAATATTCTTCTCATATTGCTGTTATAGGAATGCGCCGACGCGAATAACAGTGGCATGGCGGGCGGACGCGGCTAATCGCAGCGCATGCCCGCCGATCCCCTCGACGAAGCGCTCGCCGCGCACCCGGAGGCCAGGCGGGTGGCGGCGGCGCGGCTAAGCAAGGGACGTGCGAGCCTGGTGGTCGATGCCACCGGGCTCGATGCCGCGGCGCGCGGCTCACTCGAAAGCGAACTTCGCGATCTCGCAGCGCGCGTCGAAGGCGTCGAGGATGTCCGCGTCGCCCTGACGACCGAGAAGCGCGAACGCATTTTGATTGCGGTCGGCAGCGGCAAGGGCGGGGTCGGCAAATCGACCATCGCCGCGAACCTCGCGGTCGCGATTGCCCGCACCGGGCGTAGGGTCGGATTGGTCGACGCCGACATTTACGGGCCTTCGCAGCCGCGCATCATGGGTCGTCCCGAAAAACCGGAAGCGATCGACAACAAGATGGTCCCCCTTGCGGCCCACGGGGTGAGGATGCTTTCGATCGGCCAGCTCGTCGCTCCTGGCACCGCGCTCGCCTGGCGCGGGCCGATGGCGTCGACCGCGCTCGGCCAGTTGCTCGACGCACATTGGGACGACACCGAGATTCTCGTCATCGACCTTCCGCCAGGAACGGGCGACGTCCAGCTTTCGCTGATGCAGAAATGGAAGCCCGCCGGCGCGGTGATCATCTCGACGCCGCAGGACCTCGCCCTCATCGACGCCGCGCGCGCCATCGATCTGTTCGGCAAGCTCGGAGTCCCGATCCTCGGCCTGATCGAGAACATGTCCGGCTATGCCTGTCCGCATTGCGGCGAGGTTTCCGACCCGTTCGGAAGCGGCGGGGCCGAAGCTGAAGCGGCGAGGCTGGGCATCGCGTTCCTGGGCCGTGTGCCACTCCGCATCGGCATTCGCGAGAGCTCGGACGCGGGTGTTCCGCTTGCAGTCGGCGACGGCGAGGAGGCGGCGCTGTTCGGGGCGCTCGCCGAGCGCGTTATCCACGCTGTGAACCAAGCCCGCACCTAGGGGTTGAACGCGGCAAGGGAGACAAGCTCATGCCGCTCGAAACCGACGAAGAGATTTCCGAACTTCTCTCCAGCACCCGCACGATCGCCATGGTCGGCGCTTCCGACCGCCCCGACCGCGCATCCTACGGAGTGATGAAATTCCTCCAGGAAAACGGCTTCCGCGTCTTCCCCGTCAATCCGCAGATCACCGGCGAGCACATCCACGGCGAATATGTCTGGCGCGATCTGGCCCAAATCGGCGAGCCGATCGACCTGGTCGATATTTTTCGCCGGCCTCAAGCCGCGGGCGAAGCGGTCGACGAGGCGATCGCGGTCGGCGCCAAGGCGGTGTGGATGCAGCTCGGGGTGATCAACCACGAGGCCGCGGCGCGCGCCGAAGCCGCGGGTCTCAAAGTCGTCATGGACCGCTGCCCCAAGATCGAAATCCCCCGCCTCAATATCGCGCCGGTCGGCGGCTATTAGAGCGCGGCCCTCGCCCGCTCGCCAAATCTCTCGAGCGCCGCAACCTGGATCGCGGGCACGCAGGCAAGCACTCCGAATACCGCCGCCCCCGGCGTATTGAACGCCAGCGGGCGGCCCACCGCGTCGCTGACCGCGGCCCCCGCTTCGCTCGCGATGAGAGCGGCGGCGGCAAGGTCCCATTGGTGCCCCCATTTGTAGGTCGCGACGAGATCGGCCTCTCCCGCCGCGACCATGCAGATGCGAAGCGCGATCGAATTGGGTTTCGCGACCGCGACCAGATCGCGATCGACCTTCGGAAGCGCGTCGATCGGCATTCGCGCACCGGACAGCGCGGCGCGCTGCGACGCGCTGATCGCTACCCCATTTCGGGTGGCGCCTTCACCCTTTTGGGCGGCCCAGACCTCGCTACGCGCGGGAGCGTCGAGCACGCCGACAATGGGCGAACCATCTTCCACCAGCGCAACCGAAACGCACCAGCCACTGCGCCCGCGCAGAAAGTCGCGAGTGCCGTCGATCGGATCGACGATCCACACCTGCCGCTTCCCCAGCCGGGAAGGCTCGTCGACCGTTTCTTCGGACAGCCAGCCCGCGTCGGGAATGAGTTTCGCCAGCCGTTCGCGAAGGAAGGCGTCGACGGCAAGATCAACGTCGCACACCGGATGCCCGGGCGCCTTTTCCCAGCGCTTGTATTCTCCGCTCGCGCGTCCGAGCGCGAGCCTGCCCGCTTCCGCCGCGATGGCGGCGACCGCGTCAAGCACTGGCGGCGGTCATCCCGTCGATCCGCACCGTCGGCGCGTCGGTCCCATAGCGGTATTCGAGATCGCTGGCGGGCCGCAGCGATGCGAACATATCGATTAGATTGCCCGCAATCGTGACCTCGGCGGCAGGCGCGCCAAGCGCTCCGTCGACGATGTGAAATCCCGAAGCGCCGCGGCTGTAGTCGCCAGTCACTGGATTGACTCCCTGTCCGATCAACTCGGTGACATAAAGCCCCTCGCCGATATCGGCCATCAATGCAGCGGGCGTGTCGTTCCCGCCGTGCATGAAAAGGTTGGTCGTCGAAACCCCCGGCGGCCCGGCGACGCCGCGGGTGGCATGACCGGTCGGCGAAAACCCAAGCTGGCGCGCAGCGGAGCTGTCGAGAAGCCAACCGGTCAGCACGCCATCCTTGACGATGTCGCGCGCGTCGGTCGCAAGCCCTTCGCCGTCGAACGGCTTGGAGCGCAACCCGCGTCGCCGCAGCGGATCGTCGCCGATCGTCACGCCCCTCGCGAATAATTGCGCCCCGAGCTTGTCGAGCAGGAAGCTCGTACGCCGCGTGATCGCCCCGCCGGTGATCGCGCCGACCAAATGGCCGAGGAAGCTCGACGCGACGCGCGGATCGAAGATGATCGGCATCACGCCGCTCTTGACGCCGCGCGGGCCGAGCCGCGCCACCGCGCGCTCCCCCGCCCTGCGGCCGATGTCGGCCGCCGATTCGAGATCCGCCCGATGGCGCGTCGAATGATAGGCATAGTCGCGTTGCATGGTCTCGCCCACGCCCACGATGACGCCCGCGGAAACCGAATAGCCGCTATTGCTGTAGGCCCCCGAAAAGCCAGCGCTGGTTGCAAGCGCGACGACGCTTCGCCCCGCGCTCGCGCTTCCGCCTTCGCTGTTGGTGACGCCGGTAACGGCGCGGGCCGCATCCTCCGCTTCGAGCGCGACGCGCTTCAGGGCAGTCGGCAATGGATCGCTGCCATCGTCGCTGTCGAGATCGGGCTGCGGCCCGCGGAACAAGCGATCCGCGGGCGCGAGACCTGCGTAAATATCCTCGCTCGCCTCGCGCGCCATCGCCGCGGCGCGTTCGACCAGCGCGTCGAGCGCGCCGTCCGACAAATCCGACGACGAGACGCTCGCAACCCGGTGACCGACGAAGAAGCGCAGCCCCATCTCCTCGCCCTCGGAGCGGCCGACATCCTCGAGCGTGCCGAGCCGCACCTGCACGTCGGTCGAGGCATCCGCGACATAGATGGCATCCGCGGCATCGGCGCCTGCGCGGCGCGCACGCTCGACAAGCGCTTCGGCCCGCGCGCTGGCTTCCTTTGGTGTCAGCATTGCCGCGACTTAGGGAGCCGGACGCGCGAAAGCTAGGCGCTGCCGACGACGAGGCAGGCGAGGAA
>Ga0136638_10000096_pt1 | contig 14852 bp, 11 predicted proteins | sample AntDrymUQ8582206_2_FD_104671 | JGI IMG/M metagenome (GOLD analysis project Ga0136638, IMG submission 104671) | Polar desert sand microbial communities from Dry Valleys, Antarctica - metaG UQ858 (22.06) | ecosystem: Environmental > Terrestrial > Soil > Desert | place: Antarctica: Dry Valley...
ACGACGTCGGGCTGATTGGCTGCAAAAAGCTCGAGCGCGTGACCACCCCCGTCGGCTTCGATCACACGCCATTGGCGTTCGGCCAGTGCCGAGGCCGTCAGCAGCCGCGCCACCGGATCATCGTCGACCAACAGGACAAGATCGTTGCGCGGCTCGCGAGCGATCTCGCCGTCGCCATCGCGCCGATTCGCTGTCGCACCGCCGCCGCTCGTGTTGTCCTTCCGGTCGCTCATTCCTCGATCCATTGCACCGACATTAAATATGGTTTTCCGCTACCGATAACGCCTGCAACGCCTGCAATGCACGGGCGTATTCGCTGCATGCCGCCGGCCACTCGTCCCGCGCGGCGTCGATCCGGCTTTCGCGCGCGTGCACCTCAACCACCCCGAAGCATTGCGACAACGCGGTGGCGCCGACGTTGGCACTCGATGACTTGAGCGTGTGCACTGCGTGTCGCAGCGCAACGGCGTCGTCTAGCGCCAATGCGCGCACGGCGTCAGCCATCAACTTGGTCGCGGTCACCGTATACGTTTCAATCAGACGCTCGAGCAGGCGAGCGGCACCGCGCTGTTCCATTTCGCGGATGCGGTCAATTATCGACATGTCCAGTACCTGCGCTTCGCCATCTGCGCCGACAGACGTCGCTGCGGGTCTGTTTGCAGTGCGAGGCTTGCGGGCATCGCGCTTGATCGACTGCCCGTCCGGTCGCGTGCAGCGCGACAGCATTGCTTCGATCTGCGGCTGCTTGAACGGCTTGGGTAGATATTCGTCGAAACCCGCGGCGAGACAACGCTCCTGATCGCCGGCAAGTGCATTCGCAGTCAACGCCACGATAGGGGTATCAAGCGCGGTCTCATAGTCGGCCTGCTTGGCCGAGCGGAAACGGCGCACCGCTTCGAAGCCGTCCATCTCGGGCATCTGGCAGTCCATAAAGACGATGTCGAACGCCTGCGAGCGCAATGCATTCAACGCCTCCCGGCCGTTGTCAGCCAGACGAATCTCGCAACCCAGGTCGCGCAGCATTGCGCGCGCCACCTCCTGATTGACCAGATTGTCTTCCGCTATCAGCACTCTTGCGCGATGCCCGCCTGCCGCCACCGCCGGCCGCGCGACTGCGGGTTCGCTGCGCGACAGAGCGCGCGCCAGTGCTTCGAGCAGCTCGTTTTGCCGCACCGGCTTGGTCAGATACTGGTCGACGCCGTTTTCGAACGCCAGCTGCGCTTCATTGCCGCTCGCCAGCGACGTCAGCATTACCATTTTCACGGTCACCAGCTGCGGGTCGTCGCGCAGCGTTGCCGCCATCGTCAAGCCGTCCATGATCGGCATCTTCATGTCGATGACCGCGATATCGAACGGCGTATTGGCGCGTGCCGCGGCGCGCATCAGCTCCAACGCGGTGGCACCATGATCAGCGGTGGCAACATCCATCTCAACGGCCTTCAACTGCATTTCCAGGATGTTCCGATTGGTGGGGTTGTCCTCAACCAGAATGACGCGGCGGCCGCGCAGCTGCTGCAGATCAATCGGTGGTGCAAGCTCTGACGTATCGCCGTTCGCCAGTGGTACATCGAAGCTGAAAATTGAGCCTTCACCGAAAAGGCTTTGCACCTTGATTGAGCCGCCCATCAGCTCGACCAGCTGTTTGCTGATCGCCAGTCCGAGACCGGTGCCGCCGTAACGACGCGACATCGATTGATCGGCCTGCATGAAAACCGTGAAAAGTTTTTGCAGCGCGTCGGTTCGCATGCCGATGCCGGTATCGCGCACCTCGAACGCAATCCGGTGCGCGTCATTTTCAGGTTGCGCACTGACAGTGACAACCACTTCCCCGGCTTCGGTGAACTTCAGTGCATTGCCGACCAGATTGGTGAGCACCTGGCGGATGCGGGTCGGGTCGCCCTTGGCGATCGTTGGCACTTCGGCTCCAATGCGCGACGCTAGTTCGATGCGTTTTTGATGCGCGCGCGGCGCCAGCATCTCGAATACGTCTTCGACCATCGTGCGCAGATTGAAGTCGACCGATTCGAGCTCGAGCTTGCCGGCCTCTATCTTGGAGAAGTCAAGGATGTCGTTGATGATTTCGAGCAGGTTTTCGCCCGAGCGATACACCGCATCGGCAAAGCGGCGTTGCTTGTCGGACAGTGCGGTGCCGAGCAACAACTCGGTCATGCCCAGAACACCGTTCATCGGCGTTCGGATCTCGTGACTCATGTTGGCGAGAAACTGAGACTTGGCGCGGCTTGCGGTCTCGGCGATTTCCTTGGCATCGCGCAATACGCGCTCGCTCTCCTTCGCCTCGGTGATGTTTTCAAGCATCGTCAGCCGGAACCGCTCACCATTGGCGTCGCAGAACCGCACGCTATGCCCGCGCACCCAAACCATGGTGCCGTCGGCTTTAAGCATGCGGCGCTCGAAGGTGAATTGCGCGCGTTCGGCCGAGCGGTCCATTTCGTTGCGCAACAGATAAGCGCCGTCGACTTCATCCGGGTGAATAAACGTGATCGGATCCTTGCCCGTCACCTGGTCGATCGTGTAACCGAGCATCCGCGTGTGCGCGGCGTTGGCGCGCACGATGCGATGGTCCGACGACAGAATCGTTGACGGCACCGGCGATTCGTCGAACAGCGCGCGAAAATATTCGGCACTCTCGCGCAGCGTTGCCTCGGTGCGCTTGCGCTCGGTAATGTCTGGGCTTATTAGTGCGTATTGAAAATAGCGTCCCTGATCGTCGCGCAGGGGCTGGCCTTCGACTTCAAGCACGCGCTCTTCGCCGGAGTGAGCGGTGGCGATGAACTCGATCTTGCACGGCTCGCCGCGCACGATTGCGTCTGCCATGCGATTTATCGCAACGTGGTCTGTTTGCGGACCACGGATTATCGTGTGCGCCAATTTCCCGCGCATTTCCTGAGTGCCGACGCCGGAAAAGCGCATCACTGCATCATTGGCCCATTCGATGCGGCCGAGTGTGTCCAGGATCAGCACCATCTGTTCGGTGCGCGACGCCACCATCGCCAGCCGGCTCGCTTCAACCTCGCGCTGGCGCAGCTCGCGCTCGGCGCGCTGCCGCTCCGCGACACGCGACAGCTCCGCGCCGATCGCTTCGACCAATTCGAGCCACGCGTTGGTCGCTTCGACCCGATGATCGCTGTAGAACTCGATGAATGCGGCGACGTGCCCGTGCGCCATGACGGGAATCACGACGCCCGTTTGCAGCCCGGCCGCAAGCGCAACGTCGAGCCGGTTCCAGTCGGTCATGCGCGATAAATCGGAAACCCAGTTGGGTACGCCCGACAGATACGCGCGACCGATCATATGGCTCGGCGAAGGCACGATTACGATGCCGTTACTGGCGTCGATGAATTCGCGAAACCGGTCAGGCTCGCGGGTGTACCAGAGCGAGCGCGGGGGCAGGCTGCGGTCTTCCGCATAATCGGGCAGCAACGCGACACGGCCAATGGGCCATTCGAGGTAGTCGCCAATCTCGTTGACCGCGCGCTCAAGCGTACTTTCAACCGACTCCGATTCATTGGCCGCGGTCGCCAGACCGCGCATCAAACGCATCAGCCCATATTGGCGCTGCAACTCGAGGCTGTCCTGTAGTTCGGTGATGTGCGCTTTCGACAGGCGCTCCGAGTGCGACAGCAGCGCGCTTGTCATCGCATCGAATGAACCCACCAGCGAGTCGAGCTCATCGCCCTTTTGCGGTGTCGCGCCGCCGGCAAACCGCAACGACAGTTCTTCGGCGCGTTCTGTGAGCACCTTGATCGGCCGGATGAGATGACGCGTCAGATAAATTCCGGCCACAATGGTCGCCAGGATCGTGAACAACACCACCGCGCCAAACGAGCGGCTCGAATCCGATAACGCTTCGTAGGCCATCGTGTTGGGCATCAACACCGCGACCGCTATTGGTTCCGCTGTGATTGCCAGTGGGCGCAGTGACAGGTCTTCATTGCCGTCGAGCGCGAGATGCGCGGTGGATCCCGCACGAATGATCGAGCGCGCCTTTTGCACCCACTGCCGATCTTCCGGCACCCCGCTAGCCACCAGCAAACGGTTTTCTGCCAGCAGCGCGACTTCGACACCGAGCCGATTTGCCAGCCGATCAAGATACTGCTCACCGATCAGACGTTCTATTGCCACCGCACCGATGATCTGATGGTTGACCACGACCGGCGCAACCGCGCGAATCGAAAGGCCTTGTAACCGTTCAATCACGGTGATGTTCTCCTGGCCGAGCAGTGCGGCGGCGACGCCTTCATGGCTGTCGCTCTCGGCGAGCCGCTGCACGCTCCCCTCACCCGTACGCTCGATCAGTGTGCCGCGACGGTCGTGTACTTCGATCAGTCCGACCCCGGCGTTCCTGCCTTCCTTTTGCGCCCACTCGCGTACGGCGCGCGCACCGTCGACTTTCAGCGACAGTGCAGCCACCAGATCGTTGCGCTCGGCCAGGGCGCCTGCGCTGCGCTCGACCGCCGCGTAGTCCGCGAGGATCGTTGATTCGACCAGCCGTGCGGCGCGCCCGCCACGCGCCTGTTGCTCCGCCAAGTACTGCCGCTCGGTGCTTTGATGATGAAAGTAATAGCTGATTCCCACCGTCCAGCCGGCCACCAATACCAGCACTCCGATCAACGGCCATGCGATCGATCGAAAGCGCGACGGTTTGACCGGCAGCCTGGCGGTTGACGACAGTCCGCTTGCAGCCACATCGATCGCACGCGTTGGGAACTCACTCGCATCGATGCGTTGGCCCAAGCGGGTAGCAAGCCAGGAAAATCGCAGTGGCATGAAGGTAAACGGTCGAATTTTGGAATCCGGTTTCAATGCGCAGGCTAGTGCCGAACCGCACCGTTCACCCTCTCGAAAAAGGTGAGGTTAGAAGGGCATTTCGGGTAGTCCCACCAGAGCGATCACTCGGTTTGAGCGGTGTTCTCGCATCCCGGCGCTTGATGCTGCACAATCGACGCGATGCAGGGGAATGAAAACAGGCACTTGCACTCAGCAGCCCACAGGCTTGCGCGCTGGATGTGCACTTTCGCGGCCGCCGTACATGCCACCGCCACAGCGGCTGCAACTGTGGGCGCCGGCAGCCGGGCCAGCACTGCGGATCTGCTCGCTGCGGTGTGTGTGGGCGCTCTGATCGTGCTGGTCGTGGTGTGGGTTGTGCAGCGGCGGCGCAATCCCTCGACCGCGGCCTCCAACGCAGTACCAAGCGCGCCGTTGCCGGCACCAGCCGTAGGTGCGCCCGCCGCGCGCCTGGCAGAGTTGCAAAGCACGCTCGACAGCAATGTGATCGAGTTGGCGAAACGCTCGCGCGAGCTGGAAAATGCGGCGCGTGAGCTCGAAGGCCTAGCGCATTCCATCTCACACGATTTGCGCGCGCCATTGCGTGTCGTCGACGGCTTCGCAACAATCGTGCTCGAAGACTATGGCGACCGCGGCAAGCCGCTCGACGACCTCGGGCGCGACCATCTGCGTCGCATTGTCGCCGCCAGCCAGCGCATGAACTCGATGATCGACACGCTGCTCAACATGTCGCGCATGACCAGCCGGGAGCTGGCGCAGGAGCGGGTTGATCTTTCTCAGATCGCGCGCGAGCTTGCAGACGATCTACGCGAGGACTTCCGAATGCGGGACCCGGCGCATCCGATCGAGTTCGAGATCGCACCAGAGCTCAAAAGCGATGGCGACCCTACATTATTGCGCCTCGTATTGCAGAACCTGCTGGGCAACGCGGTCAAGTTCAGCGCCAGAAGCCGCGACGCCCGCGTCCAGTTCGGCAGCATGAAGGAAAAGGAATTGAATGTGTTTTTCGTGCGTGACAATGGCGCCGGATTCGACATGCGATTCGCCGAAAAAATGTTCGGCATGTTTCAGCGGCTGCACAGCTCAAATGAATTTGCCGGCACCGGCGTCGGTCTGGCCACAGTCCAGAAAATCATCCGCCGTCACGGCGGTCGCATTTGGGCCGAAGCGGTGCCGGCACCTGCCGAAGGACATGGCGCGACGTTTTATTTCACGCTCTGGGACAAAGGTGGTGATCGGTGATCCGCGATTCGTGCATGCAACGACGACGCTGCTACAACTCCTTGCAACGGCTTGACGTTTCACAATCCTCTACTGCAACTTCCACCTAGCCTCGCACTGTTTACACCGGACCTGTAACCAATGCGGCCGCCCTGCTTCGGGCGGATCTTCTACGCTCGACACTTCCTGTGCGATCACCCTGAACTTGCCCCACGCGTTGCACTGCGGGCACGTAGCTGCCTCGCCGAAGTGCTCGGCACGCGCAAGCAGGACGCCGAAGCGCCGCCACGCCACTACCACCAACATGCCGCCTGCGGCGGTACTCAAAACGACCGCGAAACGTATTCCGGCTTCGGCATCTCTCAACAGCTCCATGCCGGACAACAACAGAACTAAAGCCACGAATCCAAGCGCCAGATAGGCGTAGCTTTCGATCAGTTGCCGCTCATACCAACGCCGAAAACCGTGCCTTTCGATGTAGCGCGTGACTTGCATTCGATGGCGCTCGGGATCGATCCTAGCGCCGAATCGAATTCAATCGATTTGCCGCCTCGACCATGTGGCTGGCCAGCTCCGCCACTGACTTGCCTTCGGCCTTGGCCTGCGCGCGCAACGCTTCGCGCGCGTGGTCGTAGTTGACGCGCAATCGCTCCATCAAAATGCCCACCGCCACCAGGTCATCACGCCGTTCGCCAAGGTTGACCTCCGGCTCGGCCTTTTCTTCGACCGAGCGTGATAATGCAGCGCGCACCGCCGGCACGATTTGCCGCACGTCGAGCGGCTTGACCAGATATCCGAGCGCGCCCATCCGCATGGCTTCGTCGACAATGTCTTGATCACCGAACGCGGAAAGAAACATGAAGCCCGTGTCCGTATTGGCGGCCAGGTAGCGGGCGACGTCCATGCCGGACTTGCCTTGCATGCGCATGTCGAGAATGGCGAGCCTGGGCTTGTGCTTGCGCGCCAGCAAAATCGCATCGTCACCATTGTCGGCCTCGATAACTTCAAGCCCAGCTTTCTTCAGCCCGGCCACCAGCGTGGCGAGCACCAGGCGATCATCGTCGACCACCATTACGAGAGGCTGCTGGCTGTCAGTCATGCACGCAGCTTAGTAGACCTTGTCGTTCAAAGGCTGTCTTCGCGAATCGCGGGTGGAAACAGTTGCAGGCGTGTGGCGACCACAGCGCCGACCCGCTCCACCGTCAACCGCGCGCCACGGCGCGGCAGCAGTGCCTTGACCAGCCCGAGACCGGACACGCTTGCCGAAATCTGCGCCAGGTCGAACCCGTCCTTCAAAGTTCCGGGGTTTTCGATCGCAAATTCCATGCCGTCCGGCCGAGTCGTTACTTTGACCATGATGCCGTCCTGCCGCGAGGCACGGTGCTTGATGGCGTTGGTGCCAAGCTCGTTGATCACAAGCGCAAGCGGCACCGCCTCGTTTTCGGGCAGACCAAATCGCCACAGATCAGGCGGCGGTGGCTCGAAGCGCACTTCGACGCCGAACATATTCGACAACGTCGAAAAAATGCCCTGCGCCACTCCCAACACCGGCAGCGTACCGCTCGACCGGATCTGCAGGCCGTGGACCTGGGCGATCGCGTGGATCTGCGTCGCGGCCTCCGACAAAATGTCGGCTACATCAGGCCGTGCATCGGCGGTTTGCTGCAACAAGCCGGCTACGCCCTGCAGATTGTTCTTGATGCGATGATGCACTTCGCGCACCAGCACATCGCGCTGTTTTACGATTTGCTCCATCTTCAGTTGCTCGGCTCGCGTGCGCTCGGTGACATCGTCGGCAATGCCGAACACGCGGATCGCACCGTCTTCCATCCGCACTGGCGAAAGCCGCACGTTAACGTGACGCACGCCGTGCGTTGGGTGATCAATGCGAGCGGTAAATTCCGAGCGCAGCAATCTGCGCATACGAGCGATCAATCGCGGCAGCGTGCGCGTCACCATTTGCACGTCTTCCACATGCACGTGCCGCATCACGCTGCGCGGATTATCGAGCAGGTCCGCGACCGGAGCACCTATCAGGGTGGTGTAGCGGGGGTTGACATAAAGCGCGCTCGAAAAGTCACCGCTCATGATGAATACCAGCTGATCGATATTCTCGGCAAACTGACGGAACCTCGCTTCGGTTTCGCGCAACGCGGTCTCTGCGCGCACCTCCTCGGAAAGATCGTCGATGATCGACATCACATAGCGCGCGTCGGCATCTCCTGCTGCTGCCGAACGGCCCGGCTCGGACTCGAACAGCGGCACCACGCGTTGATTGATCGTCAGCCGCTTGCCATCGGCGCGCAGCATCACGTCGCGCGGGCGATCAACCTGCGTACCAGTTGAAAGCGCCTTGCGATCGAGCTCGGAGTACAGCTCGGCAAACTGGCGCGCATAAATTTCGCCCCAGGTGCGGCCGATCACCTGATCGCGCGTGAGCCCGGTCATCGTTTCGCCCGCACGATTCAGGCTGACGAAGCGGCCTGACTCTGCCTCGCGTACCGACACCAGCACCGGCAAATTTTCCACTACCAGGTCGAGGTAATTGCGCACCCGGCGCAATTCCTCTTCCGAACGGCGCCGCGCGTCGACGTCGACCAGCGTCAGGATGACGCCACGCTCGGGCGCCGACGGATCGATCGGGCGCCCGTAGCCGGCGCACCAGAACGTCGTGTTGTCGGCACGCCGCATCAGCCGCTCGAACGAGACTCCGCCGTCGGCCAGACTCGCTTCCGGCTCTGCATTGCTTTGCATCTGAAGTCCGGCGTCAGAAGCCGCGGCCGAATCGTCCGCGTCGGCCACCAGCGGCAACTCGACGATATCGTTCCAATCGCTCGGAGTCGCGAACAGCGACGAGATCTGTAGCTCGTCCCAGTCGCGTGCGTCATATCCGAACAGTTGCTGAGTCGCAGCGTTGGCCTTGACGATCAAATCGTTGGCAACGTACAGCACCGACACCAGCGCATTGTCGAATATGAGCTGCAGTTCGGACAGCGTCGCCCGCAGCTCGCGTTCGGAACGCTTGCGCTCGTCGACGTTGACAAAAGCGAAGATGTAGCCGAGCTCCGGGCGTTCCTGATTAACTGCACGACCTTGCACGGCCACCCAGATCGGCGGCCCTTTGCGGCGAAACATGTGTAGTTCGAACTCGGTGGCACCGGTGTCATTGATGCGACGGTAGTGCTCCGACAAGCTTGCCAACAGCAAATGATCGGTGGGATGAGTGAACAACTGCATTTGCGACACCAGCGCGCCGGGCTCGCACGCCAGCAAATCTTCCATCGCGGCGTTGGCGCGCACCGGGCGACTATCGCGCACGAAAAGCAGCCCGACCAAGGCAGTGTCGAAAATGAGCTGCTGCTGGGCAAGTGCGCTTTGCAACTCCTCGCCCTGCTCCTTGAGCTCCACCAAAGAACGCGAGAGAGCCTCGCGTTGCCGCTTGCTGTCCGAGGTGTTCTGAAACGTATAGATCGCCTCGCGTAATAACTCGAGCCCCGGCTCCTCTGACTGGATTGGGCGCGCCTGCACCAGGCACCAGACCGGTTCGCCGTCGCGACGGAACAGCACCACCTCGCCGCTGGTGGTCTGATGCGCGCGCACCACGGGCATACCCGAGACTTCATTGGGCGCGCGATGATGCTGATCGATACACAGATCCCATAGCGGCATTCCGATCACTTCACCGTCGCTGTAGCCGAACATTTCGGCAAACTCGCGGTTAGCCAGCAAAATCTTGCCCGACATCGTCTGCGCTACGCCCACCGACATGGTCTCGAACAATGTTTGCTGGTCGCGCAGCGCAACTTGCAGCTGCTCTTCAAAAATTTTGCGATCGGTGAAATTTTCGAGCACCAGTAAGGTGTGACGCAGACCCTGGTCCGATGCGATCGCTCGCATCGATAACTTGGTCCACACCACGCGGCCGTCGCGATGCAGAAAACGTCGCTCAGCGGGCTCGGACTCGGTGGCCCCGCGCAGCATTTCGGCGCGCGCCTGCTGCAGCAATGGCCGGTCGTCCGCATGCAGCAGCGTCTCCGGATCTTTCCCCAGCAGTTCATCGCCTTCGTAACCGAGCGTTTCGCACGCCGCGCGGTTGATACCGATCAGCTGAAATTCGCCATCCAGCAGCAGCGCTGCGACCGGGCTTTCATCGAACAGCGCGCGAAAACGATCGGCGCTCTCGGTCAGATCGGATTCCGTCTTCTTGCGGGTGCCAACGTCGCGCGCCAGCAGCAAGATGAACTCTCGCCCATCGTGGACAACGCGCTGCAGCACCGTCTCAACGGCGAACTGCGCACCGAAGCGCGTCTTGTAAACAGTATCGGCCTGGTACGAGCCGCTACTTTGCAGCTGCTCGTAGAGCGCGGCAAACCCGTCGCCGGCCTCCGTGGCGAGGCTGGCATCGATTCGAGCGAGCGCCATTCCCTTCAGTGCATCGCGCTCGTAGCCCAATCGCTGGCGAGCCGCATCGTTGGCATCGACCACCGCGCCCTTGCGGTCAATTTCGAACACCATCTCGCCAATCGACTCGAGCGCCTGCTTCAGTGCTCCAAGTGAGTGTTGCGCAAAACGCTCGCGGTTGATCCTTTCGCACGTGACAAGCACGCCGTCGAAACGACCGTCGATCGCGAATACGGGGGCAAGCTTTACCCTGACCCAGCCACGCTCGGCACGCGGCAGTTCGTATTCGCGCTCGAGCGGTGTGCGGTCCCCGCTGTCGCGTATCCGGTTCAATTCGGAAACAAGGTCCGGCAGTTGATTAAGCCCGCCGACTTCGTCCAGTCGCCGGCCGACCAAAGCATCGGCCGGTACGCCGAACATTTCCTCCAGACAGTTGTTCCACAGACGGTACGCCATCGAGCGATCGAGTAATGCAAGGCCGATGTGCGCCGCAGTCAGCAGAGTCTCGATGACGGTGTCTGCCGGACGCGCAGCGAAAAGAGCAGCGTCGTCCGCTGCGCCCGGTGCGGCAATTTCCCAGGGCATCAGCGAAGAAACCGAGCGGGCACGCATGTCCGCGGCCATCGCCGCGGGCGCCAATGGTGCCGTATCCCCGCTGCCCGGCAAACCCAGCGCCAATGCGCGCTCGTCGGACACCACGCTTGGAGCCGACGGCGCAGTTCTCACTGCATGCGTCCCCGGCATCAGCGGTACAGAGCGTTGCGAAGGTGTGGGCGAATCGGCCACGAGAAGGATGTCGCCAGTAAAAAATAGTTAACAGCCAAGAATAATGCACCGCGCACGCAACGTGGGGACTGCAGGTTCTAAAGTTCGACCGCCAATTGCCGAACTTCGTGACGTGACCAATCTGGCGCGCCCAAACCTCCCCGCCTCGTCGCATGCGGACAGTCGACTGTCACGCATGGCGTGTCCCGAGACCCGGCTTGTCGCACTGCGCACCGCCATCGCCGCTGGCAATTATCGGGTCGACCCCGAGGCGATCGCAGTCAAACTGATCACAGCAATCACTCATTCGTCCTTCGACCAGCGCCACTGACTCTCTTTCATATGGATTTGAATTCGACCCTTCCTCCTGGTGCTCCCGCGCGCTTGTTTTCCGAGCTGATCAATGCTCTGCATGACGAGAGCGAAGCCCTGATAGCCAATGATGCCGCGCGTCTAGCCGAGGCGGGCGGCCGCAAGAAACATCTGTTACGACTGCTGGCGCCGCAAGCAAGCGCGCTGCGCGCAATGCGGCAAGGCAGTAATGACGAGCTCGAACGATTTGCGCGAGAAGCGGCGCAGCTTCGAAACCTCGCTCCTCGTGTGCGCAACCGCTGACGCGGTCGCACGTGCAAAAGGCGCGGAGGTTTACCAGTTCTTAAGCCGCGCGCGCAACCGCGCAACGGCCTGGCTGTGCAGCTGGCATACGCGTGACTCGGTAATGCCCATGACGACGCCGATTTCGCGCAGATTCAAATCCTGCTCGTGGTAGAGACTCATTAGTAGTTTTTCACGCTCGGGCAGCTCGTCGATTGCGTCGACCAGAGCATGCCGAAAACGCTTTTCGCGCAGGATCTCCGCGGGTTCCGAGGCGTCGCCCACGCAATGACGCTCAAGGTAGTCCTCATCGTCGCCCTTGCCACCGAGGTCGTTCAGATAAACCAACTGGGCGCCTCGCGCTTCGTGCAGCAGTTGCTGATACTGCGGCAGCGTTAGTTCGAGTTCGCCCGCAATTTCGGTCTTGTGCGGAGCACGCCCAAGCCTGCCTTCGAGGCGGTGAATCGCATTCTCGATATCGCGCTGACTCTTGCGTGCAGAACGCGGCAGCCAGTCATTGGCGCGCAATTCGTCGAGCATCGCTCCACGAATACGCTGTGCAGCGTAAACCTCGAACTGGGTGCCCTGTGTGACTTCAAAGCGCGTCACGGCGTCCATCAAACCCATCATGCCCGCTTGGATCATGTCGTCGAGCTCGACGTTAGCCGGTAGCCGGGCGATCATCTGATGCGCAAGACGGCGCACCAGCGGCGTGTACAGCTTTGCGTAGTCGCGTTCGAGTAGCGGAGTTGGCCGCACTTGCTCGAGCTGTACAGCTTCGGCCTGGCCGCTGTTGAGCGCCTGGTAAAGCGCGTCGTACAAAAAGGCGTCGTTCTTCATTTGTCGAAACTTTAGAAGCGATCGCGGTATTGCCATCCAGCGATAGGTGGGGAAAAAGCAAACCATCTGCGCGCATTGAAGTGCGCTGCTCAACATCGCCGCATGTCGTCATGACATGAAGAAAATTCTATTCAAATCAAAGGCCCTGCTTTGTTTGATGATCATTAGTGCTCGCATGTGGTGAGCACGCACACACTTATCCCAGCAGGAAAGACAGGTGATCGTAGGTCAACCTATTTCATTGAAAACATGCAGCAGCGCGCGACGCTTTAAAGAAGGGCGACGGCGGGCCGATCCCAACAAAGACAAAGCACAACGCTGCGGCAGAAGGAACATCAGATGACTCGCAACCAACTTGTTAAGCAACTCGCCGATATCGCGACCCGACCGGTGAGTGCCCGCGTCACCGATACGTCAGCAGCGGACGTCGCCACGATCGATCGTGTGAACCTGGCGCCTACCGAGCTTTTTGTATGGTTCGAAGATACTGCTGCGCGCGCACTCGAAGGACGTCGCGGTGTTGCGGGTTTGCCCGAATCACTGTTGCCCATCAATCGCGGAATGAAACTCGTCGAGCGCCGCTACGCGGAGAATCATCTGCACTTGCTGAGCGCCGTGAGAATCGCGTGCCGTCAGAATGCTGCTGAAACGATCGCGTCGCTCTACACGGCCGCTCTTTCGGTAGGCACCGTCGCCTGGATCGGCACCGGCGCGCAGTACGCCCGTACGTGGAACGACATGTACCCGACTGCAGTGATCAAGTAATAAAATTCCATAAATAAAAAAGGCGCCGATCGACGGCGCCTTTTTTTTCCCGTTAGCCTTAGGCGGCTTGTTCATCCAGCGGGGGTGAGCGAGTACGGCCGGCAGCATCGAGCTTGTTCATATAACGCTGCAGCATGCGTGCGGCCGATTCACTCAGATCGACAAACTCGCAGCCACACCTTCGTACGCCGTCGTTCGATGCCTGAGCGTCCACGTAACGCACGCGCAGGGTGACAGTAATCTGACCGACGTCCGGCAAGTCAAGATAACAATTGTTCAGAGTGTGATCAGCCGGCAAAGCAAACTGGATTGGATGCACGAACAGCGCGATACCGCCCACGCTCAAATCAAGCACCCGCACCGATTCATACTGACCGCGCCCCCCAGGCGCCGGCACCAGGCAGGTGGCCGGGCGCATCTCAGGCGGTTGACGCCGATAGGTATTGCGTCGTTGCATGCGCAATAACTGCTGCGGCAGTCGCACCCGGAATGCAGGCCGCCCCTGATGCTCGATCGCCTCCGCCGTGCCCACCGAAAATTGCAGCTTGACGTTGTCGAGGAACGCGACGACGACCAATTGCCGCGATGCGTGGATCGCCTTTTGTGCAGCAGCGTCCGATGTGCGATCGAGGATCAACTCCTCGAATCCCTCATTCACATCGAGCACGTTGCTGACGGTAAAGCCGGCTGCTTGGTCGTAGTACAGGGTGACCAACACCTGCTTGTCGCGCAATTGGCGCAGCAAACCGACAATCTCGCTGCGCGAATAAACCGCAAATCGTTCGAGCTCCGGCGAATCAGGTTCCGGAAATGGCGTCGTCAAGCTCATCTGTTTTTGCTTGTGATCTTTGCGATAGCGCCAAAGCGCGGCGTTGAGATGTACGGCGTGAACGATTCGAGCCACGGCTCGGCGTGGTCACGAATTTGCGCGTCGTCGGCCAAGATCTGAAGCAGCAGCTGCATGCGGCGCGCACCGTCCGCCGCACTCAAGGCAGCCCCGGCACTGGCCTTCAGCGTGGCAATCAAACCGCAACATCGCGCTTCCTCGCACGCGACTTCACGCCAATCCCCCGCGTGCGCGGCGGCCAGCATCCCGCAGCTAGCCTCTGCAATTGCTTCGTAGCATTGCAGCAACCGGGAGCGCGATGAATCTGTTGCAGTCGTCGACAAGGCCGGCTCGATCCTCTCGCCCACCTCGCACAAATCATTCGACATCGTGCCGTACTCCATCTTTGCCTCAAATACATGTGCAGCAGCTCCAACAATGTACCGACGATGAGGTATCTGCCATCGTCCGATTGGAGGCCCGTTCCAAGCGCATTTCATGGCAAAAAAAACGCCGGTCAATTGACCGGCGCGAAGGCGGGGGAGGAAACAATTCACATCACCATCGAGCGAAGCGCACCAGTCATCTGTTCGTCCATCGACGTGTCAGCGGCGGGTGTGTCTCGCACAGGTTC
>Ga0136638_10000097_pt1 | contig 14843 bp, 17 predicted proteins | sample AntDrymUQ8582206_2_FD_104671 | JGI IMG/M metagenome (GOLD analysis project Ga0136638, IMG submission 104671) | Polar desert sand microbial communities from Dry Valleys, Antarctica - metaG UQ858 (22.06) | ecosystem: Environmental > Terrestrial > Soil > Desert | place: Antarctica: Dry Valley...
GTATATAATACAGCACTGTTACTTTGATAAAACCGAAGTCCGTGGCCACGCTCAATTATCATCACCTGCTGCACTTTTGGACCGTCGCGCGCGAGGGCGGCGTCGCGGCGGCGGGTCGCCGCCTGCGGCTCTCACAGTCGACCCTGTCGACCCAGCTGCGCCAGCTCGAGGAGCAGATGGGCGTCACCCTGTTCGACCGCAGCCGCCGGCGCCTCGCGCTCAGCGAGGCCGGCCGCACCGCGTTCCGTTACGCCGACGAGATCTTCGGACTCGGCCGCGAGCTGGTCGACGCGGTGCACGGCCGCCCCGAGGGCCACCGGCTGCGCCTGGCCGTCGGCATCACCGACGCCGTGCAGAAGCTCATCGCCTACCGCCTGATCGAGCCGGCGCTGAAGCTGCCGGGCGGCCTGCACGTGCAGTGCAGCGAGGACCGGCTCGAGCGCCTGTTGCCGCTGCTCGCCAGCCACGAGCTCGACCTCGTCATCTCCGACGCCCCGCTGCAGCCGGGCGCGTCCTTCAAGGCCTTCAACCACCCGCTCGGCCACAGCGACATCTCCATCTTCGCCGCCCCGGAGCAGGCCCTCCGCCTGCGCCGCCGCTTCCCTCGCAGCCTCGACGGCGCCCCGTTCTTGCTGCCCAGCGGGACGAGCGCGCTGCGCCGCGAGCTCGACGGGTGGTTCGACCGGCACGGGATTCGCCCCGTCGTGGTCGGCGAGTTCGACGACAGCGCCCTGCTCAAGGTCTTCGGCCAGGCCGGCGTCGGCGCCTTCGCCGGACCCAGCGTGATCGCCCGGGAGATCGGGCGTCAGTATCGTGTGAAGGTCGTCGGCCGCACCGAGGGCCCCGTCGAGCGCTTCTTCGCCATCTCGGCCGAACGCCGGCTCAAGCACCCCGGCGTCGTGGCGATCTCCGCCGCCGCCCGCAGCGAGCTGTTCGCCGCCCCCGCCCCCGCGGCCCGCTGACCTCGCGTCGAGGGCGAGTGAGAGTAGTGCGCGCACACACAAAATGGCGCCACCCGTGTTGCGACGATCCGGCCCGGGGCCGATCGATCGTGACGTATACCTGCGGTCGATGCGGTCCGTCCTCCTGCTCATTTGCCTGGCGATCGGTTGCGGCGAGGCAGAGCCCGGCGTCGTCGTTCGCGGCGCGCGAATGCCTGTGATCGACATGCACCTGCATCCCGGCGACTGGGACCACATTCCGCCGGAGACCAAGGAGTTCCTGAGCTCGCGGTTCCCGTTCCCGATCGACCTGCGACCCGACAAGGCCGCTGCCTCGGTGCTCTCGGCGGAGGGGATCCTCGGCGAGATGGACCGCGCCGGCGTCACCGTCGGGGTGCTGTTCGCGATCTACGCCCCGCGCACGGTCGGGATCACGAGCAACGAGGATGTCATCGCCGACCTCGCCCGTGACCCGAAGCGATTGTACGGGCTCGCGAGCCTGCGCGTCGATCGCTGGAACGAGGACCGGGAGCAGGAGCTGGCGAATCTCCGCGAAGCGCTCGCGGCCCCGGGCATCATCGGGATCAAGCTCGCCCACGCGCACCAGCAGTTTCGCATGGACACCCCCGACTACTTCGGGATCTACGCGCTCGCGGCGGAGCTCGGCAAACCCATCTACTTGCACACGGGCACCAGCCCGTTCCCGGGCACGCAGCAGGCGCCCGCGTACACCGACCCGCGGTACCTCGAGGCCGCGATCGTGGCCTACCCGGGCGCGACCTTCATCCTCGGCCACCTCGGCTACGATTTTAAAACGAAGCAGCCCGGCGCGCTCGAGGGCTGCATCGACCTCGCGACCCGATACCCGAACGTGTACCTCGAGCCGTCCGCGCTCGGCAGCAAGGGCTCCGACCCGAGCGGCGACAACCTCCGGCTGGCGATGGCTCGCCTGCGCGAGGCCGGCCTGGTCGACCGCATCATCTACGGCAGCGACGGACCGCAGAGCCCGGGCTTCGTCGAGGAGTATCTCGAGCGCACCGTCGCGGCGATGGAGGCCGCGGATTATTCGGTCGACGAGGCCCGCGCCGTGCTGGCCGGCAACTTCGCCCGCGTCTTCGCGGTGCCGGTGCCGGAGCTGTGATGCTCGCGCTCGTTTTTTTGAGCCTGTCCCTCGGGACACCCGCGCCCGAGCCCACGGAGCCGGCCGTCGACACCCGCGCCGCGCGACGCACGAGGTTCGCCGAGGCGGCGGTGTTCGACATCGTCGGCGGCGGCTCGCGCCCGCGGACGTGGGCTGGCCGCGTATACGGCGGCTACCCGTGGCTCGGCGCGCGCGGGCAGGTCGGGGTCGGGCCAAGTGGCTTGGCCGTCGGCGTCGACTTCGAGGCGGCGCGCCTGCGTCGGTTCCGGCCGGCCCTGTTGTTATCGCTGCGCTGGGTCGACCGACCGCGCGTGCGGCTCAGCGGCGACGTCCTGCTCGGCTGGCTGGTTCAAACCGGCGAGCTCCACAAGCGCGGCCCCAACGTCGAGCTGCAGGTCCGCCTGGCCCTCCCGACCGGCCGCGCCGCGCCGTACGTGATGCTGGGGACGTCGCACACGCTGCTCACGGATCGCACGACCGTGATCACGGCCGCAGGTGACACCCGCGACCTGACGTTTCGCCACGAATGGATGCCCCGCGCCACGATCGGCGTCGCAATCGCGATCACACGGCAGATCGGCATCGAGCTCGGCATCGACCTGGCGTGGTACGACGCGCCCGGCAGGACCCCGTCGATCCCTGGCATCCACCTCGGACTCGCTTTTGGAGGAGGCCCACGATGAGCGCACGATGGACGGTCTTGGTGCTCATGCTCGCCGCCTGCATCAACGAGGACCGCCGGCTCTACGAGGTCGTGCTCGACGGGACGATCACGGTGACGGACGGGGCGACCGGCACCGTGCACCTCGAGCTCCACCACGCGCAGCGGGGTGACGGCGATCTCGAGACACCGCTGGGGCTGATCGCCGAGACGACGATCGACGGGCCCGGGCCGGTCGAATGGACGGCGCTCGTACCGATCGACGGGGGTGAGGGCCTGGTCGTATACGGCTGGCTCGACGTCGACGGTGACGGGCTGCTGTGCGGGCTCGATGCCTCGCCCGAACCCGCAGGCGTGATCGAGGTCGCGGGCTTCCCGGCCCACGCGCTGACCTTCGCGCTGGTGCTCGACACCCCGTGCGCGGGCCCGTCGGCGCTCTACCCGCCCTGACGGCCCGCCCTGGCCAGCAGGCGAGCGCGAGTCACAGGGGCCTTACACGAACCCGCAGCAGGTGGCGCCCTACAAATGGGCCCGAGCCCTGTTCCTGAACACCGATGCGCGATTTTGGCCGCGACGGCGCCAAATGTGGTAGGGGGTCGAGCGGCCGGCATGAACGTCCTCCCGCGACCCACGACTCCCACGACCCTCGTGCTCACGCGCGACGGCTCTCTGCTCGTGCTCGCGGATGGCGAGCACGAGACCGCCATGGTTCGCTGGCAGGCGCGCGTCGGCGAGGCGCCGCTCGGCGAGCGGCTCCTGCGACTCGCGGCAGCCGACGAGGGGACCCTGAGCGCCGAGCTGGCCTTCGGCCGCGAGCTCGCCCGCGCCGTGCTCTCCGAGCTCGCCGCGGCGCCTCCGCGAGAGACCATGCCCATCGGGCCCCCGGCCGACGTGGTCACCCGGCTCCTCTCGGTCGCGCCGGGCACCCTCCGCCACGGGCTCAGCGAGCGCGCGGTGAAGACCGCGTGGCGCGAGATCTGTGTGGTGGTGCACCGCCTGCTCGCCCACCCCGGCGTCACGCGGGACGCCTTCCTGCGTGGTCACGGCGTCGATCCCGACCGCGATCGCATTTACCTGCACGTCGCCGAACGCAAGCACGACCCGGCCCACCCCTTCGCGTTCCTCGTCACCGTCGCGCGCGGCCACGGCTCGCACGGTCGCATGCAGCACGTCCCGCTGGCCGCCGCGCTGCGCGAGCACGCCGACGACCCCCAGGCCCGGCAGCGCCTGCTCGCGCCGCTGCGCCTGGCCGCCGCCGCGAGTCCCGAGCTGCGCGCCCTCATCGACAGCGGCGAGGTCTACCACCCGGTCGCCTGGACCGCCGCCCAGGCGCACGCCCTGCTGCGTGCCACCGCCGACCTCGATGGTACCGGCCTGCGGATCCGCGTCCCGGATTGGTGGCATCAGCAGGCCCCGAGCCCGCAGGTCCGCGTCGAGCTCGGCGCCACTGGCCCGGCCCAGCTCGGGCTCGGCGCGCTGCTCGACTTCCAGCTGCACTACTTCCTCGGCGACGACGAGCTCACCCCCGCCGAGTGGCGCGCTCTCATGGGTGGCGCCGCGGGCCTCCACCACCTGCGCGGCCGCTGGATCGAGCTCGACCCGGCGCGCCACGCCGACGCCCTGCGCCACTGGCGGAGCATCGAGGCCGCCGCCGGCCGCGGCAAGATCTCGTTCGCCGACGGCATGCGCATGCTCGCCGGTCTGCCGCGCGGCTCGCTCACCGAGCTCACCCCCGCCGCGTGGACCGTCGCCACGCCCGGCCCCTGGCTCACGCGCATGCTCGCCGAGCTGCAGAGCCCGAGCGGCAGCCCCGAGACCGACCCCGGTCCCGCCCTGCACGGCACGCTTCGGCCCTACCAGCGCGACGGCGTCGCCTGGCTGTGGCTGCTGATGCGACTCGGCCTCGGTGGTTGTCTCGCCGATGACATGGGCCTCGGCAAGACGATCCAGGTCATCGCCCTCCTGCTCCTCCTGAAAAAGCACGAGATCGCCGGCCCACACCTGATCGTCCTGCCCGCCTCGCTGCTCGGCAACTGGCGCGCCGAGCTCGCCCGCTTCGGCCCCGAGCTGCGCGTCCACACCGCCCATCGCAGCGTCCACGACAGCCTCGCCCCGGCCGCCGACGTCGACGTCGTGCTCACCACCTACGCCACCTTGCAGCGCCAGGCCTGGCTCAAGGACCAGGTGTGGGGATTGCTCGTGCTCGACGAGGCCCAGGCCATCAAGAACGCCCAGGCCAAGCAGACCCACGCCGTCAAGGCGCTGCACGCTCGCCACCGATTATTGCTCACCGGCACCCCGGTCGAGAACTCGCTGGTCGATCTATGGTCATTGTTCGACTTCGGCAGCCCCGGCCTGCTCGGCGCCGCGGCCGACTTCAAAAAATTCACACGGCGCCTCGGCAGCGACCACGCCGGCCTCGCGCCGCTGCGGGCGCTGGTCCGCCCGTACATCCTGCGCCGCCTCAAGACCGACCGCCGCGTCATCACCGACCTCCCCGACAAGACCGAGCTACAGGTCTACTGCGGCCTCACGCGCGGGCAGGCTGCGCTCTACGCCAAGGCCGTCGACGCCCTCGCCCGCGAGGTCCAGAGCCTCGAGGGCATCCGCCGACGCGGCGTGATCCTGGCCTATCTGACCCGCTTCAAGCAGATCTGTAATCATCCATCGCAATACAGCGGCGACGGCCTGTATGTCGCCCGGGACAGCGCAAAGTTCCTCCGCTTGCAGGAGCTGTGCGCCCCGCTCGCGGAGGCCGGCGAGAAGGTGCTGGTCTTCACGCAATTCCGCGAGGTCTGTGCGCCGCTCGCGGCGCTGCTCGAGGAGAGCTTCGGCCGCCCCGGCCTCGTGCTCCACGGCGGCACGGCGATCGCTCGCCGCGGTGAGCTGGTCGCCGATTTTCAGCGCGACGACGGTCCGCCCTTCATGGTCCTCTCGCTCAAGGCCGGCGGCACTGGCCTCAACCTCACCGCCGCCGGCCACGTCGTCCACTTCGACCGCTGGTGGAACCCCGCCGTCGAGAACCAGGCCACCGACCGCGCCTACCGCATCGGTCAGCACAAGAATGTGCTCGTGCACAAGTTCGTGTGCCGCGGCACCCTCGAGGAAAAGATCGACACCATGCTCCGCGACAAGCAGGGCCTCGCCGACGGCGTGCTCTCCGACGAGGGCGAGCGCCGCCTCACCGAACTCAGCACCGACGAATTGCTGCGCATCGTCTCCCTCGACCTGCGCGCCGCCCTCGCCGAGGACTGACCATGGCACCCCGCAAGCAGACCACCCGCGGCAAGAAGACCACCCGCGGCAAGAAGACCACCCGCGGCCGCTGGACGCTTCTCCGCGCCTTTGATGCCTTTGAAGCCTACGACGACCTGTTCGGTGGCTTCGACACCGAAGGTGAGCTCAGCGAGCTCGAGGCGCTGCTCGGCGATCCACTCGACCAGGTGGTGATGGCGCTCGCCAGGCCGCCGCGACCGATCCGTGCCCGCCGCGACCAGCTCGGCAGTCAGCTGCTGACGCGAAGCTGGTGCGCCCGCGTCGGCGACTGCGGCGCTGGCGGGACCCGCCGCGAGCGCGGCATCGACTACCTCGTCGACGGCGCCGTGCAGGACCTCCAGGTCGGGCCCCGCCGACTCGCCGCCACCGTGGAGGGCACCCGCCGCTATCGCGTCGATGTCGAGATCCTGCTGCCGCCGCAGGTCGAGATGCAGGCCACACTCGAGCGCGTCCAGCAGGCCCGCGCCGCGTCGACCGGGACCGACCCGCGGCTCGCGGTCGAGCGGGCGATCCTCGGCGGCGGCCCCGGCCTGTTCCCGAGCGCCGCGCAGCTCCACGGCGAATGCACCTGCCCGGACGGCCCGAGCTGCAAGCACGTCGTCGCGACCATCCACGCATTCGGCGTCCTGCTCGACCGCGAACCGGAGCAGCTGCTGTCGCTGTGGGGCCTCGACGTGAAGGACCCGCGGGTCGCGGGGGTGTTCGTGCTCCCGCCGCTCGCCGCCGACAAGCACCCGCTGGTCGACGACCTCGTGATCTTCGGCATCGATCTGCTCGATCCCTGCATGCCAGCGATCGAGGCCACCATCGCGGTCGGATCGTCGCCGCCGGCGGCGGCCGACCAGCCCCGGCCCGGTTCGCTCGACACGCCGCCCACGTCGGCGGCGAACACCGAGTCCGCGACCACGGGGCCGCCGTCGCCAGCGCCGAGCGTCGCCCCCTCGCTCACACCGCCCAGCCAGCAGCCCGAGGTTCGGCGCGAGTATCTTCGGGTCATCGGTATCTCCGCGCGCACCATCGATACCTGGCTACGGACCGGGGTGCTGTGCAGGACCGACCGCACCGGCATCTATGAGCGCACGCCCGAGGCGAGCCAAAAAATCGCGGCTTTCCTCGCCCGATGAGGCAGCGTCAGCTGCTCGCGGCCCCGCCCTTGCCGTCTGCTGCTGCACCGGGCGATCGGCCTCGAGTTCAAGCTGGCCCCGTTACGGACCGCGTTACGTCTGCGAGGTCGACCATGAGCAGATCCACCTGCGCGTGACGACGCGCGATCCGAACGACGCGTCCTCGACCTTCGTCGTCGACATGCACTGCATGCTGCCCGGCGTGTCGATGGTCGAGCTCGGCAGCCTCTACAAGATCATCCTTGTCGACACACCGATCGACGATCACAGCACCTGGAGGTACATGATCCACGCGCGCCCGGGAGTCGGGCTCGGCGTCGTCGGGGACCTGCTGATGCGCGGCTTCCAGCGCCTCGATTACTGGGTCACGCAGCTGTCCCAGGACCTCCCCGTCGTGCGCTCGCAGCTTCTCCCCGTGCACGGGGTCTTCCGCGACAAGCTCGTCCGCGCCGACAGCGGCATCGGGCAATACATGCACCTGCGCCGCAAGCTGCTGCGCGAGGAGCACGCCCGCCGCCAGGTGCTCCCGGCCCACATCCGCTGGGCCTCCGGCTGGGCCGATGCCGACGCGCAGGAGCGGGCCGCGAGCGCCTGAATGCGCCGTCCGTCGCTCCCCACGCTCGACGAAGGTCCGCTCGTACCCGGGCACCTCGGTGCCGAGCAGGCGGTCCCACCCGCGGAAGAACAGCGCGTAGTTACCATTGAAGCGGGTGTGGTGGAGATTGTGGTACGTCGAGGTCGTCAGCCACTTGAACGGCGGCACGCGGATAAACCACCGTGGCATGAACTCATAGCCGAGGTGCGCCTCGATGTTCTTGGCGAGGCCCGCGACCTGCAATACGACCAGCAGAGGCAGGTAGACCGGCACGAGCATCAGCACGGGGATCGACCAGGCGCCGAGGATGAACGCCTCGAGCGCGTGGAACGAGTACGAGGTGAACGGATTGACGTCGACGCTCCTGTGGTGGACGGCGTGGGCGAGCTTGAACACCCGCGGGCGGTGCAGAAAGCGGTGCCACCAGTAAAACCACGCGTCGTTGAACACGATGAAGCCGATGAAGCTCAGCGCGAGCACCGGCCAGCTCCACGCCGCGGGGTCCACCGACAGCCGGGTCAGACCGGCCTGATACAGCAGCGTGATCGCCACGGCGTTGAGGGTGCCGATCAGCAGGGTCACGAGGGTGTGCTTGACCTCGCGGCGGATCTGCCGGCCGTCGACACGACGCTTCTCCTGGATCCGCGCGCCCTGAAACCGGCGCTCGCCGAGCCGCCAGAGCCCCACGAACACGAGCCCCACGATCACGAAGTAGGTCGCGGCCTGGCCGACGTACGACTCGAGCAGCAGCCTCAGCAGCCCGCTCGCCTCGTTCGACGCCCCGGTCGCGGCCGCCGGCTCGCAGCTGCAAGCGAGCAGGCACAGCGGCGTGAGCAGGGCGAGAGAGCGGCGTAGCGGAGCGAACATGGGGCCTCCAGGCGCGCACGACCGCCGCCCTGCCCGCGCCCGACAGGCACAGCCAGGGGTCGCGCCCGGGTTCGAGCGCGGCGGCGATCGCAACACTTCTGTTGCGATATCTACCAGCTCCCTAGCCGCATCGCAACACAATCGTTGCGATAACGGCTGGTCAGGCGAGGCCACGGGCTGCTAGGTTCGCCCGGTGAGCGACCCCTCCTCACCCGACGTGGCGACGCCCCGGCTCGTCCGCGGCGAGCCGATCGTCACCCGGGTGCTCGACGCGACGATCCAGGAGCTCGCGCGAACCGGCTACGAAGGGCTCACCATCGAGCGCGTGGCCGTGCGCGCCGGCGTCAACCGCACGACGATCTACCGCCGCTGGCCGAACAAGGGCGAGCTCGTGCGCGCCGCGTTCCAGCGGACCACCGGCGCGATCGACTTCGACTGGGACACCGGCTCGCTGCGCGGCGACCTCGAGGTGTTCATCCTGCGCGCGCACGAGACACTGATCTCGCCCGGCATGCGCGCCTTCTTGCAGACGCTGCTGGCCGCCGAGGATCAGCCGGAGCTGCTCGGCCTCGCGGCGGCCGCGGAGGCGCCCAAGCTGGCGGCCGTGCTCGCCTTCTTCGTCCGCGCCGAGCAGCGCGGCGAGATCCGTCCGGATCTCGACAAGGCGCTGTTCCTCGACGGCCTCCTCGGCCTGCTGGTCGTCAAGCTGCTCGTCCACCGCGAGCCAGTCACTCCATCCTTCGTCCGCCGTGTGGTCGACCATGTGATCGCCATGGCCGCCCCGCCGGCCCGCGCCCCGCCGGTCGCGCGAGGACGCCGATAAGCGCCGGGGCTGAAGTCTCAAGCGCGAACGACGAGGCGAGCGCGGGCATCAACCCGCGCTCGCCTCCTTGTTTTCGGCGCACACGGGAATCATCGGTGACGGGCTCAGCAGGTCAGGTGTGCTGCACCGCGTCAGCCCGTCCAAAAATTGAGCGTCGAGCTTTCGGAGGCTTCCCAGCGGCTGTCGTCGAGATGAAGGGCGGGGCTAGGAACTGGCCCCCGGCGTGATCGTCTCGGCCGCCGAGGTGCTGGCGTACGAAGGTTCTGGGCCCGATGCGCTGCACGTGACGCTGCATCTGCAAGGACGTTCAGAGCCCGAACACGTCGAAGCTCGGATTGGGCGCCGTGAGGCCCGCCTCCAGCGGCAGGTAGCCCGGGGTGCCGAGCGCCTTGCCGTTCTCCGTGGCCCGCCGCTGCGTCGCGCCAGTCGGGATCCTGTAATTGTCCGTAATGTGGATTACATTGAAATCGATCAGCTTCGCGCGACCACCCGCGTCGAGCATGATGTTCGCGGGCTTCACGTCGCGGTGGACGAGCCCCTGGCGATGCACCACATCGAGGGCGCGACCCATCAGGACGGCGGCGCGTTGCGCTTCCGGCCCGCGGCGACGGCGACGGCGGCGGCGACGCCCATGGCGAGCTTAGACGCTGCGCCTACAGGTCATACACCAATCGCCGCCGATTACATTGCCTTTGCAATTGGGTTTGGGACACTTTTCCCGCTCAACACGAGACTCTTCCTCGCAGACGATGCAATTTAGCAGATTGGGATCCTTCACATTCAGTTGCGCCAGCCCTTTGATATCCTCGTACACTGCCATTTGATCCTCCTCCCTTGTGCAACCGCTCAGACAAGCCGGGCAGAAGTAGCGGCGCCTCTTGTTGATGCCAAGGTATTTCCGTGCCGCGGCCTCACCCATTACGTGAAGTGCGAGGTGTAATTCCTTCGTCAACAGAAAGTTCCAACTGTTGTGCTGGTCTTGGCGCGCTCTCAGCATCTCTCGCCGCCGCCAGTCGAGCCACGCACGCGGCCCGACCAGCGCATCGGTGGCAAAGAAAATCGTTTCGACAAGGTCCTTTGCGACGATGTTCACCTTTAGACTATGGCTATGAATCAGCGAATTGCGCTCGCGCCGCAGGTAATTATATTTATTCTTGAACGTCTCCGATACCCTGGAAGCACAGACAGTATCCTACACCCGAATCAAGTCCTGAGCGTCGATGGTCCTGAAATCCGCGAACGGAACGTCCTTGGAATCGCATTTGCTCGGCCATTTCATAGGATCTCCCGCAAGGAGGAGGAACGGACTGACCGCCGTAATGCTGGCACGGAGGATGTGCTCAACCCCGGTGTACAAGGCAATGTACGAGATCGCCAGAGTACTCTGTTCCGAGAAGATGCTTGACTTCTCAACTTCAGGCTCTTCGCCAGTCTCCAATCGCATCTCCTCCTCGTACATCTCACCGTCAATTTTTGCCAGAGCATCGGACCACGCGGCCTCTAGGAACCGCGCCGCGGAGGCACGGAAGTCTGCTTCAGTGGGGACATCTTTGATCATTGGTAAGGTCCAACGATACATTCACGATTTGCAGGGGTCAACGCTTTCGGCGCTTTCGGCGCTGCACCGAGCCGTCAGAAGACGTCAGACCGCGACGGGGTGAGAATGATCTGCGTCATAACTGGGTCTCACTGCTGGGGTGGACAGACGGGTCCGTTATCTGGGCTGTTACACGCGCGCGTCTCGTCGGGAGAGAACGCCTTGCAGGTGCCTGTCACGATGCCATCAAAGACGCACGGGTCGGCTTCGTCGTCGGCACATGCGAGCATGCATACCCCCCCACTCCCCGGGAGGATTGACGCGCAGACTTGGCCCTCGGGGCAGACGGGCGGGCCACCGATGGGGCAGACGGTGCAGACGGTGAAGTTAGGGCCGCCGCTGGAGCTGCCCTCGTCGTCGCGGCCGTCGTCATCCTTACAGCCGGGGAGCAACGCCAGGGCAAGGACAAGGACAAGGACAAGTGTGCGCATCATGGCTCGGCCTTCGGTGGGGTGAACTCGCCGCGCTGGAGTGCGAGTTTGACGTCCGCGACAGTGCGGCCAGCGTCGAGCTGCGCCTTGACCCACACGGCCTGCGCGACCGCAGTGTCAGGGAACACGTGGCCGGTTCCACGACGCCCGCGATACACCTTCGTGCCTGGTGGCAGTAGGCCCTGCTTCGACCACCGCCGGATCGTCGATGGCGTTGTTTTCGCCGCTTGGGCGATCTCGTCGCTGCCTGCCACGCGCGGAAGTGTAACGGCTCGCTGGCGGCGTCAACAACCCCGTTCCAGGCGAAGTTACTTGCGTTCGCTGTACGTTCGCTGTATATGCGCTGTACGTTCGCAGGAGATTCAACATGGGCTCGCGAGGATCAACAACCGTCCAAGACACAGCCACAGACAGGGCTCCGCATCCAAGTCACTGCCCCCGAGGGGGTGCTTACACTCGTCGTCCCACACGGATCGAGCGTGCTCGTTTCCGGGTGCCGCGCGCAACCGAACCTCATTTTCAAGCCAAGCACCGGGCGTGCTCGCCGGAGTGATCTCGCGAGGTTGTTCGCTCCGGGGGTGCCGAAGTGAGCGGCACGACCCCGGCCCCAATCCCGCCGCCGATCGACTTCACGCAGGCGGCGAGCCTTCTGCGAAGTCTGCTCGGGGTGAAGTGTCAGCCGATGGAAACGGTGGCGGGCTGGCGCATTGGCGTGGTCTTCACATTGGAGCAGGCGCACATGATCGCTGGCCTGCATGATGCAGTCGTGAAGCTCCCTCATATGTTCGTACACATCCGCGAGGCGGGCAATCCATGAGCAGTCGAGCAACAAGGCGGATCGCGGTGATGCATCAGCATGTGCGGGAGCATGCGGACGATCTCAGTGCGGGAGCAGCGAGTGAGACCCTCGACATGGATTCATATCTGCTCGCGCTGATTCACCTCGTCATCGGCGCAAAGATTCCTTGCAGGCTGGTGGTGATTAGGCGCCTGCATAGAATGGCAGAGCGTGAAGGATTCGAGTAACGAAAGGGCCGACAATGCGTATGGTGTTTGATACTTGGAACATGGCAGCGATCGAACGGGCTATCATCATCGCTGCGCTTCAACATGACGCATGGGAGGCGGCGTCGCTGCTGAAAATTACGGACAAGCGATTGGAAGGGCTGATCAAGAAGCACAAAATCGTATGGCCCCCCAAGCGACAGCGGGCTTCACGGGGCAAGGCGACCGCCAAGCCGGCCGCCAGGGCCAAGCCGGCCAAGGCCAGCAGGGCCAAGACGCGGCACTAGGTTTTCAGGGAGGAAGCAGACGAGGGCGCATACCCCGGGGGGCCATGGACGGCCCCGTTTTTTTGGTTACTGACAGAAGCTCTCAATAACGAGGCCCGCGGCGTCTGTCATTGCATCGGTGTACTTGGCAGCGTTGATATCCGATGTCAGCGCATGCGGGAATGCGGCGACGTATTCGCTGATTTTGGGGGTTGCGTCTGTCATCGAAATGATCGCCACGGAATCGGCGGGGCGATGGGACGTCGTATCTTGGACCAGGCGGGCGGCCGCGAGAGTGTGCTATCATCCTTGTTTGAAACGATAACGATAAGCAGGGCGGCATCGTCTCGAATGAAACCCCCGTTGCATGGCGCGTGCGTGGCACCGGGCAAGCCTTGCAGGGTCCCCCCGAAGCTCACGGATTCGGTGCCTGTGCCGACAGTGAGCGCACAATCTAAAGCGGCCTTATCCGGCGTTGCAAGGAACGGGCTAAACCCGCAATCCATATTGGCGGCTCCGACTCCCACGGGGTAAGTGAGGCTAGCTCCGAACAAGGGATCGCAATCGCTAAAGCCGTGGTTGCACGGATAGGATGGATCGTCAGGGGTGCATGAATCGGTTTACGGACACAAGGTATCCTCGCACAGCTCGGCGCCAAGCGTGCGATCGATATCTGAGACCATTACGCGGAGGTCAAGCGAAGCGCTCTTATCAAGCGTGCTAAAAAGCGTGGGATAAGCGGTGCGTAGCTTTTGCTGGGGTGTGAGCATCCCGCCCGCGCGTGACACTAAGAAGACGACGTCTAGTTTGAGGTCACAAGATAGTAATCCCGTCGTTTCGGTATCTCCGCCCGTATCCGTGCTCGTCGTCGGCCCCGTGTCCTCGCTTGTTGTCGGCCCCGTGTCCTCGCCGGTTGTCGGCCCTGTCGTCCCTGTGTCGCCCGTCGTCCCTGTGTTGCCCGTTGTCGGCCCGCCCGTTGACGGCGCATCGGTGTCGATCCCTGACGGTGGGATCGGCAAGCTCGCCTGGTCGGCGCCGGAGGTCGGCGCCGGCAAGGGCTGGACGGACAGGAGCGACGTCTACTCGATGGCCCACCTCCTGTTTCGCTTGCTGACCGGGACAGCGCCGAAGAAGGGCGCCGACCCGCCGACCTCCATCCTCGCCCTCGTGGTCACCTGCCCCGAAGGCATCGCAACCGCGATCGAGGGCGCCCTCCAGGTCGACCCGCAAGCCCGCCCGAGCGCAGCACAGCTCGCCCAGGAACTGGCCGAGGTGCTCGAAGCGGAGGAGCAGGAGTTTGCGCGTGCCATGGCGCTGGTGACCCCTGCAGGCCGCCCCGCGCTGCGCCTGGTGCCTGCTGCACCGGAAGCCCCCGCGGACTGGACCCAGCATCCGATCCCGGACGCCAGCTCCCAGCCCGCGTTATCGGCGAAGATGGCCGAACCGCCGCCCGGGCCCGCGGTGGCGAACGTTCTCAGGCGCTCTCGTGTCGCTCTCGCCGGCGCCGCCCTGGTCACCCTGGTGGCGCTCGTCGGTATATCGTGGGCCATGCATCGGCCCTCCGATCGACTCGCGGACGTCGCGGAAGCACCGGGCGGGTCGTTCGAGGAGGACATGCTCGAGGTCCCGGCGCAGCAGGCCGCCAGCATGCGGTCGAGCCCCCCGCCGATGCTCGCGCCAGAGAGCGATGCGACTCCCTCGACACGGGTCCCGCCGCGCTCGATCGTCAGCGCCACCGAGCGCCTCGCCGCCGCCGAGCCGGCGCTGACCGAGTGCGCGCGGAAGGCTGGCCGCAAGCTGTGGGCCGAACTCAAGACCTCGAAGGGTCAACCCCGCTTCACGTCGCTGGACCTCGTCGGCGACCGTGACGGCTGCGCCCGCCGCGTGCTCGAGCAGATCCAGTTCGACCCACCGGGCAGCGCCGGTGCCCTCGTGAAGGAGTATGGACGATGATCGCAGTCACTCCCGCCCTTCATCTTCTCATCGCCGTCTCGATGGCGGCTCCCACGGTCGATCCATCGTCCTGCGCGGCGGATGACCTGCAGTGTTCGGCGCGTGCCTTCACGTCCGCCGCTCGCCGCGCGAAGTCTGACGAAGAGCGCGTGGAGTACCTGTA
>Ga0136638_10000101_pt1 | contig 14514 bp, 12 predicted proteins | sample AntDrymUQ8582206_2_FD_104671 | JGI IMG/M metagenome (GOLD analysis project Ga0136638, IMG submission 104671) | Polar desert sand microbial communities from Dry Valleys, Antarctica - metaG UQ858 (22.06) | ecosystem: Environmental > Terrestrial > Soil > Desert | place: Antarctica: Dry Valley...
CGATGGAGCTGCGCCGGCGGATTCGGGCCGCTTGTCGCGCCGCAGACGGTCACGCGCCCACCGGGCTTGACGGCGGCGAGCGTCGTCTTCCAGGTCGCCTCGCCGACGGTCTCGACGACCACGTCAGCCCCGCCGATCTCCTTCACCGCTGCGCCGACGTCGCCCGTGTGGTGATTGACCGTCGCGTCGGCCCCCCATTCACGCGCCCGCTCGAGCTTCTCGTCGCTGCCTGAGGTGACGATCGTGCGAGCCCCTACCGCACGTGCGATTTCGAAGGCCGCGGTCGCGACGCCGCCACCGATGCCCCAGATCAGCACCCACTCGCCGGCTGAGAGCGCTGCCTTCGTCACGAGCATCCGGTAGGCGGTTTCGTAGACGAGCGGGAATGCGGCGGCGGTCTCGAAGCTGATCCCGTCGTCCAGCGGGAACACGTTCGCCTCGGGTACCGCGATCAGCTCGCAGTGCGTCCCGTCGGTGTGCTCGCCGATCACCCCGATCGAGGAACCGTGCTCGAGCCCCGGGTTGAGGACGACCCGCTCGCCGGTATCGACGCGAACGCCGGCGCCGTCGGCGCCAAGGATTCGGGGCTTCGGCACCGAAGGCATGCCCTTCCGGATCCAGAGGTCGAGGTGGTTCAAGGATGCCGCACGCAGGGAAATGAGCACATCCCCAGCCCCGGCGACGGGATCGGGCACGTCCTCGTAGCGGAGAACCTCAGGCCCCCCATCTTCGTGAATACGGATCGCTTTCATGTGCACAATTCTCCCATGCATGGGGGGACGCTTGCGCGTGCGGCCGCCGAGCTCGGTCTCGACGTCGTCGGGGCCGCTCCGGCCGAGGCTTACCGGGAGACCGAGCAGCACATCCGCGAGCGGAAGGCCCGCGGCCTCTTTGCCGGCATGCGGTTCACCATGGCGAGACCCGAGGTCTCGTGCCACCCGGAGTCGCTGCTCCGGGGCGCCCGCACCGTCGTCTCCGCAGCGCTCTGTTACTACGCCCCGACCGCCGAGCCTGCCGCCGGGGAGGGCCGCCTGTCGCGGTACACGTGGGCAGATCGCTATGCGGAGCTGCGCGAGAAGCTGGATGCGCTGGGGCGCACCCTCGGCGGCACCTACCGCGTCCTCGTGGACGCAAACCAGCACGTCGACCGCGAGGGTGCCGCGCGCGCCGGAGTCGGCTTCTACGGCAAGAACACGCTCCTGATCACACGGCGATACGGATCGTGGGTGGTGCTCGGCACGCTTGTCACCGACGTGGAGCTCGAGCCGACGCAGCCGCTCGACGCGGGTTGCGGCTCGTGCACGCTCTGCATCGACGCGTGCCCGACGGGCGCGCTCGACGAGCCGGGCGTGCTCGACTCGACCCGCTGCCTCTCGTACTGGACGCAGGCTCCGGATGCGATTCCTGAGGGCTACCGCGAGCACCTGGGCTCGTCCGTCTACGGCTGCGACATCTGCCAGGACGTTTGCCCCTGGAATCGAGGGATCGAGAAGCGGCGCGCCGAGGCCGTGCCGCCAGCGGGGGCGGAGCCGGCGATCTCGCTCGTCGACTGGCTCGAGGCCGACGGTGAGGAGCTCGTGAGCCGCTACGACCGTCTGTACGTGCCCCGGAACGACCCGCGGTACCTGCGGCGCAACGCACTGGTCGCGGCCGGCAACGTCGGCGGCGAGGCCACGCGGGTCGCGGTGGAACGGTACGTCGACGATGAGGACGGCATGCTGCGCGAGCACGCGCGCTGGGCGGTCGAACGGCTGGATGAACGCGGCGTATGACCCTGCTGCGGATGCTCTCGCTCGTCAGGCTCGCCCTCGTTCCGCTGGCGTTCGCCCAGCTCCTGGGCAAGCGGAGTTACTTCCCGGCCGGCTACGAGGCTGCGGCCTGGGCTGCCCTCGCCTTCCAGCTTGCCCTGGCGCTCGCCCTCTTCTCGCTCGTAGGCCGATCGCTCCTGGGCCGATGGCGAGGCCGCCGCCGGACGCTCGCGCTGGCTGGGCTTGCGGCCGACGTTGCCGTCACGATCGCGCTTCTCTTCGTCTACTCCTTCGAGCCCGGCCAGCCGTTGCGGGCGCTGCTCTTCCTCGTGGTGCTCGAAGCCGCGTTCGTCCTGGGCGAGCGCGGCGGCGTCACCGTCGCTCTCATTGCGGTTCCGATTCTGGCAGGGGCGGAGGCCTGGCGGTCGACGCAGTTCGGCTACGAGGTTCAGGTGGAGTCGGTCGTCGTGCGAGCCGGTGTCGCGCTCGTGCTCGGCCTGGTCGTCGGCCGGCTCGTCAGGCTGCAAGCGGAACAGGAGGCGCTGGCGTTGTCGCGGGCAGAGGAGGCAGAGCGGCTTCGCGACCAGCTTGGGCGGCGCGTCGACCACCTCGAAGCGACCAATCGGTGCGCTCGCGCACTCGGCTCGTCGCTCGAGCTCGACGCCGCCTTCGCCGGGTTCATCGCGGAGCTGCAGGCGCTCGTGCCGTTCCACCGGGCCGCGATCCTGCTCGTGGACGGCGATGACGCTCGCGTAATGGCCACGTCCGGAGTCGCGGCCGACTGCCACCTCCCGCGCGGCAGCTCGATGGCGGTCGAGGGATCGGTGCTCGAGCGGTTGATCGAACGCTCGGAGACCGTTCACCGCGAGGACTTCTCGGAGCCGAGCTACCCGGAGGAGCACGGCCTGCTCGAGCTCGGGCTCCGCACGCGCGTCCTGGCGCCGCTCCAGCTCGGCGCGCGCTCGATCGGAGCGCTCGTGCTGGCGCGGCGGGAGCCCCGCTCGTTCCGGCCCGAGGAGGTCGAGCTGATGACGCTGCTCGGGCGGCTCGTGGCCTCCGCTGTACAGAACATCCGAACGTACGACGCGAAGCGCGAGAGCGTCGAGGAGCTTCGGCGGCTGTCCGCTCTCCGTGCCGACTTCGTCTCACTCGTCTCGCACGAGTTGCGCGCTCCGATGGCAGCCGTGATCGGATCCGCGCGCACGCTGCAGGCGCGGTGGGAAGAGCTACTGCCGGAGCAGCGGAACGCTTTCCTCGGGCTCATCGGTGACGAGACGAGCCGCCTCGCCGTGCTCGTAGGCGACGTTCTCGACACGTCCCGCATCGAAGCTGGGACGTTCCCGTACACGTTCGACAGCGTCGATCTCGGCGCGCTTCTGCGCGAGGCGATCGGAGCCGTGCAGATCGGGCAAGAGGAGGTCGCTGTGCGGATGGAGATCGCGGGCCCGCTGCCGGCGGTCTGGGGCGACCGCGACCGGCTGCGCCAGCTCGTGGACAATCTGATCTCGAACGCGCTGAAGTTCTCTCGTCGCGGCGCCGAGGTGACGGTGGGGGCGTACGGCCGCGATCGGCTCGTCGAGGTTCGGATCTGCGACGAAGGTCCCGGCATCCCGCTCGACCAGCAGACGCTGATCTTCGAGAAGTTCGGCCGCGCCTCGTCGGGCGAGGTGGCGAAGCCCGGCTCCGGGCTCGGCCTCTTCATCTCCCGCTCCTTCGCCGAGGCCCACGGGGGTTCGCTCGAGGTCGAGTCGGCGCCGGGCGAGGGCGCCACCTTCACACTGAAGCTGCCGGTCGCCGCGTAGGAGGGGAGAAGCCGCACCTTGCGCGGGTCTGCTGTAGATAGCACCGATCCGTTACCTGGCGCCCCGAGCCCAACTCGTCACCGTGCTGGCTCGTGAATGCTGCCCTGCGCCCTGGCACAGGCTCGCTGGCCGCCAGTCCGTCGGGCACGAGCGGGTTGCGCACTACGAGGCTCGCGAAGCGGGTGAAGTCTCGATCCGCTGACCAGAGCTCTTGGACGCCGTGTGCGACGCAAAGGACAGCTACACGTGCGTCGTGCACGCGAGGGCCGGTGGCGCGGGTCTCAAGGATCAGCTCGGAGGCGACAGGCCAGTTCTCGCTTCCCCCGGCGAGCAGGCTCAGCCTCGGCGACTCCCGCCAAGCCGCAACCTGATCGAGAGCACGCTCGAACGGAGTTGGCGGCGCGTAGATCCTCGGATGGGTCGACTGCCAGGAACTCGTGCACGCAGGGCCACGGGATCCCTCAGGAGTCCCTCCCTCGGCCAGCTCGCGAAGGGAGTCAGCGGCGACCTCGTGCCAGTCGGAGTCTCAGCGATGGGCGTGGTTCTCGGAGCTCCGGTCGCATCCCCTCACCCTACGAAGGTCGAGTCGCGGACACGGAACGTCGCTCCCTCGCGCTCCGCGTGAACTCTTCTCAGGCCGGCCTCCACGAGCTCACACAGGGTCGACCCTTCCCGTGCCGCGAAAGCTCCTTTGCCGACGCCAGGTCTCCTACGATCGCTCGCGCACGCGGGTGACCTTCAGCTCTCGCACGAGCTCCGCCGCACGCGCCGCGACCGTCGCCCTCAATTCCTCGGGCTCGACGATCACGGCCTCGCCGCGGTCCTGGAGCAGCTCACCGACGATCCAGTCCTCCGTCTTGAAAGCGACGTCGGCGATCGCAGCGCGATCGGAGAGCGGGCGGGCGCCTCGCTCGAGCTTCCACCTGGCGATCTCCGGTGAGTACCAGACGCGCGCCACCCGCGGATCGCGCAGGTAGTTCGGGTCGAAGCCCACCCTGGGCTCGAACGTCTGGGCGCTCAGGCGGGCGGAGCGCATGCGATCGAGTCGGTAGGTTCGCGCCCCGCCGGAGGTGCGATCCCACGTGTGGACGCGCCAGACCGGCGGCTCGCGGTCGAAGGTGTAGGGCTCCACGAGCCGGGTCGATGGCGTCTCCTCGCCCTCCTTGAGGTACTCGATCTCGACGAGCCGGTGCCGGTCGATTCCCTCCGAGAGCGTTCCCACGAGCTCCTCGTCGTCGCCTTCGGCTCGCGGCCTCGGTGTCTGCGCGAGCTCGAACTGCCCGAACGTCTCCTCCAGCTTGTGCCGCACCCGGTCGAGCGGCGAGTGGGACTCCGCTGCGATCGAGGGCCCGACGTACTCGAGCGCGAGCCGGATCGCGCGTGCCTCGAGCGGCGTCAGGCGGGGTGCGAGCCGAAAGACGTCCCCGTACAACTCCTTGTCGACCCGCACCCGGTCGTCGTCGAGCTCCGCGTAGACCGTGTAGCAGCCACCGCCGAAGTTGACGAGATTGAGCAGCGACAGATGCTCCTGGAGGTCTTCACGTGGGATCGAGAATCGCTCCGCGAGCCCGTCGGCGTCGAGATCCGCGTCCCGGCTCTCGCCGCACGCGGCGAGCAGATACGCGAGCAGCGCCTGCAACACTGCGAATCGCTCCGGCGCCACCGGTGGCGCGGGCCGCTCGACCGCCGTCCCGTTGGCGCGCGGCTTGGGCTTCTCCTTCGCGAGCCGTGGGGGCTCGCCCTCGTGGCGCTCGCGGACGAGGGAGAGCGCGCCTGCCACCTGCGCGCGCAGCGCTTCGGGCTCGAGCGGCACCGCCCGGCCGTTCTGGCGGAGCACCCAGCCTGCCAGCGGCTCGAGCGACGCGTACTCCGTCTCGAAAACGCCGTCCTCGAGGATGCCGGAGTCGCCGAGCGTGCGCATCACCCACCACGCGGTGTCGCCGCTTACGGCAACGCGTGCGGTGCCGGAGATCTCGCCGATCTGCCACGGCGAGCGGCGCCGGTGGTTCTCGACGTCGAAGTCGGCCGGCAGGCGGAAATCGCGCTCTCGCCTCGTTGCGAAGCGGATGTCGCTGCGAACGCGCGAGACCCGGAACGTCTTCTCCCGCTCGTCGTCCAAGTCCTTGCCGATCACGTACCAGACGCCCTCGTCGTGGCGGAGGGCATACGGGTTCAGCGTCCGCTCCTTGACGCGATCGCGCTGCGGCGACCAGTAGCTGAACTTGATCGTGCGCTGCTTCGAGATCGCCGCCTCGAGCTTCGACAGCCGGCCCGCCATCTCGGGTGAGTAGTCGGGGTCGCTCACCTTCACCCGGTCGGCCGTCTCGGTCGGCGCGTCGTCGAAGCCCGGACGCCCGAGCGCCAGGTTCTGCAGCGCGAGCCGAAGGGGCTCGGCGTACGCGAATGTGCCCTCGAGGAGGTGGAGGCTCGTGAGGAGCGCCGCGAGCTCGTCGTCTGTCAGCTCGAGCTTGGGCAGGAAGTAGTTCTCCGACCGCAACGTGTAGAGCTCCTCCCCCGTGAACTCGTCACGCTGCGAGTGGAGCGGCACTCCCAGCGCGATCAGCTCGGCGCGATCGGAGTAGTAGCGGCGGGCGAACGCCTCGTCGGACATCTCCGAGTACCCCTCGACATTGCCCTTTACATCCCGTGCCGTCAGCGGTCGGCGCTCCGCCATCAGGAACGCGACGAGCGAGAGCTGTCGGATCAGCTTGTCGGTGTCGTGCGACATCGCTGCGCGAGCTTATCGCCCGCGAAGTGGGACAAACAGACGCTAAGCCGCTGCGAGCGAGTTTTCCAGGTGCTGGTGCGACGGGCAGTAGTCGCGCTCAGGGAGCGGCGTCCGTTGGCACGGCTTGCCTTTGCGCGTGGTCGCACGGCACCGGGCGACGCCGCCGTCGAGGGCTCCTGCCTCCAGTTGCTCCTCGATGAAGCCGATTGCCGCGCCGACGCCCTCGCGTACCGCCCAGGCAACCTGTGCCTGCGCAGTGATCGGGAAGTACCGCCGGATGTCCTGGAAGAGCGCTCGATCCGGCTTCGCGAAGTAGTGAGGGTCGGCCGCGAGCCGTTCCATCGTGCCCTCGCACTGCTCGAGGACGGCTCGGCGCGAGTCGAGCTGCGTCGAGGCATCGGAATAGGGGTCGATCAGGTCCTTGATCGAACGATAGATCGCGCGAGAATATTGATACATGCAGGTCTGCAGTTGCGCGAGCTGGGCTTCTATCTGGGCACTCATAGCTCTCTGTCAAGTCCTTTACGCAGGCCGAATATGGACTGTTCGCCGCTCTCCCCCTGTGAGTATACGGTTGCCGGGGAGCTTGTCACAAAGTCTTCACTAATCTTCTCTACAGGACCTGCCGGCAGCCTCCAAGAGCGCGCAGCCAACTGACGGGCGGGTGCCTGCATCCTGACGTGCTGGCGCCCGTTTGTCGAGCCTTCGACTCTCCTGTTCCAGGCGCCGATCTTGTCCACAGGGCGCGTTACGGCACGATCTCGCGCACATAGGCGGGCCGGAAGACGCTGCGGGCCCGTCGCACAACGCTCGTTGCCTCCGCCTCGGAGTCGAACACCCCCTGGAAAACGACGTAATAGCCGGGGTGCAGGCTCGCGAAGCGGGAGGAGTTCAAGACGCCCACTCGCCTCAGGCCGCCGCGTCGCGCCACCTCGGCGCGTTCCGCCGCGGCCGCCCTGCCGCTGTTTTGGGGCACCGAGAGCAGCACGATCGTCCACCCTCGCCGGCGGGGAGGCCAGACGATCGCCCGCGGAACGGCGGGTCGTGCTGGGCGCGGCGCTGGGGCAGGCGTCGTCGCGGGCGGCTCAGGTGGCGTCAACGTCTCCAGTGCGCGGGTGATGGTGAGGCTGCCTCCCGTCGCGGTCGGGGGAGCGGCCTCCGGCTGCGCGTCGTCGGAGATCGCGAGCGCCGCGCCCGTGCCCAGGATCGCGACTACCAGGCCGAGGAGCGCCGGCACGATCCAGCCCGCAGACCGCGGGTCGCGCCTGGCGCCGACGGTCGTACGAACGAGCTTTGCCGGCCGCTCCTGTGGCAGCCGCGAGCCGCAGTCGACGCAGTACTCCTGGTTCGGGTCGACCGCCGCCGAGCAGCTGGGGCAATTCGCGTGCTGCAGCTGTTCCGTGCTCACCGCTCTCGGGTCGGGTCGGGTTCGGCGTCGAGAGGGCCAAGAGCGGCATCGTCCGCGGCAGGGCGGCCGCAGTTGGCGCAGAAGTGGGCACCGAGGAGGAGCGGCGCGCCACACTCGCAGCGGGCGCTGAAGCGTTGCTCCCGCTGGGCACGCGTGCCGCCGAGCAGCGCGTCGAGTTCGTGAACCCGCGCTTCCAACCCGATCAGCTCGGCGCAACGCCCGACGAGAAGGTCTCCACGGAAGCGATCACGGCGGTACATCTCGAGCGCCAGACCACCGAGGTCACGCAGCCTCTGCTCGCGCACGCGCATGAGCGCCCGACGCTCGCGGCGCAACTCGCCCGGCGGGGGTGCGGCCCGTCGGCGCCTTGGCGGGCTGGGCTGGCTGGGCTCGGCCGAGGGTGCCGTCGTCGAGGGCGCGTCCGGATCGGGCTGCCGCAGCAGGCGGGTGAGCAGCGGTAGGCGAGCCATCGAGCCGCCGCCGAGTCTACCTGGGCGTCCGGCGCGTCTCAGCCGCGGTTGGCGGCTAGGCGATCAGAGATCGAAGACGACGAGCCGTTCCTCCGTCAGTTCGCGCACCGCGTACGCGGGGCCTTCGCGGGTGTTGCCCGAGGCCTTCACGCCGCCGTAGGGCATCTGATCCGCGCGAAAGGTCGGGGCCTCGTTGACCGTGATGCCTCCGAACTCGAGCCGCTGTGCGGCGGCGAGTGCGGTCTTCACGTGCGAGGTGAAGATCCCGGCCTGGAGGCCGTACCGGGTTCCGTTCGCGAGCGCGATCGCCTCGTCGAAGGCCTCGTAGGCGTTGACGGTGCACACCGGTCCGAACACCTCTTCGCACGACACCTTTAGCTCCGGGCCCGCGTCGGCGATCACGGTTGGGCGGAGGAGCTCCCCGTCCAGGTCGCCGCCGGTGACGATCCGGGCTCCGTGTGCTCGGGCCTCGTCGATCCAGGCGAGCACACGGTCGCGGGCCTCGCGGTCGATCAGCGGCCCCACATCAGTCGCCTCGTCGGCCGGGTCGCCGACCGTGAGCGCCTCGACCTTCGGCACGAGGAGCGAGAGAAGCTCGTCGTACACCTCACGCTGGACGTAGATCCGCTGCACGGAGATGCAGCTCTGGCCGGCGAAGGAGAAAGCATTCGCCGCGAGCTTGGCAGCCGCGTCCTCCAGATCTGCGTCCGCCTCGACGATCACCGGCGTCGCGTTACCGAGCTCGAGCTTCACGCGCTTGCGCGACGCCCGCTCGGCGAGCTTCCAGCCAACCTCTCCGGAGCCCGTGAAGGTGAGCGCCTTCACCCGTTCGTCCTCGACGAGGACGTCGCCGATCTCGGACGCGGGCCCGACGAGGACGTTCAGCCAGCCCGCGGGCAGACCCGCTTCGGCCTCGAGCTCGGCCAGCAGGAGCGCAGACAGCGGCGTCTGCGACGCAGGCTTGAGGACGACGGCGCAGCCGGCAGCGAGTGCCGGAGCAATCTTGTGCGCGACGAGGTTGAGCGGGAAGTTGAAGGGCGAGATCGCGCCCACGATCCCGATCGGCACGCGGAGGGTGAATGCGAGCTTGCCGGTCCCGGTCTGCGACGCGTCCATAGGCACCATCTCGCCCGCGAGCTTCCGGGCCTCGACCGCCGCCATCGTGAAGGTTGACATCGCGCGCGAGGCCTCCACACGCGCGGCCTTCAGCGGCTTGCCGGACTCGGCGCAGATCGTCTGCGCGACCTCCTCGTGCCGCCGCCCGAGGTAGCCGGCGACACGGACGAGGATCTCCGCGCGCTTGTGGGCCGGCAGCGGTTCCTGCATCGCGCGCTCGGCGGCGTCGATTGCCTGCCGCGCCTCGGCTGCGCCTGCCTGCGCCACTCGGGCGACGATCTCGCCGGAGTAGGGCGACCGAACCTCCTGCCATGCGCCCGTCTCGACCCATTCGCCGTCGAGGAAGAGCTTCCGCTCGGTCGCCGTCGCAGCCACCGCCCGAGTGTACGAGACTCGGCCCGGTGAACATTCCGGCAACCCGGTATGCGCGGAGCGGCGGCGTGAACATCGCCTACCAGGTCAGCGGCGAGGGACCGCTCGATCTCGTGCTCGTACCCGGATTCGTCTCCCACCTCGACCTCGACTGGGAGGAGCCCCGTTCGGCCCACTCGCTGAGGCGGCTCTCGTCGTTCTCCCGCCTGATCCGCTTCGACAAGCGGGGAACCGGGCTCTCCGATCGCACCGTCGGCCTACCCGACCTCGAGACGCGAATGGACGACGTTCGCGCCGTCATGGACGCTGTCGGAAGCGATCGTGCCGCCCTGTACGGCTACTCCGAGGGCGGACCGATGTGTTGCCTGTTCGCCGCGACCTATCCGGAGCGGGTCTCCGCGCTCGTCCTCTACGCTTCCTACGGGAAGCGGAGGGATCCGGACGCGGACTACCCCTGGGCGGCGAGCTGGGAGGAGCGGCAGGCATATGCGGCCGAGGTCGAGCGCAGCTGGGGGGAGGAAGCCGATCGCATTCGGATGGGGGCAAACATGGACGTGGCGCTCGCGGACTGGTGGCTCCGGCGCGCCCGCGCGGCGGCGAGCCCCGGGGCAGCACGCGATCTCATCCTCATGAACAGCCAGATCGACGTGCGTCACGTCCTGCCCACCATCGGAGTTCCGACGATCGTCTTGCACCGCACGGGCGACCGCGATTCGAGCGTCGAGGAGGGCCGCTACCTTGCCGACCGCATTCCGGGCGCACGGTTCGTCGAGCTGCAGGGAGATGACCACTTGCCGTGGATCGAGCCCGACCAGATCGTCGACGAGATCGAGGATTTCCTCACCGGCGTGCGGCGTGGGCCTGACCCCGACCGGGTGCTGGCGACCGTCCTCTTCACCGATCTCGTGCGCTCCACCGAGCGGGCGGTCGAGGTCGGCGATCGGCGTTGGGCCGGGCTGGTCGAGGCGCACCATGGAGCGGTGCGGCGGGAGCTCGGGCGGTTCGGCGGCCGGGAGCTCGACGTCGCCGGCGATGGTTTCTTTGCCGCCTTCGACGGCCCGGCGCGGGCCGTGCGGTGTGCGGTTGGCGTTCGCGCCGGGCTCGCTCGGATCGGCCTCGAGGTGCGCGTGGGAGTGCACACGGGTGAGTGCGAGCAGGTCGAAGGGAAGCTCGCGGGCGTGGCGGTCGTCATCGGAGCTCGTATCTCCGCCAGAGCCGCACCTGGTGAGATCCTCGTCTCGGGCACGGTGCACGATCTCGTCGCCGGCTCGGGCCTTTCGTTCGTGGATCGTGGCGAGTACGAGCTGAAGGGCGTTCCGGGGTCGTGCCGGATCTATGCTGTCGTCGATGCGTAGCGACGCGCTGATCGTCGACGCTGTCCGCTCCCCGATCGGGAGGCGGAACGGCACGCTCTCCGGGATTCGGGGAGACGAGCTCGCCGCGCAGGTATTGAACGGCCTCGTCGCACGCCACGACCTCGATCCGGCCGAGGTCGAGGACGTCCAGATGGGGTGCGTGACCCAGATCGGCGAGCAGGGCTGGAACATCGGCCGGATGGCGCCGATGGTGGCCGGCTGGCCGGAGACGGTGTGCGGCACGACCGTTGATCGCCAGTGCGGCTCGTCGATGCAGACGAACCTCAACGCAGCCGCGGCGATCTGGGCGGGTCAGCTCGAGGTCGTGGTGTCGGCGGGCGTGGAGATGATGTCCCGCGTCCCGATGGGCTCAAACGGCGGTGACCTCTCGGACAAGCTGCACGAGCGCTGGCAGATCGTGCCGCAAGGCATCTCTGCCGAGGCGCTCGCGTCGGAGTGGAACCTCGCGCGCGAGTCGCTCGACGCGTACTCCTTGGAGTCGCACCGGCGGGCGATCGCCGCGATCGAGGCGGGTCGCTTCGACAACGAGATCGTCCCGGTCGAGGTCGCTGCCGCCGGCGCTGCCGTGCTCGTCGGCCTCGACGAAGCTCCGCGGCGCGACACCTCCGCCGAGAAGCTCGCAACGCTCGCGCCGGCGTTTCTGCCGGACGGGGTCGTGACAGCGGGCAACTCGAGCCAGATCGTCGACGGGGCCGCGGCCGTGCTCGTCACGAGCGAGGCGGCCGCGGCGAGGCTCGGCCTCGAGCCGCGCGCCCGGTTCGTCTCGTTCGGCCTCGCCGGCGTCGACCCCTACCGGATGCTGCACGGGAACCCCGAGGCGTGCCGGAAGGCGCTCGCGAATGCCGGGCTCGGCTGGGACGACATCGCCGTGATCGAGGTGAACGAGGCGTTCGCGTCGGTCGTGTTGCAGTTCGCGCGCGATGCCGGGCTCGAGAGCCGTTTCGACGACATCAACCCGAACGGCGGCGGGATCTCGCTCGGGCATCCGCTCGGTGCCACAGGGGCACGCGTCACCGCGACGCTCCTGAACGAGCTCGAGCGCCGCGAGGCGCGTTACGGGATCGCCTGCATGTGCATCGGCTTCGGCCAGGCGATCGCGGCTGTGATCGAGCGCCTGGATTGACCTTCTGGTTGCTCGTCCGCGGTAGCGGAGAGCGACCGCTCGAGCGCGAGGTCGACCCGCACGGGATCGTCTCCCACTCGTCGTCGCGCCGGCCGTCGGTGCAACCCGGTGACCTCGCGATCCTCTACGCAGCCGTCTGGCAAGCGATCTTCGGGGTCGTCGAGGTCGCCAGCGAGCCCTCGCACGATGCCGCTCGCGCGCGATGGGCTTGGCGGTTTCCGCTGCGGCTCCTTGCACTCGTACCCGATCTCGATCGCGCGCCGGCGGTCGAGGCGGCTGGGATCTACCCGCAGAGCCTCTGGCGGCACTCCCACATCCGGCTTAGCCCGGAGCAGTTCGAAGCAGCCAGGGAGTTGGTCGAGACGCAGTAGCGCCGCGAGCCGGGTAGGATCGCGCGCCGTGACGGCGTCAGCGGCGACCGAGGTGCGCAAGGCGGGCGTGGTCGGCCTCGGTGCCATGGGTGCCGGGATCGTGCAGCTGTGTCTCGAGGCCGGCGTCGAGACCGTCGGGCTCGAGGTGAGCGCCGACCTGGGGGAGCGGGCGCGGGACCGGATCGCGCACTTTCTCACCCGCAAGGTGGAGAAAGGCCAGCTGGATCAGCCGGCGGTCGACGCCGCGCTCGGCCGCCTCACCTTGACTACCGACCTCGAGGACTTCGCCGGCTGCGAGCTCGTGATCGAGGCGATCGTCGAGGAGCTCGAGCCGAAGCGGCAGCTCTTCGCGGCGCTCGAGCGAATCTGCGGGCCTGAGGCGGTGCTGGCCACGAACACCTCCGCTCTCTCCGTCACGGAGATCGCCGCCGCCACGGAACGGCCGGAGCGCGTCGTCGGCATGCACTTCTTCAACCCCGCCCCGCTGATGCCGCTCGTCGAGATCGTGCGAGCCGAGCTCACGGCCGACGATCCGTTCGAGACGGCGTACGCCTTCGGCGCGCGCATCGGTAAGACGCCGATCCGCTGTCACGACACCCCCGGCTTCGTGGTCAACCGCGTCCTGATCCCGCTTCTGAACGACTGCATCCGCGTGCTCGACGAGGCGCGCGTCAGCCCCGAGGATCTCGACGCCGGCATGCGCGGCGGCGCCGGCTGGCCGATGGGCCCGTGCGCGCTTGTGGATCTCATCGGGATCGACGTGCACGTCCACGCTTCCGAGGCCTTGTACGAGAAGACGCGCGACCGCGCGGCCGCGCCGCCGCCGCGGCTCGTCGCGATGCGGAACGCAGGCCTGCTGGGCCGAAAGTCGGGGCGCGGCTTCTACCGCTACGACGCGCAGCACGGCAACCACTAGCGATTCTCCGACCGGTAGACAGGCACGCCGAGTCGTGCCGCAACCGCGGGGACGAGTCCGCCCTGCACGACCACCGAGACGAGGACGACGACGAAAACGACGTTGTAGATCGCAGCGGCGTCCTCGACGCCGGCGATCACGGCCAGAGCTGCGAGGAGGATCGGGACGGCGCCCTTGAGGCCGCTCCAGGCGACAAAGAACCGCTCGCCCCAGTCGAGCTTGACAGGGAGCAGCAGCAGGAGCACAACGGCCGGCCTGATCAGCAGGCCGAGTAGCGCGACGAGCACGAGCCCGTCCACCCAGTCGCCGCTCGAGAGCACGTCGGTCAAGTCGACGGTCAGTCCGAGCGCGACGAACGCGGTGATCTCGGCGAGGCTGGCGAGCGAGGAGTGGAAGCCCTCGATCTCGTCCTGGCGCGGGGCGCCGGAGTCGCCGATCAGCAGGCCGGCGATGAAGACCGCGAGGAAGCCAAAAGCCGGAGCCGTGCACGAGGGTCGCGGCGCCGTAGATGACGCCGGCGGCGGCCAGGACGCGGAGAGGGTAGAGCGACGCCTCCGGCAGCCGGGCGCGGCGCATCAATGGCAGCAGCGCCGCCGCTCCGGCCACGCCGACGACAGCGCCGCCGATCATCTCGATCGAGAACTCCTCGACGACGGTCCAGAACGTGCCGTCGTCGCTCGTCGCCAGCTCGACCAGCCCGATCATGAGCGCGATCCCGACCGGGTCGTTCGCGCCGGACTCACCCTGCAGGATCGTGCCCGTTCGCCCGCGGATCTCGCGGCCGCCGAGCACGGAGAAGGTCACGGCAGGATCGGTCGGTGCGAGTGCGGCTCCGAGCAGTCCGCTCGTGATCCAGGAGAAGCCGAGCAGGCCATGTGCGGCGAGTGCGATCAGCCCGGCCGTGGCGAAGGTGCCGAGGATGCCCAGCGACACGATCGGGACGAGCGACACCGCCGCCTGCCGCCAGCCGATGTGCATGCCGCCGTCGAAGAGGATCACGATCACCGCGACGACGCCGACCCGTTCGACGGTGACGAAGGACATCGCCTCGCCGAGCGCAGGTGTGACGTCGGAAGCGACCGCG
>Ga0136638_10000102_pt1 | contig 14469 bp, 14 predicted proteins | sample AntDrymUQ8582206_2_FD_104671 | JGI IMG/M metagenome (GOLD analysis project Ga0136638, IMG submission 104671) | Polar desert sand microbial communities from Dry Valleys, Antarctica - metaG UQ858 (22.06) | ecosystem: Environmental > Terrestrial > Soil > Desert | place: Antarctica: Dry Valley...
CAACCTCCTGAATAGGGGACGTGGTGCCAGTGCAGCGGGGGTCGCCTCACTTTACACGCCTCGGAGGTGGAATGCGCGTGTCAACGCGAGGCGCGATTGATGCTGGTGCGCCGGTCAAGCTACCCGCACGGCGAAAATGCCGCGAGCCCCGCGTTCTCGCCCCCTATGCCGTGGTCCTTGACCTGTTCGGCAAGGTCTGCGCCGGCGGCATCGGCGAGAGCAACTACCCGGCGTTCGCCTACATGGGCTCGTAGTTCACGTAGCCTCTGGCCCTTGATCATGCAACGGCGGCCGCCGTCGATCGGCCACGAAGCGCCCGACTCCGGGTGGCGCTCCTCGATGCTGGCCCTGGGTCAGCGAAACCGGGGACGGAAGGGGCGGGCCGCTCCCGTTCGTGCGGGCTTGTCGGGCGCACGGGTCGTATGGACGACGCTGGTAGGTGCGAACGGACGGAGCCGGACGCGAAGGCGCTGCGGGGCGCGCTGGATCTCGGCGAGCACGGCGTCGACGTCGGTGATCGCATGGCAACACAGCTTCACCGTATCCACGACGGTCACGCAGGAGCCACGAACATCCACGGAGTGCCGGATCTGAAGCCCGGGGAGCTTGTGTTCGAACCCTGCGCCCTCGACATGGGGGACGGAGGAGATTTGCAGCGTGGACGTCGATGACGCGAATACACACAGCTTTCGGTGATGCAGGTAGTTTGGCCGCTCGACGAAGGACCAGAGCTCATCGATGAGCTGCACCGGGACGACGTCGAGGTAATACTCGCCGTCAGGGTCGCGACGCCATATATTCCCGAATTGGATCTCCGCAGTGAAGTGATACGAATTCGCGGTCTCGTCGTCGCGCGTGACGACGCGCTCGACGGCGCGCAGTTCCGGATAGATCCGATTCAATCCGGCGTGCAACTGCCGTCCGAGATCCACTGGCTCGTCGCCGCGCTGGATCGTGCGGACCGCATCGGCGTCCGCGCCCTGATCGATCCGTTTATAGTTCAACCGTGTCGGCTTGCCGGGCGCGCCGACCTTGTAGTGGGCGAAGACCTCCGACTGGGGCGCCGGGCGACCGCACATATGCGGGATCTCGACGGGTCCCCGGCCGAGGACCAGCGGGACGCCGTAAAGAAACGGGAGAGCGGTGAGGGTCTCGAGGTCGCCGCGCTGGCATCGCAGCGTCGGGTCGATGAAGTACTCGTGGCCGTCGACCGCGACCATCACGATCATATGGTCCAAGTCGGTGAGCGAGGGGAGCCCAGCCCGCAAATCCATGCCATGTTGATTGACCAGCACGACCTCGGCCCCGATGCCGAGCGCGCGTAGCAGCGATACCATGAGGAAAGTCTTGCCCTTGCAATCGGTCGCCTTCTCGGCGAGCACACGAGCCAGCGGCTTGGGCCGGATGAGCCACTCACGTGTGTCGTATACCTCGTAGGCGAACTCGTCTTGCACGTAGCGCATCACGGCGCGCACCTGCGCTCGCTTGGTCGCGAGATCGCGCGCCAGAGCGGTTGCTATCTCGGCGATCTCGGCTGGTGGCTCGTCACACTCGAAGAACGGCCGGACCAGCCGGACCAGCGCGTCCCAGCTGTCGATCTCCGAATATTGGATATGCGGAATACTAGCTCGGCGTCGCTCATGAATGAGGGCCTCCGGCAAGGCCGGGACATTTTGGCTGTACCAAACGAATTCCGTGAAATCCTCGTGACGGCGCAGGTTCGGTTGGCCCTGGACTGCGACAGCGCGCATTGCGACGTGCCGGTGCGGAAACAGGAGCCGGAGGCGTTGCCGCTGTACCGGAACCTCGCGGGCGAGTTTCAGACTCCCGCAGATCACCCCGGCGAGCTCCGGCTCGACGGGGTAGACTACCGTGTGCGCGATCTCCACGTAGTCGCCGACCGCCACGTCCATCAGACGGTGCAGGAGCATCGCTGGCTGGTCCTTGACGACGTGCCGCGGACCAGCCTCGACTTCCTTGCTCACGGGTTGCCAGGGAGTGGTCGTCGTGAACCAGGGATCAAGGTGCCTCCAGTCTTGCTGGCCACGATAGACGCTGAGCGCATGGACGATGACCTCGACCCTGTCGTGGCCGAGCGGAATCCGCAGCAGCTTGAATTCTTTCACGTCCGCGTCGTCGCGGATCCGGTAGATGATTCGAGTGAAGTGTTGGAGTCGGGGCCCGAGCCAGTTCTTCTGTTGGTCGAGGAGCACGACCATCGTGGCGCCCGCACAGGGGAGCCCTGACGCGACCTTGTCGACCCAGTCCGGCACAGGCCCGATACTCCAGGTGGGGCCCAAGCCGACACCCGGCACCTCTACACCCTGCTCGTTCGGCGTATCAGGCGAGATCGTCGGTTCTTCGATGGGGGGCGATGAATCTGCGATCATGCCTGGCATGGGTGCAGGCATGATACACGAATTCGTGTATCGACAGTTACGCCGGCCGCCAACTCGCCTGTCTCAGGCCAGAGAGGCGGGCAGCAGGCGAATGCGGGTCGGCGGCGCAGCCACATCGGGGGAGGCCGCCAGCTCCGCGAGGGCGGCCAGCATGGCGCGCTCGGGGACCGCCTCGGTGAGGATTACCATCGCCACCGGGCCGCGGCCAGGCCGGTCCTGGATCATCCGCGAGATACTGACCCCGTGGCGCCCGAGGCAGGTGGCGACCCTGCCGAGCACACCCGGTATGTTGGGCACGTGCACGCACAAATAATTCTCGTGCTCGAGCGGGTCCATCGACGCCGGGGCGAGCTCGCGGACGGTCGGGGCCACCGGCGGCGCGACCCCGGCGACGAGGTCGCGCGCGAGCTCGATGAGGTCGGAGACGACGGCGACGGCGGTCGGCATCATGCCGGCGCCGCGCCCGTAGTACAGGCTGCGGCCGAGCGCGCGCGACTCGACGAGCACCGCGTTGTAAGCCCCGGTGACGCCGGCGAGCACGTGGCTGCGCGGCACCAGCGTCGGGTGTACGCGCAGGCACGGCCCGGCGGCGGTCTCGTGGGCGATCGCCAGGCTCTTGATCACGTAGCCGAGCTCGGTCGCGGTGCGGATGTCGAGCGCCGAGATCCCGGTGATGCCCTCGGTGACGATCAGGCGCGGGTCGACGCGCACGCCGAAAGCGACCAGCGTGAGCAGGGCCAGCTTGTGCGCCGCGTCGCCACCGCCGACATCGAGGCTCGGGTCGGCCTCGGCGTAACCGGCCGCCTGCGCGCCGCGCAGGGCCTCGGCAAAGTCGGCGCCGCTGCGCGTCATCGCGTCGAGGATGAAGTTGGAGGTGCCGTTGACGATGCCCGCGACCGCGTCGATGCGATCGCTGGCGAGGCCCTCGCGCAACGAACGGAGGATCGGGATGCCACCGGCGACCGATCCCTCGAAGTACACCGCGCGCCCGTGGGCGGCCGCGGTGGCGAAGATCTCCGCGCCGCGCTCGGCGAGCACCGCCTTGTTGGCGGTCACCACGTGCTTGCCGGCGCGCAGGGCCGCGAGGATGTACGTGCACGCCGGCTCGACCCCACCGATCAGCTCGACGATGATGTCGATCAGGGGATCGGCGATCACCTCCTGCGGGTCCGTCGTCAGCTTGTCCGGCGCGACCTCGACCGCGCGCCGGCGCCCCGGGTCGCGCACGCACACCTGCCGCACCTCGAGCACGGCGCCGAGGCGGGCCTCGATCGCGGCCCGCCGCTCCTGCAGCAGGCGCACGGTGCCAGCGCCGACGTTGCCGAGCCCGAGGATGCCGACCGTGACGCTGCGCATGTCGGCGGACGGTAGCGGCCTTGTGGGCGGGCGGTCAACTGCGCCGGGCCGGTTTACAGTGCGCCGCCCATGTCAGCCCCCGCGACCTCGATCCCCCAAGGCAAGACCCTAGTCACCGGCGCATCCGGCCACGTCGGCGCCAACCTCGTGCGCCGCCTGTTGGCCGACGGGGTCGACGTGCGCGTGCTGGTCCACCCGAAGCACAACAACCGCGGCGTCGAGGGCCTGCCGGTCGAGCGCATGGAGGGTGACCTGCGTGACCTCGACGTCGTGCGCCGGGCGGTGACCGGCTGCGTGCGCGTGTATCACACGGGCGCCAAGGTCTCGGTCACCAGCCCGTCGCCCGCGCGGACGCGGGAGCTCTGGGAGATCAACGTGATGGGCACGCAGAACGTGATGCAGAGCGCGCTGCGGGCGGGGGTCGCCCGCGTGTGCCTGACCAGCTCGTTCTCGACGGTCGGCTTCCACGCCGACGACCCCTCGCGCCCGTGCGCCGAGGACCTGCCGTTTTATCCGTTCATCGACTGGATGCCGTACTCACGCACCAAGGTGCTCGCCGAGGTCGAGACCTTCAAGGCGATCGCCGACGGCCTCGACGCGGTCATCGCCATCTCGACCGGCGTGTGCGGGCAGCACGATTACATGCCGTCGCGCACCGGCAATGTCCTGCTGAGCTACGCCCGCGGGAAGTTTCGCGCCTACATCCCCGGCGGCTACGAGGCGGTCTCCGTCGACGACCTGGCCCGTGGTCATGTGCTGGCGATGGAGCGCGGCCGCACCGGCCAGCGCTACACGATCTCGACCCGCTATGTGACGATGGACGAGATGCTCGACCTGTTCGCCGAGGTCACCGGCAAGCGTCGCACGCAGCGCAAGCTGCCGCCGAAGTTGATGGCGACGGTGGCCCGCGCAGTGTCCGGCACGATGACGGCGCTGTTCCCCGACGTGCCGCAGCACCTGACCCCCGGGGCCGTGCTGGTGCTGTCGATGCAGCGCCGCGCCGACATCAGCAAGGCCCGCAAGGAGCTGGGCTACGAGCCCGGAACGATCGAGCCGGCGGTGCGCGCGTGGCACGAGTTCTTCGCCAGCGAGGGCATGATCGAGGGGAAGATCGAGGGCAAGTTCCTCGGCCGCTGAAGCGGGGTGTGCACCGGCTCACAGCCGGGCGAGCGGCGTGATGGTTCGAGATGGCGCATGTATGACGCGTGCGACTGCTCGGAAACCTGCTGTGGTTCTTCGTGGCCGGCCTGTGGCTGTTCTTCGCGTACGTGAGCGCCGGTGTGGTCCAGTGCCTGACGATCATCGGCATTCCGTTCGGCATCCAGTCGTTCAAGCTGGCGATCTTCGCGGCGTGGCCGTTCGGTCGCGCCGTCGTCGCGCTGCCCGGTGACAGCGGAGGCATGAAGGGCCTGTCATGTCTCGGCAACATCGTGTGGCTGGTGCTCGGCGGCATATGGATCGCGCTCGGGCACCTCGTCGTCGGCCTGCTGCTGTGCCTGACGATCGTCGGCATCCCGTTCGGCGTCGCGTGCATGCGCATGGCCGGCCTGGCGCTCGCGCCGTTCGGCAAGACGGTGCTCACCAGCGAGGAGCTGGTGCGCCTGCGCGAACCCTACACGCTCGTCGTGCCAGCGCTCGGCGCACCGCGTCGCGGATAGCCGGCGAGGAACACGCAGCGGGGGGCCTCGTTCCCCACGCATCACCACACAAGCCCGCGCCGCCGCGCGCACGAGCGCAACGGCGAGATCGAACGGAACACTCCTGCGACCTGGTGCCCGCGCATGAGGTCGTGCATCGCCTGACGGACCCTCTGGCGCTGTTTGTGGAGGTCGCGCGGGTCGCCCGCGAGGACGCTGCGATCTACGTCCGTGACCTGCGGCGACCGGAGACCGCGGAGGCGCTGGGGCGCATTGTCGAGGATCAGGCGGCCGAGTGGAGCGAGCGCCAGCGGCGACAGTTTCATGCGGCGATGCACGCGGCCCTGGGAGTCGATAAGGTGCGAGCGCTGTGCGACGCGGTCGGATTGAGCGGGGTCGAGGTCCGTGCGTGCGGCGAGCACCACTGGGAAGTCGTGCGCGCGCGACGACGCAGCAATTGAGCAGCAGCCGATAGTCGTTATCGCGCACATGCGCGCATTCGTGCTTCTGGACCACCGCGCGCGATCGTAGCGGTTGCCCGCGCGATGGCACATGGGCGAGTCTCCCCGCGGAGGACCTCGCAGTTGGTTGCAGCAACAACGACGATCACGGTCGGTGAGCGGAGCATCACGCTCACGAGTCAGCACAAGCCGATGTTCCCGGACGACGGCATCACCAAGGGCGAGCTCGTCGACTACTACCGCGATGTCGCGCCGTTCATGCTGCCGCACGTGCACGACCGGCCGCTGACGCTGCAGGCGTACCCTTCGGGGATCGCCGGCATGAAGTACTACCAAAAGCAGATCGGCGAGCGTTTCCCCGAATGGATGGAGCGCGCGACGATGTTGAGTAAAGACGAGGGCGAGACCACCTACGTGCTCGCCAACGAGGCCGCGACGATCGTCTACCTCGCCAACCAGAACTGCATCACCTTCCACGTGTGTTCGGTAAAACCGCCGCGCCTCGACCGACCCGACCTGCTGATCCTCGACCTCGACCCCTCCGACAATGACTTTGAGAAGGTCCGCGAGGGGGCGCTGGCGCTGCGACCGATGCTGACCGAGATGGGGCTGGTCCCTTATGTAAAAACTTCGGGCTCGCGCGGGCTGCACGTGGTCGCACCGATCGAGCCGCGCGATGATCAGGACGCCGTGCGCCACGTGGGCAAGGCGATCGCCGACCGCCTGGTCGCGCTCGCGCCGGATCGCTTCACCGTCGAGATGACGAAGAAGAAGCGCGGCGACCGGGTGTTCGTCGACTATCTGCGAAATGGCGCCGCCCAGACCGTCGCCGCGCCGTACACCGTGCGTGGCCTGCCGACCGCGCCGGTCGCCACGCCGCTGCTGTGGGACGAGCTCGACGACCCGCGCCTGCACGCCCGCAGCTTCACGCTGCGCAACGTGCGAGAGCGCCTGGAAAAGCTCGGGGACCCGTGGCGCGACATGATGCGCGACGCCCGGGCGCTCGAGGATTAGCCTCGTCGGCGATCAGTCAATGCACATATGCGTGGTGCCCCAGGGCAGCGATTGCTCCGGCTCGCTGGTGATGCCGCGTTTCAATAAGTTGTGGCAGCTGCGCACGGCGACCTGCGCGGAGCAGTGGCCGACCGGGCGACCGACCGCGAGCACGCGTGCGGTGCAGGTCCGTTGTTTGCCCTTGCCGGTGCAGCGCGCCGGTTGGGCTGGCTGCGAGATCGCCCAGTGGTCGAACTTGCAGACACCCTCGCATGCGTCGCCGTCGTGACATTCGTGTCCGGCGTCGCGGGCCCTGCAGTTGCACGCGTCGCGGTAGAGGAGGCCCTGAATGCCCCATGTGCCGCCACACGCCTCGCACGCCTTCATGGCGGCCTCGCGCGCGGGGTTCGACGTGCGCACCGGCAGCTCCGCGATGAAGATCGGGACGTCGTGGCTATCGACGACGTCGACGCGTAGCTGCAGCGAGTCCTCGTAATGGACCCGCGTCTTCCACGACCAGACGGTGTGCGGGGCGAGCGGGTCGTTGGCGAAGTCGTAGATGGTCGAGCGTCTGCCGCCGGGCTCGCCGAGAGACATGCCTCGCACGGTGACGGGCTCGTCGCTGCAGTTGGCGAAGAAGTAGCGGGTCTCGCCGACGCAGTGATCGAGGCGGCCTTCCTCGCACTCGAGGACCGCATCCTCGACGCGCACACGCACCATCTCCGGCGCGCTCGCGTCCATACCCGCGCACATCACGTCGGCCTCGCTGGGCGCCGACGGTGGTGGCAGCGCTGCTGCGGCGGGCGCGATGACTGGCGATGGGACCGGCGAAGGTGACGGCGGTGGAGTCGTTGGGGGCGTGGACACACACGCCGTGATGGCGAGCAAGATCCACGAGCGATGCCGGGCGCGGCGCATCACGGTCGGACACCCGGGCGTGCAGGGGTTCTACGCGGATGCTGGGCCTCGCGCGAGAACATCCGCACTCGGCGGGGGTGGCCAGACGCGCCTCGGGGCGGGACCCTCCTCCTCATGTCGAAGCTCTCTCCGCGCCTTCCACTCGTGCTTTTGCTGACTGCACCGCTGGGTTGCAGCGACGACGGCAGCACGACCACCACTGTCCAGACCACGACCAACAACCTGACGACGACGGTCGACCCGAGCGTCGGTCTCACGACCTCGGGCGGCACGACCGAGGGACCGACCTGAATGCCACTAATTTGTGATTACTATCACGTAGTGGCGACTGGTGCGTACTCTTTCAGAGTGATAGGCATCTTAGATGCCAGTCAAATCCATAACGTCGTATGTTGTTACATTTCTCCTCCTCTATCAGGGTGTCCTAAGGGCGAGGGCACGATAGGCACCGTTACCGGTGCGGATGACGATGACGACCCCGTTTGCAAGCCAAGAAGCTGCCTCGGTGCTCCCTGGAATGGCAGTCCCGCCAACGGCGGGATCGAAGGAAGCTGTTGTGATTTCACCTTTTTCGAAGAGGTTGCATTTGCCGAGTGTATTGCGGGGGAGCAGTACTATCCTTGCGAGAGTGGCTTGGAGTGCGTCCAGCAAACGATGGCAGGGGATATTGATTTCGGCACTTGCCAACCGCCTCAAGAGCCGACTACGGGCGATCCTCAGTCTTGTGACGACCTCAATGACCTGATTTATGGACCTACTTGCCCCGGAGCGGACATGTGTGACGATCTCCTTGAGGTGGCCGTATGCACGAGTGCACAGTTCTGTGGCTGCATGGGGGCGCCGGATTTCTGTTCCGACGAAGCGACGATTTGCCCGGAGTGTCCCGCAGGGGACCTTTGCGAGCCCGACGGGAGTTGCTGCCTCTTTGGAGCAAGTCCCTCGACGACCGGGGGCGGCGGTACGACCGGGGTCGGTACGACGACCACGTTTACTACAGGCGGATAACTTCGAATGCGTGGGCACAGTCACAGACTGGGAACAGTTCTTACTGGCGCGGCTGTCATTGCCGTCATTTGCTGCGGTCCGAAATCAGCCGTTGACGCTACTCAGAAAAGCGCGGGGCCGCAATACGCCAGAGCAGTCTGTGAGGCAATCAAGACCTGTGACTGTGCCGTTTCAGGACAACCCGAGTGGGAAACCTGCGAAAGAGACTTGACAGCGATTTTCGGCTCGTGGCAGGCGATTGCCGAAGAACACGGTACTTCGTTTGACTCTGAGTGCCTTCGGCTTCATCTGAAGGACCGCGATACTTCGCCGTGCGAGCCGTCAGAACGCTGCTTAATCTATAACGGGGAGGGTGAAACGGGCGCACGATGCTCTAATTGGGATGCTTCTGGGTATATGTCCACCTGCAAGCAAGGCCTAGTCTGCCCCGAAAGTGTCGGGTTTTGTGTTGAGCCCGAAGTATTCGACGATATAGAAAAAGCTGCTTTCGAGAATGAGACTTTTCTTGCTGCAGGCCAACAATGCATAGATGAGCTGCTTGACGCAGTTGGCGTGTGCGCCCTTTCAGAGGGTTTGTTCTGCGATCTTGAGTCGCCAATTCCGGTCTGCGCGACGCAGTCGCAGCTGGGAGACTCTTGTAAAGTTGACAACGCCTGCGTAAACGACACTTTTTGCGAAAAGGAACGTTGTGTAGCCGCAAAAGCAATCGACGACGTTTGTGGGCGTGACGACGAATGCGTGAGCCTCACATGCATCAACGGGGTTTGCGTGGAGCCCCTGCCCGTTCCAAATTTCTGCTACTATCTCCTGCCCTAAGATCCCGACGGGGACGACAGCGTCGACCCTATCTGAACAGCGCGATCAAGGCGATGGCGCACATCGATTCGTCGATGCTGCTGCCGACCACGCGCAGCAGAAGAACGCTCGGCGGTGGCGGTGTGCCGGCGGTGGCCGCCGGCCAGACCGGCATGGCGACGATCGGCGACTATGACCTGCTGCAGATCAGCGCCGGTCAGAGCGACATCTCCGGCACGATCGTCAGCCTGTCCGAGCCGGCCTGGGTGGTCGGCGCGGTGCAATGTGTCAACGTGCCGGCGGGCGTGACCTTCTGCGATCACATCGAGGAGCAGGCGATCCCGCTCGAGTATTGGGGCAAGGTGTACGTCGGCGCCCACGCGCCCAAGCGCGGCAACGAGAACTACTGGTGGCGCGTGTACTCCGGCGAGGACAACGTCCAGATCGACACCGTGCCGCCGCAGCCCGGCTTCCCGCAGACGCTCAACAAGGGCCAGTTCTACGAGTTCAAGACCAAGGACAGCTTCATCTTCAGCGGGTCCGGCCCGATCATGCCGGTGCAGTACCTTGAGGGCCAAAATGGCGGCGCGGGCACCGGGCAGGTGGTCCGCGACAAGGGCGCGCCGGACATCCTCGTCGACGGCCTGCCGGTCACCGGTTACTACGCGGTCGGTGAGTTCGAGGTCGCTGACTGGAAGATCAGTGAAGGCACGCACCTCGCCGAGAGCGACGCGGCCTTCGGCATTTATCAGGTCGGCTACACGGCCGTGACCTCGTACGCGTACCCCGGCGGCCTGCGCCTCAAGGTCATCAATCCGCAGTGAGAGCGTGTGCGCGAGGCCCGTGCGGTTCTTCACCCATGCGCCTCGGCGCCGCGCCCGGACCGGTGCCAAGCTCTGCGTCACGCCAGCCCTCGCTGGCGTGATGCAGGGCGATGAATATGGCGACTGGACGACAACGTCGACGTGGGCGCCGATGGCATCTGCGACTGTCTGACGATCGGCATCCTCGGCGCGGCCGGCTTCGCGCCGAACGCCACCCGATCAGCGTCATCAGTGAGTCGCGGACCTTCTTATTCTATTAAGGAGGGGCGGGCTCGGTCGTCGCGCCGACCGTGGCCAGCAGCTGCCTGTACCACGCGCTCGCCTGCTCGGCGCGGCCGGGCAGGGCCGTGCTGCCCCAGAGCACCGACAATGTGCGCAGCGTGCCCGGGTGGGTCTTGCTGCGCTGCGAGTCCTTGACCGGGCCAGCGCACGGCCCCACGGCGTCCCACAACGACAGCAGCCCGCCGATTGCGATCTCCTGGCCCGAGCGGTTGAACACGTAGCTGGTGCTCTCGGCCGCGACCGCGACCCGCAGCGGCGGCGTCACGAGGTCGAGGTCGACGACGCTGATCGGCAGACCACTGTGCAAGGAGACGACGTTGCAGACGTCGACCGCGAGGTTGATGCTGTCCATGCCCTCGCCGGCTGCTTTTAATAGGTACTCGGAGGCGGGTTTGCTGCGGCCGGTCGGCTTAAAAATGCCGCCGTGGCGCAGCAGGTCGCGGATCGCGGCGCGGACGGTATCATCGCTGTGGAGCGGAGTATCGGGGTAGTCGAGCGTGAGCCCGACGAGCAGCTCCGGCGGCGTGGGCAGCTCGCCGAGCGGCCGCGGAAACGTGGTGACGAAGGCGCTGCAGTCGAGCAGCGGGTTGGGAGCGACGGTCAACATGACGCGAGGGCCTCCGGCATGGTGTTCGTGACGGCGTCGGTATCGTCCCGGACCCGGCGCAGCGCCCCGGGGTCATCGGATACGATATAGATATACTCGGTGTTGCGCAGGTGGCCGGCGCTGCCGACCTTCTCGCCGCGTGGATTATAGATCCCGATCTGGGCGCCGACGTAGCGCTTGAAGTCGTGCGACAATACCAGCACCTCGCCCCGGGCGCGCAGCAGCGCCTCCATCTCGTCGCGGCCGATGTGGCCCTCGTCGCTAAACGACACGACGAGGTGCCGCGCCCGCACGCTGGCGATCAGCGTGCGCATGGCGGCGGCGCTGTCGACCCGCGAGTTGAACGGGCTCGTGCGCACGCGACAGTCGACCCGCTTGCAGGCGGTGCCGTAGGTCTCCGGCTTGTCCCACAATACCAGCGACTCCCAGATGTGATAGTTGCCGAGGTACTTGTGTTGATTATAGGGCGGATCGAGGTACGCCAGCTCGGCCTCCAACTGCGTCGCGGCGAGCATCGCGTCGAGCTGATGGGCCTGGCCCTTGCCGTGTGCGGCGCGCGGTACAATATCGGGAAGGCGCAGCTCGAGGTCGTTGTGCGCGCGGGCGGCCCACTTTTTGAGATATGCCATCTGCACGCCGGTGGTCGAGTCGACGCGATCGGCGGCCTCCATCAACGATACCAGCAAGACGGCCTCGAGCTCGGGCTCCAGGCCCTTGCGGGCGATCGCCTCGCGGATGGCATCGACGCGGGCGCCGTTCTTCGGCTGGAAGAAGCGGCTCTTCTCGCAAAAGGTCTCGGTGAAATAGCCGGCCGCGGGGGCGAGAGAATTGAACTCGGAGATCAGGCGCGTCGCATCGGCGAGCAGGTCGTCGCGGTCGGATTGCACGTAACAGCGGGCGAGCGTCGCCGCGTAGGCGTTGTGGTCGTTGGCGTGCACCTGAAGGCCGGCCCGCTTGAGCGCATGGCCGACGCGCGAGGTCCCGGAAAACAGGTCGAGCACCGACCGGGCGCCGAGGCTCGCAACGATCTCGCAGAGCCGGGGGACCAACGTCCGCTTGGAGCCGAGGTACTTGATCATCGCGGCGGCCGGGCCAGCGTGGGGGTTCGCGCGGCGCGCGTCAAGACGACGGGCGCGGTCGATGCGGTGTAAAACGGCGGGGATGTCTCTCACTCCTGCGCCAGAGGCTCCGGAGCGCCGCGTGCTCGTCGTGCTCGCGGCGCTGCCCGTGGTGCTGCATCTGCTGCTCGGCGAGGGTTATGGGTATTTTCGGGATGAGCTGTACTACCTCGCGTGCGCGCAGCACCTCGATCTCGGCTACGTCGATCATCCGCCGCTGATCGCGTGGCTGACGGCGGCGGTGCGCGCGACGCTCGGCGATTCGCTGCTGGCGGTGCGCCTGGTGCCGGCGCTGGCGCTCGCGGGCACGGTGTGGACGGCGGGTCTGATGGCGGCCGAGCTCGGCGGGCGGCGCTTCGCGCAGTTTCTCGCCGCGCTGGCGACCCTGTGCGTGCCGGTGTACCTGTCGCTCGCCAGCGTGCTGTCGATGAACGCGATCGACGTGCTGCTGTGGGCCGTCGCCAGTCTGCTCGCGCTCCGCGGGCTGCGGGGGGACAGGCGCGCCTGGCTGCGCTTCGGCGTGGTCGCGGGCGTGGGCCTGCTCAACAAGCTCAGTGTGCTGTTCCTTGGGGCCGGCCTCGCCGTCGGCCTCGTGCTCGCGCGGCGAGATGTCCTGAAGGACAGGTACCTGTGGGCCGGCGCCGCGATCGGGGGGGCGATCGCGCTGCCGCACGTCGTCTGGCAGGTCGTGCATGGCTGGCCGACGCTGGAGTTCATGGCCAACGCGCGGGCCCACAAGAACGTCGCCCTCGAACCGCTGGCTTTTTTGAAGGAGCAGGTGCTGCAGGTCGGGCCGCTGGCGCTGCTGTTGTGGCTGCCCGGGCTGGCGTGGTTGCTCGGCCGCCGGGCTGCCAGGCCGTATCGTCCGCTCGGCGTCGCCTATCTGGTGATCTTGATGTTGATGCTCGGCACCTCTGCCAAGCCGTACTACCTCGCGCCCGCGTACACGCCGTTGCTCGCGGCCGGCGCGGTGCTCGTCGGCGCGGCGATCCGGCGTCCTGTCCTGCGAGCGCTGGTCGTGCTGGCGATCGTGGTGCCGGGGCTCGTCGCGCTGCCGCTGGTGCGCCCGGTGCTGGCGGTCGAGGACTACGTCGCTTATGCGGACGCGCTCGGCATGGCGCCGCGGACCGACGAGCGGCAGGAACTCGGGCGGCTGTCGCAGTTTTTTGCGGACATGCACGGCTGGCCGGAGTTCGCGAGCACGGTCGCGTCGGTCTACCAGGCCCTGCCTGCGGACGAGCGCGAGGTGGCCTGCATCGTCGGTCGCAACTACGGCGAGGCTGGCGCGATCGATCTGTTCGGGCCCGGGCTCGGGCTGCCGCGGGCGATCTCCACGCACAACAGTTATCACCTGTGGGGCCCGCGCGACTGCACCGGCGCCGTGGTGCTGATCCCCGCGAAAGATCCGGCCGAGCTGCGGGAGTTGTTTGGCCGCGTGGAGGCGGCCGCGGTGGTCGACTGCGGCGACTGCATGCCGTACGAGGACGGGCTGACGATCTGGATCGCCCGGGACGCCCACGCGGCGATCGGCGAGCTGTGGCCGGGGCTCAAGAACTACCGCTGAGCGCGGCCTTGTGGTTCGCGGGGCGAAAACGCACGCAATTGTTGGAGTGCGGGCGCGGGCGTCCGCGTTACCATCCCGGCCCATGAGCATCATCGTTCACGTGCAAGCGCGGGAGATCCTCGACTCGCGGGGTAACCCGACGGTCGAGGTCGAGGTCGGTAGCGAGGCCGGTAACGTCGGGCGGGCCGCGGTGCCCTCGGGTGCGAGCACCGGCGAGCACGAGGCCGTCGAGCTGCGCGACGGCGACAAGGCGCGCTACCTCGGCAAGGGCGTCACCCGGGCGGTCGCCAACGTGAACGGTGAGATCGCGGCGGCGATCGCGGGCCTCGACGTGCTCGACCAGGCGGCGCTCGACCGGGCGCTCATCGACCTCGACGGCACCCTGAACAAGTCTCGCCTCGGCGCCAACGCGATCCTCGGCGTGTCGCTCGCCGCCGCGCGCGCGGCGGCCGCGGAGGAACGCCAGCCCCTGTGGCGCTACCTGGGCGGTGAGGCGGCGCGCGTGCTGCC